>Ga0307510_10000669_pt1 | contig 34934 bp, 38 predicted proteins | sample 12_EM_MG_FD_207224 | JGI IMG/M metagenome (GOLD analysis project Ga0307510, IMG submission 207224) | Populus trichocarpa ectomycorrhiza microbial communities from riparian zone in the Pacific Northwest, United States - 12_EM | ecosystem: Host-associated > Plants > Roots > Unclassified | place... | reverse complement strand
TGAAGTGCGGTGGTAACTGCTGCGAGAGTGAGAGGGATGCTGGCCTCTTGTACGTAGTCGGGATGCTGAGGGTCGATGATGAGCCACCAGCCAAGATCTGGGTTGTTTCTGATAATTCCTCCCTGGTTAGTAATCCAGGTATCGTTGTGTCGGTGAAGTTGGACCCAAAGATAGGTGTCGTTTGCTTGGATAAATTCGACAGGGATGGTCCGTCCACTTGGAGTGTCAAGGTGATATCCGGTGTTAGGATTGTTTACACCGTGGTCTTCGAAGTATGCGTCCTTTGTGACGTGTGCTGGGAGATCGTCCTGTTGTCTTCTGACGATGCGTGTAAACTTGTCGTTGAGTGTTCCGTATTGAGTGGTCGCCACGATGGTAACAGCTCTGTGTTTCAAGAGCTCGTAGGAAAGCCTAACTTGTGTTAAGGTCCAAGGGCCTTAAAGACGCGACGTGCATGGGTTGAGTTGGCGACGACTGGGATTGCTCAGTGGGATCTCCTCCTGAGGCAATAGATCACGTGAGTAGCACGGTACCTGATTGGCTACGCAGTATAAGAGTAAAAGTCCCCGATGATAAGGGCGACTTCCTGAGGTAGATAGTAGAGATGAGAGGGAGAGCTTCAAGGCTTTGAAGCGACTAAGTTGATCAGGTAAGAGACTCTGAGAGTCCTAGGTGGAAGCTACAAGTCTTGGATTGAAAACCAAGTTAGGCTTAGGGCCTAACTGCTAAAAGTACGAGCGCTTATATACATTTGAGAAGTAACGGGTCACAGAGGTCACAGAGAAATATGGAAATATTACTAAGGTGAAATCATGACGTGGCGGTTCTAAGTATAGCTCCATCATGAGCTGGCAATCTAAGAATAGCCCATCATGAGCTGGCAAGCCAAAAGGGGTTAAATGAGGACACGTCATGATGCTGCGGACTGCGGAGTGACGGCATGTGGTAGTTGACTGCGGATTAGTTATGTGATCCATCAGGTAACTTGTCAGGTGATTTGGTGGCGGTCCGAGCGGCGCGTGAGGGAACGAGTGAGGGACGAGTGACCGAGAGCGTGAAATAAATGGTGGAAAATAAGCAGAAAATTGGGGTAAGGACCCAGGATCGTAACATCGGAGGTCAGCAAATACAGACAGAAACTGAATTGAGGTCAGTCACTGCACTGGCAAGGACAGGAGCAGCTTGAGGTGAGGCAAATGGGAACATGGAAGGCAGCGGATGAGGAGAGGGACAAGAGAGACAGCAAAGGTAAAGAACAAGGAGGAATGGGCAAGGAGGCGACATTGATGGCATCAACGGTTGATGAGTTGGTGGTGGTGGCATGGCAACAATGGCCTCACATGGTTCGAGTCAGTTCATACACGAAATGATCACACATGACGCTAAGGGCAGTTCACCCTCAGCAGTGTGGGACTGGGCTGGTCAGCACTCATTTCTGAGCCTGCTGCGTGTCCCAGACTTACAATAAATAAGTTTGCTGTGAAGTCAGCATTTCGTCATTGGCCAGTCTGTGACTTGTAAAGAACAGCATATAACTAAAAAAAAAAAAAAGGTTAACCTTGCATTTAGAGACCCAAAATCTCTCAACTTACACCTGCTACAACCAAAGTCACAAGAGGCATAGGAACCTAAGAAACGGAAGAATTGCCACTAGAACTCTGGGTCAAGGTGAACCCACCAGCAATCGGCATTGATGGGATAGAACAACTGACACCCAATGTTGAGATAGAGGTGTCAAGGACCCCTTGCGTCCAGGAGGAACACCTAGCACCGCTCAAAGAGGGGCCTGCACCTCCCAAAGTTAGTCTCTGTGAACAAAAATGAGCTAATGCCCTTGGGATCTACAGTAACAACAACTTTACCTTGATAGCCATGGCCTCAGCCATCTTTGAGGGATTCCTGCATGTGAGCTCTATTATCTGGTCATCACCAACCCAATTGTCGACATTTATGGCTGTCAATATCAAACTCATCATGGAGATTGGGGTCAGGCTTATCATCATGGCAAGTTTGAGCAGACAATGCTTGAAAAAAAATTGGTAAGCTGGTGAACAACAATGATTTGTAAGCAAGACTCACAGTCACTTTGTTGACCATTGACCCATATCACTCTGGACACTGGGCCTGCTCATGCTTGTGGGTGCTCAGACGCTTTCTTTCCATGTCTTGACATGTAGGCTCTCACTCTGGGGTCCCATATCCATTTCACTCTTCCATCGCTCCACTACCTACAACCACATGGAAGACCCCCTCAAGCAAGTTCTTGAGCACCCCAAGAGCCCAACTTCATTGATGCTACAACTACGATTCCCTGGCTGGCCTCGATTGTCTCCAGCACCCCCCCTCTGTGGTCTCCAGGGGGTGCCCCTCACACTTCTGCATTCTTGTCCTCACTTCCCTCTGTGGTCTCCAGAAGGTGAGTCCCCCTCACTCTATCGCTTTCGTTCTATATCCTGACAAGTCCTTTCCTCTGCAATCTCCACCTTGTGCCCCTTGCGAGGTCGCTTTCACTCCATGTCCTGGTGTGTCCCTTTCACTGCATTCTCCAGAGGGTGAGTCCTCACTCTGTGCTTTCTTTCTGTATCCTGACAAGTCCCTCCCTCTGCGTCCTCAGCTTGTGGGTGACCTTCACTCAGTCGCTTTCTTTCTGGCTTATTGAACACTCACTCGCCCTCCTGCAGTGGTATCTCAGCTCTATGCCAGGCCTTGCTTTGCAGTGGCCTTTCATGCCTGCTCCCTGCCTCATTATATGCCTCATTCTCCAATGCCTTGGGTGTTGCAGCGGTGGCTTTCTTAGCCCCGCCAGTGGACCCAATGCCGGAGGTGCCCTTGGCTGTGGCAAGTGCAGCACCCACAACTGGCAGCACTCCCTCATCCGTGAATGTCAATGCCCTCAGGGTCGACTTCCCTCGCATCTGTGTTGGGGTTTACAACTGTGCTAGCAAGCCCAAGAGCATCAGGATATACAGGAGATGCAGGTGCATTGGCCACTGCTGGCCACGCTCCCTGTTAAGGCTTCAATGGGCCTTGATAGTATGACTTGTACTAAGAGTGATCCTGTAGTGAGTACTTGAAGAGGTAGAAGTCTCTAGTGTTGCTAGAGACGACTCTGAGAGGCTTATGTAAGAGATGAGGGAAAGGGGAGGCACTTGGGGAGCTTTCAAGAACGTTGATATTGTTAATCAAGTCAAGCTTAGGGCTTGACTGTCGAAATACAGGGTGCTTATATACAGGCACGACCGCGCACGGGCCATGGTCACTAAGGTAGGTACTTCTGGTCAAGAGGGGGCTATCTGTATCGTATGGTAATCCGCGGGCAAGTGCTGCGGTCTGTATGAGTTGAACAATAGAGAAGCATATGAGGACAATGGAGAATTGGACAAGTTGCCTAATCGGTCTTGAACAATGGTGGCGGGCGCTCCGAAAAGAGAAGCATCATCATGATGCGATGATGACCACAAGGTTTGAGATTGATCCGAGGAGATCTGGTCTCCACATGCCCATTCTGGTCTAATGGGTGTCTAGCATAAGCAACTACCCTTTAAGGTAGTCTGTATTGATGGTGACCCAATTGAGGGCCATGTCGCTATCCGCATCATCTGCGGAGCTCTGCGTGGATGAGGGATTGTCTGTGGATCCTTCGGAGGAGGTCGACTGGTGCCCTAGACTCTGGGGTGAGGTGCTGGCTATGGGCGATAAGGCAGCGGGTGTGATTGACTGGTAGCTGCCTTCTCTACTGGTGCATTGGCGTATAGGTGCTGAAGAGGGACTTGTGGGTGACAGGGAGTGCTTGCAGGACACAGGACTGTTGGGCTGAGCGAGGTATTCCTCCCAAGGTGCGATAGGGGACTCTTCTGGGGACAAGGTATGCATGTTGCCTCCAGGGACATCAGGTTCATAGTGAGTGTGTTACGATCCTGGGCCCTACCACCAATTTTCCGCCATTTTCTACCATTTTATTCCGTGCTCTCGGTCACTCGTTCCCCACTCGTTCCCTCACGCGCCGCTCGGACCGTTACCAAATCACCTGAAGAGTCACCTGATAGATCACCTGACCATTCTGCAGTCAACTATCACATGCCATCACTCTGCAGTCCGCAGCACTCCGCAGCATCACCATTTACCCCTTTATGGATTGCCAGCTCATGATGCACTATTCTTAGACCGCCAGCTCATGATGGAGCTATACTTAGAACTGCCATGTCATGATGCACCTTACTAAATATTTCCATATTTCTTTGTGACTCCTGTGACCCGTTACTTCTCATTTGTATATAAGCACTCGTACTTTTAGCAGTTAGGCCCTAAGCCTAACTTGGTTTTCAATCCAAGACTTGTAGCTTCCACCCAGGACTCTCAGAGTCAAACAGCCCGAGACCTTAGTCGCTTCAAACCCCTTGAAGCTCTTCCCCTCTCACCTCTATCAGAACACTCAGGAGTTGCCCTTATCATCGGGGACTCACTTGTTATACTGTGTAGCCAACCGGTACTGTGCTACTCACGTGATCATTGCCTCAGGAGGACAACCCACTGAGCAATCCCAGTCGTCGCCAAACCAACCCATGCACGTCGCGTCTTTAAGGCCCTTGGACCTTAACACAAGTTAGGCTTTCCTACGAACTCTTGAAACACAGAGTTGTTACCACCGTGGCGACCACCCAGACATATACACTCAGTAACGAGTCAACACAGATCTTCAGGAGACAACAGGACGATCTCCCAGAACACGTTAAAGTCAACGTATACTTCGACGATCAAGGACCAGGACATCCTGATACCGGATACTACCTTGATACCCCAAGAAGACAACACGCGCCTATCGAATTCATTGAGGCCAACGGAACCTACTATTGGGTTAGACTTTGCTTCAGACAAAACCAGTGGGAAACCAATCAATCACGCATATACAACGGCCCAGACACCGGCTGGTGGATCATATCAGACCCTTAGCATCCCAACCACAGTATTTACCAACAAGAGGCCAGCGTCCCTCTCACCATCGCAGCAGTTACCACAGCACTTCAGCAGCTTCCTACCCACCCCAACACCCCAGATCATCCAACCGCAATAGAAGGACAACAGGAAGAAATTAACGTCGCTACTGGTCAAATCCAGCAAGAAGTGCAGAGGATCAATGTCATCATGAACACCTCTAATGGCGCCCTCAAAGGAAATCCTCCATTTATATTCGATGGAGACAGAAACAAGACTACCAAGTTCCTACTCAGCTGGGACTTATGGTTCGCAGTAAACCGAAACAACAACACCATGAAGAAACCTTACTCCAGAATCGTAGCTATGCTCAGCTACATGGACGGCACTTGCGTAGATGCCTGGAAAGGAGAACAACTCTTAACACTTAACAAAGCCATGGACAACAGAGCCCAAGAGACAGATGAAGACCTCTGGACCGACTACCTGGAACGATTCAGGAATGCCTTCGTTAACCAAAATCGCCAAGCCGAAGCTTACCAGGAGTTATGCAAACTCAAGCAAGGAGACAGTCTTGATGACTTCTTCGCCAAATTCAAACAACTCGCCTTTGAAGCAGATGTTCCCCTAGACGACAAGGGAACCATCGAAACCCTCAAGCACGCCATGACTCAAGGACTCACTAGCGCCATCATTAACTCCCCCACTTTCGATCCTACCGCTAGAGACCCTTGGACCTTCAAACAGTGGGAAGAACAGGCCCGCAAATCCCATCTCAAATGGAAGGCGGCAGCCGAGTTCACCCAGAGACATCAGGGACTCTTCCAAGCATTCAAACTGGCCCCTAGGCAGGTCAACAATCCAGGAAGAGGCGGTTATGGAAAGAACAACAACTGGAGGAACAAGAACGATCGACGCACCACCTCTTAAGGAGGATATCATATGGACATCGACGCTACAGTCACCTCAAACATCAATGACACCGCTGGCAGAGGACAACAGCACTCTGAAGCCAAGAAAGCGGAACTCATGAAAAGCAACTTGTGCTTCTACTGCGAAATCAAGGGACACCAAGCCAAGGATTGTTGCAAGAAACAAGCTGACCGCGGTAACTTCAGCGGTCGCTTCAACAATGCTAGGGAATCCACTAGGATTCACGCCGCACCTATTATGCCAGACTTCAGCGACCTTGACAATCTTGCCAACTATATGAAGGAGAACATGGACTCCTTTGATGAAGAGACTAAACTGGACTTCATCGGGAAACTCATGCCAAAGGATTTTCCCAAGGCCCGAAACTAGCTGCCTTAGTTAGGGCTTTCCGACTTGATAGTATGTTTGTAAACAAATCAAATTCAATACAACTTAAAGTTCCAATCACACACTATCGAGGGACGGCAGAAGAAACAATCTTGCTTGACACTGGAGCAACAGAAAACTTTATCAACCAGACAACTATCGACAAACTTCGCTTAGGAACCAAGAGACTCCCTTACTCACGGGCAGTATACAACGTTGATGGAACTATGAACCGAGCTGGGACTATCACTAGGGCTTGCGACCTACTTGTTACTCAGGGAAACAAGAAAGAAAGAACAAGATTCTACGTCACGAATCTAGGTCGCAACAGAATGCTCTTTGGCTACCCCTGGTTCAAGAAATTCAACCCAGACATCAACTGGGAGAAAAGCGAACTCAAAGGACCAAAGGTACAAATCGAAACCCTACTCCACGGTACCCTTCAACGTGCAAAGACATGGCTCAAACAGAAGAACCAAGAAAACGAAGACCTCATCCTGGAGGCACAAACATGCACTCTATGGTTGGGAGTTACTCCTTCGGAAATGAGGGAAGGCCTGGTAGAGATCAGTCGCACCCACACAGCAGTCGAAATGGCCCATAAGTACACATCGGAACATGGGAAAGAGGAAGTCAGCCTCCCGGAAGAATTCAAACGTCATACGGCACTATTTTCGGACAAAGAGGCAAACAAGTTCCTGCCAGCTCGCAGAGACGGAGACCACAAAATCATACTCATGGACACCGCCCCTACTCGCTTCAACTGCAAAGTCTACCCGCTCTCAAGAGATGAGCAGGAAGCAGAGAACAAATTCATTGACGAAAACTTGGAAAAAGGCTACATCGCACCATTGGACTCCCCCTATGGCTTTTCCACCTTCATGGTCCCTAAGAAAGACTCGAAGGAGAAAAGATATATCATCGACTATCGCCCCCTCAACGCAGTCACCTGGAAGGATGTTACCCCACTCCCAAACCTCAAACAATGTATTGAAAACTTGCAAGGAATGGAACTATTCAGCAAGTTTGACATCCGCTGGGGCTACAACAACATCTGTATATGAGAAGGCGATCAATGGAAGGCTGCATTCAAAACACGTCAAGGACTATTCGAACCCAAAGTCATGTTCTTTGGGATGAGTAACTCACCAGCCAGCTTCCAACGATTCATAAACGGTATTCTCAAGGAACTATATGAACACTTCAAGAAGAAAGGCATACACGACATACGGCGCATCCTCCAGAACTACATGGACGACTGTGGTATAGGCACCCTTCTCAAGGACTTCAAATTACATGTCGAAATCATTCACTTCCTATTTGACTTACTTGCACGTCATGGCCTACACCTCAAACTATCAAAATCCGTCTTCATGCAGCCACAAATGGACTTTTTAGGTGTCCGGATTTCCAAGGAAGGAGCTACTGTCGACCCAGCCAAAGTTGCCAGACTCAGGGACTACCCATGCGTACTCAAAGACAAACGACAAGTTCGCGGATTCCTGGGAGTCGCCGGATACCACCGCATGTTCTGCCCCAATTTCAGCATCATCGCAGCCCCCCTTACAGCACTTACTGGAAAGACGTACCATTCGAATGGGGACCCAAGCAAATCGAGGCCCAAGACAAACTTATCACCTTAATCACCAGTGCACCCATCCTAGCCAGACCCAACCCAGACAGACAATTCGAACTAGAAACCGATGCTTCACAAGTCGGAACAGGAGCAATACTTTACCAACGGGACCCCCCTATCACCAAACCAGACGGCACTCAGAAACCAGGACCACAACGACCGGTGGGATTTCACTCCCAAAAATTCACACAAACCAAGCAAAACTACCCCATTTACGACTGCGAATTCCTCAGAGTCATGAGAGGACTCCGCTGCTGGTCCCACTTGCTCAAAGGAACAACAACCCCCATCCTAGTGTATACTGACCACGCAAACCTTAGGTACTACAGAGAGCCCCGCAAAATTGGGCCACGCATTGCTGGCTACCTACTAGAACGTGAACAATATAACATCCTACTGGAGTACAAACCTGGGGCTACTAACCGAGCAGACGCACTATCTAGGTGACCTGACTATGAAGGACCAAATGAAATCAACGAAGACGTCACTGTATGGCTGGACCAATATTTCTGTGACCAGCACACTTCAATCCGCGTATTCGACATGGACAGCATAGGAGACAATTTGGACTCAAAAATCAAGCTAGCGCAATATCAAAACCAGAAAACACTCAAGCAATGGGCACCAACTCACAACCTATCCTTAATTGACGGCACCCACTGGTACCACGGAACGGCACTTGTTGTCGTGGCAGACAATGACCTTAGGAGGGGAGTAACATCCCTTTTTCACGACCACGAAACTGCTGGACACGCCGGAATTACCAAAACCCTCCAACTCATCACACCTTACTACTGGTGGCCCGGAATGAAAATCTTCATAACTGAGTACATCAAGGGCTGCGCTACTTGCCAAATGACTAAAGTCAACACTCACCCTGCTCATCCCCCTATGTTCCCTATCACCCCAACTGAAAACGCTCGCCCTTTCAAAACTGTCGCTATGGACTTCATCACCAAACTACCCCTATCAGGAGGATATGACACCATCCTCACAATCACCAACACAGATTGCTCAAAAGCATCTGTCTTTATCCCCTGTAACGAAATGATTGATTCTGAAGGAGTTGCTCTACTCTACCTGAACAACATTATCCCTCACTACGGCATACCTCACAAAATAATCTCGGACCGTGACATCTGCTTTGTATCCAAGTTCTCGACAGAACTATGCTGCACCCTGAACATTCACCAGAACATCAGCACAGCCTATCACCCTCAAACAGACGGAGCCAGCGAACGAACTAACCAAACCCTCAAACAATATCTACAGGTCTTCTGTGGCACTCAACAGAATAACTGGCACGCTTGGTTACCTCTTGCTCAATATACTAAGAACTCCTGGCCCTCCGCTACAACCAAGAAGACGCCATTTGACCTACTCATCGGCTACACCCCACAAATACATCAACCTATCAGAAAGACAGACATCCCATCTCTTGAACAACGACTCTTAGCTATCGATGAAGCCAGGAAAGCTGCCCAAGAGGCACAACATAAAGTGCAAGAATCCTGGATCAAAGAACGTCCACGCCATTCACCATTCCCCATCAAATCCAAAGTCTGGTTAGAAGGAACAAACCTACGACTCCCAAGTAACATCACACCCAAGTTATCACCAAGGAGATACGGACCTTTTGAGGTAGTCTCCCAAATATCCAAAGTCGCATACAAAATCAAATTACACCCTACCTGGAAGATCCATGATGTCTTCCACGCATCCCTACTCATACCATACAAAGAAACCGATCAACACGGACCCAATTTCCTGGAACTGCCACCTGACATCCTAGAAGGCGAACCGGAATGGGAAGTCAAGCAGATACTCAAAGAATGACTATTCAGTCGATGGAAGAAGAAGCAATATCTTGTGCGCTGGAAAGGATACTTACCAGCTCATGATTCCTGGGTTAACTCCAAGGATCTCCACACTCCGGATCTACTAGTGGACTTTGAAAGTCAACCAAGCAGTATAAGAACCCTTGAAACCTCAGACGACCCTCTCTATCCCCAACCCCCATGTCTGCTATCCACCACGAACTCCCCAGCTCAGGATTTGCCACCTCTACCATCTTCACCTTGGGCACTGACGATGGAATCATCCTCATCCGCATGCATACCGACAACAATCAACTCCACTTCTTCGGAACCTTCATTCAACAAGGACACTTCGACATCAGATACCACTGGACGACTTGGTGACCTGGAGAAAACTTCGAAGCCATCGACATCAACCACGAAGCAATCGTGGTCCCAGTTAATAACGAAGACCCTGTCCTCAGGACCCACGTCAATTTTGAAAGATTTCCATTCGCTCCCCATCCCCCTCGATATCAACCCTGACCTGCAACCCCTTTCAACATCGTCATCCCCGCTAGTACTACTAGCGGAAGCAGCAGCAATGAAACAGTCATTACCCCCGAAGAAGCGGAAAACGTTCCACTTCACATCACCAACCCTGACCCCCTTACCCCCGTCGAAGAAATCAAAAACAACAACCAGTCCGAGCAATACACCGATGCCGGACTCCTCCCTTCAGACCACCTCCTCCATATCGCTCAAGAAGAAGCGTGAGGAATGTATCAAAGACATGGTCCAACTCAGTGACATGTGGACCCTCCTTAACAACCGATTCAAGAATACCTCAGTCGCCAGAATGTTCAGAAAGAAAGACAGCAACACCACCCTCTACCTCTATCACTTTCACCGACGACTCTATGACATGGTCACAAAAGAAATCCTCCTAATCGTCACCAAAGAGAGGGACCTTCAGAAGAAAACAACCCTCCCCTTCAGTACACTATCGCCTCATTACCACACCCTAAAAGATCAAACATTCCTCAAAGGATTATGAACCCTTCTCGAAGGATGCAAAAGGACTATGAGGAGCAAGTCACTATCACCCACATTCATACCCAGTCCAAGCCCCTCAGGAGGAACAGGAGAACCATCTACCATCCCAGAACCACCGTCATCAGCCCCAGTTACTGCACCACCACCTCACATCAGACCAATACCAGTTATCCGACAGTACATCCACCCATCATCATCATTACCCAAGAAGGTCACAGCATTGCCATCAGTGGTACCAAGAGTACTATCACCACCCCTCATAGACCCATCTCCATTTGCACCCCCATTCGTACCTACCCCACCCAATTTACCAGTGGAACCGCCCCAAGTCACATCGCCACCACTCCCCTTAGTCCCCTGGGGATTGCATCGACGCCAATATTCATCAATGGAACAATACGAACCACCAGTACCTATGAACGAAACACCCGAACCAGCCAACATACTCCTACCCCAGTCACTCACCCCATCACCACCGTCAAGAGCGGCAACGCCTATCATTCCAGCACCATGGAACGGGTCACCAACACCGGAAGAAATTCCATTACCACCATCCAAACCATCGGTAAAGCGACACGTAGGACCTTCGTCCCTCGATCTCATTCCCCTCCCATGGGATATTCCCCCTTTCAAAGGAATTACTCCACGATCATCACCCCCAGTCGCTTCATCATCATTCCTACCCGAGGAACCAATGCCACTCCCAGTTGAACCATCACCAGGATTTCCCCTCATCATCTCAATGACTCCCAGTCGTACCACTCCCTTACTCCCAAAGAACCCCCTCACAGAAAGTGAACCCCTATCCAACAGACCAACACCTCCAGAATGGAAACGAGTCCAATCGCTACTAGTTACAGGAAAGCGAAAAGAACTTTCACTGGAAACAAAATCCTCGCCACCGGTAGCCTCATCGTCTCGGTTACCACGAATTCCACCTATTCGTACCACTCCATTACCCAAACACCCCCTCACGGAGGACGAACCATTGGTTAACAGGGAAGGACCACCTAGTTGGTCAAGTAAACAACCATCACCAATCACTGGGAAACGACAAGAGTCACCGCGACATGTCGCAATGCCACTTAAACGTGAACGAAGCGACCCAGTAACAGAGAGGTCAATGAGTCCTGAAGAACAACCTACCCCTCCCGATTCACCCCGGAGTACTGCTCTATCAACACCCTCTAGCTTTGGACTTGGCGACTTGTACAGAACACCAGTCCAAGCAATCATTGAGGTCGAAGATGAACTCATGGAGGAAGGAGAAACAACCAACTCGAACTCATCAATGGAGGAAGGACAAATCGCAGACACAAGACAGTCCACACCTGATAGTATGGACATAGGGATACCTTGCGTACCCTCCGACTGGCTGCAGCCACCTTCACCCTAGGTCGTGTGGTAACGACCACTCTAGGAAGGGCGTCATGTTACGATCCTGGGCCCTACCACCAATTTTCCGCCATTTTCTACCATTTTATTCCATGCTCTCGGTCACTCATTCCCCACTTGTTCCCTCACGTGCCGCTCGGACCGTTACCAAATCACCTGAAGAGTCACCTGATAGATCACCTGACCATTCCACAGTCAACTATCACATGCCATCACTCCGCAGTCCGCAGCACTCCGCAGCATCACCATTTACCCCTTTATGGATTGCCAGCTCATGATGCGCTATTCTGAGACCGCCAGCTCATGATGGAGCTATACTTAGAACTGCCACGTCATGATGCACCTTACTAAATATTTCCATATTTCTTTGTGACTCCTGTGACCCGTTACTTCTCATTTGTATATAAGCACTCGTACTTTTAGCAGTTAGGCCCTAAGCCTAACTTGGTTTTCAATCCAAGACTTGTAGCTTCCACCCAGGACTCTCAGAGTCAAACAGCCCGAGACCTTAGTCGCTTCAAACCCCTTGAAGCTCTTCCCCTCTCACCTCTATCAGAACACTCAGGAGTTGCCCTTATCATCGGGGACTCACTTGTTATACTGTGTAGCCAACCGGTACCACGCTACTCATGTGATCATTGCCTCAGGAGGACAACCCACTGAGCAATCCCAGTCGTCGCCAAACCAACCCACGCACATTGCGTCTTTAAGGCCCTTGGACCTTAACAGAGTGACTGGTTGTGGCTCTAAGGGCAGCGCGTCCTCCATGGGACTGTCTGGGTCTTCCAGTGGGTTCTCTACTGGGGGTGGCTCTTGGTACATCTCCATTGAGGAGTAGTCCCGACGGTGGATATTCCAAGGGACAGGGACGAGGGGCAAGACTGGTGGCTGGTCAACAGGTGACGATGGTTTGGATGGTTTACTGGGCGGTAGCGGTGGCAACTCTGGTAGAGGTGATGGGTTCAATGGTAGTGGTCATTTGGTCTTAGGCATAGTGACAAGGAGGGGGTCCGAGGAGGAGGAGAAAAATGGGGGTGGATTGTAACACTCCCCCTCCTTCCTCCATAACGTTTCAATGAGCCCAGCTCTCATTTGCCCCACAGTGCCACCCAAGTGCAGGCGAACTGTCCAGCAGTTGCACCAGCACCAGCATTGTTAGCTGCGTATGCCCTTGCTTAGTTGCCATCAAAAATCATCATCTCATCGCCCCATGTTGGCAATGCGACCTCTCATGTCCCTGTCGCCACCACCACCATTATTGCCATTGTCGTCACCATCGCCACTGTGGCCACCACTATCAGAGTGCCATGCAGTGCATTCTCATTTGCCCCACAGTGCAGCCCAAGTGCAGGCAGGCTGTTCAGCAGTTGTGCCGGCAAGAGCATTGTCAGCCATGTACACCCACACTTCATTGCCATTGCACAGCGTCATTGCATCTCCCCGCCCTAGCAACAGGACCTCTTGTGTTGCTGTCACCACCACTGCTGTTATCACCATTGCCTCTGTGGCCAGCCACCACCACCAGGGTATCACGCAGTGACGGACGCAGCCTATGGGACAATGCCATTGCACTGCCAGAAGTTCTGGGGGAACAAGAACGCCAAGTGGTGCATTGTGGAAGGGATCAGGCGATGACTGCCACCGTGGCTTCAAGATGGAGGGTACTTACTGTGTTCAACATTATATTTGTATACTACTGATTAATACAAACAATACAATATATATATTCGATGTCAATGGGGGAAAGGAATGGAGAGCATGCTTGCCATCTGTTATGATCTACCCCAATTTTTCTCATCCTCGTCGGACCCCCTCCTCGTCACCCTATCCACACCTAAGCGACCATTACCATTGAACCCACCATCCCTGCCAGACCTACCGCCCTTGCCGCCCAGTGAACCATCCAAACCATCGTCACCTCTTGATCAGCCCCCAGTCAAGCCCCTTGTCCCCATTCCCTGGAACATCCATCATCGGGAATACTCCTCAATGGAGATGTACCGAGAGCCAACCCCAGTAGAGAACCCACTGGAAGACCCAGACAGTCCTATGGAGGACGCGCTGACCTTAGAGCCAGAACCATTCATTCCATATGAACCTGATGTCCCTGGAGGCAACACGCACGCCTTGTCCCCAGAAGAGTCCCCCGTCATACCATGGCAAGAGTACCTTGCCCTAGATAGTCCTGTGTCCCGCAAGCACTCCCTGTCACCTAGAAGTCCCTCTTCAGCGCCCATACGCCAACGCACTAGTAGAGAAGGCAGTTACCATTCAATCACGCCTACTACCTCATCACCTATAGCTGGCACCTCGCCCCAGAATCAAGGCTACCAGTTGACCTCCCCCGGAGGATCCGCAGACAATCCCCCATCCACGCAGAGCTCTGCAGACGACGCAGATAGCGACATGGCCCTTAATTGGGTCACCATCAATACGGACTACCTTAAAGGGTAGTTGCTTACATTAGACACCCATTAGACCAGAATGGGCACGCGGAGATCAGATCTCCTCGGATCAACCTCAAACCTTGTGGTCGTCATCACATCATGACGACGCTTCTCTTCTTGAAATAACCCGCCGCCATTGTTCCCCGGTCAAGGATAGATTAGGCAATTCCCTGATCCCTCATTCGCTCTTGCTCATTCTCTATTGTTCGACTCATACAGACCGCAGCACTTGTCCGCGGAGTACCATACGATACAGACAGCCCCCTCTTGACCAGAAGTACCTACCTTAGTGATAGTATCACGTGCACTCGCCTGCCTGTATATAAGCGCCCTGTATTTCGACAGTCAAGCCCTAAGCTTGACTTGATTATCAATATCAATGTTCTTGAAAGCCTCCCTAGTGCCTCCCCTTTTACCCACTTCACTCTAAGTCGTCTCTAGTAAAGCTAGAGACTCCTCTACTCCTTCAAGTACTTGCCACCAGTTCACTCTTAGTACAAGTCGTACTATCAAGGCCTGTTGAAGCCTTAACACAAGTCAAGCTTTTCTTACTGACACACCAGCTTGGCGAGTAGACAACCACCCCGGACGCTCACATCCCCTACCTTCCTAGCACCCCATACATTAGTGCCAGTGGTTCTGTAAATCCACAACTTTGTGAATCTATTGCATAAGACCTCCCTTACCCGGAGTTGAAAGTCTTGTGTAGGAGGATCAAAGCGCCCTCAAGGGTGTTGAAGTGGAGGAGCACATAAACCAAACTAAGGTGTGAAGTTTCTTGGGCTCATGTCCCTTGAAACGAAGAGGCAGGTGAAAGCCAGACAGCCTTGGGTCATAACAGACACATTTATCCCTCCACACGGAGAAGACCTTGGTTCACATACATCCACTACACCCATCTACCCATCCTCCTACCCATCCATCTAAAGACGTCATGACGACACTCGTAAATAACACAAAGACATATGCCACGGTTGCTGCTACAAGACGTGCACCCCATATCCAAGACCAGAAGGCCACTGGTAGACCAAAAGGCGTCACAGTTATAGGACACTCGACCACTGGAGTCAGAGCAATCAAACCGACAACAGATCGGTCGTACCAGGGAACCACTGGGTCACCAATGGGAGAAACAAAGGCGCAAAAGACGCAACTACAGGACAAAGCAAAGGCAAAGCTCTATATGAGATCTTTGACATCAAAGAACCGACGATTATAAAACAGGAGGACCCTATCGAGGTCAAAGCAATTTGCTATTCAGGCGGACGATACAGTGCTAGTCTAGTGACCCGATCAATTAAAACATCATTTATGAAAAATGAAGGCCATAAGCGCATACCACCACCAGACAAACTTATGAGAAGCAAAGAATGCTTCCATTGCCATAAAAAGGGTCACTACGCTTGTAACTGTCAAGTCAAGCGCCGAGTCAATCATGATCAAAAAGAAGCCGCAGAAATCTGCTCCATGCGAAGTCGCCCAGATAAGGGAATTCTACCAATGGATCAACTTACCAAAAGGATCCAAAAGAACAAGAGCGCCAATAGCTTCGACGCTCTCAAAGAAGAAACCTTGGATCAGATACCCTCAGTACCTACTCCAAAACTATTGGACGCAAAAAGAATCAAAGAACTTATAGCAGCGCACAAACAAAAGAATGCACCAATGCTATCAGACATAAAAGAAGTCCAGGAATTTGTCAAAAATAATGCCCACAAATTTGATGAGGCCACTCGCAAAGAAATCATAAAGCTATGCAAACCAAAGACGAAGCCCTCTGCACAGCAGATGGGAGACGCACTCAAAGAACAAATCCAAACCATGGATGGAGATGCAAAAATCAGAACGCTCAATGAGCTCATCCCAAAAGCTGGATTTAGCATCCAGAAAATTGAAGCCCTTGCCAAGACCTTCAGACTAGACAGTGTCTTTGTCAACAAAAGTAACTTAGTACAAATTGAGTTCGTGGTCATCAGCTACAAACGGGAAACAAAAGAAATCGGCCTCCTTGATACTGGAGCCACAGAAAATTTCATTGACTCAGAAACAGTCAAAAAGCTCCGCTTGGGAATGAAAGAACTCCCTTACCAGCGACCTGTCTTTAATGTTGACGGAACACCCAATAGACAAGGAAAGATCAGCCACTACTGCGATCTTATGGTTAGCCAAGGAAATCTCAGATGACAACTACGTTTCTTTGTCACAAATTTAGGAAGAGATCGCTTCCTTTTCGGCTACCCCTGGTTCAAAGCATTCAAACCCAACATTGATTGGGAAGCAGGAACACTCAAAGGACCAAAAGTCAAGGTTGAAACCATCCAGAAAATTACCTGGGACAAAGCGCAAGGCTACCTCAAGGAGAAGCGACAGAAACAAGAAGACAATGATCTTATCATGGAAACTCACGAAGCAATTATGGAAGAACTTGAAGATCAAAGCCAACCCAACATATGGATCGGAAGAACTACTATGGAAGTCAACAGAACCCACAATGCCACAGAAATGGCTCACAAATACGCGGAAGAACACAAAAAAGAAGAAATCACCCTACCTGAAGAATTCAAACGACATGCCCTCCTCTTCTCAGATGAAGAAGCCAAGAAATTCCCCCCATCACGTCCCTGCGACCATAAAATCGAGCTCACAGCGGAGGCTCCAGCGAAGTTCAATTGCAAAACCTATCCTATGAGCCTCAAGGACCAGGAGGCAGAAAATCAGTTCCTCGACGAAAACCTGGAGAAGGGATACATCGTCCCATCTGAATCACCTTACGGATTCAGCACCTCTATGGTCCCCAAGAAGGACAGCAAAGAGAAATGCTATATCATCGACTACCGCCCACTCAACGCAGTCACAAAGAAAGACGTCACCCCCCTTCCTAACCTCGCCCAATGTATTGAAGACCTCCAAGGAATGGAGCTCTTTAGCAAATTCGATATATGCTGGGGCTACAACAATATTCGCATACGCGAAGGGGATGAATGGAAAGCTGCCTTCAAAACCCGCTGTGGATTATTCAAGCCCAAAGTTATGTTCTTCGGAATGAGCAACTCACCACCAACATTTCAGAGGTTTATGAACCTCATGTTGGAAGAACTTTACGAGCACTTCGAAAAGAAAGGCGTCCACAACATCAGGAAGATATTCAGAAGTTATATGGACGATTGTGGACTAGGAACAAAGCTCAAAGACATCAAACTGCACATTGAAATCCTCCATTTCGCCTTCGACCTACTAGCCAAAAATGGACTACACCTCAAGCTCAGCAAATCAATATTCATGAAGCCTACCATGGACTTCCTAGGAGTACGCCTCACCAAGGACAGTGCAACAGTTGACCCAGCCAAAATCGCCGGAATAGCAGACTGGCCAGAAAACATCACGACCCTCAAAGGAGCCCACTCATTCATAGGAGTCTTGGGATACCACCGCATGTTTATTGCCGGATTTTCCTCCATCACAGCACCCATCACACGCCTCTTCAGAAAGGACGTCCCATTTGAATGGACACCGGACTGCATAGCTGCAGTTAGGGAACTCAAGAAGCGCATCACTAGCGCTCCAGTACTCATTTGCCCAGATCCCAGCAAACAATTCGAGCTGGAAGTCGACGCTTCACAGATAGCAACCGGAGCCATACTCTATCAAAGAGGACCACCTATCACACGACCTGATGGCACAGAAAAGCCAGGACCACGGCACCCCTGCGGTTTCCACTCCCAGAAATTTACCAGCACAGAGCAAAACTACCCCATCTATGACAGAGAATTCCTGGCCATCATGCACGGTCTCAGGAATTGGGATTACCTTCTCAAGGGTACTGAGAAACCAGTACTTGTCTATACCGACCATGCCAACCTTCGATATTATCGCAACCCCAGGAAAATTGGACCAAGAGTCGCCGGATACCTCCCTGAACAAGAACAATACAACATGATCCTGGAATACAAGCCAGGAGCCTCAAATCGAGCAGATGGTCTATCAAGACATGAAGACCATGACGACGGAAGCAACCCAGAAAATGAAGACGTCACAGTATGGCCCAGCAAATATTTTTGCAAGCACCATATGAATATTCGAAGTACCTCCATGGACGGGAGTCACCCCGGAAACGGGCGGCCCGGTGGAGAGAATGAAAATATTCAAGTTATGGATTGGGACATGCTAGAAAGCACCCTGGATAGTAAAATCAAGTTGGCACAATACCAAAATCAGCAGAAACTCAAACAATGGGTCAAAGTGTTCAAACAAATAACCCTAGCAGACGGAACCCACTGGTACCATGGGAATGCCTTAGTTGTCGTGGCAGACAATACCCTTAGGAGGGGAGTAACATCCCTTTTTCACGACCAATTAACTGCTGGCCACCCTGGAATTTCAAAAACACTCCAATTAATTTCACTGTACTACTGGTGGCCCAACATGAAAGCCTTCATAACCGAATACATTTGAGGATGTGCAACCTGTCAAATGAACAAAGTGAACACTCATCCTAGCCATCCCCCCTTGTCACCAATAACTCCAGTCGAAAATGCTCGTCCTTTTGAGACTATTGCTATGGATTTCATCACAAAGCTACCGCCCTCTGGAGGCTACGACACTATCCTGACAATCACAGATACTGATTGTACCAAGGCCTCTATGTTCTTGCCTTGTAAAGAAACTATAGACTCTGAAGGAGTCGCGCAACTATACCTGACACACGTTCTGCCTCACTATGGCTTACCCAAGAAGATAATCTCGGACCGAGATCCCCGGTTCACCTCATGCTTTGGAAAGAAGCTATGCCGCCTCCTAGACATCCGCCAAAATATCAGCACAGCCTACCACCCCCAGACAGATGGTGCAAGTGAATGAGCAAATCAATCTCTCAAGCAGTACCTCAGAATGTTCTGTGGAACACAACAAAACAACTGGCATGCCTGGCTACCTATAGCCCAGTATACGAAGAACTCATGGCCATCCGCCACTACAAAGAAAGCCCCATTCGACCTTCTTGTTGGATATACTCCATGCGTACACCAGCCCACCAGATCAACTGACATTCCCACTCTAGAAAAACGCCTTACCAATATCAAAGAAGCCAGAGAAGCCGCCCAAGAGGCCCAATGTAAAGCACTAGACAGCTGGATAAAGCAAAAACCAAGATACAGACCATTCGCAATTGGAGACAGAGTCTGGCTGGAAGGAACCAATTTGAACTTACCAGCAAACGTCACTCCAAAATTATCACCAAGGCGATACGGACCCTTTCGGGTAGTCGCCGCCATATCAAACGCTGCATTCAAAATAGAACTGCCAAGTCATTGGAAGATCCACAATGTTTTCCACGTGTCGTTGCTAACGCCATATCAAGAAACAGAAGCACACGGCCCAAATTGGATAGAACCGCCACCTGACATCATAGAAGGAGAACCAGAATGGGAGGTAGAGCAAATCCTCCAATCAAGACGCTTTGGGAAAACAAAGAAGAAGCAATACCTTGTCCGCTGGAAAGGATACTCGCCCTCTCATGACTCATGGGTTGATGAATCAGACCTAAACGCCGCAGACCTTGTTACAGACTTCTACGCCAGCCATCCCGCAGCCATTCGATCTTGCATAAAAGCCATGGAAACAGCAGAAGAATATTCCCTATCATGCCCCGCCTACCAGACCACTCCAATCCCTCCAAGCAGTCTCTCTTCTTCTTCTGCTTGCTCTTCAGAGACCCCACTATCTTCCCCAACCCATACTGGTTTAAAGAGTTCCTACCAGCAGCCAGAAAACCAGGATCGCTACAGAGAGCCATCCATATTACCTTCGAACACTCCCTCCTTCACTCCAGCTCGTGCAAGGAACAGTACTGCCCCTACCACCGCCAATAGATGGCACAGCATCCAAACCTACCTAACCAAGGTTTCCCCATGTCCACCATCTTCACCCTTGGAACAGACAATGGAGTTATCCTCATCAGAGTACACACAGAAGCCGATGACCTCCACCTATTTGCCGCCTTTATTAGATGCGACGACTTCACAGTCAGACTACACTGGACCAACTGGGAACCAGAACAAGGAGAAACCGTCATCAATCACAATGGAATTGATATCCCAGTTGACAGCGAAGAACCAATTATTAGCGCCTCGATCAGACATCAGCGCTACTACCACACCGGACCCCCATTCCATTTCCAACCCCCCACAGAAACACATACAGAACCAGAGTCACCAAGACACCCACCCTTATATACGACCAACCCAGATGCCCCCTCAGAGGAACCAAGTCCTCTCAACCCCGCCACCAGTACTACCGGACTTTATCCTAGAAGCAAACAACATGCAGAGGCAGAAACAGAACCAGAAGAAGAAGATGAAAACAGCGACACTACCAGTCAATACACTGACGCCGGACTACTCCACTGGGACGTCCTCCTTGCCATCACTGAAGCAGAAAACACAGAACCTTAAAACGGAACTCAAAAGGGAAATCCTCAAATCAGTTGTCAAGGATTTCGTCGCTATGGACAACAAGTGGAAGCGCAACTTAGGACGCTTCGAGACACAGACACTAGCCATCTACTTCAGAAAGCTCAACAAAGACACAGCCCTCTATCTACTCAGGATACATCCCCAGCTCTACTTCACGACGACCAACCTACTGAAAGGCAGAGGACTCACACTACCCAACCCCAGTCAGGCCAAGTGGGCACGCATCTCACTTAACTACCACAAGGAACTCAGGGCTCAGCTAGCCAAGGCACGTAATCGTGTGGAAATGATTCCAATAGGAGGGGCCTTATGTTATGATCTACCCCAATTTTTCTCATCCTTGTCGGACCCCCTCCTCGTCACCCTATCCATGCCTAAGCGACCATTACCATTGAACCCACCATCCCTGCCAGACCTACCGCCCTTGCTGCCCAGTAAACCATCCAAACCATCATCACCTCTTGATCAGCCCCCAGTCGAGCCCCTCGTCCCCATTCCCTGGAACATCCATCATCGGGAATACTCCTCAATGGAGATGTACCGAGAGCCAACCCCAGTAGAGAACCCACTGGAAGACCCAGACAGTCCTATGGAGGACGCGCCGACCTTAGAGCCAGAACCATTCATTCCATATGAACCCGATGTCCCTGGAGGCAACATGCATGCCTTGTCCCCAGAAGAGTCCCCCGTCATACCATGGCAAGAGTACCTTGCCCCAGATAGTCCTGTGTCCCACAAGCACTCCCTGTCACCTACAAGTCCCTCTTCAGCACCCATACGCCAACGCACTAGTAGAGAAGGCAGTTACCATTCAATCACGCCTACTACCTCATCACCTATAGCTGGCACCTCGCCCCAGAATCAAGGCTACCAGTCGACCTCCCCCGGAGGATCTGCAGACAATCCCCCATCCACGCAGAGCTCTGCAGACGACGCAGATAGCGACATGGCCCTTAATTGGGTCACCATCAATACGGACTACCTTAAAGGGTAGTTGCTTACATTAGACACCCATTAGACCAGAATGGGCACGCGGAGATCAGATCTCCTCGGATCAACCTCAAACCTTGTGGTCGTCATCACATCATGACGACGCTTCTCTTCTTGAAATAACCCGCCGCCATTGTTCCCCGGTCAAGGATAGATTAGGCAATTCCCTGATCCCTCATTCGCTCTTGCTCATTCTCTATTGTTCGACTCATACAGACCGCAGCACTTGTCCGCGGAGTACCATACGATACAGACAGCCCCCTCTTGACCAGAAGTACCTACCTTAGTGACCATGGCCCGTGCGCGGTCGTGCCTGTATATAAGCGCCCTGTATTTCGACAGTCAAGCCCTAAGCTTGACTTGATTATCAATATCAATGTTCTTGAAAGCCTCCCTAGTGCCTCCCCTTTTACCCACTTCACTCTAAGTCATCTCTAGTAAAGCTAGAGACTCCTCTACTCCTTCAAGTACTCGCCACCAGTTCACTCTTAGTACAAGTCGTACTATCAAGGCCTGTTGAAGCCTTAACACCATCACTGACAGCGAGCAATAGCAAACTCGCATTGGCATCAGCTGCCAACGGTGGGGCGTGTGCAGCAGTACTGTTGGGAACTAACATGGCACTGGTGGAAATTCTCACACCACATGGCATTGGTGGAACCAATAGGAAATTCCTCATTTCTGGGGTTTCTGGGAGACCTGGGCCCAGATCATGTCACTGGAACACTAGGTTGGCTGGAATTGCTGGAATCAAAGGAGATTGCAGCCTGGGATGACTGGGACTAGTTGCCCAGCAACTCCAGAAGTTCCAGTACTCCAGCTGCGTGTTATCTTGCTGATGCAGTTTATTGACATCTTCTGATGGAATTATGTCACTGTGGGTGTAGGGGAAAATTGGCAATGGACACACAAGCCGGAGAGTGATGTCAAACTTGTTTGCATTGGTTCCACTCATCAGGGAGTCACTGTGAGCTGAGCCAAAAAAAAAGAAATCTGCAATGGGAACTGGTCAGAACATAATAAAAAAAAGGGAACTAGGAGAGGCACTCGCCTGTTGGAGACGGCAAGGACAGGTGGGTGGTGTATGGCCTGAGACCATGTCACTGTGCCAACAATACCACCTAGCAGGAGGCCACAACAATTTCAGCCATAACCACTTCAACTTCAACTGTCATCCTATCGGTCATCATCTCTGCAAGGAGAGGTGGGATGGGGACTGGCTATCATCATATCTGCAGTGTGGTGAGTAGGGCTGTATGCCGTACTGTATATGGCATATGGCCATATACCAACAGGTGTAATATGGTATATAAATGGCCTCAACCCATACCATATACCCAAGATCCAAGAGGGCTGACAGTACAGTATGGCTGTCAATACAGCTGAAAATGGTACAGTACGGCCATCAAAGGCAGTTCACCAGTGCCATGGCCTGGGGGTATGTTGACACAGACAAAGTTCAGGGGGCACAAGGTGGACAATCTGCAGGCAGTCTGTAAGCAGGGGAAGCCATTTGAAGCTTCATCCTGTAGGGCAGAAATGGCATCTGCATTTGAGTTTGAGGAAAGTCCCCAAGTGTGAGAAGGTGAGAGAATGAGGAAAAGAGGGAGGCCACATTCTCGAGTAGTGAGAACGTGCAGGGAATGGGAGAAGCGAGGACGCCAGTGTGTTGGCGTCAATATCAGCTAGTGCTTTGAGGGTTTGACAAGATGAAGAGATGGCGATGGTGGCGGGAGACAGTGGTGATGGCAATAGTGAGCAGTGGTGAGGATGAGCAAGGGCAAGGGCAAGGACAAACCCAGACACAAAATGGGAAGATCAGCAAAATGGTCACAGCACAACGGGCTTGCAAGGTGTCATACAGTCAAATAGCATACCAAAGGAAAAGGGGGGGAATAGGCTGTAGTTGCCTTATTCTATGATGCCTTTGACAAGCTAGGTGTGGTGCTCTTTATACACAGGGTATGCTCGATACAATGAGTACTTCTACGCACAAAGTAAGAAGGAAGAAATAGAAAATGAATGTCTATGCCGGCGACAGGCCACGCAGTGTCATATGGAAGGAAGAGGTGATGTCGAGATTTTACTGAATCGCCATGAAGTGCATGACATTGAGTGTATTCACAATGAGGGTAAAGAACGGTATGGCAATATTTGAGGCCAAAGTCTATATCTAATGGGGAAGTTGAAAAAATGGAGAGTAAACAAGACTAATCAAGAAGAAAGAGAAAAGACACACAAAGGAACCCGAGCCATTCTATATCCATCCCAAATCCTTCCCAAATCTTCTTATGTGTCCAGACCTTGGGGCAGTCAGTGAGGGCAGCCCAAAGTGTGTACAGTGTGGGGTGGTGGTGACTCTGGGTCTTGACATCGGTCGATCTGATATGGGCAATCCATGAGTCTTCAGCCAAGAGTTCTTGATCTGTGGCGAGCCAGGTGACTTGACTGTTTGAGGGAAAGTGTCAATTCATTGACAACAAAGGTGGAGATGCAAGAACAAATCTGTGTGTGAAGCTTGTATATGCATCTTGCAGGAGAGCTTCTTATAACATGCGAGGTCTGCTTTGGAGGAGCAGATATGGGGATTTTCAAGGTGGCACCCTCTTCAATCTTGTGGTATTGATTGGCTGAGGGATCTGCATGTCTTCAGGCAGAGAAAATTGTTGTAGGAGAGTGGGAGGCTGTGCAACACCATGTGTGATCTAATCGATCTGCTCATGTGCACTATTTGCTACACAGCTACAGTCACTGTAAACTTCAAAGGTACTGAAATTCAGTACCCTGAATGTCTGAATTAGTGAATCTAAGATATTTTATTTGTGAAAAATTTCAGCACTTTTTTACAACAAAAAGATACTGAAAATTAACAATGTATTTGACTTAAAATCAGCACTTTTTCTCCAAAGAAAAGATGCTGAAAATTGACAACAGTTTTTGTCTTAAAATCATACAAACCAGACATGAAAATACTATGTATGCCCCATGAATTGTGTCAGAAAAAATCAGTTCTATTTGATGCTATGTGACTACATTATGATCTATGTTCTTTCCTGCCTCCAGGTTCCCCTTGACCTCACCAAACTGCCACGTCCGCCGCACCTATTGCCTGCCACACACTGCATCTGCCATGCCCACCACATCCACCACATCTACCATATCCACTGTGTCCACCATGTCTGCCGCATCTGCTGCGCCCACCATGCCCACCATGTCTACCGTGTCTGCTGCACCCACCACATCCACTACGCCCACCACATCCACTGTGCCCACCACATCCGCTGCACCCACCACGTCTGCTGCACCCACCGCATCCGCTGCGCCCACCACGTCTGCTATGCCCACTGCATCCGCTGCACCCACCGCGTCTACTGCACCCACCGCATCTGCTGTGCCCACTATGTCCACTGTGCCCACCACGTCCGCTGTGCCCACCATGTCCGCTATGCCCACCGCATCTGCTATGCCCACCATGTCCACTGCGCCCACTGCATCCGCTCCACCCACTGCGCCCGCTATGTCTGCTGCATCTATCACATTCGCCACGTCTGCCACATCTGCCATGCCCATACACCCACTGCGCCCACCACATCCAGCGTGTCCACCACATCCACCATGTCTGCTGCCTTTCCCTCGACCCGCGCCCAAACAGACTCCCTGAGGGAGTGTAAGTCACGGATGATATGAGTGGACCCATGTTACGTTCCTGGGCACTTGGCCCACATTTTTCTTTTCTTTCTTGCCCGTTATGTACTTATACGATCACATGATCCCGACTCACATGACCGCTTACCTGTACAACAGAGCCATCTTGTCGGGAACTTCATTGTTCCCTCCTTTCGTACGTTTCCTATTGTTCTCTTCTTATAGTAGTCTGTGACCACCATTGTTCGTGACTCCATTGTTCTGTGACCCTTATTGTTTGTGACCCCATTGTTCTCCTCATTTGTACGCTTAGTCAGGTAGCTGCCCTTTTGTATATAAGCTGGACTTATATCCTAGAGTTGGGCCTTAAGCCTGACTTAGTTTGCAATCTATTGTGTTCTCAGTCCTTGTTGCTTGAACCGCTATTTCCCTCTTATCTTTCTTTGAAGTAATCTTCAAGTCCTTGAAGTTACTTCCCTTTCCTCTTTATCTCCACCCAGACATTGGTCTTAGCGACCTTCTCACTTTTATCACTTTCCAAGTCACTTCAGGTTATTAAAGGGAATTACGACCCTTATAACTTTCATCACTGCCGCATATTTCACCTTTGCGCACGTCGTGCCTTAAGGTTCAATAGGCCTTAACATAAGTCAGGCTTTCCTCAAACGTCCTTGAAATACAGGACAACACCAGTTACACCCTGGCGGCAGTAGTACTTATCGGAACTCTTGAACAAAATAAAAGAGTTCACAGGAGACAACAAGACGATCTCCCAGCACACGTCAAAGGCGAAGTATACTTTGAAAACCACGGAGCTGGACATAAAGACACCGGATACTACATCGACCTCCCAAAGAAAACACATGGAGTTGTTGAATTTGTCAAAGTAGAAGACGAAGATTATTGGGTAAAACTCCTCTGGAAAGACAACCAGTGGTACACAAACCAAGGAGGAATACTTCACACCTCAAAAATCGGTAATTGGAGAGAAACAGATCCTCAGCACCCACATTACGTCAACCCAGACTACTATAGTCCAACACTCCACACCGCCATTGAACAATCACCACAAGAAGAAATACTTGCAGGAGGAATTCACCACATCGCAACCCTCCAAGGAACCAACCCATTCACAGAACAAACCCTCATTCTTCCCCAAATCGAAACAGCAGTCCAACAAGGCATCACCATCCCCCTTGATACTATCCCAGCCGCCGCTGTTCAACCCCAGCTATCTATCCAAACCACAATGACAGAACAACCACAGGAAATTAACGTCGCTACTGGACAAAGCAAACAAGAAGCACAACAAATCAATGTCGTCACTAGCCCTGCCAATGGTGCTCTTAAAGGAAACCCACCACCCATCTTCGATGGAGATAGAAGCATGACCAGAAAGTTTATCAATAACTTTAATCTTTGGAAAGCAATTAACCGACACAATAACACCATGAAGAAACCCTTCTCCAGAGTCGTCACCCTCCTCACCTATATGGATGGTTCCCTAGTAGACGCTTGGAAAGAGGAACAAATGCATAAACTCCAAGAAGCAATTGACAATGGAATCCAGGAAACAGACAAGGATCTCTGGGACAGCTTCATAGAAAGGTTCAAAACAGCCTTCACCAACCAAAACCAGAGGGAGGAAGCCTATCAGAAACTATGCAAACTCAAACAAGGAGAAAGCCTTGACAACTTCTTTGCTAAATTTAAGCAACTTGCCCACAAAGCAGGAGTTCCCCTAGATGACAAGGGAACTATCGAAACCCTCAAACGTGCCATAAACAAACCGCTTACTAGGGCGGTTATACAATCCCCCAATTTTAACCCGAATGCAGACATCCCATGGACTTTTAAAAAATGGGAAGACCAGGCTAGGATGTCCCATCAGAAATGGCTAGCCGCCTCTCAATACAGTCGACAAAAACAAGGACTATACAAAGCCTTTGGACTAAAGCCAAACCAAGGGAAAAACAACCAGTATGGAAGAAACAGAACTTCTGGACCACGCACCACCTCCCAAGAAGGATATGCCATGGACGTTGACGCCAATAGAATGGGACAAACACATTCCGATGCCAAAAAGCAGCAACTTATGAACGAAAACAAATGTTTCTATTGCGAAATTCAAGGACACCAAGCCTGTGTCTGCCGCAAGAAAATAGTGGACCGTGCCAAAAGTGGCAAAACCGCTGGCAGTAACGCTCCTACTGTTAGGAACCAAGACCCCATTGATATGACCCCAGACGACATCTCTGGTTTCTTGAGAGACCATATGGGCTCGCTTGATGAAGATACCAAGCTGAGCATCATCAAATCCCTTATGCTGAAGGATTTTCCTCAAGCCCAAAACTAGCTGCCATAGTTAGGGCATTCCGCCTCGATAGTGTTTTTGTAAATCGCTCAAATTCCATGCAAATAAAAGTCGCGTTTTCACACTATTGAGGGAAGGCAGAAGAAACAGTTCTACTTGATACTGGAGCAACCGAAAATTTCATCGACCATACAACAGTCGTCAAACTACGCTTAGGAATGAAGAAACTCCCCTAACCTTGCCCAGTGTTCAATGTTGACGGAACTCTCAACCGTCATGGAACAATCACTCACGCTTGTGACTTACTTGTTACTAAAGGCAACAAAAGGGAACGACAAAGGTTCTTTGTCACTAATCTAGGACAAGACCGACTCCTCTTCGGCTATCCATGGTTTAAAGCCTTTAAACCAGAAATTGATTGGGAAAAAGGAACACTCTTAGGCCCAAAAGTTCAAATGGAAACCTTATTATTTGGAACTCTTCAACGTGCGAAAACATGGGTCAAAAGTAGAGTGCCAGTCAACGAAGATCTCATCCTCGAAGCACAACAAACCAGGTGCGCTCCATGGTTGGGAGTAACCCCTTTAGAAATAAAGGGAGGCCCAGTGGAAGTCAATCGCACCCATACCGCAGTAGAAATGGCCCATAAGTACGCAACAGAACATGGGAAGGAGGAAATCACCCTCCCGGAAAAATTCAAACGTCACACAGCATTATTTTCAGATGAAGAAGCAAACAAATTTCCACCAACTCGCGGTGAAGGAGACCATAAAATCGTACTAATGGACACCGCACCCACCCGCTTCAACTGCAAAGTTTATCCACTTTCAAGGGATGAACAAAAAGCAGAGGATCAATTCATTGATGAAAACTTGGCCAAAGGATACATCACACCATCGGACTCCCCATACGGTTTTTCGACCTTTATGGTCCCTAAAAAGGACTCTAAAGAGAAACGATATATTATCGATTATTGTCCCCTCAATGCGGTCACCAGAAAAGATGTCACCCCACTTCCCAATCTCAAACAATGTATCGAAAACTTACAGGGAATGGAATTATTCAGCAAATTCGACATCCACTGGGGCTATAATAACATCCAAATACGTGAAGGGGACCAATGGAAAGCTGCTTTCAAAACTTGCCAAGGACTATTCAAGCCAAAAGTAATGTTCTTTGGCATGAGCAATTCACCAGCAAGTTTCCAATGTTTTATGAACGGTATTCTCGAAGAGTTATACGAACACTTTGAGAAGAAAGGTATACTCAAAATACGGTGCATACTCCAAAACTACATGGATGATTGCGGAATAGGAACCCTACTCAAAGACTTCGACCTTCATGTCGACATCATCAACTTCCTATTTGATCTCCTTGCACGCCACGGTCTACACCTCAAATTATCGAAATCTGTCTTTATGCAACTGCAAATGGATTTCCTAGGCGTTCGGATATCAAAAGATGGAGCCACAGTTGACCCAGCTAAAGTCGCAGGACTCAGAGACTACCCACAGGAACTAAAAGACAAGTGACAAGTCCGCAGTTTCCTAGGAGTATCTGGGTATCACCGCATGTTTTGCCCTAACTTCAGCATCATTGCCGCGCCACTCACAAAGCTCACTGGGAAAGATGTACCATTCGAATGGGGACCCCAACAAAAGGAGGCTCAAAACAAACTCATTGATATGATCACCCACGCACCAGTACTCATTCGACCAGACCCAGACCAACAATTCGAACTCGAAACAGATGCGTCACAAATTGGAACAGGTGCCATATTATACCAGTGGGATCCTCCTATTACGAAACCAGACGGCACCCAAAAACTGGGACCAAGACGACCAGTTGGATTCCACTCCCAAAAATTCACCCAAACTGAGCAAAACTACCCTATCTATGACTGAGAGTTCTTGGGAGTTATGCGCGGACTACGCTGCTGGTCCCACCTCCTTAAAGGGACAACTACGCCTGTTCTAGTCTTCACTGATCACGCCAACCTTCGTTACTACTGGGAACCCAGGAAAATAGGCCCTCGCGTTGCTGGATACTTACCAGAAAGGGAGCAGTACAACATCATTTTGGAATATAAACCTGGCGCCACTAATCGCGTGGATGCATTATCCAGAAGACCTGACTACAAGGGACCCAACCCAATTAATGACGATGTCACTGTATGGCCGGACCACTACTTTTGCGACAACTATACTTCAATTCGAGTATTCGACATGGACAGTATCGGTGATAACCTGGACAGCCGCATCAAATTAGCTCAATACAAAGAACAACCGTTACTAAAGAAATGGGCACCAACACATAACCTTTCCCTATTGGACGGAACACATTGGTATCACAGGACCGCCCTGGTTGTCGTGGCAGACAATGCTCTTAGGAGGGGAGTAATTTCCCTTTTTCACGACCACGTGACTGCCGGTCACACCGGAATTACCAAGACACTTCAACTAATTACCCCGTACTACTGGTGGCCCAACCTGAAAACCTTCGTCACCGAATACATCAAGGGATGCGCTACATGCCAAATGACCAAAGTCAACACCCATCCTACCCATCCACCCATGTTCCCTATCACTCCCACAGATAACGCGCGACCCTTTGAAACTGTCGCAATGGACTTCATCACTAAACTCCCACAGTCAGGTGGTTTTGACACTATTCTCACGATCACGGACACCGATTGCTCAAAAGCGTCTATCTTCATCCCTTGTTATGAGACAATCAACTCAGAAGGAGTAGCCTTACTCTATCTCAATCACATCATTCCCCACTACGGCATTCCCTGTAAAATCATATCGGACCATGATGTCTGCTTCGTATCGAAATTCTCAATGGAACTCTGCTGTATCCTCAATATCCATCAGAACATCAGCACGGCATATCACCCTCAAACCGATGGGGCAAGTGAAAGAACCAATCAAACCTTGGAGCAATACCTCCAAGTATTCTGCGGAACCCAACAGAACAACTGGCACACATGGTTACCACTCGCTCAGTACACCAAAAACTCATGGCCATCCGCAACTACTAAGAAAACACCATATGACTTACTCATCGGATACACACCCCAAGTACACCAACCAACCCGGAAAACCACCATTCCCTCCCTAGAACAACGACTCTCATCCATCGAAGAAACCAGGAAAGCCGCCCAAGAGGCTCAACGAAAAGCACAAGAATCCTGGATAAAAGAGAAGCCACGATACGTTCCATTCGCAGTAAACTCAAAGGTCTGGTTAGAAGGAACCAACCTACGACTTCCAAGTAACACCACACCCAAGCTTTCCCCAAGGAGATACGGACCTTTTAAGGTAGTCTCCCAAATATCAAAAGTCGCTTACAAACTCGAACTCCCTCCCACTTGGAAAATCCATGACGTCGTCCATGCCTCATTACTCACACCTTACAAAGAAACCGATCAACATGGCCCCAATTTTATCGAACCACCCCCTGATATTCTAGAAGGCGAACCTGAATGGGAAGTCAAGAAGATTCTAAAAGAGAGGTCTTTTGGCCGTTGGAAGAAGAAGCAGTACCTCGTGCGCTGGAAGGGCTACTCACCAGCGCATGACTCATGGACTAACTCCAAGGATCTCCACACACCGGAGTTACTAGCTGACTTTCAAAACCAAGGAAAGAGTATAAGAACCCTCCAACTTGACAACTCAACCTCATCTCCTTTATGTCCAACAACCTCACCATCCCTCATTATCAAAGCTATGTCTACCAACGAGAACAGTGCACCATCTACACCCGTGAACACATTGACTGGAACGGCAACATATCCCTTTTCTTGACGATCGTCACCCCAGGACATGCCACCCGCCACAGTTGGACCACTGGACAACAACATGGCGATGGATATATCGTCACCTGTGAGGACACCTCTGATAGTTACCCTGGGCGAATTACCTGTTCCACCAGCTACCTCCCCCAGCCTAGCTTCTCAGTCATCGACACCACCACTCCCAGTACCACCACCGACGTTCCTGGCACCCCCTCCTGTTACGGGGCTTTCTACATCCCCCTCCCAGAGACTACTTGCCCTGGCGGATGCCACAGTGAATGCGACCACATCCCCACTCCCATTCAACGATCGGTCCCCCAACCCTCCCCTTTCATCCATACCAGCTACCCCGAACCCTTCCCCGTCTCGCCCACTAACACCAGTAACCCTCTGCCATACCCGATCCCCCCTCCCATCGTTCTTCTGCAATCGATCCCAGTCCCCCCCTTTGGAGTATCAGGAGACTCCGCTAATGATCTTCGGGATAGGGACACCCACCCAAGAGGACGTAAAAGACGTCAGGAAGAACTGTCGGGCACTACTGAAAGCTATGGAAACACATCAAAGGCTCGAAAGTGCTCTTGAGGCTTGGACTGAAGGGCTCATGCCTGCTATCAACATCCTTTGGGAATGACGGAATCGACGACACCGTCTTCACCACCAGCTTCAGAGACTTCTCCGCCGTCCAACACCTTTTCTTCGTTCCCCAAATCCTATCTGAGGTGGAACCATTTCTGGATGACGATAGCGTCCAGAGCGACCCACCCGAATCTTTGGGTGCCCGATACAATCCCACTATCTCACAGACTAGCAGCCCATCTCCCATCGCCATTAACCCACCACTGAGTGACAAGCTCAATGACCCCATGTACCCTGGCGAAGGGTGGGCTCTCTTCGATGCTGGGAATCCTGGGCATTACCCCCTTGTCTTCATCAATGATGAAGGACAGTCGGAAGTCGCCAAGTATATTTGTTTTCGCTCTACAGAGGAAGATACTTATCTGGTGGGAACTTGAGGGAAGAATGAAAAGGAGTATGCCACCCTGCTACAGGCGAAAGCCTACCCATCTCCCAATTTCAATCGTCGTGGGGTCAAGGACACCGACCTCAACCTCTTTCATCCTGCCCATCTTTCTCGCCTCATGGTGGATACGGCGCTGGTCAATCTCAAAGACCCTGGGATTCTTGCTGATGTCCATCGCTTTCAGGGCCTTCACAACATTGTTTCTAGTGCCAAGCGACAATGCCTAGAATTGGAGAAGAAGGAAAGTCGGGCAGAGGCTGACCTACTTATAGTAGAATGACGCCTTGCTTCTAGTGCGGTTCGCACTTGCCTTCAGCAACACCTCCTTGCCACGCGTCCCCCTTTCCCCCCCACGTTCCTTCTTCCCACCCATGATTATCGGGTTCCACGCATTTTCGCCGCTCAAGGCCCACCTGATGTCGAAGAAGGAGAAGACAGTTTGAAGGATCGCACTGTACTTGGGAAACGACGTCGGGGAAATAACGTTGTCTTTCCATATTGCCTTAGGTGCAATCAGGACGCACCTGGTCACAGGGTCGAGGAGTGCCCCCTATGGAAAACTTGTCGCTGGTGCCTCAGTACCCAGCACGCTCATGACGAGTGTCCCTCCCCCCACAATTCCTGTGCAGCCAATCGCTGCCTCATCTATTTTGGGCATCCTAACTTTGGCAGTTACTTTTTGGCAACCCCAGCCGGGTTACTCCGTCACGAATTAGAGGTTGCGTACGCGGAAGCAGAGTGGGATAACACTGATACCTGTTATGAAGGATCTGACAAGTAGTTGTGTGGTAGCAACTCTCTAGGAAGGGCATCGTGTTACGTTCCTGGGCACTTGGCCCATATTTTTCTTTTCTTTCTTGCCTGTTATGTACTTATATGATCACATGATCCCGACTCACATGACCGCTTACCTGTACAACAGAGCCATCTTGTCAGGAACTTCATTGTTCCCTCCTTTCGTACGTTTCCTATTGTTCTCTTCTTATGGTAGTCTGTGACCACCATTGTTTGTGACTCCATTGTTCTGTGACCCTTATTGTTTGTGACCCCATTGTTCTCCTCATTTGTACGCTTAGTCAGGTAGCTGCCCTTTTGTATATAAGCTGGACTTATATCCTAGAGTTGGGCCTTAAGCCTGACTTAGTTTGCAATCTATTGTGTTCTCAGTCCTTGTTGCTTGAACCGCTATTTCCCTCTTATCTTTCTTTGAAGTAATCTTCAAGTCCTTGAAGTTACTTCCCTTTCCTCTTTATCTCCACCCAGACATTGGTCTTAGCGACCTTCTCACTTTTATCACTTTCCAAGTCACTTCAGGTTATTAAAGGGAATTACAACCCTTATAACTTTCATCACTGCCGCATATTTCACCTTCACGCACGTTGCGCCTTAAGGTTCAATAGGCCTTAACAACCTAGCAGCTAACATAGTGATACATGCATGGCTTGCTTCGTATTTGAGGCTGAGGACATCACTGTCATCAGTTGCCTTGAGTGTGCACTTGTCATCATCCCCTTTGGTGAGCGATCTGAGGTTAACACCAAGGGGGATTGGACGGTTGCAATGGTAGAGGGCGAAACCGTTGGCGTGCAGTTTGACAGAGACAAGAGCGACATGGGAGTTATCCGTCACTTGCAGGTTCTGCGGCATGTTGTGCTTCAAACTCAACGTCCCTATGTAAGTTCAAATGTGGAAGGATAATAAATAAAACCTTAGATATGTTCCGAAGTCCCAAGAACATGCAAAGGAGTGGGTTTGAGGACCTAAGAGCAAGCGCATCCGCACATTGCCCACAAGCAATGGTCACTGTCGCTCATGTGTCACCATGGATGTGCCACTGTTGTTGCCTAAGATGCTGAGAAATGTCAATGGATTTAAGATCCCAGTTGATGAAGCAAATAGGAAAAAAAAAACTTGTGTTGTCTGGTATATGTATATGATATTTTACATGTGCATGCCCCATCACATTGCCATGGATGAGCCACTGCCACTACCATCTAGACACATTCGTTGCCTGGAAAATCACACTTGTTGCCTGCCAAAGTGACCTGCTACAGCACATAGTCAGTAAATACTCCAAGAAAAGAGAGAGAAAAAACCCTACCATACTCTCCAGCCATCGCACCACAAGGCC
>Ga0307510_10000668_pt1 | contig 34952 bp, 27 predicted proteins | sample 12_EM_MG_FD_207224 | JGI IMG/M metagenome (GOLD analysis project Ga0307510, IMG submission 207224) | Populus trichocarpa ectomycorrhiza microbial communities from riparian zone in the Pacific Northwest, United States - 12_EM | ecosystem: Host-associated > Plants > Roots > Unclassified | place... | reverse complement strand
CCCTTGCTCGTTCCAGGGTATCTTTCATCATTGCTTCCTGAAAACCATGGTTCAAGACAAGATTAGTAGTTTGCAGGTGCAGCTTTTGAGTCATTTTGCTACAATCTAAACAAACTATTCATTAGCACATCAATCAATCAAATAACTAGAAAGGCATCGAGTTAATTAAACTAAACTTCTTGATAGTATCAAATGCCAGAATTGGTCATACATAGAACATAACCTGAGTTTGTAACGAACATTTTCAGCAACTCTATATTGACATATATGCAGATGATATACTAAAATAAATTCATAATTTCATATAAGAAATTATCAGTATTATGCAGGCAAATCAATTGAGAGCAAACAAGGGAGTACAGAAAAATCAAAGCAAACAAAAAGCATCAACTCCACAGTATGCAGACACCAACACACCTGTAATGGATATTTGACAAATGCAGATTTGTGGCGTCCATTGCAGAACCTATGAAACCATATAGTGAGGACAGGGAGAGCAACGAGAAATGGTGTTGACTGTGCAGCTTCTTTTGTACTCAGTAATCCCATCAGAGCCAGCTGTGAGATTACTAGCCCAGTAATAATACGCCCGTGGACATCAGGCCAGAATGCTGCACCACTTTCATACTCGTGGTTGTAAACATTTATGATCTGAATAGGGAAAAGATAGGGAAAAGATGAATATATTGTATCCAATTGTACTGAACCTTGGTCCAGTAAATCTTCTAAGTTGGATTAAGTTGTAGGGTTTTGAACATTTAGTTGGCACAAGGCATTAACCATATGCAATTGAATTGTTCTTGGATTGAACATCACATATCCAATAGTATCAACTTGTTACCTGATGACGGAACACTAAATAGGCGAAGGCGAAGAAAATAACTATGAATGGAAGGAGAACTGGTGTCACTGTTGCATATACAAGCCCTAGCAGAAAATATAATTGTATACGGGGTTCGCCAGTGTGAAAACCAAGACTTCCAGGATCCATTGCCTCTTCCCTGTCTTTTTCAGTCTTCACCAAAAGGAAATTTTTCAAGTGGTAGAATATCAGTGGTTTCAACATTAAAACTTCCCCAGCAATCCCAGCCCATCCATCAACCATTATATAGGTTATGAAGAAAGTTGCTTTCATTGGAACAGCTACACCAATTGTTTTAGGAATTCTGCAACATACATAAATGAAGAAATGAGAAAAGAAGAAAAAAAATAAAAACACTTTTTGAAAGATGTAGATGATAAAATGAAATCATATTCATGTAGACCCTATGAGCTTCATATCAGGAAAAGGGAAGAAATCATGAATATGGGAATATCTATCAAATCAGTCAAGTATAATGGGATTCTAGATTAATGAAAAGTGAGATAAAAATAAATCATTGATGGGAGGATTAAAAAACATTACGGTTAATAAAATATATGTTATCGGAAGTCCTTTGAAGGCACATGCCATGAACACACCTTCACACTTAATTATGCATACGCCCTAATGGAGCAATTAAATAATGAAGACATGAATATTTAATCAATTTGTGAGAGTAACATACTCGTTAGCAGACTGCTTAATAAAAGAATTTAGCTGTTCAAATGCAGCTCCAGTGAGTATGCTCCCAAGGAATACATTGATAACGAGGAAAATATAATTTCTTGTTGCTGATCTCCTTTCCAAAGATGATAGAGATATGAAGCCTTCAAATTTAGACATGATCATCAATATTGTTGGCAGGAAGATAAGGAAGAGCTTCAACACAATGCCAGGAAGAAAACCTTGGATAACAGATTTGATAAATTTTCTGCATAATAAATAAAGAAACAATTAGAAATTTCTAACAAAGAAAACTTGCAACTAAGTCAGAAGGCACTGTAATGGAAGAAACGTACATTTCAATAACAGACTTCAGAAAAGGGGCTCTCTTCTCTATTCCCTCGATACTTGCTAGAGCTTGTACAGATGCAATAGGTATTATGAAAAAGAAGGTAAGTAAAAGGAATGCAACTCCAATTATCAGCCTCCTAACTTTGAGTGACATGTACGGAATGGCTAAGTTTTGCCAATATACATCGCGTGGCTCCGGAGCCCACTCTGTTAACCACAAAGTCGGATTTCTTGATTGTTGAGTTTGTGCACAGACAGCTGCACCCCATCGAGTCTTGAATGAAACAAATGCTGCTGGCATGATAGACTTTGGATCCTTTAATACCCTTGTCCTCTCTTCTTCTATCTGAATAATAACAAAACGATCCAGGACCCAAATTAGAGTGGTAATGCAAATAGTAATTGGTGAGAATATGCAGCATCTCTAACTCATTTGAGTGAGCCTAAAACCAACTAATAAACTTCATGGACTTTTGAACAAGAGGTTCCAGATTTATATGCTTAAAAAAGATAATAAAACAAAAGGTTCAAAATTTTTGAAAGATCAGGGAATTTAGACAAGAAATTGGTGCTAGAGGCTTACTTCTTTTGACAGTTCCTCAATCTCTGATATGTGATGATCGATTGCATCCACTTTTCCCCCAAAATGCCCAAGGAAACCAGTCTGAAACATCCAAGAACCATAAGAGTTGAGGTCAAAACAAAAATTAGGTTTAGGCAAAAGTAATAGGCAGTAGATTGGGACAAGAGGCAGTAACTTCTTAAGATATATCAGATTGCATTTTGAGAACTACCTTCATCTGAGGCCTCTGCGATTGATTCCTGGAGTACTTGAGTTGGTAGTAGTCAAGCCAGTTCTGCTTTTTTTTCTTCTTCTTGACCAAGCTGGCTAGTTTGTTGGCATTGCACACCACCTGCATTAAAATTTTTATAAGACAAAAATTTACAAATTGAAGTACAAACTATCCTAGAATTTCAGGTGCATAAGAAAGTGTGAGGGTTTAATGAATACTCCAACAAGTAAAAGGTACATTTAAAGCCACTCAATAGATCATGTGTGGTACACATGTTGCCTCCTCAACCCACCAAACCTTTTCCCTATCCCTTGCTATTTAATTCAAATAAAGAAAGGCTAGGAAGAGCTGCAACACTCACCTAGTCAAGAAAATTGTGTTCTTTATGAGCAACAACATTTTCCACAAATCACCTCAGCAATACAACATCCTCATAAAAAACACGCGGAGGTGCACATTCTTAGTTCAACAAATAAAAAATCCTAGCACTTCTTTTTAATCATTTTTACGAGTCCAAAGACAATAAATGCAGAGTAGTTAATTGGAGCAATTCTCTGTTAAATTGCTATTTAGAAAGAATGAAGTCTCTATGTCCAGCAGGGAATGTGACACTGTTACACAGCCACAAATAGAAACAAGAAGATGTTGGCATTTAAAGCAATTAACTATAAGGTTTACAACATTCCAAATCAGACACACAAACCCTGAAATAATACATTTTCAATTCAATGTCAGTTCTGGGATAAAAATTGGCACTTGACGCAATCAAACTTTAAGGTTCGCAATAAATCATCAAAACCACCAGAGACAAAATTAGGACAAGAACATGAAAAGAACAAGCAATTGCTGAGGGAAGCAGTTTACTTATGGAAGCTGGCAAGCATTTGCACATATGGAAAAGCTATGATCAAATGCATTCAAGTGAATGTCTCATAATGTTACCTAAAATCATTGAAGATATATAATTTATCAAGTACCAGTAGCACATATTGATCCACATGATGCCTACCATACACATTTGAACAAATGGTTTCCTATATTTTGCACAACAAAACTGATGTGAACTATTTCATGATATCATCAATCAAATTCATAGCTTTCTACCAAAGATTAATCACAATATAAATTATGTTTGAGCAGGAACATACCTGATGAGTGAGGTAATGATCTGGGTGATTCACTAGAAAAAAGTGCTCCAAGAGCTCACTGACAGTTTCATCTGGATCAGGAGGTACATTCCTAACAAGGACCTGGGAAGAGTGAGCTCATGATAAGTTTCTTGAATAGGAAAAGGATAGAGAAAGATGGGTAGCTAGAATTTGCACTACAACATTAAGCAAAGATGAAATTGGCTGTTAGACAAACAAATTCAGCCCATTTTTTAGGTCTAACAACCCGTGCCAGTTTGAAAAATTTCATAAAAAATAAATGGCATGTATTTCTTCAAATGGAAATTAAGGAACAAGCTCAAGGTTGAAGGAAAAAGGCAGACTCTCAAAGTATGACATGATTGACCCGATCAATATGTATAGTAGAATCAAATGGATTCCTTCTTCAACTATTGGTCTCTTTTCTTAACTAGTTAAGAGGAGTCATGGAAAAAACAGGCTCAAAATCATGATCAATTCCTTTTTCAAATCCAGCGGCAGCTGCACGAGCCCTTCCTACGTGCCATAAATGACCTACAAATAGGAAGAACCTGAGAACAAAATGAGAGGTAGCTAACCAAGTTCTAGGAGAGACATAGTTGACTACATTGATCTCAGTAGCTATGCCACCTATGAATTTAATGAATCTAAAAGTGCATGAGTCATATATTCCGCAGAACTTCATTCTTGCAAAGGTTGTATGTCTTTTTTCAACCTACTCAAGTCCAAACCATTTGGAACTCTTAAAGGTTATAATCAAGAAGTGTGCAGATCCCAAAAACACATAGTTTCTCCTCCAAAAATGACTTCTCCAGAAAAAATTCAAAAAAAAAAATCAATAAGGAAAATAGTTCATCTTACTGTGAATTGATCTAGACGACGTCTTTCCAAGGAAAGAAATTGCAACCTCATTGAAGCAACTTTCTCATACTCCCTAAGCAACACATAGCATGTCCAGAAAGTAAAGGCATAAGCCATCACTATATGCGTCCAAAATCTGCAATGCAATTAATATAAATATAGGGGCACACTGAAAAAGAAAAGGAGCAGATATTCCTGGAAGTAGAAGATGGTAGGATATGTGAACACAGAAATACAAGACAATGCATGATTGTTGTGGAAAACAATTACTCTTGGTTTTTGATAAATTAGCAATTAATAAATATTCTACAGATACAGAATAATTTATGCGTCTAGTTATCCATAAATGGTCATTATGCTATATAAGATAGTAAGAGAATTGTGGTAAAAATATCTGAAAATATCAAGATTCATCAAAACTCGGAGATGACAAGGTAGCCGAAGTTAGCAATGGACAATGGATTCCTACCTTTGTGATTTAAGTGGTATATTCGAAATTGAAAGCTTGTCAATGTCACTAGCAGTCACGTTGGCCACCATCTTGACTGCCTCTAGAGCATTATTGGTGTAGTTGACTGGCACCAGGATAGCCAAAGCAAGGATTGTTATAGGTACAAAAATCTTAAGTCTGCGTAGGTAACAAAATCGAGCTCAGCACATAATAACAAATGACAGAGACATTTTCAGAAACATCTAGACCGCACAAGTACAGCATACAATCTTTCATCAACAAATGAGCATAGAAAAAGAGCGAGAAACAAAAGGAAAACGGATTACCCCATCAAGTAAATGCGCAAGTAAACAGCATAATCCAATCCTGCATGATCAATAAGCTCAGGCTCCGGCATTTTAAGCGCTTCCGGCATCCAATTTAAAAACCGGATATATGACCTAAAGTCTAAATTCACAACCCTACGAACAAGCGCCCCAGAGCGCGAGGGGCTGCCTCTTACGCCCTTCAGATACCATTTTGGAAAGTAAACTCTATCATTGAGAGGTTGTAGCCTCAAAATTGCAAACGCCAATAAGAAAATGAATGCACTCAGTACATTTATAGCTCCGGAAACCGTTATATCTGCGAGCGTTGCCATTTATACCTACCTTCAACAAAAAAAAACAAAAAAACAAAACCCTTACATAAAACATTAAAAATAAACAACTTCTCAAGCAAATTTAAAAAACATATAAAAAATTCAACCACTATATTTAACATCCAATGGCTCCTTTCAATGAAAAACACACCTAAACGTCAAAAGATAACAACTTATCGAGTAAAATCTCAAAAAGATCATCTTTTTATACTTACAAAGCAAATCAATCAAAATTAAACCAGTCCTCATTAAACATCAAATTAATCTCCAAATTCAATAACTTTTTCCATCTGGGTCACAATTCAACAACTATTGCACACACCAGAACCCAGAAAACATATCAAAAAACAGAAAAAAAAAAATCAACACAAAAGGTAAAGAAAAGGATCCCAAAAACAACTAAGTTGCTTACTATTAACCAGCTTCTTTCCTTATCTCCAATGCTATATTGACCTCTCAATCTTCAAAAAAAATGCTGAGCAATTGAATTAACAAATGTTTGGAAAACTTTTCCGCTTAACAAAGTGAACAGTATGATTCCTCTCCTTTTGAGGAACAAGTAGCTAGCACGCTACCACCCCCGCCTTCAAGAAGTAATTATTGTAATAATAAATACACATCAAAAGGTCTGGTCCAAAAATGGGAATATATAGCACAAGAAGAAGATGAAGATGAAGACAATAAAGAAAAATGGAAAGTGAAATCTGGAGATTTCACTTTCACATTGTTTCGAATAACGTTTTCGATTTCGGGCTATCTTTCTTTGTAGTGTTAAAAAAGGCTGCTCTTTTTCTCAGCTCGACTCGACAAATGAAGAGCTACAATCCAGTACTGAGATTGTCACGGTTATTTCATCTTAGTCCTTAAAAAGTACTAAAATACCGTTTGGTACCATGGTAGCTTGCAGGTTTTTTTTTTTTTCCCTCAACAACCTGGAACAAACAGTTTAGTAAGCCGTGCTTGAAATTATAGTAAAGTTTGTATTTTAAAGTATTTTTAATTTAAAATATATTAAAAAAATATATTTTTAAAAAATTTAAAATTTTATTTTTTATTTATTTTATATGCAAAAATTCATCTTATAGGAATTTTAATCAAATATATATATTTTTTAACATATCTTTTAAAACAACAACTAAAAATAATTTTTTAAAATCTATTTTTTAAAATTACAACAGTACAAATATAAGGTAGTGGGCCCAAAAAGATGCATTTTCATTTCTAAACAAAAAGGATCCCATGGCTACATTTCAACATAGGATCATGTGACTATTTTATTTTATTTACTGATTGGGACTAAGAAAAAAACATGTATGAATTTCTTATTCTCTAATAATGTGACTGGTAAGAGAGAAAGCAGTAATCATGGAGGAAAATGTATTATATTTGTTCCAATACAGGATTAAAATCTGTATTTTTTTATATATTTGTTTGTTGTTATGGGTGTGTTCTACTTGGAGGTTCAACTTTTTTTTCATCAAAATTTAATTTTTTTATTTTTTATTTAAAATTACTTTTTTTTTAGTATTTTCATATTATTTTTTATGTACTAATATTGAAAATAATTTTTTAAAAATAAAAAGATATATTATTTTAATGTTTTTCCGAGTGAAAAGAAAATATAACTATAAACACCAGCTTATGAAAATTATCTCAAATTCAAATCCTAATCAAGTTCCTCAACAAATGTGATTGAGGAACTTGATTGTTAGTTCAATAATAATTGTATACTTAAATTGCACGAAGTTAAAATTAAGGGACTTAATTGAAACAAACTATTATAAGTGAAGACTCTTTTGTGCTTAGGAGAAAAACAGAACAACTCAAGTAAGACATGGAAGAGTATTCGTAAGAAAGCAACACCACGTCCATTGTCCGCAAGTTGCCAAGTGCTATTTCTAACAGCTACTTTTTGTCGATTTTGAACGAAAAAAATGATATTCTTTCACGCGCTGTTCGAGGGGCTGTGCTTCACGACCCAATTAAAATGATGATTGGTGGGATTTGTGAATAATGGAGGTGAGATTGCGTTTTCTGATCACCCTACTTTCATTCTTGTTTCATTTTAATCTTTTTACTATCTTTTGTTTCAATTCAATCCCTCAACTTCTATATTCATTCTATTTCTCAATCTAGTGAAAATATTATTAAAAGAGTTTCATATTAATAGAGAATATTATTATTAGAACAATGCTATGATATCATGTTGTGTCAGTGTTAATTTCTTTTTTAAATGAATTTATTCTCATATTATTTTTCCTTCTTTATTACTTTTCTTTTGGTTTACTAGATGTTTTTTATGTGTTCGTTCAAGGGAAAACACAGGAAAAAAAAAAAAAAATTTCAAGGGTCGTATACATATTTTATATTTGGGAATTTGGACACGTCTTAGGTGGGTGAGGGACTTGGTCCCAATATGTTTGAAGAGTGTGGGGACTAGATTCCCCTTACCTTCAAACTTCAAAGACAGATGTAGATGACTTGATAGCATGGTAGAAAGTAGAGTAGATATTGTGTGGATTTCTAAATGTTGGTTTACACAACTATACATGTTAGTCGCCGTATTCAATGAAAAGATCTTCTCCTCATAGCTTGGGCTCTTCCATACTTTGCTGCATTGCCCTGCAACAAGGCAATCGTTCATAAGCATACAGGCACCCTAGTCCTTGTCTCTCTATAGAACAAACTTTGCTATCTGGACTCGTTAAGTTTACAACGGATCACTGTCTCCTGGCAATGGATTGTGTCTAATGTACTGCGAGGTATAGTCATGCACGTGTAACGATCTCTGTTTCAAGGCTCTCCATTTTTAACTGTCTCGGGCAAAGATGGTGAGGATCCCCCGCTGATTTTACTTGGTGCTGGTGTATTTCTTCGTGATTGGCGCTTTGTAGGCACTAAGACACTCTCAGTTTCCATCTTTCCGCTCAGAAGGTCGTCTTCATCAATATCATCATCACCACCTTTGAAAACTGGATGAACATAAGCACTCTGAAGGTAGGCTTTCAGATTAAAGTTTGGATCCCTTGCTCGTTCCAGGGTATCTTTCATCATTGCTTCCTGAAAACCATGGTTCAAGACAAGATTAGTAGTTTGCAGGTGCAGCTTTTGAGTCATTTTGCTACAATCTAAATAACTTGAATTCACTTGAAAGGTCTCGTGTTAATGAAACAAAACTTATTGATAGTATCAAATGCCAGAATTGGTCATACAAAGAACATAACCTGAGTTTGTAACGAACATTTTCAGCAACTCTATATTGACATATATGCAGATGATATGCTAAAATAAATTCATAATTTCATATAAGAAATTATCAGTATTATGCAGGCAAATCAATCGAGAGCAAACAAGGAAGTACAGAAAAATCAACACAAACAAAAAGCATCAACTCTGCAATATGACACCAACACACCTGTAATGGATATTTGACAAATGCAGATTTGTGGCGTCCATTGCAGAACCTATGAAACCATATAGTGAGGACAGGGAGAGCAATGAGAAATGGTGTTGACTGTGCAGCTTCTTTTGTACTCATCAGTCCCATCAGAGCCAGCTGCGAGATTACTAGTGCAGTAATAACACGCCCATGGACATCAGGCCAGAATGCTGCACCACTTTCATACTCTTGGTTGTAAACATTTATGATCTGCATAAATTTTAGGGAAAAGATGAATATATTGTATCCAATTGCACTGAACCTTGGTCCAGTAAATCTTCCAAGTTGGATTAAGTTGTATGGTTTTGAACATTTAGTTGGCACAAGGCATTAACCATATGCAATTGAATTGTTCTTGGATTGAACATCATATAACCAATAGTATCAACTTGTTACCTGATGACGGAACACTGCAAAGGCGAAGGCAAAGAAAATAACTATGAATGGAAGGAGAACTGGTGTCACTGTAGCATATACAAGCCCTAGCAGAAAATATAATTGTATACGGGGTTCGCCAGTGTGAAAACCAAGACTTCCAGGATCCATTGCCTCTTCCCTGTCCTTTTCAGTCTTCACCAAAAAGAAATTTTTCAAGTGGTAGAGTACCAGTGGTTTCAACATTAAAACTTCTCCGGCTATGCCAGCCCATCCGTCAACCATTATATAGGTTATGAAGAAAGTTGCTTTCATTGGAACAGCTACACCAATTGTTTTAGGAATTCTGCCACATAAATAAATGAAGAAATGAGAAAAGAAGAAAAATATAATAAAAACTTAAGGGAAGTTGCAGATGATAAAATGAAAAACATATTCACGGAGACCATATGGGTTCATACCAGGAAAAGGGAAGAAATCATGAATAAACAGTCTATCAAATCAGTCAAGTATAAAGGGATTCTAGATTGATGAAAAGTGAGAATAAAATAAATTACTGATTGGAGGATAAAAAAATTTACAGTCAATAAAATATATGTTATTGGAAAACCTTTGAAGGCACATGCCATGAACAAACCTTCAAACAGAGAAAATAACATTCCTTGCCCATTAACACTACCGACAATTTTTGGCTCTTACAGCATACATTACCGCTCACCCTAATGCAATCAAGTTCCCTTAAATATGCATACACCCTAGTAGAGTAATTAAATACTGAAGACACAATATTTGACAAAAAAGTGAGAGTAACATACTCGTTAGCAGACTGATTAATAAAAGCATTTAGCTGATCAAATGCGGCTCCAGTGAGTATGCTCCCTAGGAATACGTTGATAATGAGGAAAATATAGTATCTCGTTGCTGATCTCCTTTCCAAAGAAGATAGAGATACGAAGCCTTCAAACTTAGACATGATCATCAATATTGTTGGCAGGAAGATAAGGAAGAGCTTCAATGCAATGCCAGGAAGAAAACCTTGGATGACAGATTTTATAAATTTTCTGCATATTAAATAATGAAACAATAAGTAATTTCTAACAAAGAAAACTTGCAACTAAGTTAGAAGGCACCGTGATGGAAGAAACGTACATTTCAATAACAGACTTCAGAAAAGGGGCTCTTTTCTCTATTCCCTCAATACTTGCTAGCGCTTGTACAGATGCAATAGGTATCATGAAAAAGAAGGTAAGGAAAAAGAAAGCAACTCCAATTATCAGCCTCTTTACTTTGAGTGACATGTATGGAATGGCTAAGTTTTGCCAATATACATCGCGAGGCTCCGGAGCCCACTCTGTTAACCACAAAGTTGGATTTCTTGATTGTTGAGTTTGTGCACACACAGCTGCACCCCATCGAGTCTTGAATGAAACAAATGCTGCTGGCATTACAGACTTTGGATCCTTTAAAACCCTTTTCGTCTCTTCTTCTATCTGAATAATACCAAAATGATCCGTGACTCAAATTAGTATGATGATGCAAATAGTAACTGGTGAGAATATGCAGCATCTCTTAACTCATTTGAGTGAGCCTAAAACCAACTAATAAACTTCATGGACTTTTGAACAAGAGGTTGCCAGATTATATGCTTAAAAAAAAAAAAAACAAAAGGTTCAAAATTTTTTAGAGATCAGGGAATTTAGATAAGAAATTGAAGCTGCTTACTTCTTCTGACAGTTTCTCAATCTCTGATATGTGATAATCGATTGCATCCACTTTTCCCCCCCAAAGCCCAAGGAAACCAGTCTGAAACATCCAAGAACCGTAAGAGTTGAGGTCAAAACCGAAATTAGGTTTAGGAAAAAGTAAGAGGCTATCAGATTGAATTTTGAGAATTACCTTCATCTGAGGCCTCTGCGATTGATCCCTGGAGTACTTGAGTTGGTAGTAGTCAAGCCAGTTCTGCTTTTTTTTCTTCTTCTTCACCAAGCTGGCTAGTTTGTTGGCATTGCACACCACCTGCATTAAAAATTTTATTAAGACAAATTTACAAATTGAAGTACAAACTATCCTAGAATTTCAGGTGCATAAGAAAGTGCGAGGGTTTATATGAATACTCCAGCAAGTAAAGGGTCCATTTAAAGCCACTCAATAGATCATGTGTGGTACACATGTTGCCTCCTCAACCCACCAAACCTTTTCCCTATCCCTTGCTATTTAATTCAAATAAAGAAAGGCTAGGAAGAGCTGCAACACTCACCGAGTCAAGAAAATTGGAAGCGTTTTTTATGAGCAACAACATTTTCCACAAATCACCTCAGCAATACAACATGCTCATAAAAAACAAGCGGAGGTGCACATTCTTAGTTCAACAAATAAAACATCCTAGCACTTCTTTTTTATCATTTTTCAGAGTCCAAAGACAATAAATGCAGAGTAGTTAATTGGTGCAATTCTCTATTAAATTGCTATTTAGAAAGAATGAAGTCTCTATGTCCAGCAGGGAATGTGACACTGTTACACAGCCACAAATAGAAACAAGGAAACGGTGGCACTTAAAACAATTAACTTTGAGGTTTACAACATTCCAAATCAGACACAACTCCTGTACTAACACTTTGTCAATTCCACGTCAGTTCTGGAATAAAAATTGGCACTTGAAGCAATCAAACTTTAAGGTTTGCAATAAATCATCAAAACCACCAGAGATAAAATTGGGACAAGAACAGAAAAGAAAGAACAATAGCTGAGGGAAACAGTTTACTTATGGAAGATGGCAAGCATTTGCACATATGGAAAAGCTATGATCAAATGCATTCAAGTGCATGCCTCATAATGTTACCTAAAATCATTGAAGATATATAATTTATCAAGTACCAGTAGCACACATTGATCCACATAATGCCCACACACACATTTGAACAAATGGTTTCCCATATTTTGCAAAACAAAATTGGTGCGGACTATTCCATGTCATCAAATAAATTCATAGCTTTCTACCAAAGATTATTTACAATATAAATTTTGTTTGGGTAGGAACATACCCGATGAGTGAGGTAATGATCTGGATGATTCACTAGAAAAAAGTGCTCCACAAGCTCACTGACAGTTTCATCTGGATCTGGAGGTACATTCCTAACAAGGACCTGGGAAGAGTAAACTCAATGATGCAAGTTTCTTGAATAGGAGAAGGACAGAGAAAAAAGGGTAAGCAAACTACCACTGCCAATTTTGAAAATATTCACAAATGGAACTCATTTCTTAAAATGGAAATTGAGGAACAAGCTCAGGGTTGAGGGAAAAAAACTCTAAAAAGAAATAAATCAATAAGGAAAATAGTTCATCTTACTGTGAATTGATCTGGACGACGTCTTTCTGAGGAAAGAAATTGCAACCTCATCGAAGCAACTTTCTCATACTCCCTTAGCAACACGTAGCACGTCCAGAAAGTAAAGGCATAAGCCATCACTATATGCGTCCAAAATCTGCAATGCAATAAATATAAATATAGGGGCACACTGAAAAAGAAAAGGAGAAGATATTCCTGGACGTAGAAGATGGTAGGATATGCGAACAAAGAAATACAAGACAACATGTGATTGTCTTGAGGAAAACAATTACTCTTGGTTTTTGATAAATTAGCAATTAATAAGTATTCTACAGATACATAATAATTTACATGTATTCTACAGATACAGAATAATCTATGCGTCTAGTTATCCATAAAGGGTCATTACGCTATATAACATGGTAAAAGAATTGTGATCAATATATCTGAATATATCAAGATTCATCAAAACTCGGAGATGACAAGGAAGCAGAAGTTAGCAAAGGAGGATGGATTCCTACCTTTGTGATTTAAGTGGTATATTCGAAATTGAAAGCTTGTCAATGTCACTAGCAGTCACATTGGCCACCATCTTGGCTGCCTCTAGAGCATCATTAGTGTAATTGACTGGCACCAGGATAGCCCAAGCAAGGAATGTTATAGGCACAAAAATTTTAAGTCTGCGTAGGTAAAAAAATCGAGCTCAGCACATAATAACAAATGACATAAACATTTTCAGAAACATGTAGTCCCCACAAGTACAGCACATACTCTTTCATCAAGAAATAAGCATAGAAAAAGAAAGATAAACGAACGGAAAAGGGATTACCCCATCAAGTAAATGCGCAAGTAAACAGCAGAATCCAACCCTGCATGATCAATAAGCTCAGGCTCCGGCATTTTAAGCGCTTCCGGCATCCAATTTAAAAACCGGATATATGACCTAAAGTCTAAATTCACCACCCTACGAACAAATGCCCCAGAGCGCGAGGGGCTGCTTCTTAAGCCCTTCAGATACCATTTTGGAAAGTAAACTCTATCATTGAAGGGTTGTAGCCTCAAAATTGCAAATGCCAATAAGAAAATGAATGCACTCAGTAAATTTATAGCCCCCGAAACCGCTATATCTGCAAGCGTTGCCATTTATACCTTCAAAAAAAGAACCAAAACAAAAACATTATAAAAAACATTAAAAACAAACAACTTCTCAAGCAAATTTAAAAAACATATAAGAAATTCAACTACTATATTTAACATGCAACAGCTCCTTTCAATCCCTATACGTCAAAACAAAAGATAGCAACTTTTCAAGTAAAATCTCAAAAAGATCATCTTTTTATACTTACAAAGCAAATCAATCAAAATTAAACGAATCCTAATCACACATCAAATTAGTCTCCATATTCAATAAATTTTTCCATCTGGGGCGCATTTCACACACCAGAAAACACATCAAATAACACAGGAAAAAAAAATCAACACAGCAGGTAAACCAAAGGACCTCAAAAAGAAATTTGCTTACTATTAACCAACTTCTTTCCTTATCTCCAATGATATATTGACCTCTCAATCTTCAAAAAAAAAAAAAAAACCCGAGAAAGTTGAGTTAGCAAGTGTTTGGATAACTTTATAGCTTAATCCAAGTAAACAGTATGCTTCCTCTTCGTTTGAAAGGATAAGTAGCTAGCACGCTACCACACACGCCTTCAGTAATTATTATAATAATAATTACAGATCAAAAGGTAAGGTCCGAAAATGGGAATATATAGTACAAGAAGATGAAGATGGGGAGAAAGTAAAGAAAAAAGATATCGGAAAGTGAAAATTTCCCGTTCTGGTTGTTTCGATGCTAACGTTTTCGATTTGAGCCCATCTTTTTTTATACTGCTAAAAAAGTGTGTCTCCGCTCGACTCGAGAAATGAGAGCTACAATTCAGTACTGACATTGTCACGAATATTTCATTTTAGTCCTTAAACCACTAATTCTTGTAGATTCACCATTGCTGTCTTGAAATTAATAGATCATCGCTTGTCTTGAAATTAAGTTCTCATATCACTTTTTTTTTTTTTTGATGTGGCTGGTTGTGGTGTCCCATCACCATATGCCTACACACAACTTCTTCTTTTTTAATATGAAGTGGAAATTGCAATTTTTTATTTTGAAAAGAGCCTCATGAAAATATATTTTATCATACCCAATAAATAAATAAATAAAGTAAAAGCTAAAAATGGAAAATAAATAAGGAGAATTGATTAAATATTTATGAAAAATGATTGGTAATTATTACATTTCATATCAAATAAAATGATGAAATTTATATTATTTTCTTTGAGTTGGATAAAGAGTTAAGAGCTCAAATAAATTTAAAATTACCCAATATATGAATTTTATTGACATGCTTTATTTTGGTGCTCAAAATGCAATCAAATCCTAAGCTTGTAAGAATTGTATCAAACTCACTAGTATTTTGTTTTTTCAGCAAATGTGATTGAGGAACTTTGATTGTTAGTTCAATAATAATTGTACTTAAATTGCATGAGGTTAAAGTTAAGGGACTTAATTGAAATTAAACTATTCTAAGCGAGCACTATTTTGTATTTAGGAAAAAAACAAAACAACCCAATCAAGACAAATAGTATTATTTTATGCTCTTACACGTAAGAGTATCTGTGACAAGCCAACACTCATGTCGGCAAGTTGCCACGTGGTATTTGCAACGGCTACTTTGCGGATTATGAAGGGAATGAGGACGTCCTTTCACGCGCTGTTTGAGAGGCTGTGTCTCACGATCCAATTAAAATGGTGATTAGTGGGATCTGTCAAATAATGGAGGGGAGATTGTGTTTTTTGATCACCCTGCTTTCATCTTTGTTTCGTTTAATCTTCTTACTATCTTCTGTTTCAATTTAGTCCCTCAACTGCTATAATCATTCTATGTCTCAGCCTACAATCACTAAAGATCATCTCGGAAAGAGTTGAAAACAAGATCATATTAGTAGAAAATAATTTTATTCCATGCAAATTTGCCGTACAAAGCAGGGAATAGACTCAATAAAAGGACGACATTAAGATCATAGATCAAGAGAGGACCAGATTGGAACATGAGTAAGGAAACAGGGACCAAATGGTACCCTAAGAGAACAATATTTATGGAGAGGCACGTGGATAAAGTGTGGATTGCGTGTGTGCTTTGAAACTGGGGGAGACAGCAAGCAGTGAGTTGGAGGTGACCGGCTTTACAGTAAACGCTGTCTTCGTTTTCCAACTGTTTTACTTTACTATGCATGCATGTTGACTCCAATTTTATTTAGGATCTACACGATTTTATTTTTTTATTTTTTTATTTGTAGATAATGATATTTTAGGATTGGGAGATCACAAGTCAAAATTCGATGATTATGCAGAAAAAAAACTTTGAATTTCTTTTTTATATATAAAAAAAAACTGGAACTAACGTGAGCTCAATCAAGACCTTCCAACGCGGCGGCATAGAAGAGGGGTGGGGATGGTGTGCCGTCCGTGTGTGGTTGGTGTACGTCCAAGGAGGAGAAGATTGATTTAAGAGCAGAAATTATGACTTTTTTTTTTTAATTTCTTACTGTTCATTTAAAACAAGAACTAAATCCCACGTGAGATGATTCAATCAAGAAATTAAGAGTTTTTGCTGCTGGATTTAATTAATTCAATGATGTTGGCCTGCCCACTAGCTAGCCGGTGGACCAAATCTGCCCACAAAAATGATAATAAAGGTAGGAGTGGTTGAACCATTGATTTAATAGTGGAATATTCAAGGCGATGCTACTCCATCGGATTTGGATTTATTTTATCATAACGATAACAATTCTTGGCATGATAATCATTTCATGGGAGGACTTGGGAAGGAAGGGGCCAGGAGTCCTTATGCTTGAAGCCATCCAAGATTTGTATTTGTTCAACCACCGCCCTATCATCCTGATCAAGTCGCCATTGTCAAGCCTGTGGAAGAAAACGTTTTCAAGAAAGGTCATCTTTAATTTGTTGCGTGAAGGTGAATTTGTTGAAGAAGAAGCACCCTGGGCCTGGGATGTATTTCTTGTGGAGATCATAGTCACTTTTCTACCATAGTAGGTAAACTTGAAGGAGGAAACACGTAACTTTGTGTTTTGCTGATTTACTGCATGATAAATTTATTCTAAAAAAGCTTCAAGTCGTACTGTAATTAAAGATGATTCCGTACTGTAATTCAATGGAAGAACTTTTGGTTTGTGTTAGAGGAAAGGAGATAAATACATACATAATAAATAGAAACTTATTTGATTAGAGAGCAAGAAACAAGGACATGAAAATAAATCTTTCCCAACAATTTTATCTTTTATTTTAAAATAGCAACCAAACAATACCTAAGATATTCCTCCTAAAGCAAGCATACTATATATATATATTACAAAAGGAAGGATATATTTGCCCCCAAAACTATCATATATGTCTGAATCAATCAGGTCTCCCACCAATCAATTGTCTCAATCAAGTACCCTTAGGCCTCAACTACTCAATTTTTTTATCAACCAAATCCTACTGTGATCTAAAGGTAAAGATATACTAAGAGGATGTTGAAAAATGTGATAGAAATGATTATTTTTAAAGTATTTTTTTTATTTAGAAAATATTAAAATAATATATATTTTTTATTTTTTAAAATTTATTTATGATATTAATATATTAAACCCATTCAAAAATATCAAAAAATAATAATTTAAACTAAAAAAAAATTCAAAATTTTTCAAAAGCTAACCAAACTTTTCCAGCCAGATTTTGGAGAAAAATTTGTACATATAAAACTTTTTTGCTTAAAACTTTAGCTACAAAGGAATATTCTGAGACTTTGCATCATAAGCCTATGTAAATTGATGAATATAGAAAGAAAATAATCTAGAAATTCAAAGACTAAAGTCAATAAAATAGAAAAAAAAATATAATCGGGATTTATAATGGTAACAATCATTGCAATCCACAGGCATTATCATAGAATGAACCAACACCCCAATCGTCAGTTGTGGATGAAAGTATCACAATTGCTACCACAGCTGATCATCTCATGCTTGGTCTTAATTAGTTGAGGAATTTCCTGTGTACAAGCTCTAGCAAGCTGAGCCATCTGTGAACAAAACACAAAACTAAAGTATTTTAGTAATGACACAGGTCTAGATTGCAGAAACTTGGATTTCCTGTGATCAAATTTCACCTTGCAAACGGAGTCAAGAGGGTAGTCATCTCTAGGCCTAGGATCAACTAGTTTAGGGAGATTTTCTCTTGGATCAGGCTGTCTCAGAACATCCTCGAACTGCAGAAGATCCAGACATACAAGTCAAGTTATTAAATGTACTCACGAGGCATGTGAGCAATATGAGGCACTTCCAACTTCACTAAGCTTTGTCAAACCAAAATCTGCAACCTGTACAAAATATTATCTTGGAGTACTTCACATAAATAGACTTCAGAGGCTACACTGCTACAGTATGAATACGGGACGATCGACAACCTTTCCGCGGAAGTTTTTGTCTATCAGAATGTTTGCTGATTTGACATCATGGTGGATATATACAGGTACAGTATGCTCATGGATGTATTCAGGGCCTCTGGCCAAGTCTAGAGCTATTTGAACCCTAGTTGACCATGGCAACGGAACCTTCCCTGAGAAAAGAACAGATCTTTAACATGATCATTAGAATAACTTGACACAAAATCTAGAAATTGATTATGCAGATGCATTCTTACCCGAATTACTACGCAAATGTTGGCTTAGATTTCCATTCTCAATGAACTCATTGGCCAAGAATAGTAACCTTCACTGCAAGAAAATTGATAAATACAAATGAAAATACTGACGGATTTTTTCTATCAGTATTTTATATTTGGTGATATTTACCAATCAAATTTTTTCATCGTTAACTCCATCGGTAAACACCGACAGAAATATATCATCGGTATATATCAAGAGAATCGCAGTCAGAATAGAAGGAATAAAAAAAACCAAACAGTAGATGACGTGTAAGTTTTTACGGACGCAATTACCGATACAATTACAGTGAGATTTAAAAAAGTAAATCATACAGTAATGTGGCATTAATACTGATAAAATGGCCGACAAAGTCACAATCCTGTTGAAAGAGAGATATGAGGATGATCCTTTGACGAAGTCACTCTCCGACAGAATTACCAACGGAGTGAAGTGAGTATGTTATTTTTTGGCATGTATTGTCTGTTTCTAATGCCATTGGTAAAAAAATTTTATTAACAACATAGTAGAAATTACCAACAAGGTTTTTTTCAACAATCAGTATCTGTCCATGAATCCGTCGGTAAAATATTCATCGATAGCATATTAGTGTAAACATTGATAAAATTTTATATCGATAAAACTGCTAAATGTGATAGTGATTGAACACAATATTCTATTAATCATACCTGCCCCAAATTGTTTCGCAAGCAATGCAGTGGCTATAAGATGATTGAATACTTAAAGATCATTAAGAGTGTTAGAGAATAATATAAATCATATCTTGGAATCTTATCTAACAACATAAGTTTTTAGGTTGAGATGATTTTGTGACATGGTATCAGAGCCTTGATGACCAAGTGGTCTTGAGTTCGAATCTCACCACCCCCATTTATTTGATAAAAATTAAGTACAAGGCAATGTGGGCCTGTGCAAGTTTCAAGCTTGGGACCTCACCTAACAGCTTAAACTTCTAGGTTGAGATGGTTATATGACAAAGGAACATCAAATGCAAAGTAATTAATGAGATCCCACATAAGTTCCTGGATAACTGCTCAATGGTGCCAAAGTTCCCGAGCAAGAGTGGCATGAAAGGATCAAATATTAATTACCAGGTTTAAGTGATCAACGTGTGTTAAAACCTTCAGCTCAGCAAGAATTCTTTCGATGCTTGCATATCCATCTTCTTGATTGCAGCTTTCTGCAAATACAGTAGGTGGAGGAAAGAGTGAGTTGATTCAGCGCGGAAGGGATTAGATTCAAGCAATTTAATCCTGTTATGAATGGCACTTAACCAGTGGATGTTTTTCTCCAGGAGATTTCCTTGGTTGTTTCTTCTACATTTATTAATGATGAATCAATGATTGATAAAGATCATGACAACGAACCTCGCCTCCTAGTTCAGCATAGTGCACTGATCCAAACCCACCTTGCCCAATCTTATTATCTATGCTAAAGTCATCGGTAGCCTTAGCAAACTCTTCATAAGAAAACTCCACAGATTTGTCTACTGTAATACCTGATAGCCCCGGAGAACAAACATGAGCAGCTGTTTCCGAAGTCTTCTCCGTTATATTCCCCTAGGCCAGGGGCAGGGCTCGTGCAATTTGAACAGCCACAGGCTTACAAGTGCATTTGCACTGCATTAGGCTTAATTAGAGTTAGCTACAAGGGATCAAGAGTTCGCTCCCATCCTCTCCAAGGATGTATGATTAATAATCAGCTGTTTCTGGGAGTGATGATACCTCAACCTTCCTTCTTGTATAAAGTCCAAAATAAAAACAAGTAGCCAAAAAGAAAGCTCCAGCAAGCTAGCCCTGCGACAGATACGCCTGCAATGACTCTGCTCGATATTTCAAACATAAAATGTTTCAAACACTCTAGTTATTACTCGAACCGTTGACAGGGCCAACCATGCATGTAACTAGGTCGAGGGGGTCCAATGTTACAGAGACAAACCATATTATATAATCACTATCATGTTTTTGACCAAGATCCAAATTAAGATACAAGTTTTTTTATTATCCCAAAATGTCCATCTAACAAGCCACAACATTTTGGATTCATGCATGAAAAGATTTTGGAAAAACACAAAATTCATATGGAGTCAAAATTCATCCCCAGGTTGTACCTCTCTAGCAAGTCCGCCGGCACGCCGGACTCCGTCGTTAAGGATGACAAGCTCTCATTTGGACGAAGCGAGTATGTCACGAACAATAATCCATAATCCCTTGACACTTGCTCATCTCCACACGAACAATTCAATGTTACATTGATAGGAACATGGTTGGTATCTTAGTGGTATCCCATATGATGACTCCATGTACCCAATCCTCAGTGGTGAGGTTAGCAAAACTCCTTGCAATCTTAAGGTAAGTATCATCTGATTGAGTAATGTAAGAAAAAGTATGGCCCGAAAAATCACCATTTAAACAATCACAAGAAAAGGGTATTTTGATTCTTGTATGTATCACTACGCATGCTATCTTGATTTGGGATAGTAGGATTGTAACGAAGGATTTCGTTAATGTCTATGTTAGAGATGGTGCTGATATATATGTGTGAGGTTTGACCCTTGCCATACATACATAGTATGAGGCTAAGGCAAGGTCACAACCAGCTGTCCACTTGGCTTGGAATTTAAAGGCCAGGAGGAGAAGAACATAAGAGGCTAAAAATTGAATTTAGGTTTATTTTCTTGTACACGGCATAGATTAAGTCTGTGTTTGGGAATATAGTTAAAACCATGTTTTTTTTAAATTTAAATTTTTTTTGCTAATTTTTTTTAATGTTTTTATATCATTGTGATGTGCTGATCTCAAAATTAATTTTTAAAAAATAAAAAAATATATCATTTTGATATATTTCTAAACAAAAAGCACTATAAATCATGACCACTAATATAATCTCAAATAGACCCTAAGAGCATCTCAGATAAATGAAGTTAGATAATAGCACATAAAACTAACTATGTTGTATTAAATTCAATATCACTAGCTATTGATTGATAGACATCAGCCGTTGTCATACTAGTACCTAGCTACCATTATTTTTTGCACTTAAAACTTTAACTTTTCATATATTTATTTTATGTATAAATAAGTAGTTAAATTTATGTTATTTTGTGTGAAAAATAAAAGAAAAAAACATTGGAGGGAAAAAGACAATAAGAGTTAGAGAGTTTATAATTTATATAAACTTGTTATTTATGAAATAAAATAGATTGTTTTATCTTTTGTTGAGTGTTTTAAAACTACTATCGGTTGTCTCTTCCACCAGCAAGCCCATGACCCATGGTTTAGGGTAGTTCTAGTGGGTTCATAAAAGATTTTGGCCCGAGACCATCCTCTCTTGCGTATTTATTGTTTTCAAATTCTTCCTTAGCCACTTCCACAGTTTCTCAATTAAATTTAAAGTATTCCATGTCCAATCCATTTCATTTTCTTTCGTTGTAGATTGGTCCCATTATCAAGGGAGGGAGAAAACAATTTTGAAAGCAATCGGGCAACCAAATTCCATCCTTCATCAACTTGTTCAATCTGCTTCTAAATTCTAAACTTGTTCTCTTAATTCGATATGTTCTTATACATTTTCTACTATGCAGTCACGTTTAGCTATTTTATATACTCATATACGTTCGAGCAAACTTCATAGAGGCTCGTATGATATAGAAATACTAAAATATGAGCAGAAAATGTGAAAAGAATCCTGAGAACTACGTAGTTCTAAAGTATACTCCTACAACCTCAAGGATTTTTCAATGACCCTAACAACACGAAATCAGATACGATTTCATGAAGAAGAAGATAGACAAGATCTAATGCTCTATAGGTGCCGGAGTATAAGACACCAACAAATATACAGTGCTATAAACATGTACACAGAAACACAAAGTCTTATCTTCTTGGCCTGATTCAAAATCTGTATTCAAGATTGAAAAGCCCCGTCCGATTTCCCCATAAGTAAATATCCCTGCCATTGGGACCCCAGGAAAGTTATCCAAGAATGGTGAGCTATCAACATTGCTGTGCCCAAAGAATGACTCACCACGGCCCCAACAAGCGAAAACGAAACCTCCAATAACTTCCTTTTCACCAACACCCCTAGCTGCATGAAGCTGGCAGCTTCTAAAACTCCAATCTAGCTTCAGGTTTCTGAAATTCTTGGAGATATTACTACAAGAAGATAATGCGGCGCTTGGATCTGGATGGTAAAGATGAAAGTAGTCTCCAGTTTTTATGCCGACTCCATCCACAAAAAGGTGCTCTACATCTCCACTGTTGACAAGCAACTATCTCAATGAGAAGAGAATCTTTGAAAATGGTCTTAAATCAAACAAAGGAAAAAAGCTTCTAAATTAATTTATGGCTACAAATACCACTGATCAACCCTTATGTTTAATGGGGTGATCAAGACGGAAAATATCAGTAACTTCTGCAATTTTTCAAGTTTTGCACATTCTTTGGAGTACATGGAAAACTTCTGCATGAAAAATACAAGGCTAAAATAGAAGGTGAGAGTTCAACCACTCACCCCATAACTTCATGGAAAGCTAGAGATCTCATCTGTCTTGGCTTCTCTGGCCCAACAAAGCATTTTCTTTGTTCAGAAACTCCAATGAACAGTTTAGTTTGGTTCCCCAACTTTAACATATTAAATTATAATTCAGAAAAGAGACAAATACAATAGAAAACTAACAACAACGAAAGGATGTACTGAATTAATTAAGAATCAAGATAATTAATAGGACACGAATTAGTAGACAGCTCAAGAACTTGATGTTCATATATGGTAGCAGAAGTGGCTTGCAACATGCACGAATGAAGGAGAGTGGCAGAGAATTTACATTACGTGTTATTGTCTTTAGACAGTATAGAATTTGCATTATACAGTACATTTTATCTCGAATGCAATATATTAAAGTGATGAAATTTTATTTTATTAAGTTATGATAAATGTTCATTTCAATCCTCAACTTTTTCAAAATTTACATTTTTATTTTTAATTATAATTTATTTTACAGTTCGACGAAGAGATAAATGAGGAGAGAGAAAGTATAGCTATGGCTGGCACTTCGTTTTGTTTTGTTGTATGAAAAAGAAGAAAAGAGGAAAGAGGGATGTATTTTAATTTTGATGAAGGAAGAAGAAAAGCAAATTCAAAATAAAGGGGCCTAATTACAAAATCTTTAAATGAAGGACCTGTTTTTCTTCTTTTCAAAAATGATAGGGACTAAACTATACAATGTTCCCAAAAAATCCACTGTCTACAAATCATTTTTCCTTAGGAAAACACCAGATGCCTAAAGCATGGCTTTCCAAAAGACTAGATATCATACCTCATTGTTGATGTCATCTATAATCCTCTGACCACCTAGAATCTCTTGTCCTCCTTCTCTTCTGACAGAAAGCCATGTACTAAGACCTGTCTCAGATTCAATCTCATTGGCAGAAACTGCCTTGAACCTTGGACCTATTGCAGAAACACCACTTGATAATGCAGAATGGAAATGGATTTCCCCTGTGCCTGCCATTAAGACAGATTGATCAGGATCAAGAAAAGGCAAGTACATTGTCTATCTATTTTAGTTGCAAGAACATAGATGAATACAGTTAAAATACCAGAAGGCCTGTTTTGATCCCTTGCAAATACAAGAGCAACTGCATCAGAAAAATATTGATCGACGCTCCCATAATAGACATTTCTTGACTCTATGCCACTTCTGTACAGGAATTGAGCTCTCTCGTCGCCGACAACAATTGTTTCCCTCGACATGGCATGATCTGCAACACACAATGCATTATCAACTTCAAGAAGCAATATAGTAGATTGATGCGCGACAGTTTATCATGTCTGGCAAATATTTTAAAAATATAGGCCAAGGACTCTGGTCAGTTTTTTCGCTCTATAGCAGCACAAAAGTTCTCATTACAGCTTTTCAATCACAAAAATCTAGGCCAAGGGTTTTAGTTGAGAAAAACTCACCCAGCTTTTCCATTACAGGTTTCTGGTCAGTTTTTTCGCTCTGTATCATCATGAATTAAAGTCACATCTTAGCGAGAAACTTTCTGAAGAAATACAAGGATATTTGCAAGAAAATAAGAAAAAAATTAGCTTACTCCAAACATTATAATCAGACTCGGTGATGTGGAATCAGATACTAAAGCTGCATAATTCCTAATATCCATCACGAACTTATCAACCATTGCCACTCCCTGTGCCTGATGTTACCATTTCAGAAAAAATACTCAAGATTAGTTAGCTTATTGTCAACAAATACATAAAGGTCTATGTATTTTCTTCAATTAATACTTTTATGGCTCGCCGATTATGCAATTTAAGATTTTTTCAAGGTTTTAACAGTAAGGATATTATTGGGTTATTAGAAGACTTCTCGATCCGATCTTAAACAAGCCATCCAAACTTAGAAGTGGAGACAGAAAAGATATAGATAGTGAGGACATATGGGACATCTCCTCCTGTCTTTCCTGTTTTAAAATGACAGAATTCACTTCAAAACTGCACTAGAAACAGATTTATTTTATGTCTGTTTCTGTCCTTCCAACCAAACATGTTTCTATCCTTTTTGTGTTTGTCTACTCTATCCTTGGATACTAACAGCTAAGAGCATCATCTTTTAAACGAAGGTTAATTGGTTGCATAATTTGTTACCTTTCTTGGTCGTAGCAGCGGGATGGCATCAACTTTTAGTCCTGGTAAAAATCCCACAGCCAACATGATACCAAAGCTTGAGTTTGATGCACCATCAACCCAAAAATCTTCTATCATAACCTACATATTTTTTAAAAGAAGCCAATAATGCATTCTTTCATGTCTCTTAGAAAGAACAAAAGCAAGCAATTAAAAGAATGTTACAGAGCTGACCTCTTTATATTCATCAGTAACAGCATCTCTTCCCATGATTCCACCAGCACAAGACACAATAATTGGAGTTTTGGAACCAAGTTTTGCTGCTAACTATAACACAAACCGTACAGGCAATCCGACGTTAACTTAACAAAAACAACAAAAAAAGAGGAGAAAATCCACAAGAACATGTTTGATATTGCAGTTAATGTTCAATCTTACAAAATCGAGTATTCCACTCAAATCAACCCCACTCCCAATAACATTTGCAATGGCAAACTGGGGTCTAATTGGCTCAGAGAGAACCTTATTGACAACCTCTTCTAATGCAACCTGTTAATTTGACTATCATCAGAAAACACAAAAACTCTATTCAAGTTAGAGACTGTACAGTAAAGTGATGGCTTTTCTGTTGGTTTTTTTGAAGACCCAACAAACCTTTTGGACTGGATTCAGAGAAAAAGCGGAGGCAAGCTTTGGTTTATAGAGGATTTGATTGCAATTTCGGCTCCATGATTTGCTTACACAAGCTGCTGATGCAAAGGATAAAGCTGGTATTCGTTTGAGTATGTTTTGGAAAAGGTCTTCGTTTATTGACGCAAAGCCTGTCATTGGCGTTTTAGCTTCTTTTGGTTTTTCCTCCATTGTTGTTGATATCATAATTCTGCAACTTTTGCTTGACCTGAGAGCTGTTTATGGGAGAGACCAGCAAAAAAATCAACTTGATATGGGACCCAATATTTTAGGCATATTTCATTTTCGAAAGGAAAATTTCATGGAAAGGACTTGGAATTAGGAAGAGCTCAGGAGACTAAGTCAACATGCATTGATGTAAGACTGCATGAAGTAATTTCCAAACTCTTTTTTTCCTATGCTGTAAAGAAGAGGTTGAACTCAGTGCATCATTTTCAAGATTCAATCTGGTTCTAAAATGAAAGCCTCAAGTTCTAGTTCACACGAAAGAAATTTTATAGGTATTTGATCAAATAAAGAATTGTGCGTGAAATGAATCAAAAAAAAAAATATTTATTTTTCTATTAACTCCATATAGACAGACTTACGATGATGAGATAAATTCAAAGAAAACCTTTTTTTTATGGTAAAAGATATTGACACAACCGAACCAACAAGAAAAAAAACAAGCACAAAAAAAGATAAAGTTTTGCCGAAAAGTCTTAAAAACTATAGCTATAATTCATATTTTATTACTGAATATTTTTATATATATAGTCTGTTTTTTTTTTTCAAGATTTACAACTAATTAGATATGCTAACAAGTAAAAGAATGAGGATCCATGGTTTGGGTAATGCTGACCACAAATCTCCATATGGTTCTTATGTTCTATTTTTTGTTCTTAATTATTGATCTCTAGCATCAGAATTTTTTTTCTCTAAAATGTGCCCAAATCCCATGATTAAATCATTACATGGTGTCCACATTACAGCTTTAGGAATCTTAAGAGGTGAGCATATTAATTGTGGTTCTTCACATTTTCATTGTTTATCCAAAATGCTAAGTAAACAATGATCTAAATAATGGCATGTTGATGTAGGTTCGATCTGCATACCGTAAGAATGATTTTGGAAGGGACAACTTGAAGAGATTATCAGTCAAGGTCAGAATTCAGTTTGTTTCCGATGCTTCTCATTGATAAATCATAATGGATGATTTTTTTTTCTCATCTTTTTGTGGTTGTGTTGCTTCCTTTTGCTACTTTTTACAGATGGCTGATGTGAGATTACGTTGTAGAAACAAGGCATACAGTAGAAAACGAGAAATGATCAATCTATAGATGCAATAGCACTCGTGTGTCTGAATCGTTCCGATGTTCTGGCCTTATCACACCATAGCTATGTTATGCAACAGAAATGTCCTTCCGATTCAAGCTGTTTTCACCATTCTCAAATGGTTTAAAGTCCCGAAGCTCAGTCACAGAATGGAAGCGTTTGAGGCCAAATTATTGTGATATATAAACGTTTAATGAAGATTACACTAAAGATGTTTTTATTGTAATGCTTTCTAATGTTCCATCTGTGTACAATGTAGACAGTTTATTGGTTTTTAGTTTCATATTACAAGGAAATTTGAAAACAATATGTAGAAAGTTACAGGAATACCGTGTAATAACATCAATGTCCGAGGTCGAATCCAGAACAAGTATGGCATCTTTGCGAGCCTTGTGTGATCAAAGCTCATCCAATACCATAAATTGAGCTAACTGTCCTTCCTTGAACACGTTCTAGTAATCTACACGTGCAAGATATAGCTAAACTGGAACCAAAATTATATACTGCATTTTTATCCCTCAAAGTTAAGCTGTGGTGGTCTCCTCAGGTTCCTTCTGTGCCTGCAAACAATAGCCAAATCAGAGGTGGTAAACAAAATAAAAGGGGATTTTTGTTTTTTGAATATGCAGAGTAGAATCGAAAATGCAGAATCATACTATGCATGGAAAACATGTTACCATGATATAGTAGCGAATATCACTTGAAGCATGTATATGCCCAGTGCTGAAATATGATTGAGCATATTGTTCTATGCACTCGACCCTGCAAGTCATTTTCAATAATGCATGTCATTTGTGTGTGGTTGAAACTTTAGTGGAATAAAAAATTATCAAGCCACAAATCCATCAAAAAATTGTCCATAATTTTCAATTCTTTGTTTTAGCAAAGTTCAATAACGATGAGAAGAGTCAGCAGAAAAATTAACTAGGAAAGCTACTGTTATTGGTTCAATTAAGGGACAGGTCTTCTAGGAAAAAGCTGTCAAATCTTAGATCCAAGGAAGTACAAACATGGATACGGATATGACATGATACAGATAGGTTAATATGTCAATTCTAGAAACTATTTATTAATTTTGGATACATTATAGTAGTGTTTGACATGTATTTGAAAGTATTGGTCAAGTATGAATGGTGATACACGCCTGATATGGATAAGTGAGGGGTTTTGAAGCATCTGAGCTTCATAGGTTAGATCTAATCCAGACCATGAGTATCGTATGTGGAAGCAGCCTTTCCTTGGTGAATCGTGCACAATCAGAAAATACTGTTGGTTTTATGAAGAGTCACCTGTACACGTAGTTCACCATGATACCTCCACTTTGACGAAGTCCTCTCTCTGACCGGTCTGCCATCCAATTTAATCTTTCAACCATCTGTTAAACATTGAAATGCATAATTTTAGTATAAAAAATTTTTCAACTTGGAGATCATTTTGTTTATAAGCTTTCCAACTTTCAATTCGTAAACAACATGAAATCAACAGGAGCATGTTCAAACTCTAAATCTACAGGCTTCTAAATCGATCCATGATGAAACAATTAAAGCAATATATAATATATTGAGAAACCATATCAGGCCAGCTAGTAGATGTGATTTCTATAAGTGATTCAATTACTAATTTACAAAATTAAGGTTATACCGCTCCATTTTGCAAGTGAAAATTTGCCACGGAATCTAGAGCTTTTCCTCTCTTCTTCTCTTGGAGAAGGTACCTATATCCATAGAACCAAAATCTATAAATAGTTTCATAAAATGAAGAAAAATAAGCTTTATGCAACAACAGAGCTGAGAAATATAAGTACATCTCCAGCATGCCCAATTATTAGACCTCTGTGTCACTTACAACACATGACCTATCATTTTGATGAAACAAATGGAACAACGTTATGAATAGGTGTTCCTTGTACCAAAGGAAGAGAAAGTTATAATTTCAATTAGTATCATACAATGCTTCAAGTGCAGTGCCTCATGAGAATTTGGTCCCTTCCACATTTTCAGTTGGAAATATAAACTAGTGAGTGTTTTTCAAAGCCCCTGGCCGGCACTTTAATTCGACTTGAATGTTAAGGTTATCTTACCTGGCACACAGCCGCATTAGAGGGGGCTTCAAGGCAGAAAGTAATTCGGCTGAACTGGTCCACTCATAGTTTTTGGATGTCAGCAAGTTTAGCATCACTTCCATGCCATTTTTTCCAGCATAAGTCTCCCTACAGGTAAAAGTGTGTTATCCAGCCTATAGCAATGCCGTAATGTAAGTTTTTAACTAGTCGTATTTTTAGAAACATAATAGTATCATCGTGATTAGTCCAAGAGGACAATGGAGAGATTGTGCACAGAAGCATTAGAGTTTTGAGGAAAACAGAGAGCATCAAGGATCATGTATCCATATTTTATATGCTGGGGACTGGACCTGCAAACTTTCAATGTTGTTCAAAGAGGTACTTGCAGCTTCTTTGGACACAAGGTACTATTGTGTAAGACATAAGAGGGTACAAACTTATTAGGTTACAGGGCTTCAGATCATCCTGAACTATAAGAAGCACGACATATTTGCATACTCTGTGTATGTGTTTTGTGTACTAGGAAAACCTACTAAAAGCAATTTAGAGCCTAAATTGGTGAAAGAACAAGTTTTAGGCTCTTTGGGATCTGCTTCATTAAGAAAATAGCAAAGCAAGATAGTAGAAAGGTGAAAAAATGAGTTGCTGGGTGAGGGAATTAGTAGTCTCATATGTGTTAGGTCGGTAAAAAAATGTAGGAAATTATGGTTTAGAAAAGACTAATGGTTTGTGTATGACCTAGGGGTGAATGAAGCAAGAAAAAAAAAAGGAAAATTTGGAAGCAGGCTGTATTTAAAGAATGGTATTCCAGATGCTACTGGGGGGGAAATATGAGGTTCCAAACTCTCTTGGGGATAAGAACTGCTGAATAATCAAAATTCAAAGAGACAGATAACAAATAGAAACTTACAGAGCAGAATTCAAAAGCATTCTTTCTTCATCAGGTTCGAGTAAGTTCTCCTGAAAAGTGGAGCCAGATCCACCTGTTGGTTGTTCCATGTTGTCAACTTTAGCAATTACTGATTGAGATGCCAACTTAGATAGCAACCATTGCATGAATCCGGGGATTGGGCTTAGAGTTGCAAATGTCTTTGTAGAATAAATGAAAAATGTCAGCAACTAATAGAATCTCACAAGACAAAAGACTTTAATTAACCATGGCATTCCAGATTCCAGAAAATACAAAGATCAGTGTAACTTCTTCTTTTCCAATAAAACAACTAATATCAAAGGACTTTAATCAAGTGAAGAGGGTAGGTTTCATACCAGTAACACAAGTTGCTTACGCAAAAAAGAAATACATTTCATGCTTCAACCGAATGAAGCAACAATGCTTACAGGAAAGTTTGTTCAATAAAGATACCAGTTTTTTAATTTAAGAACGAGAATGAAAAATACTTACAGATATTTGTGGCATATCTCTTTTCACCAATGTAATCATGCGTTTAATAAGAAACTTCCCTAGATTGATCCCTGCCAAGCCAGGCTGTTAACTTTCTGTAAGTATGTAATCAGGTAAGAAGGAAGCAGATAATCAAAGTTTGTTGTTCAACACTCTGTTATGGATAAACAATAGCTGTCACAAGTAAATACGAGTGCACACCAAAAAACACTTTATTTTACAACTGCCACGTCTATATCCTCATCAGTAAAAGGCGCATGTGGTAAACAAAAAAAAGCAATTGCTACAGGGCACATCAGTGGAAAAGAAGAATAAGCTTCCTTGTAAGGCCAGGGTAGGTATAAAATAATGCAGTTGCTCTCACCAAAAATATTCTGGAAAGTATAGTTCAACTAAAGGCAAAGGCTCAAGCAAAAAGGGAGCAGAAATACATGGTGTGGTAGGTTATTTGACTTTATACATTCCCTAATTGATAATCAACCATCACATGGCTTGGCAAACCAAATCTTTGCAACCACACATGCCTTCAATCTGAAACAAAGAGAGAATAGGTAGAAGTAATTATTCTTACCTGAGTTGACGATATAGAATAAAATAATGCACAAGCAGCCTCATGTTCAGGTATGGGAGGAACATCCAACAAAACTTCCTGTTAGATTTTAAGAAACTGTCAGCAATGCCCTAAAAAAAATACAAATTTCAATTTGTGAAATGAACCTGTATTGTCTGAGCCACATTCTTCAGAAGTGCAACTTCTATGAAAATAAGGGGCTCGCCTAAAAGAATTTCAAGATTTAGACCACAGCAAATAAATAGTTAAAAATTCTGTTGAAATTTTTTTTTAAAAAAAAAAAAAAGTAGAAGCATTCTATAACTCCAATTCATTATTTGTTAATCAAGTCTGTGATTTCTGGTAAACATTTTTTATAATTTGCTCGTGACAGATTTAAGATCTTAACTCAATAAATGCACTCCAAATTTACTGATAAAGATGATAAATCAACACCATTTTTATTTGCGAGGTATCTGCCTTTCTCACATTGGTGAGGTTAATCTCCATCAAAAAATTCCCAATGACATGTGCAGGATATGAAACAGTTTATCAAACATTTACTACCTTACATCAATTTGAATGGAAGCCAAATAATTGCACCAAGGCTTTGAGGTACAAACTTTCTATCACATGTATGAATAACATTAACCAAATGGTTAGGTAAAAGGATAATAAACTGCACTGTCCATGCATGCAGTGAAAGATTTGCTAACCTGGTATTGCTGGATGGAAATATCCAAAACAACGGCGGCCAACACCCAACCTTCTTTTAAGATCCAAAAGATTGCTGATTGGATGCACTGCCTGGACAAAACAGCACTATTAGAATATACACAGCCCAGACAAGGAAACAATTAGATCCATGATTAGTGCAAGACAGGTTAAAGAAACATACCTCATAAGTCACAATTTTCTCCAGCAAAGAAGCAGAATCATCCCACGTAATCTGATGAAGCTCCAACACAGCTGGACTAAGCCAAGTACTAAGTTTCTCCTTTAAGCAGGAATCTAATGCTCGCAACGAGGCAATATTTTCCTCTCTGCACACAGAAAGAATCAACTAATGAAATTCTGAATTCCATCACCATATATTACTATCGGTATACCACTAATTTAGCATATATTAAAACTTAATGCCAGCAGTAACAAACTAACAATAATGATCGGTAAAAGTTCTTCAAGAAAAAAAATGATGCATTCTGACTGTCAATTAATTTGCAAGACCTTGTAAAAAGAACCAATTCATTGGGTGGAGAATGAAATTGTGTAAGACTGATGGACGTGCAACATTAATGCATCAAAAGGTAGAAGCTGCAGCACTTTGACAACAGTGTTCGTGTCTACTTCTACACAGACATCTAAAAACTCAAAAGACAATCAAAATGAGAAGCAAAAATATTAAAGTTGTTAAACAAAATCGTTCTCTCTTCCGTTTTTCCATATAAGTTTCTAATAAATATATGTTTCCAATGACTCGAGTCATACCGAGCACATCGAAATCAAAACATAAAATCCATGCAAATATGCAGAAAAAGCCATAACCTTACCCAAGAAAAGACAAAATATCCGCTCGAAGAAGTGACAAGAACTTCAATCCCCCAGTATAGTTATTAAGTCGTTCAAAAAGAACATTGTACGTTGGCTTAAGAGCTTGTCTCAAGTTTCTCTCAATCCGATAAAAAGCAGAAAACATGTTCTCGTCATCAACATTACTCAATTCACCTTCATTACCTGAAACTCAAAACATCTACACCCGTCAATCTCACAAAACATCCATACAAACCTCAACACAAACATGACAACAGTAACACATCCAACAAAAACCTCACCACTACGAAGCTCAAGTCCAAGATATTGCTTCAATAATTCACGAACTTGAATCCTATTAAGATCATACTCTTTGGCAAGCACAATCACCAATTTCTTCCGATTTTCATTCGAAAGACTAAAATAACCCTAAAAGTCACACACACACAGTTTACAATCCTCAAATCAGTACATCAAACAAAAACACCGATCACAAATTTCTTAATTTTATATATCTATATCTACCTGTGAGAAATCATCAAGTACAACATCCAAAGATTCAGTTTTGTTCAGCGATATCGCCAAGCCCATGGAGTCCTTCACTATATCAAAATTCCTATAAATCAATGTGATAATATAAATTAATAACAAAAAAAATATTTAAATAATAAAACAACAATCGAATCTCACTAATAATAATAAACAAAAAATCAACATAAATAATAAATAAATAAATAAAACAATCAAATCCCACTAAAAATAAAAATAAAAAAACAACAAATCAACATAAAAAATAAATAAAATTAAGACCTCTCGTAATGATTCCCAGAAGCACTGAAGTTGCTGCGTGAATCATCAGTAGACCGTTGATTTCTTGGAGGATCAGTCATCATTTGGTTAATCCCATTCTGTTTTTGAAACAAATAAATTAAGTATTTGCAATACTTAACGATAATTAAAAACAAAATTCTCAATAAATTTAAAAAAAAAAAATCAAAATTACTTACAGATAGAGTAGGCGAGAAAGGAGAGAGCTTTGATGGGTCATTATTGGGTCTCATTTTAGCTCGCATTAAAATCGATAACCCTTTCTTGTTCATTTATTTATATTATAATTACAGTTTTTTTCCCTAAATTTCAGTTTAAATAAATGACTTTCGAGACAGTTAAGGCTGCAGTTTGACCTCTGTTGTTGATTGGTGACGCATTGCTATCCACAAACTAACCGTATTAACTAAAAAACTATTGAACCCCAATCCACAGTAAAAATATATCTTGATTACAATAAAATTATTATTTTATTCTTTATTTTTTATTTATAAGGCTTTGTTTAAAGGATAAAATAAAATTTGCATATAGTTAATTCATCATTTTTTATTTGTTAAGGGGCAACAATATTTTTTTAATTTTTATAAAGTACACTTATCATATTACCCTTAAAACAAAATTAACAATAAAAACTTTTAATCCAGAATTCTCATAATAATTTTGATTTTTTAATAAATCATTTAATTACTCTATTACCTTTATTATTAAAATTTATTAGCCTTAACTTCCATGACTTGATTATAATTTTATAATGATTTTTTTATTATTGTTGTTTAGTTTTAGAGGCATATTTGTTTTTTTATAAATTAATAAAAAGTGTGATTACTTTATTGCCTTTACCATTTAAAACTGTTAGCCTTGGTTTTAGAGACTTTATTGTAATTTTATAATAATTTTTCTTGTTATTATTGTTTAATACTAAGGGTATTTTTATTTTTGTACAAAAAAAAAATTAAGACCAAAAGTTGTTGATGCATGTCTTTGAGTGGCGTGTTCGGCTAACTCTAGTGGTTTGAATCATGATTCCATTGTATCATTGGATTTGTCTCAACATCTTCTTCCTCTTTAGGTAGCGCGTGTATGATGGTTGGGTCTGATTTGACGCTAATTTGTTTTTTTTTTCTTTTTTTTCCTTATTTTTTTTCCTCAGATTGTGTGCTGGACATGCAAAAAATTATATCAGCCCTTGAATTTTTTTTCTTTTGATTCAATCAATCTTCTCTTAATTACAATTGTTTTATTTATATTGATTATTTCTAA
>Ga0307510_10000667_pt1 | contig 34996 bp, 18 predicted proteins | sample 12_EM_MG_FD_207224 | JGI IMG/M metagenome (GOLD analysis project Ga0307510, IMG submission 207224) | Populus trichocarpa ectomycorrhiza microbial communities from riparian zone in the Pacific Northwest, United States - 12_EM | ecosystem: Host-associated > Plants > Roots > Unclassified | place... | reverse complement strand
TTTGAAATTTGCCTCGGAATGGCCGGATTTGGTTGTACAGATCAGAGTGTTTGGGAGCGTGGATATATGTGTGGACGACGATACATAATTTTTTAATATTTTTCATATCATTCTTTTTTTAACTGTATCACAACCAATCAAACGAAGCCAAGCTGACCAAAAAGGCAAATATCGATGGAACGGGACGGCGGTGTAAATTTGTTTTTAACCTTTCAATATGTAATTATTTTTTTTTAGAAACATACTGAAATAATATTTTTATAATTTTTAAATTATTTTTTGCAATATTACTTCATCAAAATAATTAAAAAAACAAAAAAAATATTAAAAAAAAACACTTTCCATATACAAAAATAAATAAATTAGAAAAAAAAAGAGAGAAGTTGTATGTTGCCATTTCGGAGGAAAAAAACTGAAATTCTATAATCTGAAATAAAACTTTCATCTTGAAATGAATACCTATTTTCTCGAAGGGCAGAGAGAGAAATACAAAAAGTCACAAACTACAGAGCTACAAGATTTGGTATTTTTCTTAGTTCGAACCAAAAAAACCGACAACACAGCTTCAAATAACGGCTCAAACACCAAGCGTCAAGGTTGATTGACGCCCTGCTGAACTACATAGCTCAGGTCACGAACATAACCAGTTCAAACTTTGATGCCAGGTATAGTGCGGATAAAAAATGGGGTTTTCAAACCTTGAGGTTCAAAAATAAACCTCGTCTTATTTATTTTTGTATTTTTTAAAAAACAATTAAAAAAATTAACTTTTTATTTTAAATTAATATTTTTAGATTATTTTGAAGTGTTGATGTCAAAAATAATTTTTAAAAATAAAAAAAATATTATTTTGATATATTTTCGAGCGAAAAGCAACCGTAATCACACTTCAAACATGCCGTACTAAAAAAAATAAACTTTTAAAGAAAATTTTGTTTTTTATTAAAATTCTTAATAATAATTTTTTAAAATAAATTATATTTCTATTTCTATTAATTCTAAATTCTTTATGAGAAATGATTCCTAATAAAAACTTACTTCATTAATAAAATTTATTTTACATCAAGATTTTTAAATAGTAAAATATTAATTAAATTAAAAATTTTAATTTAAATAAAAAAAAGAATCCAAATACAGTAAAGAAAATAAATATAATCTCCAAGCACGTCTTTTCAATCTCTGATTATAGAGCCAAAATTTTCAGTTAAAATTTCAGCTCAATCTAACAGTTGATTAAAAATCATGCTTGATTTATCAAATAGTATCTTGGATTCTTTTTAAACTTCTCAACATCTAAAATCTCAATCATTAATAAAATAGTGTAATAAACATTATTATAGTAAGAATATAAAAGAAATTTCACCATGTCAGTCCTCTCCACTTTTAAAAAACTCATACTCGATTTATCTGTAAAAAATTAAACATGACCACTCCAAAGACTTCAAATATAACATTGTAGCTAGTCTATTCATAAAATTGTATATTCTTGACCTATGAACTTCAAAATTTAATTTATCATATGTACATGCGAAAGAAAAATCCATACCTGATATTATATTTTGTATTCATGTGAAATCCACTTATAGTTTCTTTCCAGGTTCTTTTACTTCAAACTTGATTTCATAGTCATTTATAACATTCAATACTTTAACCACATTCAATACTTTAACCATTGTACCTAAAGGAACATCATGATAATCTTCTATAATATCTTTAGAGAAATCATCATGTTTTATTTGCAAAATCTTCATCTATGAATGAAAAGATCATCATTAGCCACTGACTTCTCTAATTTAAAATTATAAAACTGAAACTGTTTGTCAATATCTTCTCTAGTCATGCTATCTTCAACATAAATTAGATAACTTTGAAGTTTTGATTTCACCAAACTCCTCCACGTGATTGTCTCAAATATTATCAAGGTAAAATTAAAGGCATACCAATACGAGTTTTAAAGTCTAGAAATTCATACCATCATTCTCTAGCATCACAAGAAAGTTGATTATTTTTATGATAAAAAACCTTGAGTTAAGTCTCCAAGCAAGTTCCTCTTCTCTTTACGATCCATGTTTGTGTTACCCATTAGTTGAACTAGACTATTATGATGTGCTCCTAACTATTGAATCTCTATTCTAAACAATCTAGTTTTTGCTCTTGACCCCGCACAGCATCTCGAAGAGCCTTCACTTTTGTATCATAGAGTAGATTGCTACCATCTTTATCCATCAAAAAGGTCAACCTGCTCTAATACCACTTAACACAGCATATAAAGCAGATAAAAGCCATAGTTCTCAAGTTGTAAGGTTACAAACATAAGCTATAGAGAAATTTTGAAAAAAAAACCTCTTAGTGTTTTATTAAAAATCTTAATGATAAGTCTTTTTTTTTTTATCAAAATAAACTAGACATTCATATTTATATTAGTCCTAAAGGATTCCTAATTAATAAAATCTATCTATTATTAAGATTTCTAAATGGTAGAATAATGATTAAACTAAACATTCCAATCTAAGTAGGAAAAAAAATATAAATACAACAAGATAAATAAAGACAATCTCGGTCTGTAACTTCTGAGTCTTATTCGAACATCTTCGCTGTCTCAAATTATCATTAAAATTTTAACTCAATAGGAAATAAAACCTTCATAATATTAACTCAATAGGAAATAAAACCTTCATAATATTCTGTTAAAATTTCAACAAACGATCAAATCGAAAGTTGTTTGATTTACCAAATTATATCTTGAACTCCTTTTAAATTCCTCAAAACCTAAAAATCCTAACCACTAATGAAATAATACAATAAATATTATTATAGCAAGAATATCAAAGAAATTTCCCCACGTCTAACTTGACTTGCCAGATCTCTTAATTTAACAGCCGCTAAAGAGCTCACCTCGAACTGCCTCAAATTTAACGATAACCAAACTCCATGGCTCCTAAAAATTGGCAAATATAAGGGCTCTACCCAAAATCCGGGACAGAGGGACCGCAAAAGTTTCAGCCTACAGAAAGCAGCGTGAGTTGAAACACCCTCAGTTTTCTTTTCCTCGTCATGACTTTGCCACTACTGCCTATACTCTGCCTTGGCTCCGAATTATCCTTTGATTCTGTCTTTGTTTCTGTCCACTTCCTCTATGCTCCTCCCCTCTTTCATGTGGATCCACATCTTCATAGTTGATTGGTTGAATAATCAGCCCTTGTTTTTTCACCACCTGCATAGGATGCATTCCAGGTAAGAGAATAAGTGTGTGCAAAATAATAAAGCATCCCGGAGAAATTGGGAAAGCACAACACTGTACGAGACATCCAAAAATTATAATGCATTTTAGCAAGCTAGCCAATTTTTTTTATAAAACAAGAACCTTCCACATCCAAAAATGGAAAATCAAATTTGATCATATAAAGGAACGTGAATTTGTGAGAAAATAACTCACTTCAGGTCGATTAAGAGCTCTGACAGCTGTTGCAGGATTGAATTCAGGTCCAATAGGCATGCGGATACTTTGTTCAAAAACTTCCTTTGATGTGAACGGGTATGGCAATGTTCCTGAAAACAATTTTTCTGCCTGCAAAATCCAAATAGAGATACAGATTTATTAACCACCACGACAACTACCAAAATATTTGGACCTGCAAGATAAACAACACTTTGAAATTGCTATTTCAAGTCTTCAGTTCTTGATGTTTCACAAAACAACAACCCAAACCCAAGCTAGCAAACAATTACTTCGATACAAGAACAAGAAAACAATCTTTGATCTACAACAGCTTTTCACAAACAATACTTAAAAAAAAACAAGTAGCATTTCAACTTCGTCAACATTACAATCTAAAAAATAATCCTCCTCTTCAACTAAAAGCTTCTTAGTCAGAATTTAAAGAAATTTAAAGATAATGATTTTCATATCCATCATCACGATGCAAGATTAAACAAGGGACCACGGAAAAAGATGCCTAGTGAATCATAAACAGACATCACTAACCTTTTTATCCAACTTCTCAGAGACAATAACATTTTTAAGATGCGCATCCTTCCTTTTCCCAAGAGCCTCTTCCCTTTTTCTCTTTGCATTTTTGTGCTCTTCCAAAACCCATGAAGGCAAACCTTTCTTTTTTTGTACACGAGTCCATTGGCCCCAGCCAGGAAGTTGAACGGGTTTTTCAGGTTCAGGATTTTCCTCATTTATAATTTCCTCTTTATCCTTGCTAAATTCTTCTTGCACATCATCTCCGGCAAAAGCTTCACGTATAAGCTCTGCTTGGGAAGGAAGCTTGTAAGATGATATGTGCCCTGGAGATAAAATCCCATCAACCATCTGTCCTTCACTATCCGCATCACTATCCTCCCCTTCTTCCTTCACAGTTCAAGAGAGGAGGGAAATGTAAGAAATGGCCAATCATAAGAAGAAAGCAGAGTACAAAGGATGCGGTCATACCTCTAATTCTACATCTTGATTATGTATAGCAGGTTCAACAACTTTCCGAGACCTTTTGCCATTGGTGTCCACTTCATTTGGACAACTGCTACTCATCTGCTAGTTATGTGCAGTCTATTCTCAGGTTACCTTATCCATCCATGTGGAAGAACAGAGACAGTTTTACAAAAAGAAGGCACCATTACCTTTTTCCATGCATCTGATTGTAGTATAGAAACTTCATATGTCTTCTTGTGACCTGGATCTCTAACAATTTCAGAAACCTGAGAAAGATTAAACATTTTATTTCAATTTGGCAACCTAAGCAAAAAGATATCGATTTCAATATGGGCAGGAAAGAAACCAAAATCCCATTACCTTCAAAACAGAATCTTGAGGAATGCTGGCATCTAAATCAAGCAAAACAGAGTTGACATTAATATTCTCTTGCATACCATCTGTTCTGCCTAAACCAACCTCATTGTCTTCTTCAGCTTCCAACTCAGCTTCACTATCACTAGAAATACTGCTTGATCTGATTTTATTTTTTGGTTCTATAACCTGCATCTTAGACGCGCCAAACACCCTTCTACCACTCACAGTACCTGTTTTTGAATTTTCTGCCTCATCTGTGTCCTCCATCTGCTTCATTGACGATTCAAAATCTTGAATAGCAAGCCTAGCTTCTGCATCAGCTGCTTCCTTCTTTTTCTTCAATGCCCGTTTCTATACCAAAGCAAATTTAAAAAAAAAAGATGAGAAAAGATACAAAATTTACTTGTAGGATCCATAGAGAAATCTAGGTAGAAAAGGAAGCAAATGAGCGGAAGAGTATCATTTTTAGGTAAACCATTGAGATTTCTCCCTGGAAAGAGAGGAGCAAGGGGGGAGGGGAAAGTAAGAAGGACATCAGTTTAAAGAAGCGAAGCAGATAAAAAGCAGACATTACCATGAAAGGTAAAGAAAGAACTCCTGAATCAGGCACTTCATCATCTCCTTCTAATACTTGCATTGTCTTATCTCTTGCTTTTGCTAGTAACTTAGATGCCTCATCCTGGTCTGAACCACCTTCATTTTCGCTATCTTCCTCATCGCTGCTGTCATCGCTGCTGCTGCTGTCCTTCATAGTTTTCATTTTCCTAGTCAAAAGAGCATGCTGATGGAGTTGTTCAGCCATAGCCACTCGAGTGCCTTCATCTTGGGCATCCAAACCACGCTTAACAATGCGTTGTGCCCACTTTGATTGGTTTTTGTGCCTTAAGGTCATGCGTTCCTGCATCACATGTGTAGGGTAGAGATAAAGAGTAAAATTTGGGGTTTCATTGAATATTTTGGGGACATGAGGGATTGATTTTCAGAACTTTTTTGAAAAGACTATCAAAATTTTGATAGTTTATTAATTATTTCAAAGATAACTATAAAGAATTTGGAAGTTTCTTTAATTATGCTAAGAATTTTAGGGTCATAAACAGATTGATTTTCAGAAGGTACTGTTAAATATGTAGAAAATGATCAATCACCTCTGCACGTTTGAACTCTTGCTTCATTGCCAGTTCTTTGGCTTCTTCTGCATCCATTGGCATCCCTACAGATCCTTTCAATCTGTCTTTCTTCAACAACCGATGGTATGTTTTTGATTTTATCTTCTTGACACGTTTCATCTTCACTTCATGGCGGAAAAGAAGGCTGCGCATTTTCGCAATATGATTTCGGTTGTTTACATAATCTTCAAGGGATATCTTCCAGGCATCATAGGAAAAAAAAAAAAAAAGAAGAAGAAGAAGAAGAAAACATTCAGTTTTGCAATGAAATAAAGAAAACTGCAATCCAAGAATCAATATGTATGAAGTAAGCCTGGTGAGAAAAACAATTTGCAGACACAAGCACCAAAACTATGACAACTGGTTTCTCAAAGCTAAAAATAAAATAAAAATTGTGAAGATACCCAACCCCTTCTCCTCCCAGCATCCCTTTTTTTCCCCCTACTGTTCTCATAAACAATGGTTAGCTTTAGAATCTCTTTGCTGATTGAGACAAGGAAGAATATTCAAACAAATGAATAACATATTCAAAGTATCGAATCTTTGCTTTTAAAGACAGAAGATCAACCTAATTCAGAAACATTTGAATAAAAAATCAGTTACCTTGCTTCTTCTTTTTCATCATTTTCCTTGCACTTGAAAGTATAAAATCTTGTTTAAAGTTCAAAACATTGAACAAAAATAGTCAAGAAAAAAACTCAATCACGTCCAGAAGATGAAGTAGCTTAGAGGAAAGATTTTGCTTAATCAAGTAAAAGGAGACTGCAGTATGGCAAGAAAACTGCAAAACCACAGGTAACCAGAAAGAACACAAAAGGCATAGGTGAACTGCATACGGAAAATATTAAGATGCTAAATTGAATCAACTAAAGAATATTTATGGCCTCCATACCTTATTTAATTCGAGAAGCTTTGAGCCATCTTCTTTATGAGCTGTCGTAACCTTGTCATCATGAACTAATGAAGACATTTTCTTCTCAAACTCAGTTCTAGGCTCAAATTCAGAAGCTATTGCCCCTACAGTTGAAAACCCCAAATCTGTGTCTTTGTCAAAAATAATGGTAGGGGTCTCCCTATTCCTCTTGACCAAGGGCTCCCATTTTGTAATATCTTTCTTCGATAGCTCATAAGCAGCTTTTCTTTCCAACCTGTCTCGATCTTCCTTGGGAAGTGGAGCTTGAAGCAGCTTTCCCTTTTTCTCCACTTGACGAGTTGTATTTAGAAGCTCTCTATATCCAGGTTTTCCTTGAATGCTTTCCATAAGGTCTTCAATAGAAATGCGGCCATCACCATCTAGAATGTCACGGGTAGGATTATATTCAGATTCTGGATATCCCTCAGATACAACAACTTTGTTCTTCTTGCGGCCTGGGAACAACATAGGATTAGGCGCCATACAAACCCCTAATTACTAAACAACAATGCAGCAGACATGCAACTTCTGGAACATGTTAGCAAATATATTTATAGCACCTAAGAAAATGTTCATGATTTCATCTCTGCAATTTCTAAACATGGTGCTAGCGCATAGCAAGACTCACAATTTTACATCAATATGTTAAGAAGGCAAGCATATGAGGTGAAAATAAGTCATGCTCTTACGTTGATTAAGTTTCTATCCGTTGCCCAATATACGAAACAATTTAACCCATAAATGGATGCAAAAACAAGGACATCTACTCATACACAACTAGAACCACGAAAAATAACTTTAGCAGCATGAAGAAGAAGAATGTTCTGCTCTCAAATATCATCCCCTAAACATAATTCATGTTTCCATCTCTGAATATACCATAAGATGTTAGAGATATGTAAACATACTTCAGGTTCAAGTACACTAACTTCATTGGTAGATAAGTAAGCATGCATTGTAAATGAAAAGCATGTCATGCACCCAACTAATCTCGAGAAGTAGAAGTGATACCTTCAAAGGCCTGGCTTGGCATTCCAGTGATTCCTTGCAGCATCCTCAAATGTCTTTCGTCATCTTCATCTTCATCTTCAGCATCATCACCAAGTTTATCAAGATCTCCCCTTTTACTATCCCGGCCAGCTATCTTATTTTCAACACCATCGAAATCATTGTCGTCTTCATCCGAAACAACATTCTCATCCTACATTAACTGAAAAAATTAGAGACACGAACTCAAAAGACCACAATGTTGGTAAACAAAAAATCATATAAAAAAATAACAATCAGTATAGCAAATTCTGATACCGTCAAGAACTAGAACACCATCCGAAGACACTCCAGAAAAAAAAAATCACTCTTCTAAATTTTAAAATTCAGCAGTCAAACTATAATTCACTTCGATTAATTAAAATAAAATTAATTTATAAACAAGCTATGCTATAAATAGAGAGGCAGAGCTAGAAACCTCAAAATCCTCAGGTAACTGATACTCGTAATTCTCAATGGAATCAAAGCGGCGGTTCTTCTTGGATTCCTCTTCAGGAACTCCTTCTTCGTATTCATAAACGTCGTTGCTAACACCTTCATCGTCATCTTCTTCACTGCTGTACTGATCATTACGGTTAACTCGATCGAGCTCTTTCCGTAGAGATTGAGGCAAGCGAGGACCGGTCCGCCTCTTCTCGTCCGTTCTCTTACCAGATTTTTTATTGAATTTGGACGTTTTGTTAAATTTTGGTGGTCTATCATGTTTCTTACCGTCTCTCGATTTTCTCTTCTTCTCAACCATCTTCATGGCTATGAATTTCCAAATGCTAGATAGTTTGGGAAACAGCGGCGGTGCTTGAAAAATCCACACAAAAAAAAAGGTTTACACGCCTGCCTGGCTTCTGGCTTCTGGCTTCTGGCTACTGGCGCCGTTTTGTGAAGAAAGAAGATTAGGGCCCGAGGATCATGGCCTTTTGGGTCTATGTAAACTACGTCGTTTCGCTTCCGGCATAAGAAAAGGCATTGATGATGCCACTCCATCAATTTCTAATAGCACTCTCTCAAGTAAATTATTCTGTCTTTATATAATTATCAAAGTTTTCAAAATGTATTATTTTTTCATTATGTCTGTTATATTATATCATTATATTTTTCCATCCCAATAGAAAAAAAAAATCGTTTTAAAATTGGCAGTGAGATATAGAAGGATATAATAAAAATTTTCTTTATTCCGAGTATTTTAAAAGATAAAAGTTTTAAATTTCACGAACACTAAAATTTGTTTAAAAAAGATTTTGATTTTATAAAAAAACTAAATTATATTCCTTCATGTCTGAAGGGTATTTTAAAATAAAAATAAAATTATGTCATGTTAGACAGTTTGGAAACATCCAATAATTCATTTTCTCTACTAGAAAAATGGAGATTTGAGTTTTTTATCTATAAATTATTTTCATCTAAAACTATCTTAAAAATATTATAAAAACTTCAATAAACTAATTTTTAGCCATAAAACATCATCTAATCATTTTAAAAAATAATCTATTGAATATGAGATATTAATAAAAGTTAAATTGTGCGGAGATTTCACTACAACTCTACACATAAATTATTGTAAATTGTCATAGTTAAATTACTCTTTTATCTTTTAGTGACTTAAATTTAAGCATTTGACCTAGGGGTTTTGGTCTCTTTTTTTTGGCTCGGTAGTTATTAAAATATTGTTTGGGGATATATGTGTCTTTTCAAAAAATTTAATCGGGTAAAAATATGCCAACAAAATTTAGAATTCTTGACTAAAGGCTTTTCATAATCTTCATAATAGTAAAAATAATTCTTTGCCCCCGAGATAAAAAAAAAACTTAGGCTACTAGACAAGGGTGTTTCAGGCTTTTTCCATTTCCATGTATAGCAAAATAATGATTTTAACATTAGATAATACAAAAAATAAGATTTTTATTGGGGGGTATTTTATTATTTTTACATAAATATTTTGTGTAATTAAGATGATCATGAGAGGTGTTTTAGTATTTTCACGTTTTATTTTTTAATTAAAAAGTCGTTGGTGTATATGGGCGGCATCCGTGTCATTCAAGTGATGCATGTGACACTACCTGATGATCAAATCTAGCCATCCATCATCTTCTTGTCACTAAATTTTTAAATTTGGTAACAATGAATATATGTAATATAATTTGGGATTGTATTTGTTACATAAAAAGTTTTTTAAAAAATGTTCGATTGTTTTAATTAGAGAAAGATCACAATAAAAGGTATATAGATCACAAAGAATTAAAGAAAAAACTTCCCTTTGTTTCTACCTTTTAACCAAAAATTTTTATCAATTTGCGTTGATACATATTATACGTACGTGCTAACATGACTGTACTTTAAAACTGGGAACCTAGCTAGCCAGCTACGACGGGGGCTTGATGGATGATGAAACTGTTGCGCTAGCTAGCTGTGAAAGACGTCCAAGGACTGCAGCACTGCACTCCCTTCGCAATGAAGGAGCCTGTATTTATATATCTCAACACTTACAGAAACATTAAATAAATGCATGCCCGTTAATTAAGGCTCATAATTCGTTGTGTATATGCAAGGTTTCGATTACAATATCTTTAATTAGCCAGGCAAGCTTTAGTTAATAGTGACAGTACTGATCAGTCTATTAGTTGGGTTGGCCCAGAGACCAAATTAGCCAGAACAGGCTACACAAAAACTAGTGAGGTGATTTTTACCTGCAAAACAATGCTTTCAGCAATGGAGACTGAAGAGAGACAGGGGTGAGGAACTCATGTTGGAGGAGGGGAGCACGTGCAAAGAGTGCTTCATCAGCATCTGGAAGCCGAGAAGGATTTTGCACGTGCCCTGCTTCTCCAGCGTGAGCCACCCACCCATCAGAATTCCATTCCCTTGGTTGGCTAGCCAGCTCGATGAATTATATAAAATGTTAAGCTAGTTTGATGTTTTGAATGGCTGTAAGAAGCTCATGTATTTATAGGTGCGAATGTCGCGAAGAGGAGGGAGAGACAAGTACAGGAAGAGGTTGCACATTGCTTCAATTAATGCATAGAAGAGGAGCAGTACTACGTACTGGGTAAATTTCAAAGTGTTGTTGATGGTGTAAGAGAAAAAAAAAAGGAGAAAATCTTTGGCAAGCATTAAGAGCATGCCATGCAATCATGGTGGGTCGAGAAGAAATTCAAAGTAGAGTGCTGGATGAGGAGATGTCTAAGCAAAGACAAAGAAGACTAGAAGAGTCATACCATGCCTTAATTTCACAAAAGCCACCAACACCAACACTTTGTTCTTTGCACGATCCAATGCACTAGTGATTTATCTGACTAGAGCTGTAACTTTGTTTGAAAATGTGTTGGCGTGTTTTATTTTTATATATATTAATATTAAAAATAAATTTTAAACAATAAAAATATTATTTTAAAAAATATATGTTAATATTGTGCATGATGAGTCCAAGCACTATATAAAACAAGAAAAATAGTGAATTAATTCTAAAAAAATAACTAACTGGTTAGATTTTAAATTTATTCTTTAAAAATCATCAGTTCTAGTATTACAAATATCAGATAAAAGAATAATTAGAAATTTAACCAGTAGTTAATTTTAAATTCTCTTTGGATCAAGAATCTCGCGCGATGATTTGGAAAGCACGGTGTTTTTGGTGGGGTCAAAGTTTTAATTTCTTTTCTTTTGGGAGGGGAAGAACCTTGTTGGTGAAATGCGAGCAGTATCAGAAGAATAATGTAAGAGTGCACGTAGGGTTTGCGTGTTGGTATAAATGTCTTTGAGTACACGAGTTTTTGAGACCGAGCTGCGAGGCTCCCTAGGTAGATATGATTCCCTACAAGTAGGCACCAGCTTCCCCCCCGCAGGAATTTATGGTGGGCTTAATTTTACGGATTCAGCCTTGAAGCCGGTTTACAATATTCTTAGCCTCCGATGCTGATCTCGGTGTTAATTGAGTCGAGACAGGCAGGCAGGCAGCGCAGGGTATGGTTACAGGGCCATGCCCTTCCTTTGTAGGAACCTAGCTAATAGTAGAGGAGCATGCGTGTGTTCTTGATGATGTTGAGTTGAAATGAGAAATGAATCTTTACTGCCCATTCTCCAGCTTTGAATTTACATCATGCTGAAATTATAATGCTGCGTTGGCAGTGTTAGTTTTTATGCAAGAGAGATCAACATAGCATGTGAATTTTTCAAGACTTTCACATTACCTCCGATTTTTTATTTTTTTGGCAAAACAAGACTAATGTCCTAGTATTGACTATTAAAAAAATGATTGTTGGGTTGAATATATAATTAAAATAGTATTTTATTATTATCTCGGATAGATAAAGATAATCAAGAAATAAAACACAAAATGAAGATAAAATCGGGTTTAATATTATATACAAGACATAATAAATGTCCATATATTAAATTAATTCATGAGAGTTAAAACAAGATAAACAATATAAATGTCTGTGTATTTTTAATTATTATGATAATATTTCAATAATGGTATTTATTTTCTTTCATAATCTTAAAAAACTAACTCATTTTGATTATAAAAAAAAAACTATCTTCTTATACTTGTTTCATAATCTTCTTATACTTTTTATTTAAATAAAAATCACTATTTGGTTAATTGGTTTTATTAAAGTCATGCATAATATTTACTCAAATTCATCCATTTTTTATTTTTTATAGATTATTAAATTACATAAAATAATTTATTTTTATTTTGAGCAATTTATTTTTCAATATTAACTCGATAAAATCAAAAAATCAAACTTTTAATAGAGTTATATTTTAAAAAAGTATTTTTGAAAATTAATATATGTGTGATAAAACATATTTCAAAATTAAATAAGGTTAAAAATTTAAAATCACGAAACGTTTAAAGGGGACATCTGTGAAAGAAAAAACTTAGTATTGTCTCCATCCCTATCCCATGTTTCCCTCCTGTATAGAGGGACGGGAAAATGGCTAAAAATTATCTACGAATCGGAGACAAAACTCATTTTTTTCCCATCTTCACAACCAAATACTTTTTTAAAAAATTTTCTTTATCTTTTCTGCCTAAACACTAACTAAATATTAGCTTGAAGCTGAGCACCTAAAAATGTCCATCGGCAGGCAAATGATTTCAAATTGAAATCCAAAATTTGCTTTCCTGGTCATGATATTTAATACCCAATAAAGAGCTAATGCCAGACAAGCAGTGATGTTTAAGTAAAGTTGCCGTCCATCACATTGAACACCAGCTAGCTAGCTAGCTATGTAAGGTCCATATATACAGTGAGCGATCTGAGAAGGTCGTTTTATTATTATTATTATTAATATGAATGTTCGGAATAGCTTTATATGTATCTCGATTAATCTTATAAATCTTGAAGTTAATGATTATGTAAATCTCTAGTAGCTATCATATTAATATTTATATGGCTAGAATTTAAAATTATTATGATAGTATATTTTTTTTAGTTCCAAACTTTTATTATTAAAATTGTTAAAATTGTAGATGAATATAAGGTTAAATAAATGGTAGGATTTGGTGTCACTCTGAAATCACCATTCCTGTCTTGTGGAGGAAGAACATAGATTCTGGCATGAGGTCATCATCAAATCTATAGACATAAATGCTAGCGTGTGGCGCCCTGCTCTTGCAGACTGCTGTGCTGTGTTGTAGTGAATGCTTTATTTGGTCATACACTCATATATCTCCAGATGCTCTTGAAACTTATCATACTCCCAACAAGCTAAATTCCACTGCACTTGATGCATCCGTCTGACTCTGCCTCGGGAAAAAGGAACACAGCCGAAGCTGGTGACGACGACCCAACGAATAGGCAATAAGAAAAAGCTTCTCCTGGGATCATCGAGGCGTGAATTAAGTCTTCGGCGTTGTGATGTTTTCCAGTGTATTTTTTAAATTATTTTTAATTTTAAAAATTATTAAATTAATTTTGTATGTATTTTTTAATAGTTTTAATGTACTAAAGTAAAAAATAAAAAAAATATTTTAAAAAAAATATTATTTTAAAATATTTTCAATTAAAAAATACTACGCATCCAACACCAAACATACAAAGTAGTTTCGTAATTAGATAGGATGCTCGAACTTCGCCACAAGCCTGGTTGGAATTTTTTGTAAAGTAAAAAAACAATGTTCGATGTTGCTAGCATGTTTTAACGAAAAAATATCATGAATATGCCATGGACTCTATTGATTTTAATAAGATGGTTTCATTTAATTATATGATAAAAAATAATAATATATGGATTAAATTTTTTTAAAAAATGACAATGATGACACATAGAAAAAGAATGTTTTTCAAAAAGAAAAAAAATGAAGGTCAATTACAAGATAGCCCGATGTTAAAGGACAAGATAAAAAATGTTATGAATTAACCTGATTTAGCATGACAAACTCGTGACCCGAGTCATGAAGTCGGACTAACCTTATAGAAAGTAAATAAAAAATAACTCTTAATTCCGAAAAGTCCAAATATAAAAGGGTGAAATTAAAAAAAATAACCTCAACAAAAAGAATCCCCCCAAAAATAAAACACCAACAAACCCGAATAAAGCTGTCAAACCCTGTGAGCCAGATCATGCGAATGGAATAACATGATAGAAGGTGAGAAAAAAAAACTATGAAGCCAATTCTAAAAAAAAAAATGAAGGGTGGAGTCGAAAAAAATTAAATGTTAAAAAAATAACTTGAAAAAGGATCCAAACCAACTTTGGCAGATTTGCTAGACACACAACCTAATTCATGAGACTATGATAACATATAAATGAAAGCAAAAACAATCATAAAGCTCAATCTTCAACAAACTAAATATTAAATGATGAAATTAAAAAAGAGAATCGTGTAAGAAAAACAATGTTAATCAGGGTTAACATTCCCTACTTGTGGTTTAGATCATGAGACCGGGATCACCAAACTAAAAAAAGATACAAATTCAAATTCTTAACCAACTCAATATTGAAGTATGAGATTTATAAAAAAAAAATTAAAAAGGATCTAAAGAAAAATAACATCAATTAAAGAGAACGAGGACTAAATTTGATATAAGAATAAAATGAAACAAAATGCAGAGGAATGAAATTGAGAAACAAATTCAATTGAGAAAAAGGATAACAAAAAATAAAACAAATAGCAATCAAAATAATGATTACCAAATTTAATATAAAATCAAATGAAACTAAATCCTAAGGAACAAAATTGAAAAAAAAAATCAAATTCAAAACAAAATGAAGATTAATCAATATAACGAGGATCAAATTTGATACAATGATCAAATAACAAGACTCCTTGTAAATTTTAAAGGCCAACACGATTCCAGTGAGATGAGAGAGAAAAGACAAAAGAGAAGAAAAAAAAGCTTGCAAGAGCCCAACCATTCTGCCACCACCAACATGTGTTGCATCACCAAGAAGAGTGTGGCGTAATGCTTCCAACACAATCGCAGAAGCCATTATGAGATGCATCATATGTCGTCTAAAGACCACAAAATCCTCTCACTTGCAGGCAAATACGTTGCACGCGTAGATTATTTTCCATGCCCGTTTACCGCAGTCCCCATACTTGTCTCAGTTTTAGTTTTGGTCCCTCAATGCTTAATTGTTTAAATTATAGTTTTATTTTCCATCAACTAAGTACTAAGAAATTTCCTTGATATTATAAGATATCTGAATCACGGAAACCAAAACAAAACAAAAAGTCAAAGCTCAAATAAAACCAATGTAAAGGGATCGAATTGAAAGAAAAAAAAATCGAGGGACCATAATAAAAAGGATTTGAACTTCTCCACAGACTATGCAAATCAGTCATTGATTTTGGCTGAAAAAAAAGCTGAATATATCTTTATACTTTAAATTCAATTCTGAAACTCTAATTATTTTAAATCAATTAAATTAATTTTTTTTTTAAATAAGAATAAATTGAGTAATGAAACATTTTCTCCAAACTTCAAGATCCCCATCTGCTTGTATGGAAAAAAATAAATCACGAAGAACAATTGCAAATCGAAACAATATCAAAGACAAAATAAGAAGAAAAAGATATTAAGGGAACAAAACATAAAAAGTCCTAGTGACTAAAAAAAAGAAACCCACCATTTAATGAACAACGTATCTCCTCACACGCCATACAGATTTGCTGAGACTTTTATACATATAATTGGCAGGGCAGCAGACATGGCTACTTGACTGAAATCAGGACTAGGTGTCAAAAGCACCCTCCATACAACTTCTCTTTCATTGACCTGTATTTTTTTTTTTCCTGCACCGCGCAAACACATAACTGCGTTTGAAAGCAAGTAATGAAACACTCGAAGGCATATACATCAACTAGTAAAATTTGTTTTTTTAAAAATTATCGGGTATTAAAGACTTATATGATCGTTAACTTCAGGATCTATAAGATTAGTTAAGATACACGCAAGTTGACTCAAACACTCATATTAATAATAATAATAAAAAAAAGTAATGGAACACACTTCTCCTCTAAAATATGATAATGTATGCTACGATTATAACCCTGCCTTTTCTTACCCTTGCATATGCAAAACGCGTGGGAAAAAAACCATCTGAGATGAAATTTATGGTCAAAATTGCCTCCAGCATAGGCAAAGCCCCGTTTGTTTCTAGCTGATTTGAGGTCAGCCGTTTGGTTACAGTAACTCTTCTAAAATTGAATTGGGATAGCTTTTATGGCTGTGATATATTAAAAAAAACACTTTTAGTTACTGCTTATTGGATTGAAAACATATTTAGTTAAAATTGTTATTAAAATTATTGTCAAATAAAAAATAATTAAAAAAAGTTTGGGTAAAATTATTATTGAATATATTATTAATATAAAATAACTAAAAAAGACACGGATAATTTCATAACTTAACTTATATACAGAGCTATGATTATTAATACATGCGGAATATAGCAAAACAACATTAAATTCCTAGTTTAACAGAAAAAAAAAACTAAATTGGTTAAAACAAGAATATAAATATTATTATTATTTATACATGTGGTGAAATATTCAATCCGAAATGGATAACTTAATAAAAATTACAAATAACAAATATAACAATTGCAAAATTGGTACAAGTACGAATTGCTGTTCTAGTTAGAATGTCTCATGCATTAGGCTAAGGCAACAACAATACTTAAAAGATAGCTTTCCCCTTGTTTTGTCTCAGTTTTTTTTTAGCTCCTAAAGTTAACCTTTGAAAAAGTATTTGGAAACACGAGTTAATTTATATTTTTTAAAAATTTAAATTTTTTTATTTTTTTTATATATTTTAGATCGTTTTGATAGGCTAATCTTAAAAATAATTTTTAAAAAACAAAAAAAATATTATTTTAATACATTTTAAAATAAAAAACATTTTGAAAAACAATTACTACTAAACATACTCTGTTGTAATAGAAATGGAGAGAGAAGACACCCGATGAATGAAAACAAACTTTTCTCACTAACCTTCTTTTCTTTTTAAGACAGGGCAATCCAAATCCAGCTAACATTCATATCCAATTTGAAACCCTTCCCCTTAAACCCATCTGTTGAGCCCTATCATTCTGTTCATTCCCACTGACCAGCTACCAGCTTCTTAACACTCGCACAGTCGCCCATAGACTCGAATTTAAAGGGAGGGAGGGGGGAGAGAGAGTTCTTTAAGGGCATCTATTTAAAGACAATTTGCAACTAGAAGACCTGTAAAGGATGATACATAGCCGAACAATCTGAGAACAAAAACACAAGATCAAACTGACGCTATTAATGCTTGTAATTAAAATTCACTTGAACTACATATCGCATCCTAATCTGACCCACGTTGTAGACTATGTACTCATTGTACAGCAAAGCACCCTGCAAAAAGTATTCAAATTACATATCAACAATAAATTATGAAAATTTTGCGCCGGGAAAAAACAGGAGTTACAATAATAGATGTTTAACGGTCATGTGAGTTAATATGTCTGAGTCGGCGAGTGCTTTGAATGCACACAATCATAGTTTGTACTACCTTTGAGCCTCGCTGCTCTTTGGGCTTCCCAAGGGGAACAACAACACCATCCTCCAGTGCCCTGGCATCTGAAAGATCTGGAGCAGTTCTACCAACTCCTTTCGTGCTGCAATAATTAGATTGAGACTACATTTACTTTGCATTAGGGAAGAAAAAAAAACCCTTATCAACCACGTTCTAATAGATTGCGATAGAACTCTGCTGTAAAAAGGAAGAGAATGATACTGATTATAAATGGCAATGTCTCTTCACATACAACCTGCGACTTCAAATTTATGCTGGCAGAACATTTCATCTTGAAGTGTAAAAAGCATGAACTAGTATCTGGTAGAAATTTGAATGTTTAAGGCATGTAGATTCTATGCAAGGGTCAATATATGAGTCATCGATCATGCAGATGTCACAACAGATTCATCATGCGATTTCATTTCATCACTTCAATATAATTATACATACATGGCGCAACCAGATAAGCATGAAGAAAACTTTCAAATACAGCACAAAAACAAGACACACCTTAGCTTCCCCGATGGCAACTTATCAGCATCATAGTTTGCATATAATAGTTCAGCCATGTCTCCAAGAGCAACCTAAAAGTACATGGTCCAACAGTTTTATGAGAGCATTCAATTATTCAAAAGAAATAATTGCAGTCGGAATAGGGATCATAGAAGTTTTCTTTAAAAATTTTACTAGCCGTGCAATTGTGCTATTGTTTTAGGTGTTAAGACCATGCTTACTATATTATTCAGAAACTCATCAAGTGCCACGTTTACAATTATTAAGAAATGGACTAATTGAGGTTTATTTCTAGTAGAGTTTATATTTCCTAGAAAGTTTTAGGATATGTTTCCTTAAATGTTCTAGGACTTTAGGGGGTTCTGATGAGTGGATATTAGCACCCGTATTCTATGTATCTGGAGGCTTTTTTAATGAATGAAAACCGTGTTGTTTCAGGTTTCTCTATGCTTTTAATTTCATGAATGCTAGTTTCTTATGGATTCAATATGCAACCTATATGGATTCAAGAAGCCTAGTGGATCCTACATTCATTATCTTTTATCCAGTTTCCTTTCCCTCTTCTTGTTCTCCATCAGAAACATATTATGCACTGACATAGTTGAAATACTTGGTCGCAATAGTCATGGAAATATGTGGAACATAATTTCGAATAATGAACCCAGTCTTCAGGTTCCAGAAAGACAATACCAATTTTTCCATGAAAACAATTGGTGAGGCGACAATTAAGGAAGCGTCTACATCTTGTTGAGCAAGAACAGTCTGTTTTGCAACATCTGTATACGTCTGATCTGATCTAGCAACATTTTTTTTTTAATATGATACTTTCTAAGGTGGTTTTCTAGAATAACCATACCTCACACAGAAGCAGCACACCAGCTGGAGCAGCATGATTTGCATAGCAATAATTTGCACTTTTGGAGAACATGTCAGCAAAGTAAACTCCCTTTCCAAACATGTAACCAGTTACTGGTGCTTCAGGGGGAGCAATACGCAAGCCTGGCGGTTTTCATGGCAGAAGTTGCACTTTGCAGTTATTGACAGGAAATTCATAAACACCCACGCATGGACACAATTACAGTAGATGCAATTGCACAGCATATACATGCAGATATTCAGAAAAACAAAAGCATGAAAGGATGACCTTGGGATAGAATGCCAGTCCAGTTTGTGAGGCGCGAGCCATGCCATAAAAGCATTCTATTTTTTGTGTTAGAGAACTGCTCACAAGAGTTTAAAGGTATTAGTTTACAACAGCTTAAAAGTTGCTTTCAGGAGTGAAAGTAACACAACTATGAGCATTTTCTAATTGTTAGATATCCAGAATGACTGCACTTCATGCACAATTGTGTCTCTTTAAAGATCATGAAATCTTAAGCTTACAACCACATCAACACAAATTCAATTTTTCAAAATAGCTATTTCAAGAAAATTGCTGAAGAGAAATGTTTGTATATTCTCCCTCCAAAGACATTACTTTCGTAACGAGTAGTTTTTCCTTGTCCAAAAAGACCAGATTATTTGATGATGATAATGACTTGTCTGGATAAAAAATGCATCATTACCTTTCTGAAGCTTTCATTTTCATCCTCTCTTGAGACCTTGAATATTTGAGCAATATCAACAGTATACTGTGAATGTGTTTTTGCATGCGTATTCTGCAAATACATGGCAATCTTGCCACAGATAGGAAGTGTCAGTTATCAAGCAAAATGTTAAGGAATTAAACAAAGAAGGCACAATTTAATACTTCTATTGCAATTTTAGGGCAGAATTTTTAGATAGAGTAATCAAAATGGGGGTTGAAAACAACTCCAAATGTCACCACTGCACCTCATTCATCTCCTCCTCCACCACCCACCATTCCCCCAAAATAAAAACTCAGTTTCCTTTAAAAGAGAGAGAGAGAGAAAAGAAGAAACAGCTAAATAAAAAAAATATAAGAGCTTAAGTTGCTTAAATTCTAAAATTCTGCTAACGAGAATACCATTGCAAAGTCCTCAGAATCAACTTCAACTGGAGTCAATTCACAACGTAGCCGGTTGTAATGAGAATACAGGGGATCTTCCTACAAAAAATTGTAGAAACTTTGCATAAGAATACTTGAGAGCATGGTAGCGAATATGAAACGGAGGAGAGAAGAAGAAAGTGGGCACCTCATTAATATACCACGTGCAGCATCAGAAAGAAAACTATGACTAATTAAAATGATTTGATGCAATTCATAAATGGAGGTAGCATTTGTTTTTTGATTTTTTTTTGAAAAAAAAGTATCAGAAAAAACATGGGCACATGAACAAAATCCAGCAGCACATCAATCCTGGGAATCATAATAAACCACAGTAACTCAGTGGCTAGAACAAAGTGGGATCATTTTCTATCTGCATCTATTGACTGTTATTATAAACTGAAAAAGGGAACAAGTTTGGATCGCTTTCTATTTTCATATATAACTAAGATTATTATTACATTCAAATTGAAATTCAGAAAATTTTGCAAAACACAAAGCATTTCCAGGAACTGAGAGCATTAATGAAGAAGACCTAAAAGATACCTGCATTCCAGGTTCATCCTCCAACAACTTTGTTGCAACTTGAATCTCGCCTAGGGCTTCAACCTGCAATTATGAACAGGGAGCTGAGGAGTGCGTTTTATAATTTAAAGAAATAAAATCAATTTCCATACAGAACCTCATCGATAGGCTTTAGTCAAGATAATATATCTATTAGCGTGATAGATGGTATCAATATCACCACAAATCCTTTAAGAGTAACAACAAGGAAGACAGCAAGTATAATGACTTATCAGCCGACTGCAGGCATACTAACAAACCTAACTAACCTAAAAGCAACAACGGATGCTTGAGTTAAAAAAAGAAAAGAAAAAAAGGAATTACCATTTCCAGCTTGCATTTTAACTTCTGAGGAGTATCAATAACAAACTCTCCTGCCATAATCAAAATATCGTACTACTTAGAGCTTTTCAGAAAAGAAGATAAAGAACACCAGTCACCACATCCATAATACTTATTAGTCTATGGTTTAATGAACATTCCGGAAAGAGAGAGACTCACGCATTTTTTTAAATCCAAAATCATGAGGAATGACAGTGTAAAATTCTCTGCAATAAATTACGTCCATCAAAGATCAAAGTTTCCCAAACTTCTTCCAAGCCAGAGTCCGGCATCTTAACGTAAAAATAAATAAATAAATACACACACACACACACACACAGTGAATGATGCAACCCATGTGCTTGTACTTACCCGCTTAGTTGTTCAAGTTTTAACATATCTGCTGTTCCAATTACATCAGAAATCCTCTTCAAAACATCATAACCCTAAATAAATTCAAAGAAAATTAATTCGTTAGATATTCCATGGAACATTTAAAAAAACAAAACAGAGAAAAGATACCATGTTGTGCATCATACAATTGAAAAACTAAAAAACACAGTAGCCAGTATCTGCATTGACTCTATCCTTGGTTCATCAGACAGATTCTGATATACAATAGCTAGGCAGGACCCAAAAAAAACCAAATTGAAGTCAACTAACTATGAGTTATAGTTATTCATCTTATCTAGTACTCTTGAACTCCCAAACAAGAAATGTTATTGCTGGAAACTGCATCTACATTATCTTCGATGCTCATATTAGTAGAAATAAGAGCTCTGAAAAGGGCGGAAAAAAGGCTTAACGTCGTAAGAAAAATTTGCATCCCATGCTGCTCTAACATCTAAAGCAGGACAGTCTGAAATTAATTTTATGTTGATTCATCAAACAAAGTAACTAGCAGATTATGTTAAAATGTCATGAAATCAAGCACATAGTAAAGATTATTTCCATCCATGGATCGAACACTCACCTTTAATATAGTTGACTTGCTTAATTTACCAAGTGGCAATTTATTTGCATTGTATCCTGAAAGATAAGACAAATAACATACGATAGTGACTTTCAGGAGATGTTGTGATAAACTAAAAAAACAAAAAGGGCATATAGAACTGGAGTAAACAATTCAGAATGAAAGAACCACCAATGAAGTACTACCAATGTTTGAAAACATTTCCATCTCAAAACACGTCTAAAAATTTAAAGAAACAAATTGAGCATCTGCTTTACTTTTGGATTTTATTGAAAGATCGAATAACCAACCTATTTCCATCATTTGCTGCTTCATCATACTAACATTACATATAAGAGAGATAAATTTGGCAATACGTGACTCAAGTTGTGTCTCCCGAGGTTGAATTGCTATAGCAGAGTCAGGCTTTTCTTTAACCTGAAAACAGAACAATTGTATCTCAAGAGCAGTGGACTACATGGCATGCAAAGTTCATTATTAGGGTGAAATCTGGAGCACCCATGTCTCACCCACTTAAATTCCTCGTTAAATTTGACATCTCTCTCCATCAAAGAACTCAAGAAACCAAGATTGGTTACTATAGCAAACAAGATTCAGAATTATTGCCTTTCCGCTAACAAGGTTTGTCTTGTTTTCCTGTTTCACATTTTCTTACTCTTCTCTATTGCCACCCTTCTTCCTCAAGAGAAAGATGGTTGTTTCAATGCTGTAATCACCAAAATATATTACACTTGCACTAGCTGAAAAGAGGTGGATATAGAGTATGGATGCAACTCACAACTGGCTCTTTTTCCTGCTCACTGTAGTCCATTTCCAACAAAGCATAGCACTTTGGGTAACATATGAACTCCTTTCGCTTGGACCAATCGTTCTTTGTCTTGGCGTAGAACTTCCGTTCAAACTCAGAAATAGCAGGATCTCGTGAAGTGTAGGGACCAAATAGCTTAACTTGACCATTCACCCCAACCCTACCCCATCTGTTATAGACCATATATCTACCACCACCATCAGATTCTGCAAACAGATTTTCATTTAAAAGAAAAGGCGAAAAAGGAGCAGGATATTAGCAAAACCAGCGCGAAGCATCTGAAATTAATAATGGTTATTGTCATGTATCACTTTCTGCTAGTGGAGCACTAAAGCCATGCAACTTAAGATTTAAACAAGAATTTTCCACTGCTATTTTCCATCACATATGCCAAAAAAAAAAAAACAGCGAAAAAGGAGATCCTTCGGAGTTAATTCACTTAAGCTGAACACGAGAGCTAATTTGAGGGAATTTTCAGCTATAGCAAATATAAAGTTCCTCGAAAACGAAGGTATGGCAATTTAAATAACCACATGGGCGGAAGTGAAAGCTTGCCAAGAAGTTGAATCACATAGAACTTGTTATTGTTGTCCCCAACATTTGTCTGATTCAGCATGGCATCATAGACATCATCGCCCTGCATCATCGCCCAAAAAGATGGGAGAAAAAAAAAACAGAGAGAGAAGCTCAATTCGTTGCCAGCAAGACACTAAGAAAACCATTTCAACCGATGATACTAATCCTCACAATTGCTATTAAGTGATCCTAATAAAAACTGCTACAAGACTCACTATTTGCAAAACATGATACTCTGACTTTATCTGATCAGAAAGAAACTGATCTAGCACCGCCGCGCCCTTTTTCGTAGCAGTTACAATTTTATCCTTTTCCTTTTCACCCTGTTCCTGCTCTTCTTCTTTTGCTGGCACCACAATCATTTTTAAAAAAAAACAAATTCCCAATTTCAGAAACAGAAATTGATAAGAAATTTAAACCCACAAACATAAACAATGTCTAATAACTCCTAATAAAACCGAGTACAAAATAAATAAATAAAAGTGAAGTTTCGAATAGAACGTTGAAGTGAATGGTGATTGTCTGGTTCAGCGTTGCAGAGCCTGTCAATTAATTGTCTCTTGGTTCCGGCAGTGGAAACTCCAAGGAGACTGGCCTGTTCGCGTAATTGCTTAACATTCATGTCCCGAAACTTTTCAATAGCCTTTATTTTCTCTGTCCCGTTATTAGAATCTCCTCCTCCATCTTCAGACTCCCTTTCTCTTTTGTTGTTACTACTACCTCCACCATCGACCGAGTCCACTTCTGACTGCTTGTTTTCTTGCTCGAGTGCCGATTCCAGTCTCCGCACCTGCAAAAAATAAATCAAGTCTACTATTTCTTTGTGTTTGACAAAATGTATGAACTTGAGGAGAAGGGGAAGGGGGTAAAACCAGGGAAGGCTTGGTTCCGGTGGTATCGAGTCCACGTTTAGCGAGTTCGGCTCGAAGCTCGTCTACTTTGAGCTTATTTGCCATTTCAAGAGGGGGGAGGAATTTCGTGTCTTTTGAACTTTAGAACAAAAGGTGAATTTAAATCGAGACGTGGAGAGCATTAGGTGACCAAATGACGTCGTCGTTTTCGAAAGAGTGGGGTTTTAAAGAGGTTTTTTTTTTTCTTATTGATTTATTTAAGAAGCTTTTCGGGCACGATATTGGCTTTACAAATTATCTGTTTCCAACTGATGAAAGATTGAGAGGGCGGTAGTAATTTTTTCAAGAGAATTATTTTGTTAGAAAATATATTAAAATATAAAAATAAAAGACTTTTATTTTGATACGTTAATGTTAAAAATATATTTTAAAAAAATAATAATAAAAACTATTTTAATTTATTTAAAATAAAAAATATTTTAATCTGCAACGATTAAAAAACAGCACCTTTCGATTAAAAAACACTCATCCCGTGAAGTTCCATTGCTTTCCGCCAAGCTTTTCGAGCACGCCAATACGAACGGGGGAATTTAAATGTAGAGCACCAGGAAGGTCCTCTGACAGTCTGACTCACTAGACCAGGCTACGAATTCAGAAAGATAAATTATATCATTCACCCGTATTATGCTGCCAATAGGATCAATTTTTTTTAATGTAAAAATAAATAAATTAAATGTTGCTAGCATATTTTATAGTAAAAAATTTATAAGCACGAATCAGATACGATGAATATTTCATCATATATTTTTAAAATATTAACACTGTAAAATATTGAGTGATATTTTTTTAAAAGATATTAAATCAACTTGAATTAATTTATTAAATTTATAATTCGGATAATAAGACTGTATTAATCATATAAAAAAAGAATCAAAATAAATTATAAATATCGATTCGTAATCGATTCTGTTAAAATAATTCAATTAACAAAAAAATAAATACGAACATGAAAGAGAAGGAGGCTAGAATTCTCCTGAATTGATTTGTATTAAAATTCTTACTTTAATTTAAATACAAAAAGCTTATATATAGGTTAAATTAAAAATATTATTCTATCCTTAATAAATAAAATAAGATAAATATATTATTTAATAGACTTGAATACATATTAAATTAATAAAAAAACAAAACAACTATCCATGATAATTAAAGTTAATTTGTCAAATTTGTAATTTAAGTTAGAAGATCGAAGTAACCTAATAAAAAATAAATGATGAAATGATGAAAATCCATTTCTAGCATATTCAATGTTTAATGTTAGGAAAACAAATCCATGAAATCAGGCCATCTACATGAAAAGCAAACTGAAAAAAGTTATGAAATTCAATTTTTAAAAATCTAATATTAAAAGTGAATTTGAAAAAAAAATATTAAAAGATTAATTTATTGAAGAGTGAAATTAAAAAAAAATCAAAACAGATAAATCGAGTTAACCTGTCAAACCCACGAACCAGATCTTCATACCAAGATAAACTTATATAAAATAAATTTAAAAAATCATAAAAATCAATTCTCAAACAATCTAATATTAAAAATTAAAATAAAAAATATTATTTTAATATATTTTTTAATAAAAAAATATTTCAAAAAATATAACAGCGCAGTTTTCTTTTTTTAATTGCAGTCATTGACTTTGTTTTTGTTATTTCATAACTTATGCGGACATTATTTTATATGTTATGATTTGCCTTTCTTTGCATGCTGTTGCTTTTGGACACGGTAACACAAAGACACAAAATAATGGCGACGACACTGTTTGAGGAGTGCTGCAGTCTTCTTCTTTTTTTTCCTACTACATCATCTCAAGTTATGTTGATATTTTTTACATGCTGATGTTTATTTTTCTTTTCTTGCTCTCAAGTATGTGAAATGTCTGGAAATATTCAGATTAATATTATAAAAATAATTTTTAGGTTATAGTTAAAAAAATTAAAAAAAATAATCATAATTAATTTAAAAAAAACACTTTTTATTTTCTTTTTTTAATTAATTTTTTTATTTATCCAAACAAAATTATTAAGACGATATTTACAAAATTATCTAGGTATACCAAAACTTTCCAATAAAAATATGGTTTTTTATGGTAACTGTAGCAATTGTTTTATGAATAAATATATATATATATAAATCTACCATGCATAATGTTTTAGAAAAAAATGTTCAGTGAAAATAAAATATTTATTTTGTATTTTTTATTATTAATTTCTTATATAATTTTTAAGTCAACTGTTCTTTTATTTTTCCATACAACCATGGAAAAATACCAGGGCGTGATTTTTTTTTTTTTAAAGTAGGATAATTTTTTATTTAAAAAACCTTGCTACTAAAAAAAAAAGACATATTCAGTTAAAAAACAATACATGAATAGAAAAAAATAATTTTTGACTAGAATATAAATATTTGTTTCAATTATTACGAATTTCAATAAAATTAAGTTTCCATCACGGTGTTACAACGTCACACTGGGAAAAAACTAGTTCTCAAATTTATAAACAATCACTACATGTAAAAATAAAAATAAAAATAAAAATAATCAATAGGTGTTTTAGTGATAAAAAACTGGGATTAAGAGGTTTGTTCCCTTCATGGTCTTAAGTTCAAGCCCAATGGTTGCTAATATAATGGTCACTGGAAGCTTACATGGTCATTAACTTTAGGGCCCGTGGGATTAGTCGAGGTACGCGCAAACTAACCCAAATACCTACATTAATCAAAAATAAAATAAAAATGATCACTACTTTTATTTTATTTTTAAAAGAAAACACACACATACTGACATACATGCAATTGGAATGGATGAAATGCACTTTAATGTGTAGCTGTACCAATTTATAGGTAATTATCAACTAGAAAAATGCACATGCCATAATGCGCTGTTAGCCTGTTAGAATTGTGTTTCAAATCATATTTTATAAAAAAACTTTTTATATATTTTAATATACTAACATTAAAAATATTAATTTTAAAAAATAAAAATATTATTTTAATATATTTTTCATAAAAAAACTTTAAAAAACAATAAAAGTATATCATTTCTTTTTGGACCAAAGAAACACACATTCAGTACAGTACAGGGAATTGATGGTAATGGAGTAGTATGATTGTTAAGGAATTTTGCTTAATTTCTTAAGTTTAAATTTTAAGACTAATATGTAAAAAAACTTATTATTTTTAAATGCACGAAAGACATGCGTTTTTTTAAATTACTTGAAAAAAAACTCAATTAATATATAAATTACTTGAAAAATACCTAAGGAAAAGCAATACGGGGTCACTATAGATGTGCAAAACCAAGAGATGCTGTGACTTGTTCAAACGAAAAAAAAGAAGAAGTGATTAGGTGATTTTAAATAATAATATATTAAAAAATAAAAAAAATCAAAGAAAGACAATTTCAAACATGATACCAAACGGTGTCTTTTCGAGGAAAAAAGAACTCGTTCAAGCGACAGTCATGTTAGGCGACCTGCATTTAAATCTTGCGCGAAACTCTTCAGGACAAGAGAGATCACTGTACTAGGCCCTAGTTTTTTTTTTGAAAATTAGTTTTTTAAAAAGTAAATTTCAAGAAAATAAATTATTTTTTAATATTTAATAGTGTTATGAAAAATAAGTTGGAAAATACTTTCAGTGTTTGGTTATGTTATAGAAAATAGTTTATTAATATTTTTTTAAAATAATAAGGAACAAATCTTAGAAATTAAAAAGTTGAATGGAAATGGAATTGAAAACAATCTAATTTGATAAATTATTTCAAATAAAATAAATAATAATTAAAATAATAGAGATTAAATCTAACAGATAAAAAAATTAAAAGATGATGAAATTAAAATAATAATAATTATAATTTCATAAATTATTTTAAATAAAATAAATAACAATTAAAATAATAAGGATCAAATTTGATAAATAAAAAATTTTAATTTAAAAAATGATAAGAGAAAAGTAAATAACAATCATAAAAATAAGAACCAAAATTAATATAAAAATTAAATTATATTAAATTAAATTTTAAGGGATGAATTTGAAAAAAAAAAGATTCAAACAAAATATACAGCAATTAAAAGTTTGAGGATCAAATTTGACATAATCATCAAATAATATGATATTTTTAAATTTTTCATAACTTCTAGAAAATATTTTATGTTTAAAATAAAAGAAAAATACTTTTCTAAAAATCAAGCCAAACTTTTTTTAATAAAAAAATATTTTCCATTAACCAAAAATTATTTTTCATTAACCAACTTTTTTTAATAACAAATAAAAATTAAATTTTTTTTTTTCAAATACTACCTTTTGTTAATCAAACGCAGCCTTAATTAATAAAATCATTCCTCGTCATTTCAACAAATTATCATTGACGTGGCAATAAATGAGTGGGTTATGTATTGGTACGTGTTATCTTCCATATTTTATTATACTACTAGCAAATGGCCGCGTCTTGCTTTTTTGAGAAGCCGTCGAAGAACTCAAAAAGTAAACAGTGCCAGTGCCTGTTTTTAACATGGCCATGCCCTCCACTTTCAATACTGCTCGGCTGCACTTCTAAAAGTCACGAAAGCTCGCTCGCTCCATCTCAAGCTTTTCTAATGGCAAACAGTCTCAAGAGGCCGTTAAAAGTCTCAACCGGTCATGATGCTTCATCACTTGGCAACAAGAGGCAAAGGGAAGCACAAGTACTTGACGGTCCTGATATCGTGTCTGAGAAAATCAAGGCCATTGAAGATCTTCACGACATGGGAACTCGCCAACTACGCGAACAAGCAATCCTCCGAGGCCTTTCTTCAAGTGGGTCAAAGAAAGAACTACTAGACAGGCTCTGTGCAGAGTCAGAGAAAGAGTCAAAGAACGGTACACCTGAAGGTTTTTGCAATTTCTGACCAATTATACTCAAGAAAATTTTATTATAAGATGTAGTGGATTAATCTGTTTGGTCTTGCTGGCACTTGGCAGGCAAAGAAGAAGACGAAGAAAAAGAAACAAGCAACAAGGACGAGAAAGTTACTGCGAGTTTCAACAAGGTCACTGCCGAGCTGGATCAGTATCTGCCTGATCATTTAAAGACACAGTACCATGTTCTAGAGCATGTAAAGAACATTCTACTTTCATATGCAACGTCTAATTAAATGTCTGAAACTTGCTGTTGATTTACAAGCATAAGCCTTTTAAAACTTCATCCTTTTCCATGCAGGGGGATAGTATCTATGATGCCACGTTGAATCAAACAAATGTTGGGAATAATAACAACAAGTTCTATCTGATTCAGGCTCTTGGTCAGTCCTTGCTCTCTTCAAGTTCAGTAGATTTTTGTAAATTATAACAGTTGCAATTATTATTCGTTAGATTTTTTTTTAATTTGATTAGTTTTTAGGTGCTTGTTTGACTGAGTTACACGAATTTAATAATGGTTCTGTTTCATTGATTTAGTCTTTTAATGGTTTAAATTGTAAAACAATTGCAGAATCTAATGACTCTAGCAAATTCATGGTATACACTAGATGGGGTAGAGTAGGAATTAAAGGTCAAGACAAGTTGCAAGGCCCTTACACATCAAGAGGCAGTGCTATTCAGGAGTTCGAAGCAAAATTTTTTGCCAAGACAAAGAACCGTTGGCCCAACCGGAAAGATTTCATATGCCACCCAAAGTGCTATACTTGGTTGGAAACAGACCATGACATGAACAAAGAGTCGTCAGAGGTGAGTTAGTCTAGAGAAATTAGAACCTTTTATTTTCTCTCATAATCAATATCGAATGAAATCTTGCCTTAGCCTTGTAAATATGTTTTACAATTCAACAGCAATGCAATTTTGTTGTATTCTGCTTCCCAATTTAATCAGCAGCGAGATTTCCTCCTAATTATGCACAGTTGTTGTGGGGTTCAGGAGAACCCTATTTTTACTGTTGAAAGGCAACTACAGGTTACAAGGCTTGATCCTCGAATTGCAAATTTTATCTCTCTTATCTGTGATGTTCGCATGATGAAGCAGCGGATGATGGAATTAGGTTAGTGGTTTTTCTGCATTCGATTTAGCAATTGGAATATTGTACAGGATTTGTTATGTGGGTGTGTTTAGCCAGTAAAGGGTCCGAAAGAAAGAAAGAAATGTTGTCATTGTGCTCAACGAGAGAAAGTGAATGTCTGATGATTTTAATTGCAATATTAAGGAAATGAGAAGTCTACCATATGGCTGTGGTTTAAGACTTTACCTCGTTGAGTTTATCTTTAGCCTGTTATCATCACTTCTATCATGTAATCTGTTGCGTTTACCTTCAGGGTACAATGCAGAAAAGTTACCCCTTGGTAAGCTGAGCAAGTCGACAATCTTAAAGGTACATGCTCCGGTTTCTCACATGCACATTTCTCAACATCAAGGAGCCATTCCTGTTATACTTCTTGCCTGCATGATAAGTTCAGTCTCTTTGTTTTGCCTATGATGCCTACTGATTCAAGGTCAACATATATAGGGCTATGATGTCTTGAGGAGAATATGTGAGAATATTGGCTAATCTGATACAGAAAAGCTTGAGGAGTTAAGTGGGTAAGGATTTGTTGGTTATCATGCAGATAACTATAAAGACTTGCTACTAATCTAATTTTAAGATTTTGTGCATGCTATTTCTATATCAACATGAAAACATTATTGTAGGACAAGAACAGACTTTTTTTCTCCTTTTTTTGTTACATATTTCTGATTTTTATTTCATCCTTCATTCCAGGGAATTCTACACAATAATACCTCATGACTTTGGTTTTAATAAGATGCGTGAGTAATCTCCCTCTCCCCCTTGGTTTTTTGAGTTGCTGTTGTGGGACTTTACAATCATAAAACGCCCCGAAACATAGAAATATTATTAAATTGGGCACGAGAAAACATTGCAATTCATTAATGTGGAGCTGTTGACTTTGTCAGGTGAATTTACCATTGACAACCATTACAAACTGAAATGCAAGCTGGAAATGGTAATTCTTATGACCATTTACTTTATACTGATGACTTTTACCCATTTGAAAATTGGATGTAATTTTCCCATTTCTTTTATTATTTCTTCATTTCATCTCAGAGAAAGGCAATATTATACTTTCATTTATTTCATCATGAGTTTCCTGATTATAAGGACAGGAAATGCCTAAGACTTGCAGAAAAATCTTACGCAGAGTTTCACGGAGACGTCGAGTTAATGTTTGCAGTTTTTGTTGTATCTGCAGGTTGAAGCTCTAGGGGAAATTGAAATAGCTACATCATTGATCAAGGATGATATCTACACCCAAGTATTGATTTCTGATTGTTTACTCACTTTCATCGTCAAATTGTGCTACTTGCTGCTTTTCAGTAGTTATCTGATTTTCTGTTCTGACTTAATTTTCAAGAAAGATCCGCTCTATTCGAAATATCACTGCCTTCGTTGTGAATTGGTACCACTTGATGTTGTTTCCAAGGAATTCTCTATGGTAATTAACTCTGTGAATATCAATTTGTAAGGATTCTTCATTTGACCTGAAAAATAAATCTTCAATTAGGACACATCATTTTAAATTGAACCAGAATGTTCCTTCCATTCCGCAGATTGAAAAATACATACGTAACACTGGTGATGAAACACATTATAGAATCGACATTGTTCAAATATTTAGAGCTTCAAGAGAAGGTGAAAATGAACGGTTCAAAAAGGTGAGAATTCAGAGCTCTGGTCATGGTTAATCTTTCAGAAACAACTCATTGTTCCATTCTTTCCTTCTCAACAATAGTTGATAAACCATTTAAGTATAATGTTGCTTCAAACTCTTTATGCAGTTCTCTCAAACAAAAAACAGAATGCTTTTGTGGCATGGTTCTCGGCTGACAAACTGGACCGGTATTTTGTCTGAAGGTCACCTTTACTTGCTCTATGTAGATATCCTCTATATTATTTTCTCTCTTTTTTTTATTGACGTCGGTGTCCGAGCGAGTTTGTGCGCCCATCGATTAATTCCATAGGCCCTGAAGTTAACGACCATGTAAGTCTTCAGTGGTCCTGAGGTTTGTGGGACTCAAACTGGTAATCTCTAGGGAGCAAATGCAGGGCCTAACCAGTTGAGCTACACCCCTCATGTTTCTCTATATTCTTTTCTTAAACGTTGGAAAGTTAGTTTCAATAATCACAAGGAAACTGTGCGGAGTATATTAGAACTGCTTGAAATAGTTTCCAGTGGCTTTGATGCCAGAATGAGGATCATTTCATTTATAGTTAGCAGTGGTGTTCCAGACGTCACAAAGTAATTTGCAGAAATTATCTGACAGCTCTTTCATAAATCCCCCAGGTTTACGTATTGCTCCTCCAGAAGCACCATCAACTCATTCTCTTGGGAACGGGCTTTATTTTGGTGATATGTTTTCCAAAAGTGCACCTTATTGCCATGCTAACTGGATAAACTCAGATGCTGTGCTAGTTTTGTGTGAGGTTTGTTTTTTATCCAGCAGAGTAAATTGTTATTAAGCAGAAGATTTTACATGTGTTGGTGCATGCAAAAGGCTTTACTCAGCTCCTTCTAAAATTTAGTGATTTGTTTTAGAAAAAAAGGTTTTAAGCAGCTTTTCATCTGTACACTTCCAGGTTGTACTGGGTGACATGCTTGATTATGGATCTTTTAACTGCCATGATAAGTTGCCAAAGGGAAAGCTAAGGTTCTTCTATATTCATCTTTCATCTCCATTTTCTCTTTGTTGATTTCTATCGGAGACCATAATCAAGTAAGGTGATCTTATAGTGGAATCTGTGGCATCCAATAGGAGACGTTAGATTTAGCACCGTGCATGTTTTCCATTAGACAATGGCAGGAAAAGGCTTTGGTTCTTCTGAAACCAATTTCCAACGCATACAAGATTGGATTTGTTAATGGAATCCCTCCATTGAATCTTCCCTTTTTAAATTGCTATATGTATCAAAACTAAGAGAATTCAGTGATTATGTGAATTTATCCTTCTTCAATAATAATAAAAAGAAATGTCAGAAATGATAGCCATTGATTCTTTTTCTGCAAGTTAAACATTACGATCGTATTATGCAGTGTAAAAGTAGCTGGAGGAACTGTCCCGGACTCTTCACAGGCTCAGGTTCTTGAAGACGGTGTTCTTGTTCCACTCGGAAAGCCAGTAGAGCTGCCTTATTCCCAGGTAGGGTGCATTAGAATCCTGTCCAATTTCCCCAAAAACTTAGTAGGTTTGTTATGTCCACATGGTCTTTTGTAACGTTCACTCACAAGAAGTTCATCAAAAGTCAATTAGAAGGGGTAGCAATGCAAGAGAATGTTTAGTTGCGTGTCATATGTTCGGAGCATTTGTTACACATCACCTTTTACCAAGTGCCCCATTCATTCTAGGACAGAAGATAGTTGGACTGAGCAGATAATATCATTTCAGGCTAAATGGGCACGAACTTGTATCTGTATGTATACACAGAACTTCTACGGCAGTTTCTTTACACAAGTTGTGACATATTAACTTGCAAAAATCAATGAAATGCTAGCCATTTTTCACTCTTGAACTAATAAAAATAATGAATGCAGGGTATGTGGCCGAGAAATGAGTACATAATTCTTGACGTGGATCAGATTCGAATACGTTATGTGGTTCATGCAAAGTTCTGCTATCAAACCTGTTGAATCTCATTGAAGATTCTCACTGGTGTAGCCTTTACTCTTTGAGAAAATATATGATGTGTACCCATTAGTTGTTGGAACGCAAGGAACCTCTGTGTGCTTGTAACACCATCTGTTTCAAACTTTCTACTATCAATGGACGTGCATATTTGGATTGCTTTTGCTTTTTGAGGGCTTATTCATATGCCAAGGAATATTGGAATGATATCTTCGCATGATGAGTATAGTGGATTCTCTAGGCGCTTTCCCTTAATTATTTATCTGAATTGTGGACGGACAGACGGCATCCAGTTTCAGGAAATCATCATGACACGATCAATTTCTACCTTATTCAGGGGCATCTTTCAAATTCAACCTGTCAGAATACAAGTCAAGGTTTATCCTCGCTTCTTCTGTTGATAGCTCTGCTGTTTCTGAGGAGCTGATATTTCTCGTACATCGCTGCCGTTGGCTCTGCTAGTGCTGGGTTTCCTGTTATCATCCGTTGACATTGCCAATTCTGCTGAGATTGCATGCCAAATGCTAGTCTACCTGTGTGTCTATACCACTCCGATCTCCTATGGAACATCCATGAACTAGTTGGTAGCAGGCTCAATATTACTACTGGTTATAAGATAACCAAATGCTTTTATTGAATGATGTGGCAATATTGATAATTCATTAGTTAATATATTAAATTAATAGATATACTTTTCAATCTAATCCTGATATTTTTCAAAATGATTATAGATACAGTGTTTTCTACTAGGATAAAATTTTATAGTCATATAAGGA
>Ga0307510_10000666_pt1 | contig 35011 bp, 28 predicted proteins | sample 12_EM_MG_FD_207224 | JGI IMG/M metagenome (GOLD analysis project Ga0307510, IMG submission 207224) | Populus trichocarpa ectomycorrhiza microbial communities from riparian zone in the Pacific Northwest, United States - 12_EM | ecosystem: Host-associated > Plants > Roots > Unclassified | place... | reverse complement strand
GAGTCTTCCCAGATCTCCTGCCGGCCAAGCGGCGTGATGTCCAGGTAGCTCCAGACCGTACCCATGGCCTCGTCGCCACGATTGTTGGTGAAATAGGTGCGAAAGATCCTGTCGCCGTCGCGGAAGAACACGTTGTGGCCGTGCCATTCGGACACGCCGAAATCCACGTCGAACGTTCCCTCGAATGAATACCAGGGCATGGTCCAGCCCATCCGGGCCTTCAGGCGATCGATGTCGGCAAGGGGAGCGGGCGAAACGTAAGCAAGCGTAGTGTCGCGCGCGTTCAAGTGCGCCAGGTTGGAAACCTGGTCCGCGCCAAGCGAGCACCCGCGGCATGCATGGTCTGGCCAGCCGTATACGCCGGGCTCGAAGAAGGCGCGGTAGATGATCAACTGGCGGCGCCCCTCGAAAAGGTCCAGCAGGCTTACTTTGCCCTTGGGCCCCACGAACTCATAGGCCTTCTCGACAGCCATCCACGGCATCCGTCGACGCTTGGCCGCCATGGCATCGTGGGCGCGCGTCATCGCCTTTTCCTGGACGAGCAGATCACCCCAGGCCGCCTCCCAATCTTCCGGTGAGACGACGGGGGGCATGTGGGGCTTTTCGTTGGTGGTCATGGGCCGGTCCTGTGGGGTCTCCTCGTACAACGATCCACGCTCCAAAAAAGAGTCAGGCCCGGTTTGCCTCATCCGTTTGACTCTTTTCCCTCCCTCCAATCGTCTTAGCTTCAACAAGGCGTGGGAGCAAACGCATGAGCCTCAAAGATAAAAGCGTGGTGGTTACCGGCGGAAGCCGCGGCCTGGGCCTGGGCCTGGTGGAGGCGCTGGTGGACCAGGGCGCGAAGGTCACTGTCGTGGCGCGCGGCGCCGAAGCGCTCAAGGTTGTCGCCGATCGGCTGGGGGTGGCAACGATCCAGGCCGACATCACCGACGAAGCCGCCGCCCATCAGATCGTCGGGGAGATTCGGCCCGACATCCTGGTGCTCAACGCCGGCACCACCCCTCGCATGGGCCGTCTGGACCAGTTGAGCTGGAAGGATTTCTCGGCGGCCTGGGAAACCGACGTCAAGGCGGGGTTGTACTGGCTTCAGGCGGCCCTGAACGTTCCGCTGAACCCGGGCAGCCGTGTCCTGGTGGGATCCAGCGGCGCGGCCGTGACGGGGTCGCAGATGTCGGGCGGCTACGGCGGCTCCAAGCGCATGCTCTGGTTCATGGCGAAGTACGCCAACGGCGTGTCCCAGGAGAAAAACCTGGGCATTCGCTTTCAGGCTATCCTGCCGCGCATGATGATCCTTGGCACCGGCATCGGCGACGCAGCGGCCGGCGCCTATGCTGGCTCGATGGGGATTACCCCGGCGCAATTCGTGTCCCGCTTCGGTTCGCCCATGCCGCCCCGGGCCTTTGGGGATCGCGTGGTGTCGGTGCTTGAGGATCCGGCGTTTGCCGACGGCATCGTCTTCGGCCTCAACGGCGACGATGGCGTGACCGTGATGGAAGGAGCTGCAGCTTGAGCGAAAGCCACAACCCCTCGGACGGCGTGCGGAAGTCAGAGCTGATCGCCCTGGCCGGGGAGTTGCGGCCTGAACTCCACCGCTACTGCTCGCGCCTCATGGGCTCGGTGATCGACGGCGAAGACGTCGTGCAGGATACGCTCACGAAGGCGCTCCTCTCCTTTGACGGGGTGCGCGACATGCCTACCTTTCGGGCCTGGCTATTCCGGGTGGCACACAACCGGGCGCTGGACCTGCTGCGTGGCCGAGCCATCCGCGCCGCGGAACCGATCGAAGCGGCGGACAACGTCGCCGACGACGCTGCACCCGACCCCGCGGAGATGCTGATGCGGCAGGAAGCGATAACGATGGCCGTGTCGCGCTTCACCGAACTTCCGGTGCTCCAGCGCAGCGTGATCATCCTGAAGGATGTGCTGGACGAATCGCTGGCAGACATTGCGGGCCTTCTGGACCTCACCGTGGATTCGGTCAAAGCCCACCTCGCCCGCGGGCGCGAGCGGCTGCGCGCGATCAACGCGGCGACAGACCAGCCACCCGTGGCACGGCGGACATCGGAGGAAGTGGACCGCTACGTGACCTTGTTCAACCAACGGGATTGGGAAGGCCTGCGCGTTCTTCTGGCGGGCGACGTGAAGCTTCTTCAATCCACCTATCCCGTACGCGCGGGCGCCACGGATGTGGGGATGTTCTTTGGCATCTATGCCAGGATCGAAGGGGTTTGGCTGGTGCCTGCGTGGCTGGAAGGTCGTGAGGTGGTGGCGGTTTTCGAGAGTCGGACGGACCCGAAGCCGAGCTACCTGATGTGGCTGGAGTGGAGCGAGGGGAAGATCAGCTTTATTCGGGATTACCGGTATGTGCGTTACGTCGTTACGGATGCGGAGTTGGTGATGGCGCCGGATGCGGAGCGTGAGCGCCTGGGCGGGAGGGCTTAGTTTCGCGTAGCAGCGCCATTCCGCAGGCGGTCAGAAAATTGAGCATCCGTGGATGTACGAAAGTTGGTGACATCAGCCCGGAGACCTCCGCTTATGTCTGGATCAAGTTTACGGGGAGCCGACAGCGGCAAGCCAGCCGTGGTCGTTCTTCAAGTTTTCCGGGGATAGAGACGAAACGCCGGGGCGCAAGCAGTTGGATGAGTTCCTGCAGATCCGGCTTAATCGGATGGAGGATGTGCTGGTAGGGCGCGAGTGGCTTGCGGGGACCTTCTCCGTCGCCGACATCATGATGGCCGATGTGTTTCGGCTTATCGATCGGTTTGATGGGCCGGCGGGGTATCCCGCTTGTCATGGGTATATGACGCGTGCGAAGGCACGGCCGTCGTTTGCGAAGGCGTATGCGGGGCAGATGGCGCATTTTGCGGCGGCGGATAAGGCGTAGTTCGGTTTTGCATACCAACATCATCAATCGATACGAGATAAATCCACCTCGTCCGAAAGCTTCAAGTTAGGGACTGCCAACTTATGAAGCGTAGAACCAATCTCGAAACCAGGACGAACTTGAAACGCAAACGTCGATACTTCGCCGTCCAGGCGTTCCGCGTAGATGACAACACGCCCGGCTATCTCACGTAAATCTAACGGCCTGTTATGATCGAATTTGACTAGAATCTGGCGAGAATCATTTCTTTGGAACGCCGAATTAAATGTCTCATCGAAGCTCGACGCAGTAGCGTCAGTTTCGGTGTAGACAAACCTATAAGAAATTCGATATTTGCGCGCGGTCTCCCCAAAGTTTCGAATAAGAAGGTTTACATGCACGTTTAGGCCGTAAGATTCCAAAATACTGCCTCGCTCAATCTGAAGCGTCGGATTGCCATCTTCAAGTCGGATTCGACGATCCTGAGCTTGTTGATCTCTCACTGCTTGGAGCTCAGCCTCACTTTGCGCTCGCTGTTGAAGGAAGCTCCTAGCTGCCCACGCGATAGCAATTGGCGTAAACGTGCCGCTAAGGAATGATCCAATGTGGTCCAGAGCCTCAAGGTTAAGGAAGCCACCACCCGGATGAAAGAGGCCAGCGCCGTATAGCATAACGCTGGCGATAGCCACCGTGATTAGCGTTGCGAAGCCAAGAGTCAGCGTGAGCTTGTCGTTCATTTAGTAATCCGGAAAGAATTGAAGCGTCGATGGGGAACTCAATAACCAGTAGCTAGCCGGCGTTGACTGTTGCATCACTTCGATTGTCATCGCTGAGAATCCGATGACCTGTTCCCGATCGGAGCATCCGACTCCACTTCGCGTTTCAGTGCAGGACCGAAGCGATATCGACCGGTTGGTTCTGTTGCTAGCCGAAAGCCTTGATCTTTCTTAAGGGCAGCTAGAACCGGCGCCATTGTTTCTGAAGTTCGTTGCGGACTACTAGTGCCGCGCTTGATGATTTGGCGAAGTTCGTCTGCAGCACCGTTGCAGGTATCCCTTATAAGTGGAAGCATCCCGATCTCGAAGCCAAGAAAAATCTGCGCAGTGGAAAATTCCGGGTCAGCTGGCATAGGGCCTGCGTTCAGCATATTTCGCGCATCGGCCCTTGTTCGATTCATTCCATCGACTTGCACCTTACACTGGACAATCTTTGACTCCGCAGCTGGATATGCACGGCCTATGACGTGCATCTCCTCAAGCGTAATTGCGAAATGAGGTGCGAAATCGTCACCAAGCGCCATATGCATTGAGGGTGAACTCAGAACCTCCTGAAAGCTCTTCTTCATTAGAGCTTCGGCGAAGTCCATCTGCGTACTTGTAACGTAAAAATCAACACTATCAAACTCAGCTATGCGTGTTTCAGCGACACTTTTCGCCGAACTTTCTTCTGCCGCTACCTCGCGCCGTTCGTGTTTAGTCGCCTGCCACCAAGACGTGGCGCCGAATACGATACTGATGAGACATGAAATCACGCTTATTACCATGGACCAATCTTTCACTCGTCCGGAATAGGTTCCACCATCTGTAAACTTCTTCGCTCGCCCTTTCTGGAGACTCCGTTCCGGCTGGCTCTTTCTTCGCATCATTCATCCCCAGGATTTCTATTGCGATGCCCTTGGTAGAAAGCGGGCCAGTCTAGAAACCAGTGAATGCGAAGTAGGTAGTGTCTTCGCGTCTCTGATTTACTAACGGTTGAAATGGTTACGAACCGCTACAGGGCTTTAAAATCGTTTTACTTCTCTGGTAAGAATGGAAGTGTTCTTGATGTGCCAAGGACGCTTAACACCGCGGCCCTCCCTTGAACTTGGCGCAAGTGGCTCAATCATCAGCGCGCAAGCGGCCCTCTCAATAGCTAAGCCGCTCGAAACCCATGACACCCCGGAAACTTCGAACACCCCAGAACACCTCTACATTCTTCCGGCTTTTCCGTTGCACCATCGGCGCAGCGCAGCGAGGGCATTCGACGGACCTAGGCAGTGTGACTTACGAAGCTGGCTCTATATATCCCACCGACGTCACCATCCCCTGCCCCAACCTCACCAGCGCCAACAACGCCTCCCCCGTCACCAATTCAATCGGCTTGCCCGCGGCAAACGCCACCGCATCCGGCGTATACGCCCCCCGCAGATCAGCTTCACCGCATGCGCCCCGTGGTGATGCATCAGCCCGTGCATTTCGCGCACTACGTTCACCGGCACCTTGCGGGTGCGCCACTGCTTGCACTGCACCAGCACCCTCGCCGGACCGGCGCAGGATTAGGTCAATGCCGCCATCGGCGCCGCCTTGCCCGGTTTCCTCCACGCGATAGCCCTGGCGTCGATAGGCCTCGGCGACGAGTAGCTCGAAGTGCTTCCAGCCCAGGGCGGCGATGGAGTCGAGGTCGCGCTGCACGTCCAGCAGGCGGCGTCGGCGGCGCGCGCCGATGAAGGAGAAGAGCGACGCCAGGCAGCTGAAGATCAGCACTATCCAGGCAAGGGGCGTGAGCGTCGGGCCCAGCGAGGCGCCGACCTTGGCCAGTATTGGCGACGCTGAGTGCTCGAAGTAGGCCGGCAGCCCAAAGCGGATAAGAGCAAAGGCGATCACCCCAAACACCAGGCCAACCGGCCACGGTGAACGGGTCAAATTCTCAAAAATTCCATACCCTTTTCGTGCCATGAAGGACCCCCTAGCCCGTCGATGACCAGCATCCTGTCGGACAGGACGATACGCCGTATCCAGGCCCGTCGCCATCCTGGCAGTCGGTTAGAAAATTGAGCATCCATGGATGTTCGAAAGTCGGCAACTTTCAGACCATTACGATGGATTCGCCAGGCGCGATTCGGGATCATTGCTTCGCTGTCGGTTCGCACCGACAGCCGGGTGTGCAAGACCCGTTTGTAGAGTTCCGGTGCCTCAGGCGGAGTCCTGCGGCACCGGAGGTCTCTTCGCCTTATGGCGGGTGACCAGGTGGGCTTCGGCCCGATCGCCTCTACGCGGTTCTTGCACCCTGGCTCGCCCGCCACCTTCGGCCATAGAAGCGGAGTGGCACCTTCCCCCAAGAGCCAGTGCGGGTGGATGGACCATAGGATCGAGTAAGAACGGTCCCCCGGCTGGCCGGTTTCATTATTCCAGTGGTGAAGCCGGTCGACCCGCAGGCTCCAGGGAGCCTGATTGGTCCATCCGCCCGGTTCGTTAGCGGTGGCGCATTGCTACACGCCCAAACTGCCCCGACTGTCCGCAACTACTACGTTGCTACAGGGGTCACCTGCGGCGAGCCCAGGCTTGGCCTGAAATTGCAGCATTGGGGCAAACCACTCATGACCTAATCTGGACGATCGTATCTACCAAATGACGGAGCCACAGCGAGCGATCGTTACCAAGCTGCCAAGTTTGCGGTAGACAATGGCGATCGCAGACTTTCTTGCGTTGCCAGAATGATCGAGGCCGTGGATATCGCGGTAGCAGAGGCCGGCGCCATAAAAATGTCCCCCGTGATAGAAGACTGGTTATCGGAGATTGGGGGAAGAATTTCTCAGGGAGACTACCAGCGGTGCGAGCTTAGATTTGAGGCTGTACGCACAAGAGTCGAACGACTTCGTCAATAGTAAAGTGGACGAAGTGCCGTGCAAACTTCGTCCGCCGGCGTGATTGGCAGCCAAGTCGGAGTGTCGAGCCCCACTAGGTCACTACACTTTTTGTAAGTACTTCATGCAGATCATCCGAGATGTGCAAATCCATTTACGGAGCCTCAAATCGCTTCGAGAACGCTGCAAATGGCACCTTAACTACATCCCAAGAACCTGAGCCGCAATCGGCCGGCAAATGGTTTTGCAGGTCATCAATCGTCAAGGCAGCAAGTTCTGGTGCTGATTTCGACACGTCCCACAGATGCATGCAAAAGTTGCGAAGTGATTGTGCTGTTTCCCACTCGTGGCGAGTGAGGAAGAATGAACCATGTAGGCCTTGGCGACTAGCCTTTACCTCGATACATAGAAGGCTCGAATCTTCAATGGCTATCTGCGACAGAATGTCGTAACCATCTTCATTGCTATCCAAGGCCACCCATTTAGGCTGCCTCTTTGTGCGCGAGGCTTCATACATCAAAGTCAACCGTTCACCCTCGCGCCCAATCTCATTGAGTTGGACATCACGCAATCCCCGAGCGCGGGCGGCTAAGGTATCCCAGAAGGCAACTGAGTCATCATCTGCTCCGTCAGCAAGTCCTGCCTCATCGCAGACTTGAACGATCTCAACAGGCGCGTACTGAAGGAAACGTCGCCTGCCAAAACGTGAGTTCTGCGCCCATGGTGGATTCACGGCTTCCACAATATCTAGTAGCGCACGACGCAATCGTTGCTCCGTCATCGGCAACGCCCGCACCGATTGGCCGCGGGCTGTTGCTATGACGTTGCCGTCATAATTGACCTCGACCCAGCCGAGGGCGAGAGCACAATTGGTAACCCTAGGCGCTGCAATCACTCCTAGCTTTCCTAGCCCCCGGGCATTCTCAAGGGGCATGGGAGAAGCTTCAATGAGGTCCAGAAGCTCAAAGCATCCGTAAGCGATACCTGGCGAGAGGAGCTCACTCACACGTCCTCCAAAGTCAGGCTCTTCAATAGCTCTTGAACGTCATCGACATCTAACACACCTGCTGACCAATCTTGTCCCTCTTCGTCGGCATCAGGATCAATGCGCACTGGGTCAATGCGCAACCCCGAGTCGTTCAAAGCCAACCCCATAGCCCGAACCTTGGCAGACAGACGAGTACGCACAGCTTCGTCCACCGTGCCAATGCACTCGACAATTTCAATAGTCGTTTCTTGGTTCTTGGGCAATCCCAAGCGGTGAATGCGGTCTTCCGACTGCAGGTAATGTGCCGCATTGAACGTGCGATCCAGATAGATTGCATGGTGGCACACTGTGTGCAAGCTGATTCCCTCGCTAGCAGCCGCCGGGTTTGCCACCAACACCATCACGTTCGGATCGTCGTGGAACAACCTAATCTTCCCTTCACGGGTGGTATCGTCGTCGTCGTCACCCGCATCTACCTGCCCGTGGATATATACCGCCCCCAAGTCTTGTAGTGCGTTCGCGATGTATTCGACGTTCCTCACCCAAGAGGACCAGATCAAAACTTTCTGACCTTTCTTTGCCAGCTGGCGGGCACGATGCAGGACGTACATCATCTTCGGCCCTTGCCCTTCTGCTAAAACTGCGCCCAGCAAGCCCGGCTTGGCGAATTCGAGCTCACGCGACAAAAGGGCAGGATTAGAAACGAATTGAAGCAAACGGGCTACTGAACGCCCAAGCGATCTAAATGCAGCTTTGGAGCGGTTGTTGAGCGTTTCGGCAGCCTCGCGTGCCACCTCGCTCTTCATGAATCTGTAAAGTTCCGCTTGTAGCGGCGTCATCGTTAATTCACTGCAGACGCGATTGATATCCGGCAAATCCAACTCAGACTTGTTTGTACGCACGTAAACGGGCTGAATGAGCTCGATAACGTTGTCACCCGTGACCAATATCTCGGGATACAAGAATGAGAATTGCGGAACCAAGTCCTCATTGGACTGAGGCATCGGTGTTCCAGACATAACCAGTTTGCTCACCGGCAGCTGCGAAACCTGCAAAACTGCTTGCGCAGTCGAACGAGAAGCCCCTCCCTTGATACGATGACTCTCATCTAAGAACACATGCGTTGGATGTTTGGCGAGATGTTGCGCCATACGATCGCGCACTCTCGGAAGTTGCTGATACGAGATCAGCATGAATTCGGGGTTGGCTTGTAGGTCGCGCACGATAGTTGGGCCGCGTAGACGCACGAATTTCCCAGGCATCGTAGGAAAACAGATAGCTAACTGCTCTTCCCAAGCAGCAAACGCGTTTTTAGGTGCGACGACCAAAAGGCGCTCGCCAGGATTTCTACGAAAGGCGAAAGTCGCCAGCGCCTCGGTAGTTTTACCCGCTCCCGGAACTGAAAAGGTCGCGCCCGCTCGGAGCGCCGCCAGTAACCGCACATTGCGCAATTGCTGCTCGGTAAGATTGCGGACAAATCCTTCGTCAGCAAGGCGCGCAATCAGTATGTCGGCATCAACTCGGTGGCCATTCTTTGCCTTCTCGTAATCGTCCGTATTACGGCGCGATGACTTCAGTAGCTCCGCTGCCTTCGACTCAACTGTGTAATGTTCATTGGGCCGCATGTGGAACCCAGTGAACAGCCCATGGAGCTGCGGACGAAGAACAACGAACGACCACCAAGGCACGGTAAGGGTACGACCGCCCTCGTTAATAGTTTCGCTCGACGCGTCCATAAAAATCGAGTGCGCCACGGAAAACCATGGCGCAAACTCATCTTCTGGTGCCCACGAAATGACGGCACGCAAATCGGACGGTCGGTAAGCGATGCTAAGCATTCTTTCCCGCGAGCCAATTGCGGATTTGCTCGAGCTTCTGCTCGATCTCATCCAATTGGGCCGCCACACCCTTGACGCTCGACTCAGGACGCAGTCCAGCCGTGACAGCGGCTTGCAGTTTTGTATTGGCTGCAATCACCATTGACAACAACGCGTCGCCTGCCTTCTTCTCGCGCTTGAGTTCCTCTTCGGCATCAATCGCTTCCACGATAATTTGGCGCGCTTTTGCGGTGTTCTCATCCTTTGTGATCTCAGCAGCCAGCGGGATGGACATATCCGGCTTGGCCGCTGGTACGGCACCACCAAACAATTCATTTGTCGTAGCGTCTTCAACTGGAGATTCGACGGGAAATGCCTTGGCTAATTTGTTCTTGACCGCCGTGAAGTGCTCTTGAATTTTCGGAATCACCGTATAGAGACGACCGCCGGCGTTATGCGGATCGTCGATTAGGGAGAATGCCGACCGCTTCAACAGCTCACGATCACCTGCCGCCGCTATCTTTTGCTGTGCTTTCCTGAGTTCTCGGTAGGCATATTCATCTCCCACTTTGGACCACTGATTCTCTATGCCGCGGCTTTTCAGGTACTCCGAAGCGAGAGCGAGCATATCGCGTAGCTCTTCCACATCGGCTTTACGGATACCATAAATTTCCGCGACCTCGTTGTCATCGAGTTTGTGCAGCCTTTGCTTCTGCCGCATCATGATGGCTCGCGTTTCCCACGAGTAATCAGCACGAATATCCTTCTTGATTTGGAGCGCCGCCTCGATCCGATCTATCTCCTTGTCGTCGCAATGCGGCAGGACTACCACGTCGACGTGCGAAAAATGCGGATATTCCTCAGGCTTGGTGTAGTACAGCTCACGCCAGCAACACAGGCGACGATTCCCATTAATCACAAAACCGTTTTCATCAAGAATGATCGGATTGACCTGTACCTGCGTCGCGTCCTTGAACAGATCAACTAACCCCTCTTGCTTAATCAGTTCCTTCAATAATTTGTGTTGCTCTTCTTGAGCCGCCCATATCTCAGGATCCTTCTCAAAGAAGTCATCAGGCTGATCAGGGTTATTTGCGAGCCACTCCTCTTGCAACGAGGCTGTGCGACCGTTTGATAGCCGATATTTAGGCAATCCAATAGGAACACGCACGATCTCAAGGTCCATTACTTGGCCTTTGATCATGAGCCTGTCATGACCACTCGCGGGGTTGTTTTTGGATTTCGCTAACTCCTTACGACGGCGCTCTAGCGAATAGCCGTAACGATCCTGCTTAGTGGGTGCTATAGCATCTTGTACGTTCATTGGTCACTCAAATCCATAGACGATCAAGGGCATGTGGACCACCTTGCGAAAAATGGTCAACTCTTTAGTCAGTCGGCTATAGCTCGCAATATTTTGTCCTAGTGCCCGCGCGGCTTCGGGCATTGGCACGATAATGATCCCCGCTTTGATGCTGTCGTCGAGGAATAGCTTTTGCAGCTTCATCATGTCTGCATAGAGGCGTGACATATTCCCGGTTTGCAAGCACAAGCCAATATTGTTTCTGCTACTGGTAATAGTCATTTGGGAGCTGACAGCGACGGATACCTCACCCGACCATCCAGAATGCACGAGGCTCTCAGCTATCTTGCTCCGGATACGTGGAGCTGCCCGCAACGCGGGTTTAATGTTGCATTTGGTGAGCGCAATCTCTATTTCATGGCGCTGAACCTGAGGAGTCCTGCTTACGCCACCGCAGTGGTCATACTGGGTGAACTTCATTCGTTTTCCTTAGGCTCTTGGCGTTCTACCACGCGGGACAAATTGCTTTGTGTGTGGTCGTATACTGCTTTGTCGTGGGGTCGATACAGGGCGCGTCCAGCCAGCGCATCATCAATGCGCTTCTTACCCTCCCTGGAGTACTCCGCCAGAAGTTCGCAGCCCCAGAACTTTCGTTCGTGAATGGCGGCAGCAACGCCTGCAGATCCGACACCTGAGAATGGATCAAATACCAGATCGCCCGGCTTCGTCATTGAGAGTACAAGCCGCTCAATCAGTCCCACTGGGAACTGACATGGATGGTCGGTTTTTTCAACGTGATTGGACTTAACGTTGGGAATATCCCATACGTCCTCGGGGTTTTTTCCGAGTGGATTTCCAGACAGCTCTCCCTTCTTCGGTCCCTTGAAGTGCCGCTTTCCTGGATACTTCGATGGAATGCGAACAGGGTCTACATCGAAGAAATAATCATCTGTCTTGGAGTACCACATCACAACCTCGTAGCGTCCAGAGAAGCGTCGCTTAGTGTGGAGGCCATGTCCGAAGTGCCAGATGATGCGATTACGCAGCTTCATCCCGTGTTTCTTGAAGATATATGCCATCTCGATGTCCAACGGTTGAATCTCACCGTTGTCCACGAAGTTACCGACCTGCCAGCAGATGGATCCCGTATTCTTCAGTCGAGGAATAATAAGGTCGAGAATGCGTTCTTGCCATTCCAGATACGACTGGAGAGCACCCTTCTTCTCGTAGGACTTGCCAATGTTGTAAGGCGGTGACGACACCGCCAGGTCAAATATCGGCTCATTGGGCAGCGCTGCAAGGAACGCCTCAGCATCACCCTGCCATATCGTGTAGGGGTCGAGATTTCCACCTTTCACCCTCGCCTTATTCTTGATGAGCGAGGTCCGAAGTGCGCTTGAGTTGGCTGAAACCATAGATAAAGGGATAGCGTCAGGCAGAATATTCATGCCCGCATCTTCCCTGATTGCGCCCGAAAGATCTAGTGCCATTATCATCCCCCTGCCTAAATCCTACGTCATTGGCCTTGGCTTTGCGACCTGACATCTTCCCAGCCCCTTGTCGCGCACTTTGAGACGGCGCACGCCTGGGGTGAGATTGGATCCCGGGTTGGCTTACAAGCTTCAGACTTCCGTAGTTCCGGCCCTGAAGCGTACCGCGATCGGGGACCGGGTTCCGCGGAGCGTGGCTCTACGAAGTTAAGCCAGGCTTTGACGTCGCGGCAAGATTAGGCATAAAAATTGGCATATTAGGCGCCACCCCTTGCACCTAGTCATTTTCGGCAAGAATTCTCGGCCAAAGTTTTAAGACTGACTCGTTGAATAGCCGGCGCAAGTCCAATGACCCTAGGACTCTTGACGGCTACCGAAGCTCCCAAATGCCGGCCGGCGACTCTGAGGTTGACTTGAGGGTCCCCCGCTTCCTTAATTTATGGGCAGCCCAACGCATATCGTATTGCCATGAGTAGAAGATATTTCCAGCACGTCGCAGCTCTGCTTCATTTGAGTCCCAAATCTGCTTAGCCACACTTACGACAGACCCTCGTCCCTCTAGAACTTTTAGTGCTGAGACTACCAAGTCCAACATATCGTCTCTTTTTAGCATAGGAGTTCGCACCTTCCGTCCCGCGTTAGCACATCACCAGCTCAATCAGTGAATTGACCCCTCGACAACATCACTAAGTTTTAAAATACATGGCGTGCTACTTGAGCGCACTAGTCTCAACAAGTAATGATGCGCCCATGTCTTTCGTCACTACATCTATCAATTGGCACATCGGCGAGGAAAGCACCCCAATCTTCGCAGGCACTTTAGAAGAGACCTCCAATTGCGTCTCAGTCGACGGCCAATTCTGATGCCCGGAAAGATGCGTGCGCCGCGACGCAAAACTACGACCTGAAGCAAAATAGTGGTCTACTTCTGTTCTTAGTATCTCGGCCAGCTCCGCTGGACTCCCGATCGAAGTACCGGATTCTATATGCAGTGATTGCGATTTCACGCTCGCAAGCGAGATTCGAAGCTCACGAGGGGTCTCGGAAAAGACGAAAGCGACGTCTCCTTTCGGAGAGTAAACCATAGTGTGCGATTCATTCGTTGCAAGTTGACCGACATCCTGGACGTCAATCCAAACCGAGTTACTTTCAATGTCTCTCGACGTATACCGATCGCTCATGGCTTCGGTGGTATGAAACAAGGGCGCACAGTAATAGAACGCCAGTCCGGGAGAGCGAGCCGACGCGACGCTTTCAATTAAATTGAACTGATCCACGTCAATGCGGAACGCATAGTAAGGCGCTCCAACCCGTTGGCGAAATTTCTGATTGCTTGAACTCTTTCCGTCAACGTATCGAGCGACCTTGTGCTGGAGTGCTAGATAGTGCTTTGCGCCACCTCGCGCATCAATCGCGAACTGAACATCATATCCAAGCAATTTTTCTTGGTTCTGTGTAGGTATGTGAGGCATACCTGCGAGCACCGCTTTATGCCTGTCAGCGTATTCCGCATTGAAGCCGAATTCGAATATACGCTCCGAGAATCCCGAGGGCGCGGTCATATCTGCGTGTCTGAATTACTCTCGATAGTCAGGTCAGATGACATTAGTACTTTTGCCTATCACCCGCACTTCGAATACCCACAATTCAAACAAGTCTGACACCCATCCATCAGCACCAACGCCTGCGTATTGCACTTCGCACACATCGTCGCCCCAGGTGGAAACCCACTCGCACTCTCGCTAGCCACTGGCGCAAACGTGCCCGTAGCCGCGGATGCCGCCTCAGCCTTCTTCTTCGCCGCACCCTCATAAGCCGCACGCTTCTCAGCGATCAACCGGCGCGTCGACTCGTCCATCTCCGGGTCATGAATCAGCCCGATGCTCTTCATATGCTGCTCGATCACCGCGCCGATCTCGGCCACGATGCTGGGCATGTAGATGCCGCCGGCCTTGAAGTAGCCGCCCTTCGGGTCGAACACGGCCTTGAGCTCTTCCACGATGAACGTCACGTCGCCGCCCTTGCGGAACACGGCCGACAGGATTCGGGTGAGCGCCACGATCCACTGGAAGTGGTCCATGTTCTTCGAGTTGATGAATACCTCGAAGGGGCGGCGCTGTTCGTGGGGGGTGCCGGCGTTCAGCACGATGTCGTTGACGGTCACGTACAGGGCGTGTTCCACCAGCGGGGATTTGATCTTGTAGGTGCTGCCGATCAGCGTCTCGGGACGCTCGACGCTTTCATGCATCTGGATCACTTCGGCCATCGGCGGCTCTACCTTGGCCGAGACCGGCGCCGGGGCGGCGACCTTGTCTTCCGGCTTTACAACCTGGTAGCCCTTGATCTTCTTGTCGATTTTGATGGCCATTGCAATCTCTTTTCTTATTCTGGAATGAATTCCGGCCCGGCGACGGATCGCCGGGCCGGAATGGGTACTACTTACTTGCGACGAGCGGCTTTACGCGCGGTCGTCTTCTTGCTGGCAGTGGACCTCTTCACCGCAGCTCCGGCGGCTTTCTTCGCGGCGGGCTTCCTCGCCGTCTTCTTCGGGGCAATCTTCTTGGCGACCTTGCGGCCTGCCTTCTTCACAGCCTTTACCGCCTTGCGGGCGGCACCGGCTACCTTGCGAGCGACCTTACGGGCACCCTTCTTGACCGACGCCTTGCGGGTGGCCTTCTTGGCGACCTTCTTGGCAGCCCGCTTCGGAGCAGCCTTCTTCACCGCAGCCTTCTTGGCCGTCTTGCGAGCGACCTTCTTGCCGGCGGCCTTCTTGGCGGTCTTCTTCACGGCCTTCTTGGCAGCTTTCTTGGGAGCAGCCTTCTTGGCAGCGGCTTTCTTGCCCGCAGCCTTCTTGACCGACTTCTTCGCAGCAGCCTTCTTGGGGGCGGCCTTCTTCGCGGCAGCCTTCTTCGAAGCCTTCTTTACCGACTTCTTGGCGGCCGCCTTCTTGGCAGGTGCAGCCTTCTTCTTGGCAGCCTTGCGGGTCTTGCGAACGATGACAGAACCCGGGACCGGCGTTACGTCGGAAGCAGCGTTGTCATTGGCAGTGGAATCTACATCCAGGTTGCCCGGGATGCTGAGTTGATCGATGTTGGACATACTTTTGTACCCTCTCCGGTTTTTTTATCGGGTCAGAACTTGCCGTAATACCCTTCCTTCAAGGCATCAAACAGGTTGGCGGCGGAGTGCATTTCCCCGTCATATTCCACCTGCTCATTGCCTTTCAGTTCGACAACGCTACCGTCTTCCAACTCAAACCGGTAGAGGGTGCTCTCAAGATCGCTTTCCTTGACCAACACACCCTGGAATGCAGCGGGGTTGAAACGGAAGGTGGTGCAACCCTTCAAACCCTGCTTATACGCGTAAAAATAGATGTCTTTGAAGTCTTCGTACGGGTAGTCCGTGGGGACGTTGGCCGTCTTGGAGATAGATGAATCAATCCATTTCTGGCTGGCGGCCTGGATGTCCACGTGCTCTTTCGGGCTGATGTCGTCGGCCGAAACGAAGTATTCGGGCAGCTTGGACTTCGGATCTTCCGAGAACGGCAGGGCGTCGGCATTGATCAGGGCGCGGTAGGCCAGCAGCTCGTAGCTGTACACCTCCACCTTCTCCTTGCTCTTCTTGCCCTCGCGGATCACGTTGCGCGAATAGTGGTGGGCAAAGCTGGGCTCGATGCCATTGGAGGCGTTGTTGGCCAGGCTAAGGCTGATGGTGCCGGTGGGGGCGATCGAGCTGTGGTGGGTGAAGCGGGCGCCGGTTTCGGCGAGCTTGGCCACCAGCTCCGGGGCCACTTCGGCCACGCGCTGCATGTAGCGGCTGTACTTGGCGTGCAGCACGCTGCCGCGGATCTTCTGGCCCACCTGGTAGCCGTCTTTGACCATCTCCGGGCGCTTGCGCAGCATGTCGCCGGTGACCTCGAACTCCTGCGCCAGGATGGGCGCCGGGCCCTTTTCCTTGGCCAGGTCCAGGGCCATTTCCCAGCCGGCCACGGCCATTTCGCGGGACACGTCTTCAGTGAAGGTCACGGCGTCGGCGGTGCCGTAGCGCATCTTCAGCATGGTCAGGGTGGAGCCGAGCCCCAGGAAGCCCATGCCGTGGCGGCGCTTGGATTCGATCTCGTGGCGCTGCTGTTCCAGGGGGAGGCCGTTGATCTCCACCACGTTGTCCAGCATGCGGGTGAACACCTTCACCACTTCGCGGTATTCATCCCAGTCGAACCGGGCCTTGGGGCCAAACGGGTCGCGGACGAATGTAGTCAAATTGATGCTGCCAAGTAGGCAACTTCCGTAGGGGGGTAGGGGTTGCTCTCCGCATGGATTCGTAGCACGAATATGCTCGCACCACCAGTTGTTGTTCATCTCGTTGACGCGGTCGATAAGGATGAAACCTGGCTCGGCGAAGTCGTACGTGGACACCATGATCATGTCCCACAGGTGCCGCGCGCGGATGTGGCCGTAGATCTTGCAGGCCACCAGGCCGTCTTCCCGGGCGATGTAGTTCTGCGCGGTGGGCCATTCGCGCCATACCACCTGGGCGGCGTCTTCGAGGTTTACTTCGTCCTTTTCCTTCACGTGCACCGGGAACACCAGCGGCCAGTCGGCGTCGTCGGCCACGGCATCCATGAAGCCGTCGGTGATCAGCAGCGACAGGTTGAACTGGCGCAGGCGGCCATCCTCGCGCTTGGCGCGGATGAATTCCTTGGCATCGGGATGGCTGATGTCGAACGTGCCCATCTGCGCGCCGCGGCGGCCGCCCGCGGACGACACGGTGAAGCACATCTTGTCGTAGATATCCATGAAGCTAAGCGGGCCCGACGTATGCGCGCCGGCGCCGCTCACGTACGCCCCGCGCGGACGCAGGGTGGAGAATTCATAGCCGATGCCGCAGCCGGCCTTCAAGGTAAGGCCAGCCTCGTGCACCTTCTCCAGGATGTCGTCCATGGAGTCGGTGATGGTGCCGCTGACCGTGCAGTTGATGGTGCTGGTGGCGGGCTTGTGGGCCAGCGCGCCAGCGTTGGAGGTGATGCGGCCCGCGGGGATGGCACCGCGGCGCAGGGCCCACAGGAAGCGTTCGTTCCAGGTGGCACGAAGTTCCTCCGTGGCTTCCACGTCGGACAGTGCCTTGGCTACGCGCTGGTAGGTGCCGTCTACATCCGCATCCACCGGCTCGCCGGACTTGGCCTTCAGGCGGTACTTCTTGTCCCAGATGTCGTGCGAGGCCGGCTGCAGCGGAATGGCCGAATCAAGCGCTGCGGCTTGCGCGCGGACGATACTCATCGTTGAACTTTCCTTTTTTTTCATCGGCCTCTCTAGGGCCTGTTGTCGTCATGCACCGGAAGAGCAGGTCGCCTGCCCTCCCCCCGGAAGGCCACGGTGCTGCGGTCGTGCGGTGGGTACCTGGCGCTATTCCGTTGCCCCCAACTTTCCAGCTGCCAGAGTACTTGAGTTACCTGTCGTATCTACTTGATCTAGGTGCGGCCCGTAGGCGCAAACACAAGATGTTGTGGTCGGACAGGAGGTGAAGTTACCCCCGGCGAGGGCGGATGTAAAGCGTAATTTTTGTCTCACGGGGGGCTGGGAACCGGGGCGGTTCGACCATAGTCAAAGGGCGGTTGATCGACACATTTGTGAAGGAGCTTGGTATGCAGAGTTTTGGCCTGCGCCGGTGGTTGCCACTGGGTTTGTTGTCGCTGGCGCTGGGGTGTTCCGCGCCGCCGTCAGACGCCGCCATTCCGCCCGTGGTGGAAGGCCAGCCGGTGCCCTCGCTGGCCCCGATGCTGGCGAAGGTCACGCCGGCGGTGGTGAATATCAGTACCAAGACGCGCGTGCGGTCTGCCAATGCGTATTTTGACGACCCGGTGTTTCGGCAGTTTTTCGGGCTGCAGGGGACGCCGCGCGAGCGGGTGGAGCAGAGCCTTGGTTCGGGCGTGGTGGTGGATGCTTCCAAGGGGTACGTGCTTACCAACAACCACGTTGTGGGCGGCGCGGACGACATCCAGGTGACCTTGCAGGATGGACGTTCGTTTACCGGCCGGCTGGTGGGGTCGGATCCTGACACCGATGTGGCGCTGGTGAAGATCGATGCTGACCGGCTTACGGCGCTGCCTGTCGGCGCGTCGGATGCACTGCGGGTAGGTGATTTCGTGGTGGCTGTGGGCGATCCGTTCGGGCTGGGTCAGACGGCGACGTCGGGCATGGTGTCGGCGCTGGGGCGTTCGGGGCTGGGGTCGAAGGGCTACCAGAACTTCATCCAGACGGATGCGTCGATCAACCCCGGTAACAGCGGCGGCGCGCTGGTGAATCTGCGTGGCGAGCTGGTGGGCATCAACACGATGATTTTTTCTCCTTCCGGCGGAAATGTGGGCATCGGCTTTGCCATTCCTTCAAACCTCGCTTCGCAGGTGATGGGCCAGATCCTGAAGTTCGGCAAGGTGCGCCGTGGCACCTTGGGCCTGGAGGTGCAGGATGTGACTGCGCGCGTGGCCAAGGCGCTTGGCGTGCCGCCTGGACAAGGCGCGGTGGTGACCAGCGTGACGCCGGGGACGCCTGCCGATGTGGCCGGCGTACGCGTGGGTGATGTGGTGGATACGCTCGATGGCAAGACCGTGCGTTCGGCACAGGATGTGCGCAATGCCGAGGGCCTGTTGCCGCTGGATGCATCGGTGCAACTGACGGTGTCGCGTGGCGGACAGACGCGCCAGGTGTCTGCGAAGATCGAGCCGGAGAAGCTGGCATCGGTGGAAGGAAGCGCCATTGATCCGCGTCTGGCCGGCGTGGTGTTCAGCGATCTTGCCGGGGACCAGCGCAACGATGGTGCCTTCGGTGCGGCCATCACATCGGTGAAGAAGGGATCCGCGGCCGACGATGCCGGTCTCCGCGCCGGCGATATCGTGGTGGGCGTGGGGCAACGGCAGGTGGCTAACATCAAGGCGCTGCGGACATTTGGCGGCGGGCAGGCCCGACAGCTCTTGCTTACGGTGGTTAGGAATAACTCGGTGTACTACGTGGTGTTGTAATTACCCGACAGCGCGGCCCTGGCTTATTTCCCTGTCGACATAACTGAATAAGGCCGGGGTCGCGCGTTGCCATTTGTATCGCCATAATTGCGAGATATCGCCGGTCCCGGTTCTTCTCAGGTAGCTCGCTTCTATGTCCCTTCGCCTTGCACGTGTGGTCTCCGCTGCCCTTCTTACCGTGGCGGCTTCCGCTTCTGTCTTTGCCGCGGCCGGCCCGCTGATCTGGCGTGGTGATGTCACCGTGGCGCGCGGCGTGGTGGGCGACGTGGCCAAGGCCTGGGAAAAGGCCGGCAACGGCAAGATCGAGGTGCAGTCGTTCAATACGGCGTCGGGCCTGGATGCACTGGAGAAGGGCCAGGCCGACCTCGCCGGCACCGCCCGCCCTGCCACCGGCGCGGCCGAGGCCGGCTTGACGTTTACCCCGGTGGCCTGGGACGGCGTGGTGCTGATCACCCATGCGTCCAACCCGGTGACCAACATCACCATGCAGCAGCTGCACGATATCTATTACGGCAAGATCACCAACTGGAAGGAACTGGGCGGCAAGGACGAAGGCATCAACGTGTATGCCGCGGCCAGCCCGGGCGATGGCGTTGAGTGGAGCCTGCGCAAGCTGGTGTTCGGCCGCGGCAACCAGCCGGTGGCGGCGCCGCGCCTGTATGTGAACCAGGCGAAGCTCGAGGAAGGCATTGGCCTGGACACTCGTGGTTTTGGCGCCACGACGCTCTCGGGCGCGGCCGGCAACAAGAAGCTCAAGATGATTTCGGTCGACGGCGTGGCGCCCAGCATGTCCACCGTCGCCAGCGGCTCGTACCCGCTGTACACCCAGCTGTACCTGGTGACCAACCCGGCCAGCCCGAAGGCTGCCGATGCCAAGGCGCTGGTGGATTTCGTCACTGACGGTGCCGGCAAGTCGTTGCTGCGCTCGCATAGCCTGCTGCCCTACGCCGACGGCGCTTCGCTGGTGTCGGCCGATGCCGGCCGTCGTGCAAGGATCCTGGCAAGCGTGGGCGCCAAGGCCAGCGCTTCGGAGCCGCTGACCACCGCCGCTCCCGCCGTGGCATCCGCCCCCGCCGCTGCTGCGGCCGCACCTGCGCGTCCGCTCACCAAGGCCGAGAAGCTGGCTGCCGCGCGCGCCGCCGCGAAGGAAAAGGCGGCTTCCGCTCCGCCGTCGCAATTCGCCGGCGTCACCAGCAGCGTGTTCTCCACGGCACGTGCGGGCTTTGCAGGTATCACCAGCGACGCCCTCACCGTCAGCGATCAGGCGAAGATCGGCGGCCGGTTCGCCAAGGTCACCTCCGATGCGGTGACGGTGGCTGGCAAGCCGACGGCGAAGCCGGCGGTGGATACGCACGAGAAGCCGTCGGACAAGGTGAATCTCGGGGCTTCTGGCGCCCCGTCGCAGGCCGAGATCGCCAAGGCCGAGGCCGAGCGCAACGAGGCGATCGCCAAGGCGGCTGCCTCAAAAAAAAAGACTAGCGAATCTGGCGTAGCGGCGAAGGTTCGGGGTCAGAGTAATTACTCTGACCCCAGCAAGAGCGCCGGCAAGAGCATCGCCAAAGCAGCCAAGCCCGCGCAGACCTACACGGTAAAGCCCGGCGACACGCTGTACTCCATCGCCAAGAAGCACAACGCCGACATCGCCAAGGTCCGCCAGTGGAACGGTTTGAAGGGCGACAGCGTGAAGCTGGGCCAGACCTTGAAGGTAAGCGGTCCGCGCTGATCCGCGCTGCCGGGGTCACTAAGCCGGGGTCAGAGTAATTACTCTGACCCCCAACCCGCCCCCTCAAGAATTCCGCGCCATGGATATCCGCGCTGTTTCATTCGATCTGGACGACACCTTGTGGCCGGTACTCCCGGCCATCCTGGAGGCCGAACAGTGCGTGGACCGCTGGCTTCGCCAGCACCATCCGGACGTCGCCCGGGCCTGGTCGGTACAGGCCCTGCGTGACCTGCGCGACCAGATCGCCGACGAGCACACGCACCTGGGCCACGACCTCGGCGCCCTGCGCCGGCTCACCATGGAACGCGCCTTCGCCGCCTGCGGCGTGGCCAATCCTCCGGTGGAAGAGGCCTGGCGCATCTTCTACGCCGCCCGCAACAACGTGGAGCTTTTCCCCGACACGCTGACGGCGCTAGAGCGCATTCGGGCCCGCGTGCCGGTGGCCACCCTCACCAACGGCAATGCAGACCTGACAGTGATCGGCCTGCACCACCTCTTCCACCAGCATGTGAGTTCTGCCCTGGTGGGCGTGGCCAAGCCCGACCGCCGCATCTTCGACCTGGTCAGCGATCGCCTGGGCGTGCCTGCAGCCCACGTATTGCACGTGGGCGACGACCCCACGATGGACGTCCGTGGCGCGAAGGAAGCCGGGATGCAAACCGCATGGTTCAACCGCGTGGGTGCCCCATGGCCCCTGCCTGATGAATTCCGTGCTGACCTCGAATTCACCAACCTGTCGTCTTTGGCCAGTTGGCTGGACGATCATTTCGATCAGGCGCAGCCAGCAGCCTGATCCACCGCGTACAATGAGACCCAGGGAAGGGCACGCCGCCAGCTTGCGGGCCCAGAAGGAGTTCTTAAAGCATGGCCTCGCTCATTGCACGCAGCGCAGTAAACGGCCCGGTGACCTTGATCGAACCGGTCGATGCGCAGCACCTGCCGAACGTCCGTGACAGGCTCACAAGCGCCCAGCAAGCCTGGCTTGCCACCACGGGCTTCGACGGCGCTCCGGGCAGCGCCACCCTGCTTTCCAACAGCGAAGGCGGACTCGACCGCATCCTTGTAGGCGTGGACCCGACCGATCCGATGTCCAGCCTGGGCGGCCTCCCCTATCGCCTGCCCGTGGGCAACTACGCCCTGTCGGGCGATGGCATGCCCGTCGATGAATTTGCCTGCGTACTCGGCTGGGCACTGGGCGCCTATCACTTCGGCCGCTACCGCAAGGCTCCGCGCCTGCCGGCGACGATGGTGGTGGTGGATGAAATGCTCGGGTCCCTGCAGCCGCTGGTGGACGCCACCCTTACCGTCCGCGACCTGGTGAATACCCCGGCCGAAGACATGGGGCCGGAAGATCTCTCCGACTTCGTCAAGACGCTCGCCCGCGAGTACGGCGCGAAGCTGCGCGACTGGGTGGGCGACGAACTGATCAGTGGGAATTTCCCCACCCTTCACATGGTGGGCCGGGCCAGCCACCGTGAGCCGCGCCTGATTGAACTCACCTGGGGCGATCCTTCCCACCCGAAGCTGGTCGTGGTGGGCAAAGGCGTGTGTTTCGATTCCGGCGGCCTGGACATCAAGCTCGCCGACGGCATGCGCTGGATGAAAAAGGACATGGGCGGTGCTGCCCACGCCATCGCGCTGGCCGGGCTGGTGATGACCACCCAATTGCCCGTGCGCATGACGTTGCTCGTTGCCGCGGTAGATAATTCCATCGCCGGCAACGCCATGCGCCCCGGCGACATCGTGCGCACCCGCTCCGGCCTGACGGTAGAAATCGACAACACCGACGCCGAAGGCCGCCTGGTGCTGTGCGATGCGCTGACCTACGCCAGCGAACAGAAGCCCAACCTGATCGTCGACTTTGCCACCCTGACAGGCGCCGCCCGCGTCGCCTTAGGCCCCGACATCCCCGCCGTCTTCACCAACCATGATGAGCTGGCCACCGACCTCGTCGCCGCCGGCCGACGCGTGAACGACCCCGTGTGGCAACTCCCCCTGTGGCGCCCATATCGCCGCATGATCGAAAGCTACATCGCCGACTTCGCCAATGCCGGCACCTCGCGCCATGCGGGCGCGGTGACTGCGGCGTTGTATCTGGATCGGTTTGTTCCTCAGGACACGCCGTGGCTGCATCTGGACACGTATTCGTGGAACGACGCCGACAGGCCGGGTAAGCCAAGGGGCGGCGAGGCGCAAGGACTGCGGGCGTGCTTTGCGTTCCTGCAGACGCGCTACCTGTAACGCGAAGCGAAGCGGGGTCAGAGTATTCACTCTGACCCCTTCGAAACTAGCGCCAAGTCCCGAAATTCTGGCACGCGTGCGCGAACAGGCCTGCTCCTTCAGAATTCCGGAACATGCGCGCGAAAGACTCCACGCATCTGGTCGGCCGTCAAACCAGCACCGTAGCCTAACCCCAACTGAAACTCGCAGGTATATGACGAGAATTCTGTGTACCTATTTGTCGCGGCGAAAACCAGACGAGTGATCGAAAACTCTCGGTTCCCAGAAGCTGCCAAATGTTGTGTGGCCCTGATCGCGCGAAGACATTCCTCAGCCAACTGCTCGAACTCGGCCGACTCTGCTCCCGACCAGTAAGACCTGGCAGCTTCAACAGCCAACATTTGGCGGCCACTCAGGGAGGGCCTAAGAAGGTCGCACAGATCAAGCGCAACTAGAGCCGAGCGTCGAACATCACCCTCGTAGTTGGCGTCCACGATAACTTCGTCCAGTCTATCGCGAATCTCAAGAATGTCTGGAGGCAATATGCGGGGATCGGTCATTCATAACCTCAACTAAGGGGGCGACACAATTTTAACACCGAGCTTGTCCGCCACTTGCTGGCAGCTGGAGCATGCCTTCATTAACTTACCAGCGCTCTTTCCTGTGGCGCGGACTGTTGCCACAGTAGCATTCCTGATTTTCGCGCCAGCGTTGAGTGCCTTGCTCATCGCGTTTATCTCACCACAACACCCACTGTATTCAGAAGTTGTCGTGAGCTCATCCAAAGCCCCCTGTACAACATCATTTGTGGCCATACCAGGTCCGAGTGCGTTTGTGCTGGCTCCTGTAAATACCTCTAAGGTAAGCCCTAGCTTTGCCAGGTCGCCTATCGAGCCTTGGCGCTCCAAGGAGTATTCATTCTCTGTAAGGCGGGCATTGAGGTCACAGTAAATCTCCTGGAGTCCGCTCTCAGGAAGCTTCTCGGTGTCGTTGGTATTCGCCAATTGATTTTCATCGATTGTCACTCGCGCCTTTTCGCTATTTCCAGACGAAGCTTCTGCGCCGGAGATAGGCTAGATGAAAAGGGTTCCAGCAGTAGCGCAACTCGCGCAAAATCACGCGTTTCCCAGGCATTTTCACTTTCGGCAAGCGCCAATCTTAGCCGGCGAACATGATCATATTCGAGAACTTCCGAATTCCGGCGAGCTGCAATCCTGGCGAATCCCATGGCGTCACCCTCCAGAAGATCTCTCGCATATTGCCTAAGATAAAACGCGAGCTTATCGGCGGCGGCAGGGTCGATAACCGACGAACTCATTTGCAGATGGGCAACGTAGTCCGCTTCGGGCGCTTGTTTCTCCCTCATGACTTCCGTAAGGTTGAATGGGGGCTCATGACGGCCTTCCGAATCAGTCAACCCTAACTCTACGCCCAGTTCATATGAGCGATCATGATCGAAACGGATTTGAACGAATACCGATGGCGACTCAAATCGCACGACATTGTCGTTTGCAATGACCACCTGCATTCCGTAGTCCACAGTCAGATAGGAAAAAGTCTGCTTAGCGATATTAGCTAACATTGCTGTCACTTAAGAGGAGGGTGATAAGCGCCACTTGGCGCATCGTACACCCAGCCTCGAACCTCAAGAAGATTTCGCTCGGCATTCAGAAATCCATTGGTTGGAATCTGCAATCCTTTTAAGTTTCGGTATGAGTCAAATATTGGTTGCCCTCCTCGCATGGCTTCGCGAAGTCTGCCCGCGTTCTGAGCCCAATTGGCTGCGGGGCTCCCTTGATCCGCAAGGTTGAGCATGTAGTCGCCAGCACGCCATCCGTTGGATGTCGTCGTACTTTCTGCGCCCCACTTGAATAGATTCAGCCCGCCAGTAGCCTCAGGTACCTCGCCACCGGCTGATAAAACCGGGGCAACCTCGCTTACCCCCGAGAACGCGGCCAGACCCGCCGACACTCCTTCCAAAGCCACCGATACCTCTTCCATGATGGCGGGTTGCGCACCCATCATCGGGATGACGATGTTTTCGTCTGCTTCTGAGATGACTTCGCCTAACTTTCCACCTGCTTTTTGAATATCTGGTTGCCCCGCAGCGAATTGCCCGCAATGGCCAGTCATGAGAACACATGGCGCTTCCCGACCATCAGGGTCCATTGTGCCAACTGGACTGTTGTTGGCATAAGCGTAGCGGGAGAATCCGAATAATTTCTCTACCGCTGGTTTTACGAGATCCGTACTCACGAAACGGCCAATGACAGGATCGTAGTAGCGGGCCTGCATGTAGATGAGAGACGAATCCACATCATTGACGTGACCCGTATACCCCGGCCCATCCGACGATGAGCCCAGCGTTTGCGTGCCGTAGGGCCGGTAATCGCTGGTTGATATCAAGGCGCCCGAGGCGTTGGCAGTAGCCAGCACAGTGCCTTGATTATCCGAGTAGTAGTAAGTCACCGTCTCGGCAGCGTTTGCCACCTGCATCGTCAGCATGGGCGCAATGCACGCAAGCACGCGCGCAAACATCCGGAAGAAACCTTGGCCCTTGCACCTGGCCAATTGCGATATTGGGAAGATGGAGTTCATTAGGTGCTCCTTAATCTGAATTGAGCGCCGTTGAGAACCCGGGGCTCCATGCTGAGCACCCGGACGCGTTACATGCCTCGACATTGAACGTGATGTTTCCTTGTACGGGTCGATACGTGCCAGTAAGCGACGTAGCGGTTGCCGCGTCATGCGTTCCACTAGTTCCCGAAGATGAGTATTTGATCTGGTAGTCCGTTGCGCCACTCACACCATTCCAGGCAAGCGTGACGAGGCCTTTGCTTACGTTGATCAAGGTTGCATGCAAGCCAGTGGGCACCGCCGGCACAAGCGCAACGACGATAGTTGCCGTCCCACTGAACGGTCCGCATCCGCCTGCATTACAGCCTTGCACCCTGTAGCCATAAGTGCCATTGCCCTTGCCGCTGATGTTGAGCGTGCCCGAGCCATTATTGGCGATGGTCGTCCATGCGCCGCCGTTCACCTGCTCCTGCATCACATAGCTGGTCATGCCGGCAAAGCCACCCCAGTTCACCGTATAGCTACCGGTGTTGCTGGTGGCAGGCACGGCAATGTTGGGTGCCTGGGTGGGTGGAATCGTGATCGTGGAGCTGCCGCTGGGACCGTAGCCGCCGCAGAGGCTGGCGTTACACGCCCTGACCCGATAGGTGTAGGTGCCGGTGCTGGTAGCGGTATAGCTGAAGGCGTTGGCCGCGCCGTTGTAGATGGCGGCGAACGCGCCGCCGTTGAAACTCTGCTCCAGCGAGTAAAAGGTCTGGTACGTGGTGGTTGACCAGCCGATGGCGATGGGGCCCGTACTGGTCGCCGGGACGCTGATGGCGGCGGGCACGGTCGGGGTATGAATGATGCTGACGGTCGGGCCGGAGGTGAACACCGAGCAGCCATTGGTATTGCAGGCTTCAACGCGCCACGCATAGGTACCGTCGGCCGATACCGGCGCGTTCAGGCTAGTGGCCGAACCGGTGTAGTAGGCCACCCAACTTCCGCCGTTATAGCTCTCCTGCAAGGTGTAGCTAGTCGCGGTGGCGGCGCTGCTCCACGAGAGATTGATGCTGTTCATGTCCGTCGCCGCCGCGGCATTGAGCACGGCAGGTGCTGGCGGCGCATTGACGGACGCCGGGATGGTGAACACCCCCGACTGCGTGAGCATGTTGTCGCCATTGCCGACCGGCGATGCGCCGTAGGCATAGATCGGCTGGCCGGGATAGGTCTGGCGAACGCTGTCGCTCAGCACGGCGCTGAAGCGATACGCCGTGCCGGTCGACTTGCACTGGGCATTGATCGCCGCTTCGCTCGACTGATTGGCGACCACGAAGGCGATGTTGGCACCCGTGCCCGCCGGGCCCTCATAGACGCCCACCTGGATGGACTGCGGCAGACCGGTGGAGCAGGCCCAGCCGGTGACCGTCGCGGTGGTGCCGGTGGTGACGCCATCGATGTTGCCGATGACGGTGGTGTCGGCATTGACCGTACTGGCCACCATCTTCTTGCCCAGATAGATGTAGTCCGTGCCGTTGGTGGTGGCCAGGTCGTACTGCCACATCAACTGCCCGGCCTGGTTGTAGGCGTAGTACGTCGGCGACCCCGAGGCCGGGGCCTTCTTCACCCGTCGGCCCTGGGCGTCGTAGGTGTAGCTGTCCAGCCCGCTGATCTGGGTCAGCCGGTTGGCCTCGTCGAACACCATCGGCACGCTATTGCGCAAGGTCACGTTGCCGCGGGCGTCGTAGCCGAAGCTGGAGACCGTGCTGGCGCCACTGGTCACCGAGGCCAGGCGGTTGCTGGCGTCGTAGTTATACGTGTTGGTGACCCCCGCCGTGGTGAGCGTGCGGATGTTGTTGAGGGTGTCGTAGGTGTAGCTCTCGGTGCCCCACAGGTTCGACGCATTGGCGCTGGTCAGCCGGTTCAGGCCGTCGTAGCCCAGGGTCTTGTTGCGCTGGCCGCTGTTGGTGAGATCACTGACCTGGGTGATGTTGGCATTGCCGTCGTAGGCCAGGTCCTCGCTCACGGCGAGTGTGCTGCCGCTACCGTAGGTGAAGTTGGACAGGAGATTGCGGCTGTTCTCGGCGGCCGTATACGCCGCGCCGCTGCCGAAGGTGAAGCCACTCAGGTCCCCATCGGGGTAGTAGGTGGCGCCCGCGGCGTAGCTGCCGGCGGTGGTGGGTCGGCCCAGGAAGTCAGGGCTGTAGGTCACCGCCTTGCCGTCCGGATAGACGGTGCTGGCCAGTACGCCGTTGACGTCATAGCCGTAGCCCAGGGCCCAGCTGTAGCCGTCCACCGACAGGCCTTCAGCGGTCAACAGGTCCAGCTTGTTGTAGCCGTAGGTCCAGCTCACCGCGCCGGAGGTCGCCGTGTGCGGCTTGCCGGTGAGGGTGTAGGTCATGGCCGTGGCGGCGGTGCCCGCCGGGTAGGTGATCGAGGTCACCCGGTTCATCGCGTCGTAGCCGCGCACCGTCTGGGCGGCGGCCGCCACCTGGGTCTGGCCGCAGTCGGTGCCGGTGATCGCCTGCCCCGAGGCACTCCAGGCCAGGTTGTTGGCCGCGTCGTAGGCCATCACCTCGGAGCCGGACTCCGGCTCGGTGGTCCGGCACAGCCGGTGAAAACTGTCGTAGACCATCGATTTGGTGATGCCGCCCTGGCTGATCGCCAGGGGATTGCCGTACAGGTCGCGGGTGATCGTCTGGGTCACCCCTTCCGGAGCACTGACCTGGATGACGTTGTCGTAGGACGGTTCGTCGAAGACCTGGTAGCTCGACGTGGTGCTGTTGCCCTTCGGATCGATCACCTGCTTGCGGGCGCCGGAGAGGTAATTCGTCGTGGTGGTGAGGTTGCCCAGCTCCGAGGGCTGCACCGTCGAGGTAGCACGACTGAGCGCGTCGTAGTTGGTGGTGATGCCGGCGGTGAGTCCGGACAGATCCAGGTTGCCCTCGGTGAGGTAGGACTGGAAGGTTTTGTTGCCGCGGAAATCGTAGTCGGTGCGGCTGGTCTTGGGTGCGCCGCCGTCACTGGACTGCCGCGTCAGGACCTCGATGGGTCGCATCATGGCGTCGAAGTAGGTGTACGCCACCTTGGGACCCTGGGTGACGCCGCGCAGCCAGTGGTTGGCGGCGATACCGTGGGACACCCAGGTCTCGAAGCTATACGTAAAAGTCTGCTTGGCCCAGGTGACGGTATCGCCGGTGGGATAGTCGATCTCGGCGATGCGGCCGATCGAATCGTACAGATAGGACGTGGTATTGCCGGCCTGGTTGGTGATCGAGCTGATCTGGCCGAAGTCGTCCACTACCAGCGATTCGGAGGTGGAGTCCGGAAAACCGATCGACTGCGGGATGCCGCGCTTGTAGTTACCCAGCGTCGTGGTGTGGCTGAGCGGGTCGGTGAAGCTGGTGAGCTGGCCGGCGGTGTTCCAGCCGTAGCTCATCAAGGGCTGCCCGAAGGCTGACCGTGATGCCAGCGTATCCGTCGATGCGTTATAGGTGTTCTGGCTCTCAACCTCACCTGTCGAGTTGTTGTCCACTTCCTGCGGAAGCCCGAGCACCCACAACGCAGTGTCACTCAAATAGGACGTTGTTTCCGTGATCGAGGCCTGGCCTGCAACGTTACTCGATCGGGTCGTCACGGTCGGCCGGCCGTAGATATCAAACGCACTGGTCGAACGGGTGAAGGTGTCGCCATCCTGGGTGACGACCGTGGAATTGACCGGGGTGAGATTGTTGGTCACTGCCCGGTTGGTGCGGTTCTGCCAGTCAAACACATAGGGGCTCGCCCAGGGCCCGTTATTGGCGGCTGCATAGCCTGTGACTTCAGACCGCATGAGCGTGCCGCTGGAGCTGCCACTGTAGTAATCGGTTCTGACTGGGTGACCTTCCGTCTGGTCGTAGACGTTTGAAAAGGTGTACCGCGTATCGTTGCCCAGCGGGTCAGTAACGTCCGTCCACACCGTGGTCGGACACGTGTGGCCCGTTGCGCAGGGGTCGGTCGACCAGCTTCCGTTGGCCGGCGAGTAGGCGTAGCTCCAGGTCTCTGTACCGATCCCGGCCCCCGTAAACACCTTGCTCGATATTGCGAGCTGATAGACGTTCTGAGGGATTTCCGCAGGTGCACTCGCGTTGCCGATCAAACAAGTTTTCGGAACATACGACCGGCCACGGGTGATGGATTCAACGCCAAAGGTGGCCGAAAGACCTGAAGGATGCGTCATCGTTGCGTACACCGGCGAGCCCGTGGCGCTCGTCGGGTTGGCACAAATGTTAGTAGGCGTGTCGACGAGCGCCTCCATCCATCCGCCAAGGTTCATGGTCCAGGCGGATCCGTCCGGCAAGGTCACACCGGTGAGGGTGGGTTCTGAGCCAGCGCCCGTGGCGCCATATGCATAGGTCCACGTGCGGGCCGCGCCACTGGACGGTGTGACCTTGATGGTCTGTACCTGGTGCGTCGACGGCACGTAGGTCAAGGTCACCAGACGGCCATCACTGCCCGAAATCTGGGTGAGGTCGTCGCCGGTGTAGCTGTACGTCACTGACTGACCGAAGCGATCGGTGATATTGGTGACCATCATCAGCGCGTCCCGGCGGTTGACGGCTGCCTGGAGGGAGATATTGGGGGAAAGTGTACGGGCGGCAACCACGCTCTCGGGGCCGCTGCTCTCCGGGCGAACACTGCCAGCCATCGCGCGGTACACCAGATGAGCGAAGGTGTATTGCGTGCCGTCCGGGGATGTGACAACAAAGCCCTCGCCGGAATCGTTATCCGCCGTGACACCACAGCTGACCACCCAGTTGTCCTTCGTCATGGCCACGATGGTCTTGCCACTTGGCCTGACAGTGTTGCCGCTTACCGGCTGCTGGAGTGTCTGCGAACCGGCGCCGGGCACGATAAGGTGATAGCCATACCACCAGAGATCTGGCGGAGACGGCGTGCCATTTTCGATGCCATCGACCGTGGGCGGCAGACCAAAACTGCTGCAGCGCGCTTCGGGATTGGTGGCTGCGACTTGCCAGCCTGTCACGTTGAGCTGGTTGGCGGTGTACGTCTCAATGCGGGGAATTTCCAGCTCCCAGTCCGCCGCCGCCCCTTCGTATTTCAGGGGTCTCTCGTCGACGCTAGTGGCGTGATAAGAGCGACCCACCGTGATTATCGGGCCATTTCCCTTGAGGCTGAAGTCGGTCTGTTCAAATGAGAGCGAGCCGTCGTAGGTGCTCACGTTCTCGCCGAACGGCGTCGCTCCGAGAGGCGAAATGTCGGTGTCGACTTGAATGAGTTTTTTGTATTCGGATTCGAGCGGTTGCGACTGGGCGAGCACGACCAGGGGAAAGACGGACACCACTGCCGTCAGGCAGATCCTTTGCCAAGCGAGACGCATTCGATTTCCCCCTGATGGCCAGCGCTAAGTGGCCCAGAGGGAGAATTTCCGCGCGAGGCGGGTGGTTGTCAACGAGCAAGTTCTTGCTACTGAATCTGGCTCTTCATCGGATAAAAAGCTTGTCGATCAGATCTTCAAGGACCCGCCCTTCCGCCGTTAGCTCATCGCTTACGTTAAACCCGATTCGCGCCAGTGCTTCGGTGCATGCCCCGCGCAGCGCCTCGACCTGTTCGCCGGATCCCACGAGCTTCTGCTGATCCAGCACCATCGTGCGTGTGAGGTCCTCGGTTTCAGGACAGGTCAACAATAGTTCGCGTTCGAATGGCGAGACTCGAATGATCAACCTGGATCTCCCGTCCCTGTCCATGGTTAGTACGTGTGTGTGTGGCTTGGATCGCGCTTGAGCGTCGTGTTGTCCTTCAACACGATTTCGTCGCCGTCGTAGCTGTCGTACTGCGCGCGCAGGCTGTCGATGTCGAACGATCGATAGGTGAGGAACTCACTGTCTTCCAGCAGGTTCTTTGCGTTGCCGTAGATCGCGCAGCGGAAGCGGCGATCTTCCAGCGGCTGGCAATCGATCCAGGCGCCGCCGTCGGCGCTGCCCACCCAAACGGCGGACGCGGTGGGCTTGGGGCCGGAAGGCCCGCTACAGGCCACACATGCCAGGGCGGCGGCGATCGCGCTCCATCGGAGAAATACCTGCCATGGTTGCTTCATTGTCCGTTTCCGCCGACATCTGATCGTAAGATCATACGATCTTTATGCCATTTATGTGCCTAGTGCCAGCGGTTTGGATGATCACGTGGCCTTTCCGGTCGTGGCGGCAGGCTGGCCCAGTTCCCGGCACAAAGAGGCACCTGGCGTGAAAGAGACCATCTTCGAAGCCCTGCGCGAGAGCCACGCCATCCAGCGGTCGCTGATTCGCAAGTTGATGCTGTCCCACCCAGGCGAGCGCCGGGTGGAGCTGTTCACGGCCCTGCGCATCGAGCTGGCCGCCCATGAGGCCGCCGAGGAGCGGTACCTCTACGCCCCGATCCTGATGGACGACCGCGGGCTGCACTCCTCCCGCGATGCCCTGGCCGACCATCACAAGATGGACGAGATGGTGGAAGACCTGCAGACCCGCGACCACGCCGGCCGCGGCTGGATGGCGACCGTGCATAAGCTATCGAAGGAGCTGCACGATCATTTACGCGAGGAGGAGAAAATCTTTTTCCAGTTGTCGGGAAAAATTCTCACCAGCGCGCAGAAGACCAGCCTGGCCACTAAGTATCGGCGCGACTACAGGCGTATGCATGTGACGCTGCAAGAGGCGTAACGACCAAGCCGGGGTCAGAGTAATTACTCTGACCCCCAACCCTGCTGCCGAGACGGCACGCTCCTCAAACCCACTCCGCAGGTGACGATCCCAGCGGACTGGCCGTGTAATTCCACTTCGCTTCGCATCCATCCGTGGCCACTGGCCAGCGAACGCGGCGCGCTTCGCCCCACGTCGTATGCTCCGCCCATGGATCCAGGTCCGCCGGCGTTTCGGCGGCGAGCGCCGTGGTGTCGTTGGGCGTGGCGTGATCGAGCAGGAATTTGGCGGTGCGCGCGAGGGACAACCGCGCTTGTATGCCGCGTCCCGTCTTCAACCGTTCGCTGATGCCGCGTACCGCCGCTGCAGCCATGAGGTAACCGGTGCCGTGGTCGAGTGCCTGCACGGGCAAAGGTTTCGGCTTGTCGGCGCCGGACGCCTGCATGCCTGCATCGGCGATGCCGGTACTCATCTGTACCAGGCTATCGAAGCCGCGGCGGCCCGCCCAGGGGCCCGTCCATCCGTAGGCATCCAGGCAAACGTCGACGAGGCCGGGTGCCAAATGACGACGTGCTTCGACACCGAAGCCGAGCCGCTCAAGCGCATCAGGACGATAGCCGTGTACCAGGATGTCGGTTGTGGAAAGCAGATTCTCGAAGATCGCGCGGTCGTCCTGCTTGTGCAGATCCAACCGTGCGCAGCGCTTGCCGAGCGTGAGGTCTGTGACCAATCCCGGCTCGTCCCAGGTGGGCGGGTCAATACGCAGGACGTCGGCGCCATAAGCTGCGAGGAATCGCGTCGCCGCTGGGCCAGCCAGGACACGGGTGAGATCCAGTACGCGCAATCCATAGAGAGGACGCGTGGCATCCGGCCGCCATGTGGAGCGGCTTATGGCTTGCCGCATCGTGCCTCGTAAGGGGTCAGAGTAATTACTCTGACCCCTGCGAATCTCATCTTGCATCTGCTGCCAATGCAGCAATGGTTCGCTGGCAACCGCGATGCCCTGTGGGTGTACGGCCCAGCTTTCGAGCGAGCGCATTTCGGCGGCGCAACCACCTACCTCGACGATGGCCTGTTCGAGCTCGGCCTTCTTCCATGGGCCGACGGCCTTAGCCATGCCAGCCTTGTCCTGGTGTTCGCCAAGAATGCGCTCGGCCGCCTTGCGATGATGCGGCGCATTGGTGTGCAGGCGAATCCATCCATCGCTTGCAAGATAGTCGCCGGCGATGGGGTCCCATGGCGCGGGCGGCACCCAGCCGATGGGACGTTGCGACCAGTGGAACCACATCGAGGCCAGGCGGCGATCGACGGTAACCGACGCCGGCACTGTGGATGTCGCATGGCTGCGTAGTTCACTGATGGCAAGCCCACCTGCGGCCATCGTGGCGGAGGCAAGATCGGTGACCGGGAAAAAAGCCGGTAGCGCACCCTCTTCGACAAATCCCGCGGCATCGAGCATGGCCGGGTCGCCGCGCAGAGCGCTCCATGCGGAAGACAGCATGGCGTGGGCGGGCTGTTGGTTCACGGACATCGATGGACTCTCCGGGGAAGCCACCTACCTACCTTAGGTCCGTGATGGACGACCTGTCACCAGGTCTCCGTGCCCTTGACTCGTCGGAGTGGTTGGGGGTCGGAGTAATGACTCTGACTCCGGTATCGCGTTGGAGGGGTGCGGGGTTGGGGGTCAGAGTAATTACTCTGACCCCGCAGGGGGCGGGACGGAGATGGGTGGCGGGGCATCCGGTTTGATCGCAAGGCGTTGGTTGGTCCGGCTTCGCAGCATGGCCACCATGCCTTCCTCGAGGCCGTCCGCGAAAAGTTCTTCGTAGGCCTGGCACCTGGCTGACTTCGAGTTGCCCAGTTCTTCGTAAAGGGAGTGCGGCGTGAGCCACGATACTTTTCGACCACAGGCGTTGGCGTGGAAGGTAGTCCAGCGGTAGTCGCCGGGATGCTTGCATAGGGCAGCTCGAACCGGGTTTAGCTCGATGTACCTGTAGCACACCAATACGTACCGCGGGTCGACCACTTGGCATGAGCGATAACGGCCTTCCCAAAGGGTACCGGTGCGCGTGTATTCGCTATTGAAATGGCGTACGTAGCGGCGTCCGAGGTTCTGCATCATGCGGGAAACCGACGTCGCGCTGGAACCAGTGACCAGCATGTGGACATGGTTCGACATCAAGACGAAGGCATGAAGAGCACATTGGTGGGATGCGGCTTCCTCGCGCAGGATCCGGAGATAGACGATTCGGTCCTGGTCGGTGAGGAAACAGGGCTCGCGGTTGTTGCCGCGTTGGATGATGTGTTGGGGAACGCCATCGATATGGATGCGGCGGTGCCGTGGCATGGCGTCGATCGCCTTGGAATTCGGTGGCGGTGAGCGTTTCATTTCTCGCCGAAGCGGGGTATCGGCGGACGACGTAGTTGGGGGTCAGAGTAATTACTCTGACCCCGGCTCGCATGGCGCACAAAGAAAAACCCCGTCCTCTTTCGAGAACGGGGTTTTGGGATAAAGCCCCTGGCGGTGACCTGTTGCAGCCCATGTCCTTCGGACATGTTCTACAACCCATAAAAAGTTGAAGGCCCGGTCTAATTAAAGACCGGGCCTTCGGATAAAGCCCCTGGCGGTGACCTACTCTTGCATGGCTTGAGCCACACTACCATCGGCGCAGGCGCGTTTCACTGCTGAGTTCGGGATGGGATCAGGTGGGACCACGCCGCTATAGCCGCCAGGGAA
>Ga0307510_10000665_pt1 | contig 35025 bp, 14 predicted proteins | sample 12_EM_MG_FD_207224 | JGI IMG/M metagenome (GOLD analysis project Ga0307510, IMG submission 207224) | Populus trichocarpa ectomycorrhiza microbial communities from riparian zone in the Pacific Northwest, United States - 12_EM | ecosystem: Host-associated > Plants > Roots > Unclassified | place... | reverse complement strand
CAATCTTTCTCCACCAAGGTCCGAGAAATAAAGAAAATTAGGCTTATTCTAAGCTCATGATTAAAGGAATTATTGCTTTTGATGAATGAGGCCATAATCTCCACACCTATAAATTTGAGATGAGTGGGAGGAGTGTGGAGTCAGCATCGATGATCGAAAGAGTTGTGTTAAGCAAATGGCCCGCGGTTGACTAGTCTGATTTACAGGAAAGCTCAATCCCAACTCTCTTATCTGGGGCAGAACCTACCCTAGAGCTATTGCCAGATTTCATCTTAAATCGAGCTGCAGTTCTTCTTTCAAACCTTTCTCACAAACTATTGACATTTTTCTCAAAACTTACAATTACTTTCACTACATCAATGCTTGGAAAGGAGCTCTAACATATTATAGCATTGTTGGTAAGCATAGTTGTTTCATTCGATTTCAGCTAAAATCTTAAGCGTCTATTTAGAAACATAGCAAAAACATGTTTTCGTTGCTTTTAAATTTTTTAAGAAGATGGGTTGTATCGTATTTCTAAATAGTCTCTGACTTGTGAGCACTCTTGAGATAATTTACATGGTAAAAAGAGTTTATTATTTTAACCAAGTCATTATTTAAATTTATTTAGAAGTATGGCGGATAATGATTTTTATTTAAAAATACTTCAAAATAAAATATACTTTTTATTTTTTAAAATTTAATTTGATATAATCACATCAAAACGATCTAAAAAAAATAAAACTAAAAAAATTCAAAAATTTCCAAAATTATAATTGGATCACAGCATCAAACACCCCGAAGATAGCCTTCCATTACTTTTGCTTAATTTTTTACTTTTGAGTACTCCTAATTCATTGTTTTTTTTTTATTCAGACTATTTTCTCACGGTTGAGACTTTATTTTAATGTTTGAATCTCAAGCAAATTTATCAATTTATTCATAGAATTGATGTATTTAGGGGGGGAAAACATATGTTGATGTAGAAACAATTAAATCCATAAAAATTAGTTCAGATTTCAAAATCATCGATCACATTGTCCTTTTTCGTTCTCTTTTTATTCAATCACACTATCGTTTCAAGTCTTGAGCTGATAGCCCATATAAGTCGACTATAATTTCAAAGTTCAAATCGGAAATATTGCAAGGAATATTCTGTGTTCCTGTATTAATATTTACAGTCTAAAAGAAATTAACAAAAGTTAAAATCGCTTGAAAAAACATTATTCATTTAGAGTCAAAGTTAAGATTTAATTGAGAGATAGTTTTGTATAATTGTATAGGTTGCTTAAGGGTAGCAGCCATCTTTTGTATTTATACTTGTAGGGTTGTGTACAATATAATGATGGAATGTATTCTATAAAATAACTATTCCTATATAAGAGTGTTTACATTGTATAGGGTCTCTTTCCTTAATAGTCAATGACACTACTTATTGAATAGTGTGATAACAATGTGATATCGGTGATGTTTTCTTTTCTTTTATTTTATTTTTTTTGAAATTCACGCTATCATGCAAAATTTCATAATTATCCTCTTATTTATTAAGATTTTAATTTTGGTTTTTATATTTTATATTTTATATTTTTGTTCTTTTTTCTCTTTCATAAATTTTTAATTTATTTTCAATTTTATCCTTCAATTTCGATTTGTGATATGTTATTTTTTTACAATTTGATCTTTATTTTTTTATTTTTTTTATCATTTTATTAAATTGATTTCTCTTTTCAATTTAACCCTTCAATCAAAAATTTATAATTATCTTCTAATTTATTTTTTGTTTCAATTTTGATCCTTATTATTTTAATTGTCCTTTTGCTAAATTAATTTTCTTTTTAATATCACTCTTTAATAAAAAAAAAAATTAGTTGTCCTCCAATTTGTTTTTATTTCTATTTTGATCATCATTCTTTTAATTGGTTTTTTTTTTTTTTGGATTTTTTTGTATAAATATTTTTTTTCAATTTCATCATTCAACATTTTATTAGTTGAGGATTGGGAGTCATGGTTTTTTCAAGTGTGTTGCTTCTGGTCTAATGACCCGGGTAATGGATTTGAAAAGTTAATTCGTATTGACTTTTTTATACTTATTTTGTATTTTGATTTTATAATTCGATATTCGATTTTTTTGAAGTAGGCTTTGTAATTTTTTTAAAAAAAAAATTATCATAATTTCATAATCTGAACTATTAGTTAAGCAGGATAATCTAAATTAGCACGATACTAGGGATGAAATCATATCTTAAAAAAAAAATCAAAATAATCGGTTGTCGACACCCAGTTGAGAACAAAAAAGAATATTCACAAGTCCCATAAGTGCACAAAAATGAGTGGACAAAATGCAAATATGCTCCACACGTTGTGAAGAAGCACACAAAAATAACTAACCTTGAGTCTTCCTTGTAATGATGGGAGCAGGATTTCAAGGAAAATGCATATTCTTATCTTTTGGACTGCGATCTTCTCCATCAGTTATAGACTTATAGTGTAAAAGAAGCAACAAAATGGCGGCATGTTCCTTATTGCCTTTTCAGACTGTCTTTAGTTACATTCTCTAGATGAGATAATAGAAACATATGAGATATATTTTCATACAAATTTATTTTATGCTTTTGTTTTCATCTTTTTAACCAAATATATTTTTTGTTTTTTTATATTTATCTCTTCTATTTTAGGATAAATCTCTTCTATTTCTTCAATTCTAAAAAAAAAAAAGAGAGAGAGAAAGAAATGGAGGGGATTAGGCCATGAATTTCTCAATTATGTCAGCAAATATAAGACAAGTGGTAGTTTCCTAGCTAGCCACTGACTTGTTGTGTTTGGTGAGAGACATGGACAACGACTGACAGGAAAGCATACTAGGTAGGCTAGAATTTTGCTATGTCGTTGATTGGGATTTCATCTTTTGTTATATATATATATATATATATATTTATATATATATATATATATATATTTTCCGCACGCAACTCTACTTGGATAACAATTCATTTGAGTTTTATAAGAAAATTACACTCAAAAACGTTAATCTCGGGATGAATTTGCCTGTCTTATGCTACCTAGTTTTTTTTAATATTTAATGTATGTTTGTTAACGTATGATGTATTTTTAAGTGATTTTTAATTAAAAATACATTAAAATAATATTGTTTAGTTTTTTAATCCTTGATGTATGTGTTGATAATGGGTGCATGATGTTATTTAGAGTCATTTTTAATTGAAAATATATTAAAAAAATATTTTTTAAAAAAATATTATTTTTATATTAGCACCACAAAATTATAAAACAATACTTAAAAAATTAATTTAATATTTTTTATTTAGAAATACATCGAAATAATATATATTTTTTATTTTTAAAAATTTATTTTTGACATTATCACATCAAAATAATCTAAAAACATTAAAAAAATTAATTTGAAGTAAAAAAATAAATAATAAATAATTTTTTTAAAAAAACACTTTTAAAATACAAAAACAAACGTATCCTAAGTATAAAGATAAAGATGGAAAGATAAAGATCAAGGAGTTTAAAAGGAACAAAAATTTTAAAAAGGAAAAGAACATTAAATAATAAAGACAATTCAAAAATTTTATATGCATGGAAAAAAATTAAATTCGTGGCAAGATTTAATCGTGCTTGTTGTAGCTAGCAAATTAATTAGTATGTTATCCATGTATTTTTAGGATTCAAATATTATAATATTTCAGATGAGTGGGGATTTAAACATCAAGATTCAAGGGAGGCATATCACTATTTTATGATCTCCAGCTAGCGTTCAAATCTTGAACCAATATTAATTTAGACAATTAAGTTTATTAAATTTATTTGAAAGTATAAGATTCATGTAAAATGTATATCTTTAAAATTATTAAAGAAAGATATTTTGTTTGAAAGTATCCTTTATTATATATATTTTTATTTGTTAATTAGTAATGGTTGTTTTTCAAAGTATTTTTTGTTTGGAAATATATTAAAATAATATTTTTTTTCATTTTAAAAAATTTATTTTTTATATTAGCATATTTTAATCTAAAAGAAATTAATTTGAAGCAAAAAAATAAAAAATAAATAATTTATGAAGGAATTTTTATGGCAGTATTAAGAAACAATCCAAAGATCTATGCATGTTTATGACAAATTAATCAATTTGTTAAGAGATAATTTCCTTTGATTAAGAAATGAAAGAAGGACCCACTTATCCTTCTTGATTTGTGATTTGCAGGACAGATTTGATTCAATCATTTGCTCTTTTTTTTTTTATTAGTTAAATAATTAGATATATGGATTTATATTCATTATTTTTTTCTTCTTTATTCTTTCACTTTACCCTTTGTAATCTTAGTGCCTGACGTGAAGTGATTGATCTCCTAATCTTCCAATTTGTTCACATGATAAAAGATTTTTTTAAGAATATTTTTTAACTAAAAATATATGTTTCTTTAGATTTATTTTTATTTTTTATATTATTATTTTAAAATCATAAAAAACATTTAAAAATATATTAATTTAATTTTTTCAAATAAAACATAATTTAAAAAACAAGTTGAATCATATTAAAATTTGGATAGTTTCTTATTGAATAAGAAAAAAAATAGAAATTGAATAGACAGAAGAAGAAAACTTGTTATTTAAAAATATATTAAATTAATATTTTTTTAATAGTTATGATAGATTGATATTAAAAATATTTTTTTAAAAAAACCTGGAAGCCAAAAAAAAATAATAATAATTAAACAGGGTGCACTTTGTGGGTAGGAGAGAGTCAAACAAACTATAACCTACATTATTGCTAAACAAAAGAAAAATTCTACAAAAACAGAAAATTTGCATGCAAGAACCTTATTACTTCAATTATATTACAAAAATGATTTACTTACCATAAAAGTAATTTATATATTTATTATATTAAATCTTAATTGTGCTAGTAGAAATCTTTGTAAAACTTTTTTGTTATATTACAAAAATGATTTACTTACCATAAAAGTAATTTATAAATTTATTATATTAAATCTTAATTGTGCTAGTAGAAATCTTTGTAAAACTTTTTTGTTATTACACATAATTTTATAATTTAAAAATAACTATATAGAGAAAACTCTAAGCCATTAATTTTTTTTCTCATCAGCCAAAAAAAAAAAAAACTAAACTAAAAACATCTTATTTTTTAAATGAAAATATTTCATGTTTAATGCTCCAAAATACAATCACTTGAATAAAGTGTAAAATCTAAAATATTTAAAATTAAATAAAATAATAATATTAATTATACCGATAAACCTCCCTAAATTCCTCTTTCTTTAGGGGTCCAGCCTTTCTATCTAACCTGATATAATATAAACACAAAATTATTGAAAGACTCTCATATATGGTATAGCCTTGAAGAGAACTTGCAAGAAAACACGTTAATATAAATTGAGTCTCTCTGAAGATTCAGCCTTCGAATCCCAAAAACTTGATCTGGGTTTTGCTCAAATTCTCACGAAGTTTATATCTTGACTACGTTTTTTTATCCAAAGCGTCAATCTTTAACACCATTTCTTGGAAAAAGTTTCAATTCTTGAGATGGGTTGTTTTAGTAGCAAAGAAAAAGCTCCAAGACCAGATGTTAATGGTTGTACTTATAGACCATCAACAACTGGTTATTCTAGGCAACAACAACCTCAATATCATCAAAGCCAACAAAAGGCCGTAGCCCCTCAAATTCAGACACAAAGCCCACCACGAAGACCTCAACAGACACAGCAAAAAACCCCAACAAGGCCAGTTCCAAAGGTTGATACTATACTAGGAAAACCTTTTGAAGACATCAAGCAACTCTATACACTTAGTAAAGAGTTGGGTAGAGGTCAGTTTGGTATTACTTATTTGTGCACAGAGAATGCTACTGGTCATAGTTATGCCTGCAAGTCAATTTTGCGGAGGAAGTTGGTGAATAAGAAAGATGGAGATGATATTAAAAGAGAGGTTAATATCATGCAACACTTGTCAGGGCAGCCAAATACTGTGGAATTTAGAGGGGTTTATGAGGATAGTCAATCTGTGCATCTTGTTATGGAGCTTTGTGCAGGCGGGGAGCTTTTTGATAGGATTATTGCAAAAGGGCATTATTCAGAGAGAGATGCTGCTAAGATTTTCAGGGAGATAGTGAATGTGGTTCATGCTTGTCATTTTATGGGTGTGATGCATAGAGATCTCAAACCTGAGAATTTCTTGCTGTCTAGTAAAGATGAGGGTGCTTCTCTGAAGGCAACTGATTTTGGACTGTCTGTGTTTATCGAGGAAGGTTAATTTCTTAAATCCTTTATGCTTTTCATTTTAGTTCAGTTAATGGTCATATAATATACGTGATGTTGCATTACGCTGAGTTGTTTGAGAATTGTGTTAAAACCTGATGTGTTGTATAAGGTTTGTGCTTTTAGTTTTGTGAATTTCAGAATTTTTCTGCATAACATTGTTGGAGTTGTTCAAATTCTGGTTTCTAATTTGTTGAATTTGGTGTTAAGTGATAGAATTGGATATTTTCTATTAGAATGAGCAACTACAAAACAGAGAATTGGGTCAGTTGATATATCCTATTTGCTGGATTGTGTACCTTTTATTGTTTTTCTGGTAAGAAAGAAGACTCTTGTTTTTCTGTCTTTGAAGTTGATCTAGCTCACGGGTTTGGTATGCAAGTCAATTTATTTTTGGTGGAGCCAGCCTCCGACTGAATTTCTATTTGCGAATAGCAGACCTGACCTACATTCTGCATGTTATTAATTTTGATGCGGTTCTGCCTCTGACTATTATTATGGGTAAAAGCCTAGTGAGGCTAGCTTGATTAGCCATAAAAGGTGCTCGCAACAATGTCTTTCAAGAAATTTTTTCAGATACTGTAACGGCACCTTTTGTTTATTAGAAGACGTTTTGAGCTCAGTGGTGAGATTAGACAAACTAGCAAATGATCCTTTTCTTTTACTATTTTTTGAACTCCTTGGATTAAGCTATGTTGAGGAAAATGTAACGCATGTAAATAGAGCAGGATGGATAGATTTCAGGAAATGTGACGGGCTGTTTCCTGCCTGCAGTTGACAAGAAGTTATATTTGGTCTTCTGTTCATTTTACTTTTTTCAGCTGATATTTAAAAAGTATGGAGTGTAAAACACTTGTTTTCCTGCTCTTTCTGTTTTATCTGGCTAGCAGTTACGTTTACAAGTCAGTTTATTTCTGGTAAAGCTATCCCCTGCTGATTTCTATTTGAGAGTAGTAGATTCAACCTTATTTTGCATGTTGATAATTATGAAGGGGTTCTGCTTGTGTCTATGACATGAGTAACCCTAGTGAGGCTAGCTTCAGTAGCATTAAAAGAAGTTAGATACACTACATTTCTCAAGAGGTTTATTAAGGGGCATTCTGAGGTTGTAGTGAGATCAGGTATTCTCATAATGAGGTTTTGGTGGACTTGGACAATCAATAAATGCCTAGTGATCTTTTTCCATTTCTTCTTTTAACCTTGTATGACTCATCTAAATTGAGAAGATAAGGTGTATAAACAGAGTAGGGCGGACAAATCTTAAGAAATGTGATAAGCTGTTTTGGCACTAGCAATTGACAACAAATTACATCAGTTCTTCCATTCATTTTACTTGTTTGTATGATCTTTCTGTCTCAGTTATCTTCAAATTTCTACGTTTGCTACTCTTTTGAAACTCCATTCAAGTTTTAGGATTGTATCAATTTGTTCTTACAAACATTAAATTGACCACGAATTATTATGTTGACTGAGCTTTTCCAAAACATTTTGCAGGGAAAGTTTACCGTGATATAGTTGGTAGTGCATACTATGTTGCTCCTGAGGTATTGCGGCGCAGTTATGGAAAGGAAATAGACATTTGGAGTGCGGGAGTTATCTTGTATATTCTACTCAGTGGTGTACCTCCTTTTTGGGCTGGTAAAAACAAGTTTTGGCCAAATGTTATTTGTTTAAAAAATCTCTCTTATAAATTGCTTTAGATTTCCACTGTGGATTAATTTAATTTACTAAATTTGTGTTGTAGAAAATGAAAGAGGAATATTTGATGCCATTCTACAAGGAGACATTGACTTTGAAAGTCAACCATGGCCTTCGATAACGAACAGTGCAAAAGACCTGGTCAGGAGGATGTTGACTCAGGATCCTAACAAGCGAATCACTTCTGCACAAGTTCTTGGTAAGAAGCTTTATTTTTTGGTTAGTTTCTGGTATCACATCTGACTTTTGCGCTGCACTTGCATGCTTTTGTGCCTTACATCAATTAATGTGTGGTTAGAGCATCCATGGATTAAGGATGGAGGTGCTGACAGACCGATAGACAGTGCTGTTCTCTCTAGAATGAAACAATTCAGGGCAATGAATAAGCTGATGAAGCTTGCTTTGAAGGTAAATTTTTAATTTATCTGAAATGCCCTTATTGCTCTTATGATTCTTTCTGAAGATCCGTGTTGTGATTCTTGGTTGTCCTCTATAAAGTATTTGCTTATGTGTCTACAAGTGCTATGGTTGAATGAACCTTGTTGATTGTATGTAGAAGTTATTTTGCAAAAACTATTTAAATATATCAAGAAGAGTTATTGTAGCTTTTGGCATTTCATTTAGCAGCGTTCGGCATGTGTATATGCTCATATCTTCTGCTTCTGTAGTTATTAACCACCTATTGACACAACGGGTGTCACCCAATGCCTTGGGCCTTTGCATCCGATTTTCTGTTTAGAGAGAGTTCAGAGTTGGAGACCCTAGGCACAGGACATACTTTCTCCTTCATAGTATATTTATTTGTATATTTCAATGGGATTGGATAACATATAAACTATAGGTGGTAACAGAAATGGTTAAATGAAAGTTTTCTATTCCTTTTTCTTTCTCTTGACTTTAAAATGTTCTCATTGTATTTCCGATGTAAAAATGCATGACAACCATTTCCCAAGATTGGACACATTTAACGGACTACCATCCTGCAATTGTTTCCAAAGTTGAAAAGAGTGCAAGGTGTTTTTTTTTTTCTTAATGGCAGCAGAAATTTTAAGATATATTTTCCAAGTTCTGAGTGATAAGAGTCTATATGGGAATATTGGATTGTTTTTGGTCTTCTGTTCATAACAATGTATACTTTGGAAATCCCATAGGTCATTGCTGAAAATCTTTCTGAAGAAGAAATTAAAGGTCTTAAAGCAATGTTCACGAACATGGACACCGACAAGAGTGGAACCATCACCTATGAAGAGCTGAAGACAGGTCTGGCTCGACTTGGGTCAAAGCTCTCTGAAGCTGAAGTCAAGAACCTCATGGAAGCTGTAAGTAATAGAGGGACCTAACACCACTGAATTTTCTGATTATGTCCGGTACCTCTTTCTCATATAGCCTGAATGCAATCAGGCTGATGTGGATGGAAATGGAAGTATTGACTACATTGAGTTTATCTCTGCCACTATGCATAGATATAAGTTGGAAAGAGATGAGCACCTGTACAAAGCATTCCAGTACTTTGATAAGGACAGCAGTGGGTGAGTTCTCATCCCCCCTGTTCACCACATTTCTTGTTTGGAAATCATTGATTTTATATGTTTCCGGTGTTTGATCAGTTTGAACTAGTAGAATGCGAAAGTGAGTGTCATTCGTGCTTTATCCCTTGTAGCTTGTACTTAAAAGTGATTACTGATAATTTATTATACATGTCCAAGGAACTCTAATAAGGCTTATCTATTTTATGATTACATGGGGCAAATTAGATTCTACCAGTGCCAGGAACCTATGCTTTTGCAGCCTTATTTAAGGCAGTGTTGTAGATGAATCAAGAAAAGTTCGTTGTTATAAATTTCATGACAGGTATATAACAAGGGATGAATTAGAGTTGGCAATGAAGGAGTACGGAATGGGAGATGAATCCAGCATTAAGGAAATAATTGCTGAGGTGGATGCAGATAATGTAAGTGGTCGTTATAATTCGAACTTTTGTAACTTATATTATAATAACAGTATTGGTCAATAATAATACCACGGGAATGAACAGGATGGGAGGATCAACTACGAAGAATTCTGTGCAATGATGAGAAGTGGAACTCCGCATGCACCGAGCCTCTATTAATTCTAAAGGTGAGAGCAGAGCTATTACTTGAGAGTTCATTAGAACCAAAACAATCTCACTGAGAATGCACTAATACACTGTCCAATATGCCATTTTGAATCCAAAACCCTGAACTTTGAGCACAAGTTCGGATTGCTCGGATTTGCGTTGTAATGTTTGTGCATATCTAGTATCTTGTTTGTTCCATTTTCTGGTTCCCTTTTCACTTTTATTTTTTTTCCCAACAAGTTGCACTCTCTTGAAAAATTATGGTGGATAATGAATAAACTCTACTGCTATCTCCTCTGGGAGAGCTTTTCCGCCTGTTTTCCTCGTTCCTTGCATAGCAGTGAGAATTTATTGTTATGTGGGTTTTACAAACTCTTTGGTGGAATTAATCAATCGCCACCAAGCCATCAGATTTCTGTGATGGACTAACACTTGATATCACGTGGGAAGAGATAAAGGGAGCACAATTTTATCACTTCAGAAGCAATGAATTCTGGTCTACAATTGGGGCCAAGGAATATATGCAGTTTTTCCCATGATCTGTGTGTTTACAGCAAAATAAAATCTACAATTTCAGGTGCCGTTGACCCTTCTACTTTTCTTGGATTCACTTAGCAAGAAGCTTGATTGTTCTTGAAGAACCTGCTCCCCTGTGGACCTTTCATGTCACCATGCTTGCCAGCTAATGCAAGACAATGGTGGCATCTGTTTGCTATCCAACGCAGGAACTATCAAAATGAATTTAGGCAACCAAAAACAGCCACACTACAGTTGAAACTTGTGTACGTGGAAGTTGTAGAATTAGAAAATAATATAAATTATATTTTAGAATTTTATTTAATAGTTAAATTGTGAGGTTGGAATGATTTTTGAAATGTTATTAGAGTTTTTATTAATTAAATAATGACAAATTTAAATTTTATTATTCATTTTATTTGATAAATTAAACACAATATAATAACAAACATGTATAAATTTAAAAGGTTTTTACACAATAAAATATATATTTTTAAGTTTTATTTAAAATCTAATTGAGATCACATTCTAGGTTGCCAGTGTTTTGAGTTAATCTACAAAACAATTAGGTTTAACAACTATACTTTAAAGAATGCGATAATCTCCTTCTAATTCTTAAATTTTTATTTATTTAATATTTTGCATGGTTGAACCTAAACCTCCTAATCCAGGGGATGAACATTCAAACAACTAGGATCGAATCTTTGTGTGCATGTCTGTCACCCCCGCGATGCCTTACCTGTTTACTGGGCTTATAGGGTATTCAGTGGGTCCGGAGATTAGTTATGATGCGTGTAAATTGAGCCGAACACCCCGGGTCATAAAAAAAACATTCAAACAACTTGATTACCAAAATGAAATCACATTATTCATAAGAGTCAGTAGTAAATGTAAATAATAATAATAATAATAAAGGGGGACAAGTTACTTGCAAAACCTAGAAAAAATTCCCCCATTTCGAAGCTAGAAAAACTCGAACCAGAGATCATGTGAAGCTAATAAATAGTGAGCATCAGAAGTTAACATCAATATGCTTAACCTTATAAAACACAAGTTACTAGGAAAACAAAATATAATCTAACATCAACTTGCCTACCCTTTAAGATTATCTCAATTATTATATTATATTGTACTGTAATCTAAACTATAATGACCAGCAAATTAAAGAGGAGCTGCTTACTAATTACATGACTCCTTTCCCTTCACAAGTAAACCTTTCATAAATCATAAAGATGACAGATTAAAGCCTGTTAATTAACAGAGGGGTCCCTATGTTATCAATTTTTCTTAATGATGTCCCTTATTTTTGAATTTTTTTAATCTAACCGTGTCCATACCATTAGTCCCTTTGTCATTAAGGTAGTGTTATTTTTCTCATACAGAAAATACAGAGATAATAGAGATAGATGATATAAGACAGAATAGAAGATGAAAATAAAATTATATTTGGTAATCATATATAAAATAAAATAATTATTTATATGTCTTATTTGAAACACATAATAAAATATGAAAAATTTTATTTTACAATTCAAACCAAGACTTGGCTAATCCAGGGTCTAATCCGGTTCAAGTCTTAGAAGAAAAAAAAGGATTGACCCGATCTAACCAGGTCAAAAACCCGGGCTGGCTTGAGATAAAACACGGGTCAGAAATCCATTAACCTTTTGTTCCCGTGACTTGGGTCTTGCTTCAGGTCGACCCTCGAGTCAGGTTTTTAAACTATGATAATGATCATTTTTATTCATATGTTGACTCGGGTCACCCTGGGTTGACCCTCCCGACACGTGACATGGGCCTTGTCTCGGGTCGATCTCCCGAGTGAGGTTTTAAGACTATGATAGTAACCACTTTTATTCATATATTGACCGAGTTTGACGCTCTCGACCCGTGACCCAAACCTTGTCCCGGGTCGACCCCTGAGTTAGCTTTTAAAATTATGATAATTATCACTTTTATTTTTATGTTGACTCGAGTCAATACGAGTTTATCCTTCTGACCCATGACCGGGGCCTTGCACCGGATCAACTCCTGAGTTGAATTTTAAAACTATAATAATAACTCTTTTTATCCTTATATGTCCTAGTTTGATAATTTTAAAATTGAAAGTTTTTTACAATGATATTTTAGAAGTAATAAGTATTATCTCTAGAAACATGTCATCTCTGTAATTTTTGTTTTGAAAGTATAAGAATTTATTCCAAAATTATCTCAAAAACATGTTTATTTTATATTTCTGTCTTTTCAATAAAACACATTTCTATTTTTATTGTCTTTGTCCTTTCTGTTTTGGCACAACAACCAAACATTATCTAATGATGATGTTATATGAATTACTTTTGAAATATACTTCTTTTTTTTAAAAAAAAAAAAGTAGATAATGAATTAAAAAAAAGCATTAAACAACAAATTGAAAACCAAAAACTGAAAATAGCAATTCCCACCAATTTTGTCTTTCCTTGATTTATAATTAGATTATGCTTAAAACTAAAACATTATGAAATATAAAAAAATAATCATGAAAACTCAAATAGTAAAAAAACTGAAAACCACAAAAAATATATTTTTTAATCAAATACATAAGAATTTGGGTTTGTGATGGCTTAGTTTTCATGAAAACAACCGAGAGAGAGAATCTTGGATATATTTTTTAATGTGAATTTATTATATTATTAATTTTATGTATTTATTAGTTTTTTTTAATTTTTTTAAATGATTAATTATATGTGAGGGGAAAGAATTATTGATAAGACCTTATAAATCTTAATTTTTCCTTCTATTTTCTATTTTTTTATGACTTTTTTTAAATATAATAAAGCATATTTCAAAGTTAATATCAGATAACATCATTAATGATATGAGCAGAAAAGATTAAATATTTGTTTTTAAAAAAAATGAAGATGCCATTAAAAAAATGGATAATACGTGTACCCAAATCTCATTTAACCATTGTTGAGCAACCCCAGGATCATTAAACCAACTTTCTCTTGTGTTCATCTCCCTTGATCACTAGGAAAATCAGGCTTTGAGGGGCTGGTTAGTTTCTTAATTATAATTAATTAATAAATTAATTAAGAAGGTGGGCATAATTTAAAATTAGAAGGATAGGTATCCGAGGTTTTCAAGCTTCATATTCCCCTGACACGAAATTTCATTAGAGACAAGCACTTAGGTAACCTTTCCACGTGAGGTTGGATTTGTATATTGCAAAAACTAGGGTTACAAAATCATATGCACGTGTGCACACTATTTCTTTATGCCTTTATACATGGGGAAGAGGGTCATGGACTCTCTTGTCAAGACAGACAGACAGCAGATAGATCTTTTCATTTTGCAGTATTTATAATCATTACTCCTCCATGTCCATTCCCATTTATTCTTTGATAATTAGGGCTCCTCTCTTAGTGATGGACACCTCTTATCTACGTGCAACATTGTTGTAAAACCTAGCGAGTTAACTGGCGACTCGCCTAATCACGAGTTGACATGAATCAAGTTCAATTCATGATTTGTAGGGTTTTTAATATTATTACAGTGGTTATTTTTTAAAATATTTATCATTATCATTTTCTCAAGTATCCAAATAGAGTGAATAGAGCTCGGCGAGAGTAATCAATGGCTGTCCAGATTGTCCATTAACAGCATGCTCTTGTCCTGATTGGAAACTGTTAACAGTTGTTTTGATATAATATAATTAAATTATTTCGCTAAGCATTTTAGCCTGGTAGAGTTACTATCTAATAAATAGAATGATTGATGAATGCCTAGGATGCTCCTAGCTAGCTTGCTTAAAAACGGGGCACAGACACACACACACACACACCACTTGTAGAACAAGACATTGTTGTATTAAATATTAATTATATCAGAATCGCAAACTGTTTCCAATAATCGAAGATATAATTTTCTTGATCAAAGACTATAAAATATGAGGCCATGAACCCTAAGACAAGGACAAGAAAGCACAATGCACCATCTTAAACAAAGCGATGTGTTGGTAAAATACAGCCTTTTAATATATATATATATATATATATATATATATATATATATATGGAGACTTGCTATTTCAAGAGTGAGTGCCTTCTTGTAAGTGTTAATGACTTTGGTCTATGAGGTCATGAGAGCAAAGCACTTGACAAAAGTCACGGAAATTTAAGATTAAATGAAAAGGAATCCTATGACGTTGGCCCAATATTGTTGATCGATCAAGGGGTATTGACAACTACTCGTCAAGCCACCATCCGAGTAATATAAAGTCATTCTTAGTCAAGTCTTTTAGTTTAAGATTTTGAATTAAAATATATAAAAACTTTAATATTTAAATAATTACAATATCAAATCTTACAACTTATATTTTAACTATTTTAATTATTAAAATTAAGTATAAGGTAGTGGTGGGCTTAAGAAAATGTGTTAGAAAGTGATGCAAGAGTTTATTTGAAAAGATAAATATTTTTTGTAGTTAATTTTTTTTTATTTTGTATTTTTATACTTTTCTAGTTGATTTTTTTTTCTATTCGAAGGGAATAGTTTTCTTATTTAATTTTTTATATTCGATATAATTAGTTTTTTTTTTCTATATGAAGGGTTATAATAGTCTTTTAACAAGTGAAGATATGAATGAATAAAATTAAGTATTTTGAGAGTCTCTCTGTATATAGTTATGATGTCCTAAGTCTTTAAGGGTTTTGACTTGTTATATTTCCCTATCTTTTGTGTGAATTGGTATTACAATTCTATGTTAGTTGATATCAGAGCACAACAATTCTTGGTTGTTTAATTTGGTTGGAGATCGTAAAGGATGTGTATATATCAGAGCTTAATTATTTTTTATGGTTAGTTGTTGTGTGATGTTAAATAACCATGGCTGAAAAAAATTACAGTTGAGGATGTGCATGCTTGTGTAGGAGAGGATGAGGAGGTTACTCGTTAGGAAAAAAAAAAGCCCAAGAACTTGTGTGTTGTTTCTGCGATGAGAATCTTAGTGACAAAACCTATGATGGGATGACTTGTACAAAGATGTTTAGAATTGAATCTTATATTTTAAGAATTGTACAAATATGAGATTTTAATGAAATCTCATATTTGAAGTCTTTTTAAGTGTTAAAAATTGAATTTCAAATAAAATTCAATTTTTAAAAATATTATAAAAATAAATCAAAGATCAACCATTTTGATTTACAATTTCAAAGAAGAAAATTGATATTAAAACTAACTTTTCCAAAATATTCATCTAATTTTTTTATAAAAAAGATTTTTGAAGAAATAAAATGAATGTAAAAAAGAGTAATATAAAAAATAGAATAGAATAATTTTTATCTTTTTTTAAAAAAAATATATTCAATTTATTAATTAATTAAATTTAAATTAAATATTATAATTAAATTAAATTATAAGAGAATTCATTGGAAATTTAACGAAAGAAAACAAAAGGATTGTAAGAAAGAGAGAATGCAAGTGGTATTGCATGCCTCGCCTCTCGCCGCTCTATTTTGCTTTTACACAACCAAAACAGAAAATCGAAACCCAAAAAGGCTCCTCTTTTTTCTCTTCTTACTCTTCCATACTTGTATTGTTTATACTTCAACTTTCACAGTTTAACTTGCTACTCAATCTATAAACAGTCCCCTTTCCTTCTCTTTAACTCTTCCATTAATGAACCCTTTTTGACAATGGTATAGTCCTTAGCCTATCCTTTTGCTCTCAAAACCACCTTGTTTGTCTAAGTTTTGCTTTGAGAGTGTAGCACTTCAACAGTCCAAGAAGTAGCTTTGCTTTCAAAAATGTTTCTCTCTTCTTGAAGTCTTGATCTTTGAACCATTTCTAGGTGTTTTTTATTGGTGGGTATCTCACTATGTCTGTGAGGGTAATTAGTTCTAGGCTATAAGTTTTGGAGAGTGTATAGACTTCTTATACTGTTCGGGTTCAATGGTGGAGCTTCAATCATGTGCTAGCTTGGTCAATGCTTCTGCATTGTGTTCAATAGAGCAAGAAGTGAAAGAAGAGAATACTGTCAATGTTATTGCAGAGATATCTGAAGAACTACAAAGGGAAAGAGAAAAGAATGCTGAGCTTATGGAGAAAATATCTGTACTTGAAGCTCAAATACAAGAAAGAGATCACAAGGGGTCCTTGATCACACACAGACAAGTATGATCACCAATCTCATATTTAAGTCTTTTGACTGTCAAAGATGCTTCATGTTCTTTTCCTTTTTTGAACAACCATTAATGTTTTAGTTTAAGCATGAAACAAGTCTTTGTGAATGGATGGTTGATGATAGTTTAGGACTTAGGAGCTGCTCTTAATTTAATAAATTCTATTTTTCCTGTTTCTGATGATCGGCCTCTCACTTGTTTTTGAGCATCTATCTATCTATCTATCTATCTATCTTTGATCAATGATCCAGGAGCCTTTCACAGAAGAAGTTTATAACTAATGGATTAAGATATCAATAAGTTTCTACTGTTAAATTAATTCTCTTGTGCTCTAATATTGTTAGCAATTTTATGCGAGATAAATTTTAATGGACAGTCTTTTGCTCACTCTCAGGGCAGCTCTATCAATGCAACAGAAAGAAGGCTTAAGAGGTTCAAAAGACAGAAATTAAAAGTGATCCAAAATGATGTTCAAAATGGAAATGTAGTCGATGTTGGGATGGTTTCACAGATAAAGCATGAGATTCCATTCAGTATTCCTCCCAAAGATGCAAATCTTGAAGACTGCTTAGTCAATTGGATGAGCATGGATGAGACTCAGTTTTCGCAGCTTGAAAAACTGAAAGGTGATGACTCTGCTGCAGATTGTAATGATACAGATGATACTGATGAAGAAGATGAAGCTGATAATAAAATTGACCACATTAATGGACAAATGGATGTGGTCCATGTGGGTGCTATTGAACTAAAAGAAAATCTTCATGAAGATAGTGTTGGTGAGGCAATAAAGTTATCATGCTTTGAAAGTTCCTTTGGTGGACAGAGTGAGCAAACATTTCAACATCTGAACCAAGCAAGAAATGAAGATAGAAAGAATGATGGTCTTCCACCAGAGAAACAACTAGTTCATGATTGCGCAGATGCTCGAAATCATGACAACAGAGAAATTAAAAATAAGGAATCTCACAGGACAGAAGCAGATGATTTTGTACCTAAGGAGGCTTGTTATACTCGACCTGGAAATGTATCATTGCTTAGAAAGCCTCCGAAGATAGCTTTCTGTCCCAAGGAAGTAAAGAGGATACTCGAGTCTGAAGTCCTTCTATTGAGAAATGCTCAGTCCCACACCATCAGAAAAATCATAGTGTTTGCATCTCTTGGTATAAGGCATGGTTGTGATGATATGTATGAATTAGACTTCAATCATTTTAGCATTCTACGGAAGGGTGAACCATACGTCTCACCGAAAGATCCAGGGGTAAGCGATTCTCTTTTGAAAATCTGCGGTTTTCTCCTCCGTATAATGGTATCAGAATAGTTGCTAAAAGATATGACTACAATGAGAGTGCTTATGGTTTCAGAATTAGTACTTTATCCTGTTTTTATTAGCCAGCCTTTCATTACTTGTAATAGACCATGTTAACCTTCCATGTCTACAATTGTTTCAACGTAAATCAACAAAAGAATCAGTAACAGGGAATATTTTGTTGACAGGAGTATGTGCTATATGAGAATCCAGGAATTCAAAGGAAAATATTTTATCCAAATCGGCAGAATCCAACGCTATGTCCAGTTCAGATTCTTGAGGAAGAGAAGGACATGCGCCGATCAGATCCTAGTTGCCCATCATGCCTTTTTCTTTGCATTAAGTATGGTGGGAGGACAAGAAATCTTCCTCAAAATGAGTAAGTACTTCTCTTCTGGCATTTCTGCAAAGTTCTTACCGAGTTGTATACTCTTGTAGCCTGATCTAAAGATATCTGTGTGATCATTTCTTTTCAGATATGTCAGGCAGCGGATGGGACGAAACAAGCTCAAGTCTTTCGGGCCACTTTTGTGCCGAATGGCAATGCTAGTTCACATACGCAGTGGGAGCTTCTTCTTCAAGGCCTTAGGAATCACACTTCTATTCATGGCTGGCTTTCCTGATGACCTGGTACAAAGAGAAACCAAATACCGGAACTTAGACTTGCTGCAAAAATACTACAGGTAGATGAATGCTCAAAGATTGAAGCTTAATGCTACATATTGAACCACATGCATTGAACCTCTGTTCTGAAGTATCATGTATATATAGAATTATCATATTCTTTTGAATATTATCCACTGTAAGGTTGCAGATAAGAATTAGCAACATTGATTGAGATGGTCATGAACAATACAATGAACCATCTCTTCTGATTTGTTAGGGTGGACTTCAGGAGAAGGTCAGGACTGAGGATTTATGAAGATTAATAAACTTGTCTCTTGCTCATTCCTGTTCTTTGCTCAACACCTACCGACTCTTAAACTGCTTCATCTTACATTACTCACATAATGCAGAAATTCTCTCTTGCAGGACTGATGAGGACGCAGAAGGAGAGGAGTTGTTTCTTTCACCGGAAAAGACTTGTGAAGTAGTAGGATTATGCCATCTCTTTGGTGATCTCCTCTTAAGAATTTAACTACTTAAATTTGATTTTGTTGCTTTCTTGCTCCTTGGCAGGCCAGTCCAGGGTCAAAGAAGTTGACAGGGAAAACAACTTCAACAAAATCAAAGGGAAAGAAACAATCAAACTCCTCAAGTAAGCCTCATAATCTTCCAAGATCATCAATTCCTGAGTATGTGCCATCAACCTCTGCACCTCCCGCCCCATTTGGGCATATGGGATATTCCTCAATGCAAACCCATGCAATGGCAGCATTCCAGGCCATCCCATATCAAACTCCACCTGATACTCCAGCAGTCCCAAGCCAAGTAATTGACAGTCCTAATGTCTCTTACCATAACCAAACCCCATATCATATGTTCCCACCACAGCCAGCAAATAGTTTCATGCCTATGATATATTGGTCAGCACCAAGTGCATTTCCTTCAAGTCCTTATGCCAACACATATGGTTATCGACCTTTTCCATCTACTGCAAACTACATTTCCATACACCATCAGCCTTATTACAGCCATCCTTCTTTGTGTTCTCCAATTCCCAAAGTGCCAGAAAAGAATGAGAAGAATGAAGTGATCCTGAAGGAATCTGATATTGACTCTGATAGCAGTTCAAGCAGTACAGAAACAAAAGTCCCATTACTAAGCTGAAACCCATGGATCGGTAGCCATATATATATATATATGTCTTTGATGACATCATCTAACACTTCTAGGAAATAAATCTTATCATAGGAAGTTGCAATGTGGTGCATTTTTTGTCTTCTCTTGCACAGCTGGTATGTAATTCAACTCGTTGTAATTGTTCTATGCCAGTTTATAGTGAAATGCTGCAGCTTAGTCACTTCATCATTGAACAATATATAAATGAACTGGACATGTGTCTTGTGCAAATTAATGTCAGAGCAAAAGAAACGGATACAGGATCAACAAAAACATAGTTAATTGAAATGATAAAAACAAAGATATAAAACAAATATCTCTGAAATAATTTTTAAATGAATTTTTGTTATTTTAAAATAGAAGGTAAACTCTGTTTTGTTTTTTTAAGACAATAATTAGACGCTACTTTAATTTATTAACAAAAATCAATAATTCATGTATGAAAGGCCACTGCCACTAAATGGTTAACTTATCCCTTTCATAGATCATTCTTAGTCCTTGGATTACAATTTATAGTTTCACCGTCTTACAGTGGTCAAACTACTGCCATGCTTGTACTGTAGTGAAGAATAATTAACTCTGTTAAACTGATATTTTGGCATCAAGTGTGTTTTTAATTGGCAAATCACACTCAAAAAACTCTGAAATAGAGAATCTGCAGTCTCCCACATAAGCAAACTTTGGATAGATGGATTCGGAAAGTTCAGTGTGGAAAAAAATCTAGATATATTGCTTTTACAGGCTCTAATACTCGTGGAGATAGCTTGCTAGTGCTAGCCATGCCCAAATTAAATGTTGTTTCAGAATTTTTCTTATTTTCCTAGTTATCTTCAAATTTCCTTCTTTATTTTTCGTGTTATTTTGAATTTTTTTTTTCCTTTTCAACTTGTGTCGGTTAAGGTTATTTTTAAAATAGTTTCCAGAATGATGCTTCACGTATATAAAATGCAACCACTTGAAAATCCCACCATGAACAGAGAGAAAGGAAACCAGAAGCCATCATTTCCTAACGTACTCACTCACTCTCTCACAAGGCTCACTTCCTTTGTCCTTTGTCTCCAAGTGTGTCTGAGGCTGAGACCCACACCTCTTCACTACACTCCACAACTGCATGATCTGTCTCTTTTACCTACCGCAAAAGGGACATCTAGTGCGCAAAAATCCATAAACAAACATTATCTCAGATAAAAATTCGTGTCCTTCCGTTTCTCCACCCTTCTTTTGCTCTTTCTTAATTCTTTATTTGCCCTTTCTTATTTTAGTCATCTTGCTTGATGCCATCTAGCTACATTGTGGGTGGGGGAGCTGCTGCTTCATTAAATTCCAATTCAATTAAGATATTCAAAGAGGGAGAGCCATCAATGGTGGCCTATGTGATAGAAACTTGCAGACATGAATCATCAATAACTTATTATCATTTCAAAACACATGGATCATCACACACCATCGCCACCATCTACCATCTATACATACATCCCATCATCCCACCATGACCATCACCAACATTAATCTCACAAACCACAAGTTACAACAACAAGAGGAGCGGGCCTAACCAGGCTAAAAACAGGGCAGTTAAACCAACATTAATACCACAACTATCTTAATTGCCACTGACTAGCAATAACAACACCCATTTCTAAAGAAAATATCTTATTCTGCAAATCTCAGACTCTTCTCCCTCGTTGTAAACAAGGAAGAGAAGTACTTGAGTTTGACATGTAGCAAATCAAAGTTTCTAGTGGTGCTTGTTTGCAACAGTGCACTGCTTTCTGATCTCACCCTTGGTACCGGTGAGTGGGTTGTTCTCAGAAAGAATGGTGATAGCCCTAGAAAACTCCTTAAAGAAGTAATCCTGACTCTTGGCCATTTTCTTCACGTAAGGCTTAGTTCTCTTGTCAGTGGCTAGTTGGTGATCCACTATCAACAAGCCCTTGTTGTCCAATATGTTTCTGTAGTAGTTGTTGTCTAGAACCATGGGTGTGCCTCTGTCATTCCTCACATATTGGACAGCTTTAGGGTCTGGGATTGAATCAGGGCACTTGTAAAGCATGTGCTCAACATGGTCAGGGTTTAGTGCTGGGTCAACTTCCGGGTACAAACGGTGCACCAGCTTCACACAGTGAGTTCTCCCAACACTGTGAGCTCCTGTTGGACATAAAAAGAAAAAAGAAAAAAAAACCAACTTTTTAGTAATGGGGACACCTGGATTCATGACTATAAAGCTACCATTTGAGGTTTACATGTTAATATATATACCTAGCAAGGCAACCAGTCCAGGGGTGTCAATACCCATGGAAGCAAACCTGTCAAGAACAACAGATATGCTTTCATTGTGGTCTGGGAGATAGTCCTCGATCACATCTGCTCTGCTCTTCCTGCCATCCCTTCTTCCAGTTTTGAGAGGGATATGAGGTCCTCCTAGCTGAAATCAAGAAAAGTTTAGGCCACATTAAACTTCCATTTACTATAAAAGTACGTACTGGACAAATTTCAGCAGTCACTCTACATTCAAGCTAAAATAGACTGAAGATTACAAATCCTGTCAGAAATAGAGCATCTAATATCCTGAGAAAACCTGTCTTAAGTGACCTGAAAGGGAAAAAGACTCCAACTGGAGACACCAAATTCAGTTAAAGTTGCCATGCAAACTACAAAAGAGCCCAATCTGGCCAAAACATGCCTTCTTCTAGACCAAGCAGAGAGGATAAAAAATCGCTTAAAAGAATCAAAGACAAGACTGATGAAGTTTAAATCAGGGAAGTACCGAAACAATGCCATCTCTAGCAGACAGGACAAGAATATCAGCACAGGAAACGACTCCAGGACACTCTCTTTCAACAGCTTCTTTGATATCGTCAAAGTATCTAAAGTTCCTGAGGCCAAAGCTCCTGTCTGTCTCCTTCTCGGACAAGGTCCTCCTTGTTGAGTCCAGCAGCAGTGAAGCATCACATGACTACAAAACAAGACATGCATGATCATCAAGAACTAACAAAATCGGAAACAAAAAAGAGGAATAAAAGCAAGACTTAATTACCTGAACAGCACAGTCATGGAAGATGTTTCTTAGCCAAGAAAATGCAGTGTTTTTGTGTCTCTTGTAAAGGAGTCTAACTTGTTCTTTGACAATGTCCTCAGCTTGAGGGCATGTATCCTTGTAAAAGTTCATAACAAGACCAGGGTCTTCTTCATTTTCTGCTAATGCCGGCCTGACCGACACAGCTGAGAAGGACAACAAGGCAAAGAAGAAGAGAGCTTTGGCATCCATTTCTTTTTTGTTTTTCTTCACTATAGGTCACTGACCATGCTTTGAAGCTCTCTGGGGCAACTTCTTAAATAAAGAAATGACGGGTAGATTTTCAAATAAAATAAGAGCCAGTTGTGATAAATTTAATATTCTGGTTTTATGAGTTTGATTCTTTTTCCCTTTAGAGCATCTATGCTTTTACTGCTCTCTGGATAGTATTTTATTATCTTTTTGTGTTGAAAGTTTGGAAATTTTTGTTTTTTAGCTATTTAATTGAAGATGCTGATACAAGTTACTGGTTATTTAATTAAAAAATTATTTTTGATATTAATAATTGAAAACATTAAGAAAAATTAATTTTTTTTAAAACACTAAAATAAATAGGTCGTCTTGCAATGTGTCATTCACTTGGTCCCTCAAATGTTCCTTCTACTATAAGTTTTCATAATCGATGCATATTTTATGGATGATTTCGTGCAGGATAGAAGATGCAAAATTAAGTAGATTAAATTAAATTCCAGTTTAGAATTCTGAACCATTATTTTTTCTCGAACCATTAATTTATGTGTAGCTTCTTGGAAGCTGGATGATCATCTACTAGGAGTGTATATTACTTTATTTATTTATTTATAGTGTGACTATTAATGTCAAATTAATATCTCGAAGTAAGCATATTATAGATTTCAACAAATTCACTAAATTGCACGCTATGTAGAAGATTTAGTCAACTTTTTTCTTCTTTTTTATATAAGTTGATATGAGAAACAGATAATCAGACAAGGAATATATTATCTTGAAAAATACCTTCAATATCAAATAAATAAATAGAAAAGTTGTGTTTTCTTATGCTCACATGCAAGGGACATCGATAAAATCATAACAAAAGACAGAAGAAATTAAAGGTGGGGTAGTAATTAACACTAGATATTCAAGAATATATTTGAAGGAAACAATCTTTACTTGTGAATGAAACTTAGACCGTAGTTATTAATTGCTAATAAGTGGGACTGCCTTGCTGGCTGGTGGAAAAATAAAGCTATATATGGTCATGGCAGATGATTCAAGAATCTGTGCAAAAACCGACGATAAATTTGGAGCTAGGTGGAGGGAGATGAGCGTTGCTGTGCTACAGGGCTTGGTTTATCTTCTCTTCTTCTAGCTAATGAGTCGAAAACAGTGAAAGAGAAAGCTACATGAGCTATCACTTTCAAGTGGGGTTGCCCTAAAAGTAGAATTATTAGGGTTAATAATGCTCCTAATCACCTCATTCAAACTTCACAAGGAAGCTGAATCTTGGAAGCTAGCATGGGAAAATGCTTGCCAATGTTGCTGATTACAGTAACAAGATGATGTTCACCAATTATTAGATGGGATATGATCTTGATGAGAGCATTTCTGTGCAAGCAAGGTTGTACCACTCCTCTGCGTGGACCAGCAAGTACGAGATCTTCTGAATAAAGGGTTTTTTCAGCTCCATTGATGGATAATTGAGTGCTGGTTGTAAATGGTAAGGCACCAGTACTCCTGCATAATATAGTGTGAAAGGACAGCGACAAGAAAAACAAGATGATGGAAATGGAAAGAAACTATTTTCTTCTCGTTTACAGGATCAAATAATATATATAATCTTGAATAGACTGCTTTGAAATTAAGCATTAGCCAAGTGGTGAAGCAACTTATTGTTCAGCAGGACCCCATCTTCTGTGGCTCGTGGGAAAGAAGCTGAATGGCTTCCACTTCCTCAAATCTTGTGTTATTCATTCTTGCATATAATTATTCACCTCAAGTCTTCTGGTTCGATGGTTAAAAATGGTGAGGGCACTTGTTAAGTTCTTTTAATAGAAAAATAAAAATATAATTATACTATTTTAGTACATAGTAACGACAGATCTGGATCTATGCCACTTTTCAAGGGCATTGCCTAGCTAGCCGCCTAGGGAAAAAAGATATCAAAAGAAGGCTAGTGATGTCTTGTTGAGAGAAATTCCATGGATCAAGCCAAGCTAAAAGAGCCGTTTGTTATAATTGTATTTTAAAGTATTTTTTATTTTATTTTTAATATTAGTACAGAAAATATTAGAAAACTAATTTAAAATAAATAAAAAAAAAAACTCAAGACACTCTTAAAACACAGTAACAATTAGCCTTTACGCATGAAAATGGCCACCGACACTAAAGTTTGCTGTAGGAGGCAATGGTGATGGCTCATGATGAGCTTTCTCGAGTACTGTGACACCTGTCACTATGAACTATGAATGTCTACTCGACCTTAACTAGGAGGCCCCCTCCATGGTTTATATTAAATTTGAGCTGCGAAATTCTATATATATATAATAGGCTCAGATCTGTATTTAAATTCAAAAGTATCTTATTACAAGAGGTGAGAATCACCTCTTTTCTCTGTAATAATGGTCAATTCAATTTAATTATGATAATTTCGCTAATTATTAACATTAATCTCCTAACATGCAATTTAATCACCTCCGTGAACGGCAGAGCACTATTTAATCCCAACATGTAAGATCCAGCCAGAGATCTTTCCTGGCCCTTTAAAATAGAGAGAAAAAAAACAGTGGTGGGGCCAAGGCATGTAATTTATTTCTCTGTGCATGAATTCATCAACATTTGCCTCAAGATCCACGAAATGTGAGGACCTTCTTCATCTTCTACTACTATTATTATTATTATTATTATTATTATTATTAATACGGTTATCTTTACGAGTTTTAAAATTAATAATTATATAAACTTTTGATAATTTTAATAGAAGTGTCCGTCAAGATTAATTTTACAGTTCTAAATTAATAATTATATAAATGTTTAATAATTTTAATGTTTATAACAGTCAAACAAGTATTTTTTAAAAAATAAACTAAAAACTTGACCAAAACTATACTTGGAATTTAACCTTCTTCAACCTTCTTCGTCTTGCCTTGACGATGACGTGTACATAAAAGGGTCTGCCATATCCTATTTTAATAAACGGATAATGTTACAAAACGTACGTGCCCACTTGTAGCGTCTTCAAACGTAATTTTCAAAATTTAAATACATAGGCAGCATAGCATACCCATGTGTACATGATGCATGGTATACTTTGCATGGTCCACATCAAGGGTATTAAACCCCTCACGATCCATGATTTAATTTAAAACCCGAATTAAAAATTAAAAAGATTGATTTAAAGAATTTTTAAAAAAATCAAATCATATTAATTTTTATTTGGTTTTTTTTAAAACCCAGCTCAAGTCTAGAGTCATATTAGCAACTCACCGAGTTGATCCACCCAATCAAACTGGGATTAATAACACTGATCATCATGCCATTCAATAGAATTCAGTTACTTTGGAGTCTTTGGATGCTTTAGTTGGGTGTGATTCCTTCACAAGAATCTTGACCATTTGCAATGGGTGGGGCTAAGGCATGGGGAAAAGTTTAGTTCATGGCCCATGGACCACCCTTTAATGCAAGTAATAAAATTTTAGAGCCTGATTCGGAATGTAGTTGCGGTTGTTTTTAAAGTATTTTTAATACCGAAATACATTAAAATGATATTTTTTATTTTTTAAAAAATTATTTTTAAGATCAGTGCATCAAAACATAAAAAAAATTAATTTTTAGTAAAAATAAATTTAAATTTTAAAAAAACACAGGGGCCCGCATCTCCAAATGCTCCCTTAGAATGTGTACCCCCACTGGCCATGGAGGATATTAAAAAAAACAATAAATAAAAATAAAAGGGAAGTAAAAATCACTTTGTATGTAGATATAATTTACTATTTATTGTGACAATATAATTATAATTTTTCCATTGCAAAAAAAAATTTAATGGCTTTGGTGTTGAAGTATTTTGGTTTTTTTTTTCACAAGGCTTAATAATTATTAAAGAATTCATTAGAGATATAAGTTTTTTTTTCAATTTTTTAATCACATTAAAATAATATAATTATCTTCTGAATTAATTTTAAAAAAATTGGCACACGAGGGTATTTATGTCTTTTAAATTCTTTAAATACAATAAAATAACAAGTTTACCTTTTAAATCAAATAAATTAAACCATGCATCCACGACCATTTGATCTTTTCATTGGGACTATCATGTTATTACCAAGTTCATTATGGACAATTTAGTCTTGTAATACTGGTTAATTATTATTTTAATTGAAAATGCTACTAATGTATGCAATGCACGTATCATCATGTGGGCAACATTTGCTTGCTTTGAGTGGCATGTGCGACATCTCCTATTGTCATCTTCTGTTGTTTCATTGGAAATGTTGCCGTGTTTTTTTTCTTGTTGATGCAACACATGTCGACGATGAAGACGTAGTTTATCGCCAATGGAGCTTTATTTTTTTTTCTCTTCTCCTTTAAAAATTACAAGTTGGTTCTTTTTGTTGTTGCTATTTCAACTTCAATCCTTATTTTTTTATTTTTTATTTTTATTTTTGGTTATTTTGTAAAAGTTTTAATTGCTTTCAATTTCATTATTCAATCTCAATTTGTCATATATTATTATTTCAAATTTGATCCTTATTCTTTTTATTTATATTTTTTTCTTAGCCTTTTTGTAAAAGTTTTTTTGGCTTTCAATTTCATCTTTCAATCCAAATTTATAGTATATTATATTTTCAATTTGATCCTCATTCTTTTGATTTTTTTTGTCGTGTTATTAAGTTGAAACACAAGTTTGACGAGTTATCTCATATTGAATTACTCTTGATTATCCAAGTTACATGATTATCATGCAAACTCATGCCATGTTGATTTTTTAATTCTTTTTTTACACCACTTCATCCTTTAATTTTTAATTGAATAAAAATTATGCCGGTTTTTTAATTCTCTTTTTACCCAACTTTCTCTTTTCATATTTAATTAAATAAAAATTGAACATCATCATTTTTCTGTTCTTGAAAAAATATTCTCTTATTTTTTATCCATTTAATATCACTATTTTTTTATCTAATTAAAATAAATCGATAAATATACTCTCAATCATATAGAGTTTTTTATATTTAAAACACTCCAATGACACTTGAACTAAAAATAATTAATGGGGACCCACAACAAAGCACAGGACCACATCCAGTAATCTACATCTCAACAAGAATGATGTACTGTTCCTAGTTCCAACTTCCAAATCAATTGCAAAGGATGATGATTATTAGTAACAAAAGGGCCCAGCCATGGCAAGTAAGCTTACATGTGAGCACAGAGGAACTCTCTGTTATCCAAAGAGTTGTGATTTTTCAACATCCAATGGAGCCAGAAAAATCTCCAACATCATCGGCTGCGAAAGGTGGCCTGTTCGTTTAATAAAAGGGTACATAAGAACAAGACTGCCATGAAAATGTAGAGAATTCTAAGCTCTCCCTTTGACTAATTCCCTCCTCAAACAAAAGTTAGTACTAATGGTCCCATGCAACTTCATCTAGCCATCATTCATTCACCTTTCGAAGTGCATGCGATTGTTCTATGGATATTAGAGAAAGCGTGGAGGGAGAACAGGGCAATCGTAATACACCACCAGTAAAGCTGCTGGCACTATAAAATAAAGTTGTCCTATGGAAACTAGTCCACACGCACCATACTCGTTGTCTCAGTCTAAAAAATATGCATGGAAGTTACATAACAAATGCCTTTTTCTAAAGTGTTGCATTCTTCTACAGATCTCTCAAAAAATTGAGACTGCAAGAATGTTTGAACTACTAATCTCTCCAGCATCCACATGATGTTCATAACTCTTTTGAGCTCCTGGGGCTCTAAATGCCACATTTTGTGATAGGGGTATTACCATAAGGTGATCAGCATGGAGCTTGACATGTGGCATCTTCCAAATACTGGCAGGAGAATAATTTGTTACCCTGAATGAGGACAGTGTTTCTAGTGTTATCTTAGAAGCTGCTGCACCTCACATCTGCAACTAGGTGGCGGATGTGAGGGGCATACCATTTTACTCGTTCCACATGTTCTATTGAGACCTCCCAACAATGACCTGCAGATAAGCAGCAGCATGTCATGAGTGAACTTAGCATGTCAAGAGTGAGCTTTGACATCCTTGGCATTGCGTGCTCTTGTTAAATGAACTTCAGAAGGAGACCCAGAGTCCAGAAGACCATACCTTCGAATCTAGCAATTTCATCAATAGATTTCAAAACATGTGCGGTCCACAAAGACTCCTGTGAGTCCTTCACATTCCCGTGCACATGTAACATCCCACCCTCGCTCCTGCATTATTGGTGCTACCATCAGAAAGGGAGAGAAGGCAGGCATTTTACTATAGGCTCGGAAAGGTCAAACCAGAGTGGACAAACCCCATGGAAAATTTTCACTGCTAATGTGGCTTAAATCTCGAACGATGTTTAAACATTTTGTGGAGATGAAAGTTTTGAGCTAAAAATAAACTTGGTATGAAAGTTTCATGTTTAGATCATTGAGAGATGAGCAATATCTAATGTTAGGATAAATCACCTTAATGCCCTAACAGCAGTAGCCCAACTGTCCTCACTTGTTGGAAGAAGACCAAGACAAACTCGATTAGCAATTCCCTGCAATAAAGCAATTAGATTAATATGTAATAGCACAACATCCTTGTAACTGGTGCACATCTTATCGTGGTAGGATGTCTGTTATGGACATGATTAAAAAAAAAAAGATGTACATTATGGAACCACATTGGATTGCAGCCAACATATCAAAGAATCAAGCCAGGTGACCTGAAAGTTAGGTGCATGCTTCAATATAAATCAAGAAATTATCAAGTTACAGACAAATACACCAAGTCAACTCGCACCAGAGAAGCAGCACAAAGAGCAAGAACTTTAAATTTGAAAACTGGTAACAACAAAATCTAAGACCCCCACCCCTTTCACAACTACAAATAAAAAGGCATTCAGTATAGACAAACCCCAAAAACTTGAGAATTTGCAGGTAAAACATTAACAATGACCAGAGCAAAATGTACCTTAGGAGCTGTCATCCTATTATCTCCTTCAAGTACAATACATCGATCAGAGACAGAATTTACTTCAAGATTACGTCTGAGTGCCTCAACAGCATGAGGATTCCATTCACAAGCATAAACTAGTTTTGCTTTGGTCCTAATCAACACATCATTAAAACTCAAAATCAAATACAAACAAAAATGAAACAATGAAAAGTAGGCTTAATAAATTGGTAGAATTGAAGATTGAACTAAACTACTTCATGAATAACTTCCACCATTTTGATTGAAGTTGAACTTAGGAGGTGTTCATCAAACCTTTGAAATTATCTTCCCAAATTTTTACTTCTCCAGACATTGGTAAGTAAAAGACCAATTGAATTTGAAACAATCAGATTTTCTAACAGAGAGAAAAGTACTAACAATTGAATTTCAATTTGTACAGAGACTAATATAAATCACATATTACCTGACAAGAAATGGCAATGTGAAATATCCTATTCCAGCAAATAAATCCACTATAACCTCATCTTTGCACTCCAGATTTCCCATACGAAGCTTCTCAGAAAGATTACCCCAGGAGAACATGCACTTGGTAGCATCAAAGGAATAGAGAATTCCATTTTCTCGATGATCAACCCACCCATTATCTCCTACCAGAATCTCCAAAGTACTGTCCCTTGTTCCAGTGGATGCAACTCGCCCCTAAAATACCATCAGATTCACAGAATGAATACATGAATCAACAATACTTTCAAAATTTTTGTAAGCTTAAGAAAACCTTTATCCAATTGAAATTCAAGAACCTTTTTATGGAATACTGTTTATGAGCATATCATAGCAGTGGCATATGATTAATAAAACACATTGGGAAATATGATGATACATAAAAATAGCAGTATGCACTAAATAGCCATGACATTCAGTCCTTTGCGCATAGAAATGCAAGAATTATGCTTATACAGCAAACTAACAAAAGAAAGCATACATAAATAGATCCTAGCAATAGCAAGATGCTGCCTGATGATTATGCATAGAGATCCTTTTAACAATCAAAGTTACCGCACTGAAGTGTGATGATACAAATCATACATCAATGCCAACATTTCTAAACTCATGTAGAAAAATTCATGCTTTCAACTAGTATCTTTCCTCTGCCAATCAACCTAGGATACTACAGCCTCAGCATGCAGTTAGAAAACTTCAAATGTTGGATAATCATGGCTCAAAGATATGTATGAGCTTGGCAATAACAAATTATTAAATAAGATACATTACAAATTAAAATAAAAAAACATCTGTAAGCAAGCAAAATATCAACTCCAGTTTATAAATATTTCACGTTCTATCATACTTGGCGAGCAACACGGCGAGTATTAAGTGATTTGGCTACGATAGGCCAAAGCTCCTTGCTGATTGAGTCCCATATTGGATCCTTGAAGGATGTTGCTGGAAGCACCACAATATCCCCAAGTCGTTCCCATCTGAATGTACAGAAAAGTTGACAGGGTGAATGATATAAAAAAAAGATGAGCAACAATCTCAATAAGTATATTTCTCAGTAACCAATGTGACATGACCTCAACTTACAACACTTCAGCACAACAACAGATGCCAAAGATATAAAGTTCCCGACAAACTAACCTGTTTGGCAGTTGCTCTAATAGTGTTTCTGCTAGGTCTTTCTGTTTAATCAACAAGGCAATCGATTCATTCATTGTTTGAAAGGGAGATTTGGAAGATTTTCTAACTTCACCAACCTCATTTGCTAAATTAGTGGCACCACATTTCTTAAGGAAGTTCAAGGCTGTTGAACAGGACACCTCATTTAACAAAATTCCTCCTCCTGTAAATGGTTTACATACAAAAGTATCATTCCCCTCTTCAAACACATCCACATCCTGATCATGCTTTTTCAGAAACATGGCAGAGAATTTTTCTGTGATAGGAAAACAAATATGTAACCCATCCTCCTTAGTATAAACCTTCCTCCCAAGATCTAACCATCCAAAATTCTTCAGTATGTCTTTCCCCATTTTCGCATACTTCTTTTCAAGTTGTAGTACCCGGTTATAAGAAACCAACTGATGTTTCTCAGCCTCAAAGTTCATGACAGGACTCTGAGTTAAAGCCTCTGCATTTTCAGCATGAGAAACTCTAAAGTTGACATTCTTCTCTGTTGGCATAAGTTTGTCTCCTAAAGGTACCAGTGGAAGCAAGTTGACTTTAAATGGCTTGCTGAATTTTGTTCCAAATGCATAACAAGCTGCACCACCCCCAATGATAACAAGATCATCACCAACAACATTGGCTGTAGTTCGCACAAGCAACTCTTTGCCAATATAATCAAGTGTTACTTGTTTCCATGTATGGGACTGCAGATCAAGCAATGCCAACTCTTGGAAATGTTGTCCAACAGGGCAACCACCAATGACTCCAAGAAAATCCTTGTAGACAAACATTGAGTGGGAAAATCTAGCATGTGGACTTCTTCCAGCTGTCTTTTCTAACTTCCACATGCATGTTTGGACATCAAAACTGTATAAATCTCCAAGAGCTCTCTCACCATTGTATCCTCCAAACACGAATACTTTAGACCCATATGCTAGCATTGAGTGAGAATGACGAGCACATGGTCGTTCCCCATCACCCAAGACTTCTTTCCATTGCAGATTTCCAGTGTTAAAAACATGCAAGGATGATAAGATTGTATCATTGTTGTTAAGCCCACCATATACATATATGTTTGAGCCAACTACTGCTGCTGAATGCCGATGCCTGCAAAACATACATAAAGAATTCAAAAGCACAAATATGTCATTCATTCCAAGGAAAAGAAAACACATGATGCATGGATTCTAAGGAATCCATTATAAGAGATTTTAAAGATGCAAAGAAATGTGAACAAAATCAACAGTTGTTTTGCAAGATGGGATACACTCTTTTGTTTCTTTGACGAACAATTCATAAAGCCTGTCATTACATATCAAAAGGGCAAAAAAAAGGGAGACTAAAATGTGAACTGAAGAAAGTAATATAAATGTTCTCAACACTTCACCTTGAAGAGAAAACACTGCCAGTGCATTGTATCAGCTTCCATTCCATATTAGCTGTATTTAGAACCCATACATCATTCAGAATGCTAGAAGGATCAGCTCTGCCTCCAATAATAAAAACTAAATCAGCAACCAAAGAAGCCGTGTGACCCAATCGCGGAGATGGTGCACCCTCAACATCATTTGCTTTTAACTTGCCATTGAACGGATCAAGCAAAAAACAATCATTTCTCCGGGCATGCCTTCCAATCCCTCCAAAACCACCAAATACCAGAACACTTTTATTGCTTCCATTATCCAATACACAAGCAGAGTGGCCCCAAAGGAAAAGCTTCTCTACAGATTCACCAGCAACTAGGATCGAAGAAACAGGTAAACTGCAATCAGCAGCTTTTTCTCCTCCTCCTACCATCCCTGCCAATGCCAATGATTCAAAGACTCAAACTTTGGTGTAATATTAAAACGAAAAGTCTCCTGCAATCACACGTATATAATCTGTAAAAAATTCACACATCAGACATATACAATATACATCACTATGTAACAGCGACATTATAACATTCCAACCACTTACACAGAAAAATAGCTAAATTCAGAATTGCAAGAATATGCTAAAATCAATACAGTAGACAAAAAATTTATAGTCTACTAAACTTTCAAAGTCAGAAACTTTGACATGTGTTTCTATTGAATACACAATCTTTCAAAGTCAGTCTGTAATTCACAATACCTCAAGACATATAAGCTATAAAAAACTCAAGAAATTAATAAAGATTACCAATATGAGCATCCCCATTTGCTGTTCTCTCCGACTGATCATCATCCCCATCTCGGCGCTCACCATTCTCTGAAACTGTATGCCTCTGAAACCCATTGTCTATTAAACCACTCAAAAACCCTTGAGTTCTCTTCCAGTTAGCTTCCATTTTCTGATTCGCCACGTCAACAAGAAACTTCACATACTCTTCTGACACCAAAATCCTATCACTATCACCTAAAGGGACCTCCATTCTTATAGAACACCTGATCCCCACAATAACCCTCTTGTTATTAGCACTTGTAATCCCTGACTCTCTAAACCCACTCTTTATAGCAAAAGACACCAAAAATTGTGCAGCTTCAACGTCTCTACACTCCACAGCAATAATCAATGGCTCGAACCGGAACACCAACTCGGTTACCAAACCAGCTGCTGATTCGGAGGGCCCATCTGCTGAACTGGCAGACTCAGTGGTAAACTCGGTCGACTCAGAGGGGAAGAGCAGGGGGAGGAGAGAGTTGGGATTGGCCAGGTCGTGGGAGATGAAGAGCCAGGATCCTCCACGTGCTTTTTTCTTACTGGTGGGTGGTGTTGGGGTCCATTTCGGTTGGGAGAGGATAGAGATACGGCCGGAGCAGGAACTTGTGGTGAAGTAAGAAGGGTGAGAGTTGATGGTGTTGATGAGTGGGATTAAGTGTGTGTCTACCGTTCCTTTTGGTGACTTATCTGTCTTTGAGGATGCCAGTGAGCTTAACGTTGCTGCTTTTCTCTTCTCAAACTCCATGCTTTTCTCTGTTCCTAGTTCGTGTCTGGACAAGATGAAATAAGCCCTTCCTCACTGTCGAAGAAGAACTGAAGAAGAAGAAGGGTTTTAGGGGCTTTTCAGGCTAGGTTGTTTTGGGCTTTTGATACTTGGGTTTTGGGCCTAGTCAGGGCGAGTTCGTTTGGGAGTGCGGCCAGTAGCACGGTTCGCTGCACTCAAAGCATGTGAATATCTGTGCGGAAGCTTTTGATTTTAAAATGTTTTTAAAATTATTGTTTTTGAAAAAAATATTAAATTAACATTTTTAAGCTTTGTTTTAATAATTTTACGTATCTATGTAAAACAAAATTATATAAAACACATAATTTTTTATATATTTTAAATTAATAGCACTTTTAAAAATTATTTTGCATCACATTATCA
>Ga0307510_10000664_pt1 | contig 35025 bp, 41 predicted proteins | sample 12_EM_MG_FD_207224 | JGI IMG/M metagenome (GOLD analysis project Ga0307510, IMG submission 207224) | Populus trichocarpa ectomycorrhiza microbial communities from riparian zone in the Pacific Northwest, United States - 12_EM | ecosystem: Host-associated > Plants > Roots > Unclassified | place... | reverse complement strand
AGGGACTCTGTGTCTTCATCATGCTGTGTTTCTAGGGTGGGGAATTAGGTTGGGATGGTATTGTTAGGGGAGGCTCTTACTGGTTCTGTGTCTCTTATTCCTTTTAGCTTCATCAGAGGGGGATTCTGTGGTTGGGTCCATGATGTTAGTGGTGGGTTGGTTGGCGGACTTTCGGGGTCTGGTTTATTTTGTCTATATTATAGTGTCTTGGTCAGGGGCGCTTAGTGTTCATACTGTTGTTCGGTTGGGGGTTGTGCAGTCATTGTGCCTCTTGCACACTTCCTATGTTCATTAGGCCTGGGATTTGTGACTTACTTTCCATTCTGGACAGTCTTGCTGCTGTGTGATTTTGTGGTGTGGTTTCATGAGTTTTTTAGTGTGGTTCTTGTAAGTTGTTTGTCCTTTTGGTTCTTTTACTCCTTTTCATTTGCGTCTTATGACTTGCAGGTGACTGGGTTTCTGGGGCTTCGACTCTGCTCCTTTGTTTTTTTTTTACTTTACTTTGCTTTTTTATTACTGATATGTTCTATTCTGTGCTTTGTTCCATGTGTTACATGGGGGCATTTGTACCTGTGGCTTGCGCCTCTCCTTGCCCTGGTTTCAACCATGGGAAAAACCCCGCCTGGTGGTGGTTGTGGTTCAAGGAGCCCCCTGTCATCTGGCCTCTTCATTCTGGTCAAAATACCTGCCAGCAAGAAAAAAAAAAAGTGTCAATCATGACAAAAATCGTGATTCATTCAACATGGAGGGCCTTGCCAACTCACCACTTCCTGCATCGCTCTGTGAACACTTCTAGATCAACTTGAACCCAAGAAGGCATGGCTGAACATAGATGAGGGCTTGCCCTCCCACTAGCTGGTCTCCAGTTTGCAGGGCACCCAGAATAGCTTGGCAATGTGGGGGAAATAACCTTGCCTTTTGGCACAGAAGGGGGAGGAGAGGGGCATGGGGGAGTGGAGGTCATAGAGGAGTGTTTGGGTCACTGAGGATGCAGCAGAACTTGTGATGGTAGAGGTGCACTTTGTGGGGCATTGAAGCTGCAGACCGGGGATTGAAAGGCTAGGATCTGGGTTGCCTCCATAAGCCTGGAAAGGGAAATGAAAGGTGGAGGGTGGCACTCAAGAAGGTCTTGGTCAAGGAGTGCCATCGAGCAGTGGTGTGCCATTGTCACAGAGATAAGGTGCAGTGGACATCTGACTGATGGTGGGTGTAGCAGGGGTTGTGTCTGACTCTACAGAAGTGTACTTGGACATGCTTGAGTGAGCACAGGTATATGACAAGGGACTAACTGCATGTGTTGGAGGAGTAGGGGCACGTTTGGCATCAAGGGGAGGGTGAATTGAGGTGTCGGCAGCAGACCAGGAGCGCCTATTCCATGTATTGGCAAGGTGGGATGGACAAGGAGGGGACAAAGGAGAGTAAAGTCGGGTAGGGCTCAAGGGGGACCTGTCGCTCGGAGGGGCAGCATAAGATCCTACATCTGAACCGCTTTGGCTGGGTGTGGGAAGAGGGAGAGTCATACCCTGGTGAGAGGTATGACAGGGAAGGGCCATGGTGTGAACATCGATCGAAAGTGGGATGCATCGTTCATATGTCACACCAGTATCAGGATGACCTCCACCTTCAGGTTCAACACAATTGGCACTAGTGTTGCTGGAGAGTTGAGTTAACTCTGACTCACCTGAGTCGAGTTGCCTGAGTTGTTTGAACTTTTCATCCCCAGGTGTAAACGTGCACTGCTGCTGGAAGGTTATTGGAAGGCTTGAGACATGGATATGAACATGTATCTTTTCTCCTCCATTTTAATCTGCATCCTAATAAGAAGAAAAGGCATAATGGAACAAATGAGGGTACAATTGTGATGAACATGGGCTGGAGAGGAAGTAGGGGAGGGCAACTTGACCAACTAGATAGCCAATGCTGCGACTGCAGGAGTCGCTGTGACCAATTGCTGTGACTCAACTCAACTTCAGCTATAGCCAATGATGGTTATGACCCCAGGCCGGTTTGGAGTCAAAGCCACAGCAACACTAAGTGCACAGTCCTTGACGGCATCCCAGACCCCCTTGCTGCCTATGCCTCACAGTTCCTGGGGCAGGCTTGCCTCAATGGCAAACCACTGGAGATGAGGGATATCATCCATCTCCTCTCCAAGGAAGCAGACTGCATAAAGACCCGTCGTGCGCCGAAGGACCAGGCCCACACTCAAGGCAAGGGCAAAGCCAGCAGCCAGCCCAACGAGGCCCTTGCCACTACCAGTGCCTTCGAAGGCAGCAATGGCAGGTGCCACAAGGGGAAGTGCTACCACTGTGGCAAGGAAGGCCACTGGGTGCGTGAGTGCTGCACCAGGAAGAGGGAGGAGGCCGCGGCAGCAGCAGACCAGACCAGACAGACAGCACAGGCGAACCCGGGCACCACCAGCAAGCCTAAGAACAAGCCTGTGGGCTCTGCCAACCACATCACCACCAACAATGACAATCCGGACAACAGGGGATTCTAGGCCATCAAGGAGGTTCATGTGCGCTATGCGGAACCGGACCATCGCATGGACGACTCGGATTCCGACAATGAAGACAAAGCCTTCTGTGCTGAAACATGGGGTGCGGAGGATGAAGGCGACCTCGACTGGGCTGGACCAGACAACCAGCTAGTCAAGGAGGGGGAGGAACTGGAGGCCGTAGAGGAGGCCAGAGCAGCCACACTGCCCAAGGAGGACAGCACCCCTTGTACCGGGTCCCAACCTGCTCCCCACAACGCACCACATGTGTGCGACATCAGCAGCAACCTGGAGCCACACCGGGCACCAGATGAAGAGGGGCATATGCCCCACATCAGAGATGGATGCCTCCGGACCACCTCCTCACATGGAGAGCAGGTCACAGACACCATGTGCCTTGCGCACCATCCCCATGATGTTGCAGACTCACCAGAGTTTGCATATCCCAACAACCCCAAGCGAGCCATCTGCATACGCAAGGGTCAGTCACCCGGCTTCAATGCCATCATGCAGGCTTACCAAGCACCTTGGCTCAGGCCTGGCACTACCACCAAGGAGCAGGATGTCCCATTGGCACCAGCAGATCTGCTTGAGGGGGAGGAGGAGAGATTACCAGCTGTGGGCAGCGAGCAGACTGCTGTGCCAGGAACACCCTCAACTTCAAACGCCCCCCAATCACCCCATGGGCCGGACAGTTCGCCAGTCCAGCCACACAGAACTGCACACATCCACATGCCCTTGTGCATCATGCACGATATTCAAACAGAAGAAGTGGTGCATCTTGGCACCAATACCCTTCACCTTGCGCCTGGCCTGCAAGCCCCTGGTGCCTTTGCCGAAGACCCAGATGAAGCAGGGGGAGTGACGACAATGGAGGTTGGTGCACCAGCACCATCCCAGGACTCCAAAGTCATGGAGTCAGCATTCATGGCCAAGACCACAGAGACAGGAATCAGTGGTGTCGACCCCAATGATGCTGTTGCATATGGTGCTGCAGCCCAGGGTGGTATCCTCTCTGGAGAGCTTGGCACTGAGGACATATGTTAAGGTCCAAGGGCCTTAAAGGCACAATGTGCGTGGGTGGGTTTGGCGACAACTGGGATTGCTCAGTGGGTTATCCTCCTGAGGCAATGATTACATGAGTAGCTCAGTACCAGTTGGCTACACAGTATAACAAGTAAGTCCCCGATGATAAGGGCAACTCCTGAGTGTTCTGATAGAAGTAGAGGGGAGAGCTTCAAAGGGGGTTTGAAGCGACTAAGGGATTCGGGCTGTTTGACTCTGAGAGTCCTGGGTGGAAGCTACAAGTCTTGGATTGAAAACCAAGTTAGGCTTAGGGCCTAACTGCTAAAAGTATGGGTGCTTATATACAAGTGAGAAGTAACAGGTCACAGGAGTCACAGAATAATAGAGTCACATATAGTAAGGTTCATCATGAGCTGGCAGTTCTAAGTATAGCTCCATCATGAGTTGGCAGTCTTATCATGACATGGCAATGAGCTGGCAATCCATAAAGGGTTAAATGGTGGTGCTGTGGAATGCTGCGGACTGTGGAGTGATGGCATGTGATATCTGACTGCAGAATGGTCAGGTGATCCATCATGTTAAGGCTTCAATGGGCCTTGATAGTACGACTTGTACTAAGAGGTGAACTGGTGGCGAGTACTTAAAGAGGTAGAAGTCTCTAGTGTTGCTAGAGATGACTCTGAGAGGCTTATGTAAGAGATGAGAAAAAGGGGAGGCACTTGGGGAGCTTTCAAGAATGTTGATATTGAGAATCAAGTCAAGCTTAGGGCTTGACTGTCGAAATACAGGGCGCTTATATACAGGCAGGCGGGTGCACGTGTTACTATCACTAAGGTAGGTAGTTCTGGTCAAGAGGGGCCTGTCTGTGACGTATGAAGGTCCGCGGATAAGTGCCGCGGTCTGTATGAGTAGAACAATAGAGAATGAGCAAGAGTGAATGATAAAGTGACAAGTTGCCTAATCCATCCTTAAGGGTCAAACAATGGCGGCGGGTCATTCTAAGAAGAGAAGCGTCGCCATGATGCGATGACAACCACAAGGTTTGAGTTTGATCCAAGGAGATCTGGTCTCTGCATGCCCATTCTGGTCTAATGGGTGTCTAGCATAAGCAACTACCCTTTAAGGTAGTCCGTATTGATGGTGACCCAATTAAGGGCCATGTTGCTATCGTTTTCGTCTGCGGAGCTCTGCGTGGATGAGGGATTGTCTGCGGATCCTCTGGGGGAGGTCGACTGGTAGCCTTGACTCTGGGGTGAGGTGCCAGCTATGGGCGACGAGGTTGTAGGCGTGATTGAGTGATAACTGCCTTCTCTACTGGTGCGTTGGCGTATGGGTGCCGAGGAGGGACTTGTGGGTGACAGGGAGTGCTTGCAGGACACAGGACTATCCGGGGCAAGGTACTCTTGCCATGGTATGACGGGGGACTCTTCTGGGGACAAGGCATGCGTATTGCCTCCAGGGACATCAGGTTCATATGGAATGAATGGTTCTGGCTCTAAGGGCGGTGCGTCCTCCATGGGACTGTCTGGGTCTTCCAGTGGGTTCTCTACTGGGGTTGGCTCTTGGTACATCTCTATTGAGGAGTACTCCCGACGATGGATGTTCCATGGGACAGGGACAAGGGGCTCGACTGGGGGCTGATCAAGGGGTGACGATGGTCTGGATGGTTCACTGGGCAGTAGCGGTGGCAGGTCTGGTAGGGATGATGGGTTCAATGGTAGTGGTCGCTTAGGCGTGGATAGGGTGACGAGGAGGGGGTCCGACGAGGATGAGAAAAATTGGGGTGGATCATAACACATCAGGTGACTTGTCAGGTGATTGGATGGCGGTCTGAGCAGTGTGTAAGGAAACGAGTGGGGAATGAGTGACCAAGAGCACAGAATAAATGGTGGAAAATAGCGGAAAATGAAAATAGGGCCCAGGATCATAACATGATGCCCTTCCTAGAGTGGTCGTTACCACATGACCTAGGGTGAAGAGGGTTGCAACCAGTCGGAGGGTATACAAGGTATCCCAATATCCATGCTATCCGGAGTAGATTGTCTGGTATTGGTAATTTGTCCTTCCTCCATTGAGGAATTGGAGTTTGTTGTTTCTCCTTCTTCCATGAGTTCATCCTTGACTTCAAAAATTGTTTGAACTGGAGTCCCATAGAGACCGGTGAGTCCAAAGCTAGAGGGTGTCGACATGGTTGAGGTTTTAGGGGAATTAGAAGGGGTAGGGTGCTCCTCAGGACTCATTGATCGTTCTGTTTCTGGATCACTTCACTCATGTTTGAGCGGCATTGCAACATGTTGTGGGGATTCTTGTCGCTTTCCTATAATGGGTGATGGTTGTGCGCTTGACCAACTAGGTGGTCCTTCCTTATTGACCAATGGTTTGTCTTCCGTAAGGGGATGTTTGGGTAACGGGGTGGTTTGAATGGGTGGAATCCGTGGTAATCATGATGATGATGCCACAGGGGGTGAGGGTTCCGATTCGGGTGAGAGTTCCTTTTGCTTTCCTGTAACTGGTAGCGATTGAACTCTTTTCCATTCTGAACGCATTGGCCTGTTGACTGGTGGTTCGTCCTCTGTGAGAGGATGCTTGGGTAGTAAGGGAGTGGTGCGACTAGGGGTCATTGAGACAATGAGGGGTAGTTGTGATGAGGAGGCAACTGGAGGTGACAGTTGATCGATGATTCTTGGAAAAGGTGGCATATCCCATGGGAGGGGAATGAGGTTGAGTGAGGAGGGTGTGGTCCACTTGGCTGGTGGTAACAGTATGCTTTTCGTTTGTTGGGTGACTGGTGTTGATATTGGCAAAGATGGGGGTAGAGGTACATTGACTGGGTCAGGTGTTTCATCCATTGGAATTGGTGGGTCGTATTGTTCCATTGATGAGTATTCTCGTCGATGTGATCCCCAGGGAACTAGGGGAAGTGGTGGTGATGCAACTTGGGGTAATTCCGCAAGTGGTGGACTAGAGTAGGTGGGTACTGGGACGAATGGTGATGGGTCCACAAGGGGTGGTGTTGGTACTCTTGGTACAACTGGTGGTAATGGTATGATTTCTTTAGGTAGGGATGATGATGGGTGGATGAATTGGCGAATGACTGGTATTGGTCCGATGTGAGGTAGTGGTGCAGTGACTGGGGCTGATGGCAGTGGTTTTGGGATAGTGATGGTAGGTCCTCCTATTCCTCCTAAGGAACCTGGACTGGGTGTGAATACAGGTAATGGCAACTTGCTCCTCATGGTTCTTTTACGACTTTTAAGGAGAGTTCGAAGTCCTTCAAGGAATGTTTGGTCCTTCAGGGTTTGGTAGTGGGGAGATAATGTGCCGAAGGGGAGAATGGTCCTCTTTTGAAGGTTTCTTTCTTTTGCGATAGCTAAGAGAATTTCTTTTGTCACCATGTTGTAGAGTTGTCGATGGAAATGATAAAGGTAGAGGGTAGTGTTGCTGTCCTTCTTTCTAAACATTCTGGCAACTGAGGTGTTCTTGAACCGGTTGTTGAGGAGGGTCCACTTGTCACTGAGTTGGACCATATCCTTGATACATTCTTCATGCTTTCTCTTGAGCGATGTGGAGGAGGTGGTCTGAGGGGAGGAGTCCGGCATCGGTGTATTGTTTGGACTGGTTGTTGTCTTCTGTTTCTTCGATGGGAGTAGAGGGGTTGGGGTTGGTGACGTGAAGTGGAATGTTTTCCGTTTCTGCGGGGGTAATGGCTGTTTCATTGCTGCTACTTTCGCTAGTAGTGCTAGCGGGGATGACATGGTGTGTGGAATTTCGGGGATGATACTGAGGGGGATGGGGAGCAAAAGGAAATCGCTCATATTCGACAGGGATCCTAAGGATAGGTTCTTCGTTATCAACTGGGACCACGACTGCTTCATGGTTGATGTTGATGGCATCAAGGGTCTCTCTTGGTCGCCAAGTGGTCCAGTGGAATTGGATGTCAAAGTGTCCACGTTGGATGAAGGTTCCAAAGAAGTGGAGTTGATTGTTGTCGGTATGCATGCAGATGAGGATGATTCCATTGTTGGTACCCAAGGTAAAGACGGTAGAGGTGGCGAATCCTGTACTGGGGAGCTTGTGGTTGATGGAGGACATGGGAGTTGGGGATAAGGAAGGTCGTCTGAGATTCCAAGGGTTCTTATACTGCTTGGTTGACTTTCAAAGTCCGCTAGTAGATCCAAAGCATGGAGATCCTTGGAGTTAACCCAGGAATCATGAGCTGGTGAGTATCCTTTCCAGCGCACAAGGTATTGCTTCTTCTTCCATCGACCAAATAGTCGTTCCTTGAGTATCTGCTTGACTTCCCATTCCGGTTCGCCTTCTAGAATGTCTGGTGGTGGCTCTAGGAAGTTGGGGCCATGTTGATCGGTTTCTTTGTATGGCGTAAGTAGGGATGCGTGGAAGACATCATGGATTTTCCAGGTAGGGGGTAACTTGATTTTGTATGCAACTTTGGATATTTGGGAGACTACCTCGAAAGGTCTGTATCTCCTTGGTGATAACTTGGGTGTGATGTTACTTGGTAGGCGTAGATTTGTTCCTTCTAACCAGACTTTGGATTTGACGGGGAATGGTGAATGTCATGGACGTTCTTTGATCCAGGATTCTTGCGCTTTACATTGTGCCTCTTGGGCAGCTTTCCTGGCTTCATCAATGGATGAGAGTCGTTGTTTGAGGGATGGGATGTCTGTCTTTCTAGTTGGCTGATGTATTTGTGGGGTATAGCTGATGAGTAGGTCGAATGGTGTTTTCTTTGTCGTAGCAGAGGGCCAGGAGTTCTTAGTATATTGAGCGAGGGGTAACCAAGCGTGCCAGTTGTTCTGCTGAGTACCACAGAATACACGAAGGTACTGTTTGAGAGTTTGATTGGTTCGTTTGCTGGCTCCGTCTGTCTGAGGGTGATAGGCTGTGCTGATGTTTTGGCAGATATTCAGGATGCGACATAGTTCCATTGAGAACTTGGATACAAAGCGGACATCACGGTCCGAGATTATCTTGTGAGGTATGCCATAATGAGGGATAACATTGTTCAGGTAGAGTAGAGCAACTCCTTCAGAGTCGATTGCTTCATTACAGGGGATAAAGACAGATGCTTTTGAGCAATCTGTGTTGGTGATCGTGAGGATGGTGTCGTATCCTCCTGATAGGGGTAGTTTGGTGATGAAGTCCATGGCAACGGTCTCGAAAGGTCAAGCATTCTCAGTTGGGGTGATAGGGAACATAGGGGGATGAGCAGGATGAGTGTTGACTTTAGTCATTTGGCAGGTAGCGCAGCCTTTGATGTATTCAGTTACAAAGATTTTCATTCCAGGCCACCAGTAGTAGGGCAAGATAAGTTGGAGGGTTTTGGTAATTCCGGCATGTCCAGCGGTTTCGTGGTCGTGAAAAAGGGATGTTACTCCCCTCCTAAGGTCATTGTCTGCCACGACAACAAGTGCTGTTCTGTGGTACCAGTGAGTGCCATCCAGTAGGGATAAATTGTGAACTGGTGCCCATTGCTTGAGTTTACTTTGTTCTTGATATTGCGCTAATTTGACTCTTGAGTCTAGATTGTCTCCTACACTGTCCATGTTGAATACACGTATTGAAGTATGCTGGTCACAAAAATATTGGTCTGGCCATACAGTGACGTCTTCGTTGATTTCATTTGGTCCTTCATAGTCGGGTCGCCTAGATAGTGCATCTGCTTGGTTAGTAGCCCCAGGTTTGTACTCCAGTAGGATGTTATATTGCTTGCATTCTGGTAGGTAACCAGCAACATGTGGCCCAATTTTGCAGGGCTCTCTGTAGTATCTAAGGTTTGCGTGGTCAGTATACACTAGGACAGGGATTGTTGTTCCTTTGAGCAAGTGGGACCAGCAGCGAAGTCCTCTCATGACTCCAAGGAATTTGTGGTCGTAAATGGGGTAGTTTTGCTCAGTTTGTGTGAATTTCTGGGAGTGGAATCCCACCGGTCATCGTGGTCCTAGTTTCTGAGTGCCGTCTGGTTTGGTGGTAGGGGGGTCCCATTGGTAGAGTATTGCTCCTGTACCGACTTGTGAAGCATCGGTTTCAAGCTCAAATTGTTTGTCTGGGTCCAGTCTGGCTAGGATAGGTGCGCTGGTAATTAGGGTGATTAACTTGTCTTGGGCCTCTATTTGCTTGGGTCCCCATTCGAATGGTACGTCCTTTCTGGTAAGTGCTGTAAGAGGTGCGGCGATGATTGAGAAGTTGGGGCAGAACATACAGTGGTAGCCGGCGACTCCTAGGAATCTGTGAACTTGTCGTTTGTCTTTGAGTTCGCGTGGATAATCCCTGAGTCTGGCGACTTTGGCTGGGTCCACGGTTGCTCCTTCCTTTGAAATTCGGATGCCTAAGAAGTCCATTTGTGGCTGCATGAAGACGGATTTTGACAATTTGAGGTGTAGGCCATGACGTGCAAGTAAGTCGAATAAGAAATGGATAATTTCGATGTGTAATTTGAAGTCTTTGAGAAGGGTGCCTATGCCACAGTCATCCATGTAGTTTTGGAGGATGCATCGTATTTTGAGTATGCCTTTCTTTTCGAAGTATTCATATAGTTCTTCAAGAATACCATTCATGAACCATTGGAAGCTAGCTGGTGAGTTACTCATCCCAAAGAACATGACTTTGGGTTTGAATAGTCCTCAATGTGTTTTGAATGCGGCTTTCCATTGGTCGCCCTCCCGTATGTGGATATTATTGTAACCCCAGCGGATGTCAAACTTGCTGAATAGTTCCATTCCTTGCAAGTTTTTGATACACTGTTTGAGATTGGGGAGTGGGGTGACATCCTTTCGGGTAACTGCATTGAGGGGGCGATAGTTGATGATGTATCTCTTCTCCTTCGAGTCTTTCTTAGGGACCATGAAGGTAGAGAAGCTGTAGGGGGAGTCCGAGGGTGCGATGTAGCCTTTTTCCAGATTTTCGTTGATGAATTTGTTTTCCGCTTCCTGCTCATCTCTTGAGAGCAGGTAGACTTTGCAGTTGAAGCAGGTAGGGGTGGTGTCCATGAGTACAATTTTGTGGTCTCCGTCTCCACAAGCTGGCAGGAATTTGTTTGCTTCTTCATCCAAAAATAATGCCGTATGACATTTGAATTCTTCCGGGAGGGTGACTTCCTCCTTCCCATGTTCCGATGCATACTTATGGGCCATTTCGACTGCTGTGTGGGTGCGGTTAATCTCTACCAGGCCTTCCCTCATTTCTGAAGGAGTAACTCCTGACCATAGAGCGCACGTTTGTGCTTCGAGGATAAGATCTTCGTTTTCTTAATTTTTCTGTTTGAGCCATGTCTTTGCTTGCTGGAGGGTGCCATGTAATAAGGTTTCGATTTGGACTTTTGGTCCCTTGAGTTCACTTTTCTCCCAGTCAATGTCTGGATTGAATTTCTTGAACCATGGGTAGCCAAAGAGCATTTGATTGCGACCTAGATTTGTGACGTAGAACCTGGTTCGTTCCTTCTTGTTTCCTTGAGTGACAAGTAGGTTGCAAGCCCTAGTGATAGTCCCAGCTCAGTTCATAGTCCCATCGACATTGTATACTGCCCGTGAGTAAGGGAGTCTCTTGGTTCCTAAGTGAAGTTTGTCAATAGTTGTCTGGTCAATAAAGTTTTCTGTTGCTCCAGTGTCGAGCAAGATTGTTTCTTCTGCCGTCCCTCGATAGTGTGTGATTGGAACTTTGAGTTGTATTGAATTTGATTTATTTACAAACACACTATCAAGTCAGAAAGCCCTAACTAAGGCAGCTAGTTTCGGGCATTGGGAAAATCCTTTGGCATGAGTTTCCCGATGAAATCCAGCTTAGTCTCTTCGTTGAAGAAGTCCATATTTTCCTTCAAATAATCAGTGAGACTGTCAAGATTTTCAATATCTGGCATAATGGGTGCAGCATGAGCTCTAGTTAGTTCCCTGGAGTTGTTGGGACGACCGCTGAAGTTACTGCGGTCAGCTTGTTTCTTGCGACAATCCTTGGCTTGGTGTCCCTTGATTTCGCAGTAGAAGCAAGAGTTGCTTCTCATGAGTTCTGCTTTCTTGGCTTCAGAGTGCTGTTGTCCTCTGCCAGCGGTAGCATTGATGTCTGCAGTGACTGTAGCATCAACATCCATATGGTATCCTCCTTGAGAGGTGGTGCGTCGGTCATTTTTGTTCCTCCAGTTGTTGTTTTTCCCATAACCGCCTTTTCCAAGGTTGTTGACCTGCCTAGGGGCAAGTTTGAATGCTTGAAAAAGTCCTTGATGTCTTTGGGTGAACTCAGCTGCCGCTTTCCATTTGAGATGGGATTTGTGGGCCTGTTCTTTCCATTCTTTGAAGGTCCAGGGGACTTTAGTGGTAGGGTCATAGGTGGGGGAATTAATGATGGCGCTAGTGAGTCCTTGAGTCATAGTGTGCTTGAGGGTTTCTATGGTTCCCTTGTCATCTAGGGGAACATCCACTTCATGAGCAAGTTGCTTGAACTTGGCAAAGAAGTTGTCAAGACTGTCTCCTTGCTTGAGTTTGCATAACTCCTGGTAAGCTTCGGATCGACGGTTCTGGTTGGTGAAGGCATTATTGAATCTTTCCAGGTAGGTGATCCAGAGGTCTTCATCTTCATCAATTCCGTTGTCTACTGCTTCTCAGAGTTTCAGGAGTTGTTCTCCTTTCCAGGCATCTATGCGAGTGCCGTCCATATAACTGAGCATGGTGACAATCCTGGAGAAGGGTTTCTTCATGGTATCATTGTTTCGATTTACTGCATGCCATAGGTCCCAATTGAGTAGGAACTTGGTAGTTTTGTTTCTGTCTCCATCGAATATAAATGGAGGGTTTCCTTTGAGAGCGCTGTTAGAGGGATTAGTGATAACATTGATCCTCTGCGTATTTTCCTGGGCTTGGCCAGTAGCGATGTTAATTTCTTCCTGTTGTCCTTCCATTGCGGTTGGATGATCTGGGGTGTTGGGTCGGGTAGGAAGTTGCTGAAGTGCTGTGGTAACTGCTGCGATAGTGAGAGGGACGCTGGCCTCTTGTTCATAAAAGATGTGGTTGGGGTGCTGAGGGTCTGATATGATCCACCAGCCGACGTCTGAACTGTTGTATATGCCTCTTTGATTGGTTTGCCACTTGTCTTGTCTGAAGAGGAGTTTAACCCAGTAGTAGGTGCTGTTGGCCTCGATGAATTCAATAGGCGCGTGTTGTTTCTTTGGAGTATCAAGGTAGTATCCAGTGTTAGGATGTCCTGGTCCTTGATCGTCGAAGTATATGTTAACTTTAACATGCTCTGGGAGATCATCCTGTTGTCCCCTGAAGATTTGTGTAAACTCGTTGCTGAGTGTGTATGTCTGGGTGGTCGCCACGGTGGTAACAGCTCTGTGTTCCAAGAGCTCATAGGAAAGCCTAACTTGTGTTAAGGTCCAAGGGCCTTAAAGACGCGACGTGCGTGGGTGGGTTTGGCGACAACTGGGATTGCTCAGTGGGTTATCCTCCTGAGGCAATGATTACGTGAGTAGCTCAGTACCGGTTGGCTACACAGTATAACAAGTAAGTCCCCGATGATAAGGGCAACTCCTGAGTGTTCTGATAGAAGTAGAGGGGAGAGCTTCAAAGGGGGTTTGAAGCGACTAAGGGATTCGGGCTGTTTGACTCTGAGAGTCCTGGGTGGAAGCTACAAGTCTTGGATTGAAAACCAAGTTAGGCTTAGGGCCTAACTGCTAAAAGTATGGGTGCTTATATACAAGTGAGAAGTAACAGGTCACAGGAGTCACAGAATAATAGAGTTACGTATAGTAAGGTTCATCATGAGCTGGCAGTTCTAAGTATAGCTCCATCATGAGTTGGCGGTCTCATCATGACGTGGCAATAAGCTGGCAATCCATAAAGGGTTAAATGGTGGTGCTGTAGAATGCTGCAGACTGCGGAGTGATGGCATGTGATATCTGACTGCAGAATGGTCAGGTGATCCATCAGGTGACTTGTCAGGTGATTGGATGGCGGTCCAAGTGGCACGTAAGGAAACGAGTGGGGAATGAGTGACCAAGAGTGCAGAATAAATGGTGGAAAATAGCAGAAAATGAAAATAGGGCCCAGGATCGTAACAACATAGCTCTTGTTGACATTGCCACTCTTACCCTTGACATTGACAATCCTGAGCCCCTCTCAGCTCCCATCCCTCCTCTCACTAACCCGGCACCTGCAAGTGCAGCGGTGTGCGTCATCACATGCGACATGCCCCATTATGAGGCTGTCGACACATCCAACTGGGCCGCATTGGCAATGCACCCAGATGCCATCTTCTCAGATGCGAATGGCAGCATGGCTGTAGACAGGCGCACCACTGCGACATCAGGACAGGCATCCCACATCGTCAGTGGCACCATCCCCTGGCTTTCAAAGCGACAGGAAGACATCCCCTTGCCAACCACCACAAGTGACCACATTGCAGCAACACATGGCGGCAAGGAGGCACCATGGCCTTGCAGCCCTGTCTCAGACACCTTTGGTGACCCCAAGGCCCTCAATCCCTCATTTTCCAACAACTGACCACCCATCATGTTCACGTGCGATCGTCAATACCATCCCCCAGACCATGCATATCAACATGCAGCTCAGCTTGATCCCACCAGCCCACAGCCTGCAGACGACACCATGGCTGATGCACCCAGCAACCCCCAGTCTTCCGCCATGGAGAAGCACTTCGTCGCATCCCATGGACTGCATGTGAAGTGAGGGGGAGTGTTGCAGAAGTGGCAGTTGGCCAGGACACAGCCAGGTCCACCGGATCGAGGACCACACAGTGCGCACTGCCAGTGTGCAGTGTGCTAGTGCTCCTACCTGGTGTTTGGTTAATTCAGATACAGTACATACTCTAATTAGCATCCATTGTTACAATCCATTATGTTATGCTCTTGGGCACTTGGCCCACATTTTTCTTTCTTTTCTTGTCTGTTATGTACTTATATGATCACCTGACCACTTCTCACATGACCGCTTACCTGTGCACCAGAACCATCTTGCCAGGAATCCCATTGTTCCCTTCTTTTGTATGTTCTCTATTGTTCTCCCTTTATGGTAGTCTGTGACCACCATTGTTTGTGACACCATTGTCCTGTGACTCTTATTGTTTGTGACTCCATTGTTCTCCTTATTTGTATGCTTAGTCAGGTAGCTGCCCTTTTGTATATAAGCTGGACTTATATCCTAGAGTTGGGCCTTAAGCCTGACTTAGTTTGCAATCTATTGCGTTCTCTGTCCTTGTTGCTTGAACCAATTCTCTCTCTCTTTTATTTCTTTGGAATCATCTTCAAGTCTTTGAAGATATTCCCCATTCCTCTTTATCATCACCCAGACATTGGTCTTAGCGACCTTCTCACTTTTATCACCTTTCAAAGCACTCTAGGTTACTAAGGAAATTACGACCCTTGTAACTTCTTTACTGCTGCACATCTCACCTTTGCGCACATTGCGCCTTAAGGTTCAATAGGCCTTAACATAAGTCAGGCTTTCCTCGAACGTCCTTGAAACACAGGACAACACCAGTTACAACCTGGCAGCAGTAGTACTCATTGGAACTCTTGAACAAAACAAGAGAGTTCACAGGAGACAACAAGACGATCTTCCAGCACATGTCAAAGGCAAAGCATACTTTGAATACTACGGACCCAGACATAAAGACACTGGATACTATGTCGATCTCCCAAAGAAATCACATGGAGTTGTTGAATTCGTCAAAGTAGAAGACATCAACTTTTGGGTAAAACTCCTCTGGAAAGACAACCAGTGGTACATGAACCAAGGAGGAGTACTTCACACCCCAAAACTCGGTGCTTGGAAAGAAACAGACCCTCAGCACCCACATTACGTCAACCCAGATCACTATAGCCCAATGCTCCACACTGCTGTCGAGCAATCACCAGACAAAGAAATACTTGCAGGAGGAGTTCACCACATCGCAACCCTCCAAGGAAGTAACCCATTCACAGAACAAGCTCCTATTCTTCCCCAAATTGAATCAGCAGTCCAACAAGGCATCGACATCCCTCTTGACACTGTCCCAGCCACCGCTGTTTTACCCCAGTTATCCATCCAAACCACAATGGCAGAACAACAAGAGGCAATTAATGTCGCTACTGAACAAAGTGGACAGGAAGCACAGAGAATCAACATCATTGCTAGCCCTGCCAATGGTGCTCTTAAAGGGAACCCACCACCCATCTTCACTGGAGATAGAAGCACAACTAGAAAGTTTATAAACAACTTTGACCTCTGGAAGGCAATTAACCGACACAATGACACCATGAAGAAACCCTTTTCCAGAGTTGTCACCCTCCTCACCTACATGGACAGTTCCCTAGTAGACGCCTGGAAGGAAGAACAAATGCACAAACTCCAGGAAGCAATAGACAATGGAACTCAGGAAACAGACGAAGATCTCTGGGACAGCTTCATGGAAAGATTCAAAGTCACCTTTACCAACCAAAATCAAAAGGAGGAAGCCTACCAAAAATTATGCAAACTCAAGCAAGGAGAAAGCCTTGACGACTTCTTTGCTAAATTTAAACAACTTGCCCATGAAGCAGGAGTTCCCCTAGATGACAAAGGAACTATCGAAACCCTCAAACATGCCATGAACCCACCACTTACCAGAGCGGTTATACAATCTCCTGATTTCAACCCAAATGCAGACGTCCCATGGACCTTTAAAAAATGGGAAGACCAGGCTAGAATGTCCCACCAAAAGTGGTTGGCTGCCATTCAATACAGTCAGCAAAAACAAGGACTTTACAGAGCTTTCGGCCTGACACCTAGGCCAAACCAAGGGAAAAGCAACCAACACGGAAGAAACAGAACTTCCAGACCACACACCACCTCCCAAGGAGGATATGCCATGGACGTTGACGCCAACAGAATGGGACAAACACATTCCGATGCCAAAAAGCAGCAACTCATGAATAAAAACAAATGTTTTTATTGTGAAATCAGAGGACACCAAGCCTGTGTCTGTCACAAGAAGATAGCGGACTGTGCCAAAGGTGGCAAAACCGCTAGCAGTGACACTTCTACCATCCGAAACCAGGACCCCATTGACATGACCCCAGACGACACCTCTGGCTTCTTGAAAGACCATATGGGCTTGCTTGACAAAGATACCAAGCTGAGCATCATCGAATCTCTTATGCCAAAGGATTTTCCTCAAGCCCAAAACTAGCTGCCATAGTTAGGGCATTCCGCCTCGATAGTGTTTTTGTAAATCGCTCAAATTCTGTGCAAATAAAAGTCACATTTTCATACTATTGAGGGAAGGCAGAAGAAACAGTCCTACTTGACACTGGGGCAACCAAAAATTTCATCGACCACACAACTGTCATTAAACTATGCTTAGGAATGAAGAAACTTCCCTACCCCCACCCAGTATTCAATGTTGATGGAACTCTTAACCACCATGGAACAATCACTCATGCCTGTAACCTACTTGTTACTAAAGGCAACAAAAGAGAACATCAAAGATTCTTTGTCACTAACCTAGGACGAGATCGACTTCTCTTTGGCTACCCATGGTTTAAAGCTTTTAAACCAGAAATCGACTGGGAGAAAGGAACACTCTTAGGCCCAAAATGTTATGTTCTTGGGCTTACGCAGGGTGCATTTTTCATTTTCCACCTGCTTACTAAGCCTTTCCCATCACGTGACCAACCACCCATCCATCTCGATCACATGACCAACCACCTGACTAGTCACCTGACCACCCACATGACCAGTCACATGCCATTTCAGTCACCTGCTCCTCAAAGTCACCTGTCCTATATCACCTGCTCCCAAGTCACCTGCACATCACCTGAAACTCCCTCACCTGACCTCACATGACCCTATCCCTACTCCTGACTCATCTCTATTCGCTTACCTCAGCCTCGCCTCCGGATTCTCGGCCCGCTTACTATACTTTCCTCATAGCCTCATTTTATGACTCATACTGACTCCTTTCTTGTTACCTTCACGCGTGAGTCAGTTCCGCGGTATATGACTCCATCTTTTGGGCTATGACTCGTTACTAGTACAAGTACTCGTCGTATTATGCCTTAGTCATACAGCCTCCTCACATATATATAAACCCTCGTGTTTTCCTAGAGTTGGGCCTTAAGCCTGACTTGGTTTAATCCCAAGTGTTGTAGCTTCCACTGCGCTTTCAGTTTTCGCCCGCATCCCTTCTAAGTCGTCTCGAACATCGTCGAGACTCTCTTCTACATCTTTCACTATCACCACTAGTGTCTTGCACGCGTGCAGACCCGTCATACCAGCGCATCCAAGGGCCAGCGTTCGCTACCTGCGATCCCTTGAAGTACAAGTCCCGCCGCCGTTATACAAACCCGTGCACGTCGCACCTTAGGGTCCTTGGCCCTTAACACAAAAGTTCAAATGGAAACTCTATTATTTGGAACTCTTCAACGCGCAAAAACATGGGTCAAAAGTAAAATACCAGTCAATGAAGATCTCATCCTCGAAGCACAACAAACCAGGTGCGCTCCATGGTTGGGAGTAACCCCTTTAGAAATAAAGGGAGGCCCAGTGGAAGTCAATCGCACCCATACAGCAATAGAAATGGCCCATAAGTACACAACAGAACATGGGAAGGAGGAAATCACTCTCCCGGAAAAATTCAAATGTCACACGGCATTATTCTCAGATAAAGAAGCAAACAAATTTCCACCAACTTGTGGTGAAGGAGACCATAAAATTGTACTAATGGATACCGCACCCACTTGCTTCAACTGCAAAGTTTATCCGCTTTCAAGGGATGAACAAAAAGCAGAGGATCAATTCATCAACGAAAACTTGGCCAAAGGATATATCACACCATCGGACTCCCCCTATGGTTTTTCAACCTTTATGGTCCCTAAAAAGGACTCTAAAGAGAAACGATATATTACTGATTATTGCCCCCTCAATGTGGTCACCAGGAAAGATATCACCCCACTCCCCAACCTCAAACAATGCATTGAAAACCTACAGGGAATGGAATTATTCAGTAAATTCGACATCTGTTGGGGCTATAACAATATCCGAATATGTGAAGGAGACCAATGGAAAGCTGCTTTCAAAACTCGCCAAGGACTATTCGAACCAAAAGTAATGTTCTTTGGCATGAGCAACTCACCAGCAAGTTTTCAACGCTTTATGAATGGTATTCTTGAAGAGTTATATGAACACTTTGAGAAGAAAGGTATACTCGAAATACGGCGCATACTCCAAAACTATATGGACGATTGCGGAATAGGAACCCTACTCAAAGATTTCGACCTTCATGTCGACATTATCCATTTCCTATTTGATCTCCTTGCGTGCCATGGCCTACATCTTAAATTGTCGAAATCTGTCTTTATGCAGCCACAAATGGACTTCTTGGGCGTCCAGATATCAAAAGAAGGAGCCACAGTCAACCCAGCTAAAGTTGCAGGACTCAGGGACTACCCACGTGAACTCAAAGACAAGCGACAAGTCCGTGGATTCCTAGGAGTCTCTGGATACCATCGCATGTTCTGCCCTAATTTCAGTATCATTGCCGCACCACTCACAAAGCTCACTGGAAAAGATGTACCTTTCGAATGGGGATCCCAACAAAAGGAGGCTCAAAACAAACTTATCGATATGATCACCCACGCACCAGTACTCATTCGACCAGATCCGGACCGACAATTCGAACTTGAAACAGATGCGTCACAAATTGGAACAGGTGCTATATTATATCAATGGGATCCTCCTATTACAAAACCAGACGGCACCCAGAAACCAGGACCAAGACGACCAGTTGGGTTCCATTCCCAGAAATTCACCCAAACTGAACAAAACTACCCTATCTATGATCAAGAATTCCTGGGAGTTATGCGCGGACTATGTTGCTGGTCTCATCTCCTCAAAGGAACGACTATACCTGTTCTAGTTTTCACTGATCATGCCAACCTTCACTATTACCGGGAACCCAGAAAAATAGGTCCTTGCATTGCTGGATACCTACCAGAAAGGGAGCAGTACAACATCATTTTGGAATACAAACCTGGCACCACTAATCGTGCAGATGCATTATCCAGAAGACCTGATTACGAAGGACCCAACCCAATTAATGACGACATCACTGTATGGCCGGACCACTACTTTTGCAACAATCATACCTCAATTCGAGTATTTGACATGGACAGTATTGGCGATAACTTGGATAGCTGTATCAAATTGGCTCAATACAAAGAGCAACCGCTACTCAAAAAATGGGCACCAACACATAACCTTTCCCTATTGGACGGTACACATTGGTATCACAGGACTGCCCTAGTTGTCGTGGCAGACAACGCTCTTAGGAGGGGAGTAATTTCCCTTTTTCGTGACCATGTGACTGCCAGGCACGCCAGAATTACCAAGACACTTCAACTAATCACCCCATACTACTGGTGGCCCAACCTGAAAACCTTCGTCACTGAATACATCAAAGGATGCACTACATGCCAAATGACCAAAGTCAACACCCATCCTACCCATCCACCCATGTTTCCCATCACTCCCACAGACAACGCATGACCCTTTGAAACTATCACAATGGACTTCATCACTAAACTCCCACAGTCAGGTAGTTTCGACACTATTCTTATGATCACAGACACCAATTGCTCCAAAGTGTCTATCTTCATCCCCTGTCATGAGACCATCGACTCAGAAGGAGTAGCCTTACTCTATCTCAATCACATCATTCCCCACTATGGCATTCCCCGCAAGATCATATCGGACTGCAACGTCCACTTCATATCGAAATTCTCAACAGAACTCTGCCGTATCCTCAACATCTATCAGAACATCAGTACAGCATATCACCCTCAAACCGATGGAGCAAGTGAAAGAACCAATCAAACCTTGGAGCAATATCTCTGAGTATTTTGCAGAACACAACAGAACAATTGGCACGCATGGTTACCACTTGCTCAATACACTAAGAACTCATGGCCATCTGCAACCACCAAGAAAACGCCATATGATTTACTTATCAGATACACACCCCAAGTACACCAACCAACTCAGAAAGCCACCATTCCCTCCCTAGAACAACAACTCTCATCCATTGAAGAAGCCAGGAAAGCCGCCCAAGAGGCCCAATGTAAAGCGCAAGAATCCTGGATAAAAGAGAAGCCACGATACATCCCATTTATAGTAGGATCAAAGGTCTGGCTAGAAGGAACCAACCTATGACTTCCAAGTAACACCACACCCAAGCTTTCCCCAAGGAGATACGGACCTTTTAAGGTAGTCTCCCAGATATCAAAAGTCGCTTACAAACTCGAACTCCCTTCCACTTGGAAAATCCATGACGTCTTCCATGCCTCATTACTCACACCTTACAAAGAAACCGATCAACACAGCCCTAATTTTATCGAACCACCTCCTGATATTCTAGAAGGCGAACCTGAATGGGAAGTCGAGAAGATTCTAAAGGAGAGGTCTTTTGGCCGTTGGAAGAAGAAGCAGTACCTTGTGCACTGGAAGGGTTACTCACCAGCCCATGACTCATGGACTAACTCCGAGGATCTCCACGCACCGGAGTTACTAGCGGACTTTCAAAAGCGATCCAAGAGTATAAGAACCCTCCGTCTGAACAACTCAACCCCATCTCTCTTATGTCCAGTAACCTCACCATCCCTCACTATCAAAGCTATGTCTACCAGCAAGAACAGTGCACCATCTACACCCGTGAACGCATTGACTGGAACAGCAACATATCCCTTTTCTTGACGATCGTCACCCCAGGACATGCCACTTGCCATAGTTGGACCACTGGACAACAACATGGCGATGGATACATCGTCACCTGTAAGGACACCTCTGATAGTCACCCTGGGCGAATTACCCGTTCCACCAGCTACCTCCCCCAGCCTAGTTTCTCAGTCATCGACACCACCCCTCCCAGTACCACCACCGATATTCCTAGCACCCCCTTATGTTACAGGGCCTTCTACATCCCCCTCCCAGAGACTACTTGCCCTGGTGGATGCCACAGTGAATGCGACCACGTCCCCACTCCCATTTGACAATCGGTCCCCCAACCCTCCCCTTTCATCCATACCCATTACCCCGAACCCTTCACCGTCCTGCCCACTGACACCAGTGGTCCTCCGCCATACCCGATCCCCTCTCCCATCATTCTTCCGCAATCAATCCCAATCCCCCCCTTTGGAGTACCAGGAAACTCCACTGATGATTTTCAGAATAGGGACACCCAGTCAAGAGGACATAAAAGATGTCAGGAGGAACTGTCGAGCACTCCTGAAAGCTATGGAGGCACATCAAAGACTCGAAAACACTCTGGAGGCTTGGACAGAAGGACTGATGCCTGCCATTAACATTCTTGGCAACGACGGGCTTGATGATCAAATCTTCACTACTAGTTTTCGAGATTTCTCCACCGTCCAACATCTCTTCTTTGTCCCTCAAATCTTAACTGAGGTAGAGCCATTCCTGGATGATGATAGTGTCCAGAGCAACCCACCTGAGCCCTTGGGTGCTCAGTACAACCCCACCATTTCTAAGTCCAGCACACCATCTCCCATCACCATTAACCCACCACTGAGCGACAAACTCGAAGACCTTACACATCCCAGAGAAGGATGGGCTCTCTTCAATGCTGGCAACCCTGGGAACTACCCCCTTGTCTTTTCTAATGATGAAGGACAGCCGGAAGTAGCCAAGTACATTTGCTTTCGCTCCACAGAAGAAGACACTTACTTGGTGGGGACTCAAGGAAAGGGTGATAGGGAGTATGCCACCCCATTACAAGTGAAAGCCTATCCATCTCCCAATTTCAACTGACATGGAGTCAAAGACACTGACCTCCACATTTTTCATCCCTCACATCTTTCTTGCCTCATGGTGGATATGGCGCTGGTCAACCTCAAAGATCCTGGGGTTCTTGCTGATGTCCATCGGCTTCAGGGCCTTCATAACGTCATTTCTAGTGCCAAGCGACAATGCCTAGAAATGGAGAAGAAAGAAACTCAAGCTGAGGCGGACTTACTTGTGGTAGAACGATGTTTAGCCTCAAGTGCGGTTCGCACCTGCCTTCAGCAACATCTTCTTGCCACACATCCCCCTTCCCCCCCTACCTTCCTCATTCCCACCTGTGATTATCGGGTCCCACGTATCTTCGCCGCCCAAGGTCCACCCGATGTTGAAGAAGGAGAAGACAACCTAGAATGCCGCGTAGTACTTGGTAAACGACGTCAGGGAGCCAAGGTCAAGTTTCCATATTGTCTTAGGTGCAATCAGGACGAACCTGGCCATGGGGTTGAAGAGTACCCCCTATGGAAGACCTGCCGCTGGTGTCTTAGTACCCAGCACACTCACGATGATTGCCCCTCTCCTTACAATTCCTGTACTCCCAATCGCTGCCTCGTTTACTTTGGACATCCCAACTTCGGGAGTTATTGCTCAGCGACTCCAGCGGAAGCTCTTCGCCATGAGTTGGAGGTTGTGTATGCAGATGCAGAGTGGGACAATGCTGACACCTGTTATGAAGGGTCAGACATCTAGTTGCGTGGTAGCAACTCTCTAGGGAGGGCGTTGTGTTACGCTCTTGGGCACTTGGCCCACATTTTTCTTTCTTTTCTTGTCTGTTATGTACTTATACGATCACCTGACCACTTCTCACATGACCGCTTACCTGTGCACCAGAACCATCTTGCCAGGAATCCCATTGTTCCCTTCTTTTGTACATTCTCTATTGTTCTCCCTTTATGGTAGTCTGTGACCACCATTGTTCATGACACCATTGTCCTGTGACTCTTATTGTTTGTGACTCCATTGTTCTCCTTATTTGTACGCTTAGTCAGGTAGCTGCCCTTTTGTATATAAGCTGGACTTATATCCTAGAGTTGGGCCTTAAGCCTGACTTAGTTTGCAATCTATTGCGTTCTCTGTCCTTGTTGCTTGAACCAATTCTCTCTCTCTTTTATTTCTTTGGAATCATCTTCAAGTCTTTGAAGATATTCCCCATTCCTCTTTATCATCACCCAGACATTGGTCTTAGCGACCTTCTCGCTTTTATCACCTTTCAAAGCACTCTAGGTTACTAAGGGAATTACGACCCTTGTAACTTCTTTACTGCTGCACATCTCACCTTTGCACATGTTGCGCCTTAAGGTTCAATAGGCCTTAACACATTAAGTACTTTTGTATGTCATGTAGTGGACCCTTAGTGTGTGCATCCTAGTGCCCAACTAAGCATCTGCTACACAGATTGTTTACCACTCACACTCCTTTGCATTCACTGCTTGCTTTCCCCAAACTTTACTTTCATTTAGTGCTACATACCAACTCCTTCTTGAAGCCCTCCTTCCACACCTGTTCATCAGCAAAGTCACGAATGGAGGTGTAGGCCTCTATGGCAGCCTCAACTCTGGATGCAATTTCAAGGAAAGGAGACATTTTCGAGGTGTGAATAGTTCGGGAGCATCAGGAGACTTGTTGCAGTCAAAGACTTGCTTGCCAAGTGTTGAATTTTCCTGTTTTCAATTGAGGCGTGACTCAGCAAAAGATTTTAAGCATCACACTCCAAATACAGCATCACAAAGGATCCCCCTAAACCACACTGCACACACTGCCATGGCCAATCCACTCTTCTCACACTGTCCTTTTCCTGAAGACCAGCAGTGAGCACCTGCTCCTATGGACCTACCTACAAAGGATTCTGGTTCACAGATGGGTTCTCTGACCTCTTCTAAAAGAAAAAAAGCTGCTGGTAAAGTTGCACCGCTATCCTGTGAGTCAGAGCAGGGTGATTTTGAGATGCATGGTCTGCTGTCCTTGGAATCAGAGGATGAAACTGGTAAGTCTGCATTGTACTCTATGCAACCTGAAAATAATCTCTAAACAAGTGCCACATTTTCCTAGAGCCAAAGGTACTGCACCACTATGGCATGTTGGAGCTTCTTGAAGATCTCACCCCATCTGCACTGCACAAGTCCGAATTTGGCATGCAGGACCTCCTCAGAGATCCCACCCCATCACCAACCAACTCTGACTCTGGCATGCAGAAGCTCCCATCCCAGTCTCCACCACCTCCCCCACCAGCCAAATCCGACTTTGGCATGCGGGACCTTCTCAGAGATCTCACCCTGTCACCAACCAACTCTGACTCTGGGATGTAGGAGCTCCTGTCCCTAGCCCCATCACCTCCCCCACCAGCCAAGTCCGACTTTGGCATATGGGACCTTCTTAGAGATCTCACCCTGTCACCAACCAACTCTGACTCTGGGATTCAGCAGCTCCTGTCCCAGTCCCCACCTCCTCCCCCGCAGGCCAAGTCCGACTTTGGCATGTGGGCCCTTCTCAGAAATATCACACCACCACCAACCAACTCCAACTCTGGCATGTGGGAGCTCCTGTCCCATTCCCCACCACCTTCCCCACCAGCCAAGTCCAACTTTGGCATGTGGGACCTTCTCAGGGATACCACCCCGTCACCGACCACCTCTGACATTGGCATGCAGGAGCTCCTGCCCCTGTCCCCAACACTTCTTCCATCGCCAGAACCAAGGCATGTGTCTGGTGTGTGGGGGACACATACTCTGCCGCTGGTGCCAAGTCATGACAGTGATCTTAGGATCCAACACTTCCACTTACCAGAGTCTCAAGACAATATTGGGATGCAGACAGCTCCTCCACCGGAACTTCATGGCTCCAGCAGCTCATCCCAGCAGCCTCATGAGTTTTGCATTGCTAACTTTGATATGCATCTTATTCTGGTTCTTGCAGGCTGGTCATGGGGAGATCAGGCACCAGTTCCCATGCCTCAGACTGTTGGAGGAGCCGAGCACAGAGGTGAATCAGTAGGTCAAGCTGTTCACATGTTGGAATAGCTGCTAATGAAGTGCTTTTCTAGGGTGATCCCTGTGCGTCGATCTTACATGAGGGGGCGGATGCATTTAGGAATATCAATGACCTTGTTTCTGATATCTATAGAGTGGAGCAAACATTGAGTGGAGTTATTAAAGTAATGATTGCAGAGTTAGAGGATGCAGAGGTACAGAACATGATGTAGCTTCGCTGCTGATGTTGAATGTTGAGCACTTGCCCTATGAGAAATTCTTTGACACTGTGTGACCCAATTCAATGCAGGCTGATTTGGTTGATAAAAACTGACTCTGAGGGGCACCAGTTAACTACAGTAGATAGTTGGTTTCTTATGTCAGTCATCAGTCATGTTCTTTGATACTGTGATGTCATATCATTTTGGTTTGAATTCAATATGCTGTGACTTGAGTGCGCCTTCACTAACATCGTCAACATCACCATCACCACAACATGAAAATGGTCACCATGCTCCTTGTCATCCTGCCTCACTGTCCTCATTCATTGTCTCCTTTTCTGTTTTCCTCATCATTCTTACTTCCTCACTCAACATCGCTCACAAAGTTGCTGCCATCCGGCACTCATACACTATATTTGTGAAGCTATGTACCTGTAGAACAGACATAAGGTGCTGGGCCAAAGGTAGCTATAGTGTATGAACAAGAAGTTATCAATACTAACCTCAGTCTGAAGAACATGAAGACTAAGGCTTTACATGCAAGAGCAGTGCGATATAAGTACTTGAATAGCGATCAGCGATGAAAGTACTAAATGCAAGAAAAGTTAAATCCGGTAATCACAAGTTTAAATGTCCACATAGAACACTAAGACATACATCAGTATGAGAAGTGTCAATGTCAGTGAAAGATAAGAGATAGCGCCCCATTGTGGGTCACAATGCCCCAAGTGCACAATTGAATCTCCTATGTCCAACATGATGTAGCTAAGATGCAGGCCCCTCCTCCTCAGTAAAACCCGGTACCTCCTTATGACCTTCAGATTTTGATAGATTGGCATCCTTGACCTGGTAATATTTGGATTGCTGGGATGAGGATGCATTGGGAGAGGAACTGCCGCATGCCCCCTCAAGCTTGTGCATGCATTTAGATGTCTTGGGTGAGGATGTGTCTCTGCCTTTGGCTAAAGAATGGTGCGGCAGCATTAGCTCAGCACCGAATGTCTTTAGACCAAATGTATTTGAATGTGACGTACAGCAGGGCAATGTAGAATGCAAAGAAGCCTTGAGATTGACTGTGGGGGGTTGTGGGTGATAAGGATCTTTGCCCTCGCTGGTCTCTTGACTCCTGACATTGTCATGGGTGTCATTATCATCCACGACCATGTTGTCATCTCCATTCATCAACTGGTCAATTATGCGGCAATATCTCAATGCCTGCTTTTCTTGCACCATCCTTGCTGCCTTCTTGGCCTCCAAATCAGCCTCCAAGATGGTGCAACGCAACCTTGCCTTGTGTAAGGCCGTTTGAATTTCATCAATGCTCAGGCTCATGATGGAGGACAGAAACAGTGGTTGGTTGAGTAGCGATGGAGGGACAGTGGGAATTCAGGGAATATCCTTGCAAATGCCCATTCATCTCACTTGGCTCTGCAGCAATATGCGTTAGGAACATGTGGTTTTACCCCATCAGAAGCTGCTGGCATAGCCTTGACATAGTCAGCAGATACTGATATATGCTCAGTATATAAAGCTTATTGGCACCTTCTACTTTGGGTTCATCAGCTATATTATTTCATTAAATTGTGGGGCCAATGCAAGTATTCTTCTTGGCAGCGATTCTGATGGCTAAAATTATGAGAACATAACAGGCTTGTGCAGTGGCCACTTGTGTGCTTGATAAGCCAATAAGAGTTAATTGTCTTAATAGTGGGCACATGAAATGGTGGGTGATTGCTTATGGATTGCTATGGGCTAGCCTGAGCTCATCAGCAAGGGAAGTTCATCTACATTGCAGGCCAATGCATTTTGCTTTTGGCAGCCATCCACCTGGCCATATATTGTGTACCCAAAGCGACAGCAACATGCATCAGCCTATTGCGTGCATAGCAGGACAATGCAATGCTGAATATTATGCTGCATGGGAAGTGCCTATGTGAGTGAGTGGATATGGTTTGCTTATGGGCTGCTGTAGGTGGGACATAAAATCACATCATGGGCTAATGCAAGAGTTTTGCTGGGCAGCCATCCAACTAACAGAAAATGATGCAGGTCCATGTGGCAGTCATGGTGTGCATAAATTGGCCCATGCAGGGGCTTTCACCTGAGACCTTTCTGGTTGCCATTGGTCAATACAAGCTCATTGGCAAGGTTAGTGCATTTGCATCACAGGCCAATATGAACATTTGGCTCAACAGCTATCTGGCTGACTGAAATTTATGCTGGCCCATGCAACATTCTTGTGCAGCAGCAGCCCATGTCATGGTTGATAGGCCAATACATGCTAATTGTGAAAAACCCATGGCACATGAATGGGCCCATACAAGGGCTTGCACCTGCAACCTCTCAGGCTGCTATTGGCCAACTCAAGTTCATCGGCAACATCAGCACATTTGCGTGATGGGTTAATCCAAGAATTTGCTTGGCAGCCATCTGAATAACCTATGTGGGCCCATGCGACATTCTTATGCGGCAGCGCATATTGTGCTTGACAGGCCAATGCATGCTAATTGGGAAAAACCCATGGTGCATGAATTGACCCATGCGAGAGCTTTCACCTGCGACCTTTCATGCTGCTGTGGGCCAACTCGAGCTAGTCATGAAGTGCATTTGCATCACAGGCCAATGCAAGCATTTTCCTCAGCAGCACTCTTGCTGGCCAAAAGCCATATAGGCCCATATGGCAGTCAGGTGTGGCAGCTCATTGTGTGCTTGGGTGGACCAATGCAAAGTAATTGTCCAAATAGTGTGGAGTATGACATGGGCACATGCAAGTGCTTGCATGCAATTGATTTCAGACTGCTATGGGCCAACTCAAGCTTATCGGCAAGCTCAGTGCATTTGCGTTATGGGCCAACCTCAGCAACCATCCTGCTTGCACCACATGCCCATATGACAGTCTTGTGCAGAAGCCCATTGTGTGCTCAGGTGGACCAACGCAACCTAATTTTCTGAATTTTACGATGTATGACAGGGCCCATGCAAGTGTCTGTGCGCAATTGCTTTCAAGCTGCTGTGGGTCAACTCAAGCTCATTGGTAAGGTCACCACACTCGCATTGCATCCTGCTGGATGCCAATTATGCAAACCCACATGGCAGTATGATGTGGCAGCCCATTGCATGCCTGATAGGCCAACCTGAGTTAATAGTCCAAATATCACAATGCATGAAATGGGCCCATGAGAGTGCTTGTGGGCAATTGCTTTGAAGCTGTTGTAGGCCAACTAGAGCCTGCCCATTGTGTGCTTGATGGGCCAATCCAAGCTACTTGCCCAAATAGTATGGTGCATGAAAGGGCCATGCAAGCAAGTGGTTGCATGCAATTACTTCAGGCTGCTTTGGACCAACTTGATGTTAAGGCTTCAATGGGCCTTGATAGTACGACTTGTACTAAGAGTGAACTGGTGGCAAGTACTTGGAGATGGTAGAAGTCTCTAGTGTTGCTAGAGACGACTCTGAGTGGCTTATGTAAGAGATGAGGGAAAAGGGAGGCACTAGGGGAGCTTTCAAGAACGTTGATATTGAGAATCAAGTCAAGCTTAGGGCTTGACTGTCGAAATACAGGGCGCTTATATACAGGCACGGCCGCACACGGGCCATGGTCACTAAGGTAGGTACTTCTGGTCAAGAGGGGGCTGTCTGTATCATATGACGTTCCGCAGACAAGTGCTGTGGTCTGTATGAGTCGAACAATAGAAAGTGAGTGAGAGCGAATGAGGGATTGACAAGTTGCCTAATCCATCCTTAAGGGTCGAACAATAGCAGCGGGTCATTCCAAGAAGAGAAGTGTTGTCATGATGCGATGACGACCACAAGGTTTGAGGCTGATCTGAGGAGATCTGATCTCTGCGTGCCCATTCTGGTCTAATGGGCGTCTAGTGTAAGCAACTACCCTTTAAGGTAGTCAGTATTGATGGTGACCCAATTAAGGGCCATGTCGCTATCCGCATCGTCTGCAGAGCTCTGCATGGATGAGGGATTGTCTGCAGACTCTCCTGAAGAGGTCGACTGGTGGCCCTGACTCTGGGGCGAGGTGCTGGCTATAGGCGACAAGGCAGTAGGCATAATTGAGTGGTAACTGCCTTCTCTACTGGTGCATTGGCGTATGGGCGCTGAGGAGGGACTTGTAGGTGACAGGGAGTGCTTGCGGGACACAGGGCTACTGGGCTGAGTGAGGTATTCCTCCCAGGGTTCGATAGGGGACTCTTCTGGAGACAAGGTATGTGTCTGTCCTCCAGGGACATCAGGTCCATACTGAGTGACTGGTTCTGGCTCTAAAGGCGGTGTGTCCTCCATGGGACTGTCTGGGTCTTCCAGTGGGTTCTCTACTGGGGGTGGCTCTTGGTACATCTCCATTGAGGAGTACTCTCGACGATGGATGTTCCAGGGGATGGGGACGAGGGGCTCAACTGGGGGCTGATCAAGGGGTGACGATGGTTTGGATGGTTCACTGGGCGATAGCGGTGGCAGGTCTGGTAGGGATGATGGGTTCAATGGTAATGGTCGCTTAGGCATGGATAGGGTGACAAGGAGGGGGTCTGACAAGGATGAGAAAAATTGGGGTGGATCATAACACTTGAGCTAATAGTCCAAATATCACAGTGCATGAAATGGGCCCATTCGAGGGTGTGAGAACAAGAGCTTTCAGGCTGTTGTGGGCCAACTCGATCTTGTCAGGATGGCCAAGGTATTCTCACCATGGGCCAATGCAAGCACCCCTCCCAGCAGCTATCCCGCCAACTGGAAACAACAAAGGCCCATGCGGCAGTCTCATGCAGCAGCCTATTGTGTGCTTGATGGGCCAATCTGAGCTACTTGTCTGAATATTATGGTATATGAAAGGGCCCATACAAGTGTTTGCATGGAATTGCTTTCAGGCTGCTTTGGGCCAACTCGAGCTAATAGTCCAAATATCACAGTACATGAAATGGGCCCATTTGAGGGCTTGAGAACAAGAGCTTTGAGTCTGATTTGGGCCAACTCAACCTCACTGGCACAGCCAAGGTATTCTCATCATGGGCCAATGCGAGCATCTCTCCCAGCAGCTATCCCACCAACTGGAAATGATGAAGGCCCACACAGCAGTTTTGTGCAGCAGCCCATTGTATGCTTGATGGGCCAATCTGAGCTACTTGTCTGAATACTATGGTATATGAAAGGCCCCATGTGAGTGCTTGCATGCAATTGCTTTTAGGCTGCTTTGGGCCAACTCAAGCTAATAGTCCAAATATCACAGTACATGAAATGGGCCCATTTGAGGGTGTGAGAACCAGAGCTTTCAGGCTGTTGTGGGCCAACTTGACCTCATTGGCATGGCCAAGGTATTTTCATCATGGGCCAATGTGAGTACCCCTCCTGGCAGCTATCCCGCCAACTAGAAATAACAAAGGCCCATATGGCAGTCTTGCATGCCAGCCTATTGTGTGCCTGATGGGCCAATCCGAGCTACTCGTCTGAATACTATGGTGTATGAAAGGGCCCATGCAAGTGCTTGCATGCAATTGCTTTTAGGCTGCTTTGGGCCAACTTGAGTAAATAGTCCAAATATCACAGTGCATGAAATGGGCCCATTCGAGGGCTTGTGAATGAGAGTTTTCAGTCTGATTTGGGCCAACTTGACCTCACTGGCATGGCCAAGGTATTCTCATCATGGGCCAATGCGAGTACCCCTCCCGGCAGCTATCCTGCCAACTGGAAACAATGAAGGCCCACATGGCAGTCTCGTGCAGCAGCCCATTGTGTCTTGATGGGCCGATCTGAGCTACTTGTCTGAATATTATGGTGTATGAAAGGGCCCATGCGAGTGCTTGCATGGAATTGCTTTCAGGCTGCTATGGGCCAACTTGAGCTAATAGTCCAAATATCACAGTCCATGCCACCAGAAGTTTTATGGTGGGCCCACCCATAAACAATGTCAGGTTTGATTCAGTGGGCCTACTCAAAGACCACATCAAGTTTTATTCAGGTTGGCCCATGTGGGCTTTCATGAAGGCATAGGCAGAATTGCACATGGGATTACACATATATATTGTCTACCTGTTTGTTATGCTCCTGGGCACTTGGCCCATATTTCTTTTTCTTTCTTGACTGATATGTACTTATACAATCACAATGACTTCGACTCACATGACCGCTTACCTGTACAACAGAGCTATCTTGTCGGAAACCTCATTGTTTCCTCTTTTTGTATGTTTCCTATTGTTCTCTTCTTATGGTAGTCTGTGACCACCATTGTTCGTGACTCCATTGTTCTGTAACTCTCATTGTTCATGACTCTATTGTTCTCCTCTTTTGTACGCTTAGTCAGGTAGCTGCCCTTTTGTATATAAGCAGGGCTTATATCCTAGAGTTGGGCCTTAAGCCTGACTTAGTTTGCAATCTATTGCGTTCTCTGTCCTTGTTGCTTGAACAAACATTTCCCTTTTATCTTTCTTCAAAGTAATCTTCAAATCCTTGAAGTTACTTCCCCTTCCTCTTTATCTTCACCCAGATATTGGTCTTAACGACCTTCTTGCTTTTATCACCTTCCAAAGCACTTAGGTTATTAAGGGAATTACGACCCTTATAACTTCATCACTGCCGCATATTTCACCTTCACGCACGTCGCGCCTTAAGGTTCAATAGGCCTTAACACTGTTGCTGAATTATGTGTCTTGGTTCACAATATTTGCCATCTGTACGTCGCGTCGAGTCTTCCACAACTGTCATTGCCTTGATACATCTGATATATGCAGTCTTTGAAATCATCTCTGCTTATGGCACTATTGGGCTCTTGCTGGGGGCACTATCAGTTGGGTCTAGTTCTGAGTTTACTTCCTTGGCTTTCCCCTTGCTGATGGCACTTTTTTTTTTTTTTTAAACTAGAAAAGCTACTCCCTTGCCAGTGTGATGAGTAATGTCTCGAAATTGGTCCTCTGCGTTGTCATGCTGTGCAGCAGGCACAGCAGTCTTCCCATTGCTCTTGACAGGGCCATCGTGTTCCCTACCAAGTTTGTGTGTGAGGAGGGCAAGAAGGTCGCAACAGAGCAGCTTTCACTGGCACCTGTGGCAACCAACAGACTGGGAGAAAAGTTTAGGGCTGAGAACTGTACCATATATGGCATACAGCCATATACTTTACAGTGCCAATATGGTTACAGGGTACCTATAACCATAACTGTAAAGCGGCCTGAAAAATCATATACAGTATGGTATGGGTGTAAATACAGCCGTATTACGGGTCATATGGGATGGTACAGGTGAGGTTCTGATAAATCAGGAAGTGGGTGAGAGGGGGAAATAGAATAACGAATGTCTAAGGTGATCCCACTGGTGATAGGCTGTGCGGCACCATATTCAATGAAAAAGGGTGGCATCCGAAAGCTGAAAATATATCTTCATAAGGTATGTGGCGTCAAGCGCAAAGGCGACTGGGGCAAGGAACAATGGAACGATACTTGGTGGCAAAGTCCAAAAAAGTTGTTGTGATATGTGCGATGTTGAGTGCATGGATGACGAGGGTAAGAGATGATGCAGTGTCGGCAGTATATGGCAGATGTCGCATCCGCACATGAGTTCAAGAAAGATGGGTAAAATGAGATGGCTAAGAAGCCAGGCTGCATTCCCAAGAGTCCAAGAGTGCGCTGTGGGGTAGATTGAAGGTCAGACAGTGAGTTGCGATTGTGCGTCTGCTAGCAGTGGTATTTGTTACATTCCTGGGCACTTGGCCCACTTTTCTTTTCTTTTCTTGACCGCTATGTACTTATACCATCACATGACTTCGACTCACATGACTGCTTACCTGTACAACAGAGCCTTCCTGTCAGGAACTTCATTGTTCTCCCTTTTTGTACGTTCTCCATTGTTCTCTTCTTGTGGTAGTCTGTGACTACCATTGTTTGTGATGCCATTGTTCTGTGACCTCTATTGTTCGTGACCCCATTGTTCTCCTCTTTTGTACACTTAGTCAGGTAGCTGCCCTTTTGTATATAAGCCAGACTTATATCCTAGAGTTGGGCCTTAAGCCTGACTTAGTTTGCAATCTATTGCATTCTCTGTCCTTGTTGCTTGAACAAACATTCTCCTCTTTTATTTCTTTGGAATTATCTTCAAGTCCTTGAAGATATTCCCTATTCCTCTTTATCATCACCCAGACATTGGTCTTAGCGACCTTCTCGCTTTAATCACCTTCCAAAGCACTTCAGATTACTAAGGGAATTACGACCCTTTGTAATTTCATCACTGCCGCATATCTCACCTTTGCGCACATTGCGCCTTAAGGTTCAATAGGCCTTAACAGTATTGGAGCAAGAAGGAAGGGGGGGAATGGGCTTGATTGCCTGGCACACACACAAGGAGGGAACTGTGGGGCCACTATTGCCTGCTATTCAGCAAGGTGGGCACGTGGGTTTTATATGATTTAACTGAGGCGATTACAAGACAAGTATGCTACAATGGATGAGTAGGAAACAAGTAAAAATTGAAAGTATAAGAGGTCGGTCTTGCCTGCAACAGGTCCATGCAGCGATGTTCGATATCGAAGGCATAAAACGGTGGGCATGAGGTTGAATAAAAAAATGCTAATGTAAAGGGAAAAAGACCGAGTGATCTGATAAGAAAAACAAGCAATAAATGTACAAGGGAGTGTGGCAACCTATAGACAATGCTCCTCATCCAACATGGCTGTGGTGCTTTGGCTACTTCACCATCCTCAAGGCGATGTGCAACTGCTGCACTGGCGTTTCTGGGCGATCTGAGTCTTGTTGGTGGCAAGATCCAAGGTGAGATATGTCGAGGAATGGAAATGACAAGGGAGTGGGTGTTGATTGCAAGGGGATGGTGACTGAGGGCCAGGCGAAGGGATGAGGCGTGAGTGTGAAGGTGTTGTTTGACTTGTTGAGTGGCATTGGCTGATGATCATGCAACTCGATCACAATATTGACAACTGACAATGGTGGGCAGCGACCTGAAGCGAGGCAGGGTGAGGAGGTCTAGGACAAGTGGGGATACACATGGCACAACACTTCTTACCAATCATACAGCTGTATGATGGCCATATACAGCCATATCTTTACAGTCTGATATGGGGGGTACCCGGCCCGTAAACCATACTGTCAAATTGTTGCTTCAAGGCCAATACGGTATGGGTCCCATACTGTATTACAGCGGCCCGTAAACCCGTAAATACGGTTATGGGTGCTCAGCCCTAGAAAAGTTGCCCCCAGTTAAAGAGGACGTGACTTCGTGACAGGCGTAATAATAAAGGCTTTTCGGCGATCGGGCTTTATGTAGTTACACAGGGTTGACTTGTTTTCTTTGGTATTCCAGGTTAGATTTCCGTCCACCATAGAGATATACGAAAATTTAGACACACTCAACCAGCTTCTTGCTTTGTGCTGATCGCAAACTTGTAGGTATCACAGTTGTTCTCAGCGCTCCGAGAAAATATTATCATTTTAATGCTAAGTTATCCGCACAACTACGAAGAAGTATTTCCGTCT
>Ga0307510_10000663_pt1 | contig 35033 bp, 45 predicted proteins | sample 12_EM_MG_FD_207224 | JGI IMG/M metagenome (GOLD analysis project Ga0307510, IMG submission 207224) | Populus trichocarpa ectomycorrhiza microbial communities from riparian zone in the Pacific Northwest, United States - 12_EM | ecosystem: Host-associated > Plants > Roots > Unclassified | place... | reverse complement strand
TGTCTGGACATTTGCCTGATGTGTCGTGAATCAGAACAGCAACCAAGAAAGTGGCTTGAGAAAGCGAAGAGAGGGGAAGGGCGGTGTGGTGTGTCCAAGTACGTACCTTTGTCCGTCGAAACTCTCTACCGTAGTCTTGGTACACGTCTCGGTGACGTTGTATGGCACGTAACATGGATTGCGAAGGAGGATTGTCTGTGTCATGGGCGACGGCGTCTAAGGCCGAATTCGTCTCTCCGAGCTAACCCACCGCAAAACTCCCAGGTCGGTTTCCTAGGCTCATCGAGAGAGAGGGACACGGACAACGCACCTTTTCGAGCAGGTCCTCTACCTCACTCTCCGCCTCACGCCAGGATGGGCCAGCCTCGATGTCTTCATTCGTTCCGGCGCGGGAAATGGAGGCTGCGAGACGAGCGTAGGAGGTAAGTTTGGAGTCGAATAAAGATTCGAGAGTTCTGCATTGTCGGTGTAATGAATCGTAGGTGGCCATCGATTTAGATAATTGCTGAGAGGCGAGATTCCGGTTGATAGGCTTGGAAGACACGACTAGAGCGTGCTACGTGCTACAAGCATATACAAATCCTGCGCGCTGTCGTGGCCCTACGATTACATAATACTACTTCCGATAGATTCGGATTGCCAGCCAGCAATCCCTTTCCGAGTCGACTTCGCGATTGGGGATGTGCTGGCTGGCATCTTAATGATTCATTACAGGGTACTTTAATCCATGCTCATCTGATAGAAATTTCCATGCGATCGCTGCACTCCCCTAGCCACACTGTAAACTCCAGAGGCCAGTAGATTTACCCCCTGAAAGTCATGTGAATCTGCACCATTCCAGCACCCATTCATGCATTTTTCATTGTTTTTTCACGCTTTCTTCCGTGTTTTTTTTCACGCCTTTTTCTATGTTTTTTCCCACTCATTTTGATGTGTTTTTTTAATGCAAAAAATGGTAACATTCTCCTTGCCGTTCTTCGCCACCAATGGCTTTGCTCCATTCAGAAAGCGGAAGCATACCACATGGATCCTCCTCATTTTCAACTACAATCCCCCTCCAGACCAACGCTTCCAAAAGGACAATATCCTTTGTGCTGGGATCATACCCAGTCCAAAAAAGCCATGAGATGCAGACTCCTTGGTCTATCCGCTTGTGCAAGAACTAGTGCCAGTACTTGAGCTTGCATCTGGTGTGTCTACATATGATGCCCTCTCAAGCAGCCTCTTTGCCCTCTATGCCTATGCCATTGCCAGCTTTGGTGACATTCCTGCTGTTTCCATGCTCATGCACATGAAAGGACACAATTCCCTGTGTCCCTGTTGAATGTGTGAGATCAAAGGTATTCGCATCCCAGACTTGCGAAACAAGATGCTCTATGTCCCACTGATTCTGTTTTACTTGCAGACTGGGGCCTTGGACCCTGCTGACATCGAATCCATCCAGTGCATTGTTGGCCGTGTTGAGGACCAGGTGAAATGGGGGTCAGTCAACCACAGTGGTCTGCTGTGACACATGCAGTATTCACTGAGGCAGATTAGTCTCGGCAGCGATATGACTGAGCGAGTGAGCTGCCTGTGTTGGTGCGTTGTTCAATGTTTGGTACCGCCGAGCATCGCCGTGCACGTCGAGCGCTCGCGCGCCTGTCGTTCGACAAACAACAACACCCCCACCTTCCTGTACCACCATGCCCCTTTCGTCTCATCCTTTCTTTTTTTTCCAAAACGCGTACAAGATCGTCCAATATGCGGCCCGTTTTCTTGCGACACGCACAGGCCCCTAGGCGCGGGTCGTCGCCATCGAGGTCGCCAGGGAAGTTGTTGGGCTGGTCCATCAGCTCGCGGTCGCGCGCGCTGCCAGGTGCGTCCCATCTTGTCCGTTTTTTTGCACTGCTAATCTTACTTAGGGTGAACGTGGAGTTTGCAGAGTTCACGCACAGGCCTTGCGCCGACGTCTGCGCCGGCAACGTCTTCCGCGTGCAAGATGCGTTCGTACGCGTCGCGTTGGACTTGGGGGAGGGTTTCCTCCTTGGCCTCGCAATCCGTCGCCTGAGGAGAGTGTTACCGTAAGCGTAAGCATTGTTCTACTTTTTTTTTGCTCAGAATTAACTGCGTGCCATGTAGCGGGTCATTCTGGACTCGCTACTTAGGCGATAATGGCGGCGACGACGATGGCGACGGCGACGGGGACATCGACGGCAGCGGCGGAGACATTGACGGCGGTGGCGGAGACATTGACGGCGGCGGCGGGGACATCGACGGCGGCGGCGGCAGCAGCGATGTTCTTTTGTTAATATATATACACTCATACCACTGCCACAACGTAACGTGAACGAAGAATTTCATTATTTTATCCGCTGATTTGAACTGTGTGATCTTATAAGTAGAAAATTGCTCAGCATATTTTCTTTGAGTTGAGGAAATAGTCTTGATTTTTGAGCAGAAATTCGTTGTAAGGTTTCAGCAGCAGATTTCCTTCGGAATGGAAATTTCTGAGTTAAAATACATGAAGTAGCTTCGATTTCACGCCGTTGCCTGCCAGCAACCCAGTGCCAGCAATCCAGCGAGTGGCATTTCTGCTGTGCTATTCCTATCCCTTTGCATCCCTTTGAGGGATTCCGAATACCGCCGGAAAGAAGCATAATGACGGGGGGTCATGACCGTCCAGCCGTCCAGATATTTAAAAAGCTAGTTGGGAATTCAAAGCTTAATCTCAATCCGCCCCTAGATCCCTCTCTCTCTTCGCTCCACCCGCCCAACTCATAAACTCAAATTCATGGTTCTCTGTCAACTCCAACCTCACCTACAACTCACCCGCACGACCTCTCTTCGTCGTGTGTCGAACGCAAAGCTACCCATACATCATCATTGTGCCCCAAAAGAAACGGTTCTCGTCGGCACAAAAGCCTCCAACAATGAGAAACCCAACGCTTCGGGCTTTACTCCCGATCAGACGCGCGCACTCCCTGAGCGCAGCGTCGACCCTGACGGTCCAGAAGCACTCATCATACGCTGTCTACGCGAGCTGTACTCGTGCAAGGGCCGAAACGTGCGCCTTTACCCCGTATCACCTTCGAGTCCTGAGTCCGGTCTACGTAGAGATCATATGAAATTTACACCCATGACGCAGTCTTTCATGACCCTATTGGCATTGCGTGCGGGGTAGACTCCATTCGTGCGCGGTTTGATGCGCTCCCGAAGGTACGTGCAGCACGTGACTACTCCATCACTGGCAGCTGATTGTCGAACACGCCATCGCGCACCACTGCTCTGTAGCTCTTTCCCCGCTGCGACGTGCAAAAGCTCCGCGTATTGGAAAACCCTCCTGGAACGCATGCCAAACTTGTCCTTATTGATTTAGTCGTCGCATATTTCCGCGACGCCCAGGCCACTTCGCCCTTCGAGGTTAATTTAGGACTTTGTCATTCTATCGCGCATATTGACATCCTACCAGGTTATCAATTCACTCGTAACTCTTCAGCTAGACGATGCCAACCAAATAACTCGTCATACCGAGGAATGGGACCATAACCGCGAGACGACTGCAGACGATGGCTTCCTCGGCATGCTTAAAGAGCAGCGCAAGAGGATGACCGCAGCTCCCACGAACCTGTTCATGTTCAAGCTGTAATGCATGTAATGACCCGTGGACGAGGACATGTGGTGTACTCAATACAAGCATGGCGCACTATCACATATATCTATCTTGTACATCGCATCAAAAAGTAAAATGTCAACTATGTATATTATCGTCATTCGTTTGTGCGTGGTTCGGCGTGCGTCGGCCCTCGCCAATATTCCATCAGCACGTCTAGAACTTTGGCATCCAGCTCTTGCCGGTTTGCTTTGCTGCTAGAAGCTTCGCTTGGGTCAGCATATTCTTGCTTCCCTGCTCCAGGGAATTGACACTCGTTTCCAAGTTTCCAAGCATTTCCCTGGGTTTACGAAGCATGTTTAGCATGTGCAAGGCGAAAGAAAAAAGTCAAAAATGCCTACCCGCGCTCCGAAACGGCGGCATGCAACCTATCGTATAGGTGATTTTTAGAGCTTTCAACTGATGGGGCTATTGCCCCCGCCTTGCTAGGTGTCGCTTCCCATTCCGTGTAATTGGTCTGCGCGGCGCTGGGCTCAGATTTTTCTGGGACAGGTCTGTCGGGCCCCGCCACTACAATCAAGCACATCAGAACCAATCAGCTACCACATCGAAAAGGAATGACACAGGATGTGGACGTGGTCACGTACAAATGACGTCGATCTCGTCACCGGTTACGCTACTGGAGCCAACCAGCCCACCGAGCCAGGACAGCCAGTCTGCTGGACCAAGGCTTACTGGCACTGGTGCAGGCGGCGCGTTGTGTTGTAAGCCGTCTTTACGCTCCGTGAGAGAAACGAGCGGGATGTGGTATCCGCGCCGCGTGTTGAAGAGCGAATCAAGGCGCAGGCGCTTCGCGGGAGATGGCGACGCAACGCCGGTAGTTGACGTTGCAGCGGTGCTGGTCGTCGTTGTAGAAAGGACGGAATGTACGGCGGTGCTAGTGGAGGAAGGGGTCGGAGAGGCTGCGCGGGCGGCTGGGGCGGCAGTAATGTTTGCGGGATCGCGAAGAGGGACGAGCGTAAGGAGGTCGCCCGTGGAATCCACTGACGGGGGACTGTAAGGTGAATCATTAGCCCTCAATCAACGAAAGGTTTTGTCCAGACCGGAACACTCACACCGATGAGGCGGTAGGTAATGGTAGCGTGTGCAAGTATTCCAGCATCGGGAGAGAATACACAAGGGCTTCATGCCTGTCAGTGAACGCGACTAGCGCGTGAGATCCTGAAATGTATGCTGTCAGAAGGCAGGTGCGGGGGGTCGAACGATGGTATACCGTTCCGTTCTACGACTTGCGCGCGTACCACGTTACCTGCCTTTTGGCCCCATTCCACTCTCGATACCCGTTCGTCGCCAAGATCCGCTAAGCACCGAGCACCCTTCGCACCCACTATGAGAAGCAGGCATCGGATGGTTTCCTCCGAAGCGTGTGAAGACGCTTTGGATTCGAGCGCGACCGTGAGATGGGCTTTATCGGCCTTACATGGCGCACCCGTATGCGCGTCGAGTACGAACGTCCCGGCATTCAAGGGTATTGGTACGCCTTCAATCTCGGATGGTGCAGAGGGGATTGTCCATATACCGCCGTCACCTCGTACAAGGGTATATATTTGAATGCGTCCCGAAGTGCGGGCAACGACAAGCCGAATTCGTGGCGTGGCGTCTGCAGAAGTGAGCACTTGAGGATATATATATTTCGAGTATGAGGTAAAATGGTGGCTTACCTGACTTGACTCCGCTGATTGCCCACTTAAGACTCAAAACTGGATCGACGTTAGGTGAGTTACGGTGAATGAATGAATGGTGTTGTGACGTCTGCTGAGCTTTCCCAACTTCGAGCATCACTCTGGGACTGCGCATGTCAATCACTATCAACGACCCGTTTGTATATGCAACCGAAATAAACCCTGGCAAACACAAGTAAGGAGAAAGGTCTATACATGTGGCTGGGGTGCTCACCGACATCTGATATCGCGAAGGTGGTAACCGGCGACTCAGCTTTTACCAAAAAGTAGGGTTTGAAGCGGAGGCCATCAGTAACTGGTACGTGCTCCAGTGAAACGAGTCGCTTGTCAGGGAGTTGTCTGGCGGTAGCAATCTGGCGATCTGCCATCCTATACACCAGAACTTCTCCTCCACTGAGCACGAAACCAACCTCCAAAGATTCAATGGCGAGTTGTACGCCATCAATCCGTGCTCGCTCCGTAAAACCGGGGGGGAGTTTTGTTGCGATTTCTGGCAAACAGGCAAGAGCGAGGACATCGACAGAGAGGTGAGGAAGAGCGCGAGGAAATGCCGACGTGAAGGGAGAATGCGATGTAGGGATAAGGAGTTGCACAGATATGTCCAGGAAGCGTATGGTAAGATCAGCGTTCCGCGTGGCGACGATACGATGGGGTTCGAACTGAATGAGGGGCTATGTTAGATTGACAACGGGTAGATTGGTCTGTAATTACCTTGGCGTATTTGATCGCGCCAGAAATTTCTTCATCTGGTTCGGAGATCCCACCTTCTAGAAGGAGGTCGTTTGATTCATGATCATTGGCTCTGGAAAGCGTCTCATATGCAATGCGATCAAGCAAGAAGAGATCAGCATCCACAATAGCATCCGAGCCGCTCCATAATGAAGAGGGAAGATTAAACTTCTTGGGCTCTTCATTTACTGACATCGACTCCAAGATGGTGGCAAGGTCTTTGGAAAGAGCGTCCTGGCCATCGCCTTCCTTTTCCTCAGCTTGTTCCACACTCTGGGACGCTTCTTGGGCACTTGCTAGGAACTCGAGGGGCGGAAATTGTCGTGCCTCAACTGCGCGGACATGTTCTCCACTCTCGAATAGCACCAAGATCGTCGTGGGGTTCCAAGCCCCAGAGAAATGTGGGCTGTCCCGTGGCATAAGTAGGAAGTCCTGCGCAAGGCCGGGCGTACGATAAAAGTAAGCGCTTAGTGGTTCGAGAGACTCTCGCATCGCGTTCCGAAAGAACGGATGCAACGACTGTTGGGTATTAGAAGAGGGTGGTGCAGGCGGATTAAATGCAGGGAACCAGAGAACATTGACTCCGGAAGGATCATGGCCGAATTGACCACCAAGGATGACTAGAGACGTCTCGCCTCCTCTTGGATCATAAGAGTTGGGATACCCACTCCAAGCAAGTTTGAAGATGGGCTCTCTCGGTTCATGAACCATACTCGCGGGTTTGGGAGTTTCTTCGTCATCGAGGTACTGTCCGAGTTTATCGCCATCCACGTTGTGGACATCGACTTCATCTAATGTTCGAACCATCAGCGGCTGCTCATCGTCTTCTACCGCCCAGAAAGCTATAGATCCATCCACATGGCCAACAGCGAAGAAATGGCCGGTTGGATGTACCGAAAGAGACGAAACATTGGGTCTTCGATGCTTGAGCAGGTTCTGTCAAACGATAACTCAGTTCTCCTTCGTCGCCAGGGGGACCAGGGAAATGGATCACAGGGTCAGTGTAGCCAGAACCTCCTGGGGCCCCTGCAGGTATAAGAAGCTCATATGTCTGTAGTGTCTTCCGTTCTTTCTGTGAAAGCCCTTCATCAGTATCCTTCGTCGGCCGGCTCAATAACTGCGTTACAAGATCGAAGAACACAATTCCACCTGCAAAAAAGTAAATGTCAGCCAAAGACGAACGAGAAAATTCTCATCCGAGATTGTACCTCCGTACGCAACGAATATAAAGTTGGGGTTTCTCGGATGAACAACGACATCGACCGGGATCCTCCTACAGAAAATCATCAGAGATTTTTTCCGAGGGCATACAATGTTCTCACGATGTGCCTTCGGTGTCGACTAGCATCCCACTAGCGATCAAGTCCTTCTCGTAGGCCTCCCATGCATTCGCGATCACGTATGTCGAGATGCGCCGACACAACAAGTCGTATGTCTTGATCTCTCCTGATTCCAATCCGACGAACGCCTAGAGGGCCAAGGTTTCAGGAGGGACTCGACACATGAAGGAAGCTGAGGAACTGACATGGGTATGGGAAGGGGAAAGCGTGAGGCAGCTAGCGGGTGGCACACCTTCAGCGTCGCGTATCGCCCGACACGGGACTACGATAGACTGACGTTACTGGTCGGTCAAAGCGTATACTAGCGTCCAACTTGATTTGTCCATGTGTCGTGAGGTCCCATAGATGCAACTTGTCATTTTCATCTGCGTTCCAGGTCCAACAAAATAAGAAAGCGTTTGATTGACAGGGGCCACTGCCAACCTGTCGTTGTACTCACCTATACAGACGAGCTTGAATCCGTTTGTCGCGAATTGCAGAAATTTGATGGGTGTGCGCGAAGGGAGCGACAAGTTCGTCTCGACGCCAGGAGCCCCGAATATTCGAATCGTCCCATCAATCGTACCTATCGAGCCAGATGATGTCTATCAGGCCAGACGGCATCATTGGCACAGTCACTCACCAACCGCGAGTATACTCGACACAGGATCAAACGTAAGGGTGGTGACGTTCAGGACATGATCAAGTGTTCTGAGCGTCCCAACTTCCCAATCTTGTCCCTCGCGCAGGTCTGAGGAGAGATCCGTGAGAGTCCTGCCAATGCTCTTGAACATCGCGTATCCGTGGCAAGACGTCGGATTACTGGGAAGGGAACTATTTCTAAGGCGATATCTGCGTCGTGGTGGAAGTTGGCTAGGACTGACTTCGGTTTGATGCGGTACGGTCTACCTCGGTTCCAATCTTGGCATGGTCACCGTCGGCGTATCTACGATTCACGTGCCTACAGCCGTGACGCCATTGCTTGAAATTGGCGCCAACCAGTACTGAATCCGCCTGATATGAGATAATTTATGATTGGAATTAAATATAACATGACGGATAACAATACATGGGTCGACAGCGGTGAGACAAGAAAATTAATCAAGAGTCCACTGCGTCAGCTGAATCTCTCAGTCTGTGCGGCACCAGGCCGCGCTGAAGTTGTTCGAGCTGTCGTCGCGTTGATACCAGATGGTGTAGGTTTTGCTCTGTGTGCACCTAACCAGCCTCGCTTGGCCTTTCCATCAGTCTGCGGCTGTGGCTGACCTCGCGGACTGTTTGTTACATCAGAGATAACAGGAGGAGCCACGGAGGCCACTTGTGCAGCGGGCCCGGGCACGAGTGTCGTCAATGGACGAGCTGTGGTGTTTCGAACGGGAGTGAAACCCGTACGTGGGCTTTTTCGTCTTCTGGGCGTGGTCACGCTATACTCAGTAGCGAGTACTCCCTCAGAAGTGAACCCCTGTACCCGTGCAGGTTCGTCTCCATCGTCTGGCGCGGCGCGCTTCTTGCCAGCGACTACGGAGACCGGTGCAGGATCTGGGAGTCCGGACGTGGGGGGCTTCGCAGGCTCAGGAGTCTTCGCGTGGAAAACTGATGATATAGGCCGACTTTCTGGTGTTTTATGAACAAGGAACGTAGAAGGCCCGGATCTTGTGCGAGAACGGGATGGAGAGGTCGACGAGACTGCCGAGGTGGGAGGTGACCGTCTCGTATACGGCGCTGGGGCGGCTACAAGAGGTTGTTGAATGACAGGACTCTTTTGTTGGGAGGTAGACGCGGTGGGTTGTGCGGGATTCTGATTGGCCACAGCATCCTTGAGAGTCGCTAACTTGCTCTGTAATGTTTGCACCTTTCGGGTGAGTGTTTCAACCTTGGCGGTCAGTTTCTTCTTCTCCTTGTGGAGTCTGGAAGACGGAACATTGAACCACTACGGATGGCACCGAAGATCTGAAGGACTTACTCGATGAAGCGGTCGTCATTCTCTTCGATCTCTTGGGTTTTGGAGCGCATCAAGTCGTCCATATAGCCAATCTTTTCCTCAAGTTCCTGAATCCTTTCATCTGGCTGCGACGCTGCCTGAAGGAGCTGCATTTCGCGTTTGAGGGAGGCGACTGTTTGATTGTGTTGTGTCGTCTGGAAAGTGAGCTGCATTTCTGCGGCCTTGCCCTCACGTTCGGTTTGCATATACTTCTCCTTCACCTGCTCGAGTTCCGTCTTGACGACGGTAGACTCGTGCGCACTGAAAATTGACAGCATGAGCGGGAGATAAGCAGACATATTCCGGACTTTGCTGACCTGTCCTTCAGCTGGCTCTCGAGGTATCGCTGCATGGAGAAGGCGCGTTGAATGTCGGATTCGAGGTTCGTGTTTTTCTCATCCAGTCTATCTCTCTCATCCAGGACAGTCTGGAGGCGACCCTCCATGCCATCGAGTTCAGCCTCAAGAGCGGACCATTGGGCTTTGGCGTCATCAAGCTGTGCCCTCGATTCTTCATCGCGTTCGGCAGACTCTCGGAGCTCCGTCTCGAGAGCGGTACGCATACGCCCTTGGTCTGCGATTGCCTTGTCCAACTGAGCTCGAAGGGACTCCTCCTCGGCCTCGAGATCCCGCAAGCGCGCTCGTTCCTGCGCCATTTCCTTCGCGTGACGAGACTCGACCTCGTTGAGACGCTCCTGGAGTGCATCGCGTTCCTCCAATAACTCGGCGACATGGTCTTCCATGGCGTCCTTGGCCCGCGACAGCTCTGTTTTCGTCTGGTGGAGAAGGATTTCGAGTTCAGACTTGTTGCGTGTCGTCTGCTGCAGCTCCTCCGAGGAGCTATCGAGGCGGCTCTGTATATCAAGCAACTGCTTGGTGTGCGCTGCCTCACGACTCTGGAGCTCGGCAACCAGTTCGCTGTCTGTGTCCTGTTGCTGCGAGATGTTGTCGAGACGGCTCTCAAGATCGGCGTTTGTTGCGGATAACTCTGAGCAAGCTTTCTCCGCAGCGGCATGCGCTTCCCGAGCCTCCTGGAGGTCCACGGCAACTTGTTGAAGTTTGCCGCGCAAAGACTCGAGCTCCTCCGCGTGGTCTGACTGGAGTTGATCCATCTGTGTTTTGATCGTAGCTATGTCGGTGCGAAGTTGATCCCGTTGTTCGATGGCCAGGCACAGCTCTTTCCGAGATTGCGCCAGCTCGCCTTCCAGCTTAGTGCGTGACTCGTCAAGATCTGCGTTCGCCTGTTGTAACGCTGCGACTTCTACAAGATGCGCCGATTGTTGTCCAGCGCTGTCTACCTCCTCTCGCGAACGCATCTTTCGTAACTGATCTTGTAGGGAGTTTATCTCCTCGAGGCGATTATGGAGCTCGTTCTGGGTAGCTGTGAGAAGGGCACAGATTTGGTTTCGATCGTGTGCCATGGTGCGTCGAGATTCTGCACTGGCTGTTTGAATGGCAGCAAGAGCGACGATGGCTCCCCGAGCATCTTCTCTATGAGCCGTTACGGCATTCTGCACCACTTCGAGCTCTGAAGCCTGCTGGTTCACGAGTGCTGCGGCGTGATTGTACTCTGCCGAAGCCAGCTGGAGTCGTTGTGCCGTGCCTGCCTCCGCGGCACCCATCCGATGAGCGACGGCGCGTAGATGAGCTGTAGATGACCGCGATCGGGCCAGCGTGGAAGACCAGACCTCGACCAAAGTAGCCACCTCGAGATCGCGTTGCTCTTCCAATGTTTGGATTTTCGTTTCCAGAGTTGCTACCTCATCCTCGAGGTCTTCTACCCGATTGAGCGCACGATTACGCGATTCCCGTGCATAGGCACAATCCTCCACCATGCTCTCCTTTTCCGACATCGCCACCTCGAGCTCACCAGTCATCTCTGATATGCGGTCCTCTTGAAGTCTGAGATTGGTTTCAAGACGTTTGATGTCATGTTGATGGACCCCAATCTGCTCCGTACGACGCGCGACACGGCCCTCGAGCTCCTCGATTTGCTCCTTCAGTTTGCGGTTGATCTGTGTAGACGACATAGAGGAGAGTTGTTGGTTCTGTAGATCGCTGTAACGCATCTCAGCCTGCTTCAGCTCTCTTTGAGCTACCGCCATGTCGTCATGGAGGTTAACCAGCTCAACTTTGAGAGAATTACGCTCAGATTCCGCATCTTCAAGGGCCTTGGTGACGTCAGAGAGCCTAGTAGTCGTGGCTTCGAGATCGGACTGCAACTCCCGGCATTGCTCTCTGATACGAGCATTCGTCGCAACTTGAGACTGCAAATGTTCCACCCTGAGAAGCAGATCGTCGCGCTGCTGTTGGGTGTCATGCAATTGGTGCTGCATATCCAGCACCGACTGTTGTACGCCATGGGTGGTGCGAAGGGACTCGTCGTGAGAAGCGGCTGCGTCTTGCAATTGAGAGCGAAGGTGGGCGATCTCAGTGCGGGCTTGGTCCTTCAGCTCGATGTCACAATCGACCCGTGTCTGTAGGTGACCGACCATCACTAGAGACGCAGAGGCGATACGACCGAGCCGAGATGAATCCACGGACGACGAGGGCACATCCACACATGCGATCGAGCTTGTCCGCGCCAATCGCTCGAGAAGCTCTTGAACCTCGCCCTGGAGCAGGGAAACGCGAGGATCTTCGGTGGTGGCGGTCGTTTTTATCAACGTAGCTTCTGAGTTGATCCTGTTTTCGAGGCCCTCAATGGTGAATTTGGATTCCACCTGCAAGAATTCGAGTTGTCTGCGCAACTCGTCGCGCTCGTACCTCAGCCGGTCAACAGCAGAAAGGAGTTTCTGAATTGTCTCGACGTCAGTCGTGGCGTCTTCGCAGTCGTCTTGCGATGGGGCATTCAAAGTAATCCCTGATGACCGCGTTTGTCAGTAATTCCCCATAGTAAATATCAAACCGGGAGCGGACCACTTGACTGAGAATCTCTTAGAGATAGAAATTTCTCTTGTTGAGCGTTCAGCTGTGCCGTAAGAAGGCTGAAATGGGGTGAGTGTGTCGGTCGGTAAAAAACGACATTAAGACGCACCTTTCCTTCTCCTGCAAAGCCTGGACGAGGGTAGTACTGTCATCTAATGCTGCCTTGAAACCGTGGGCCTGAGAGCGAGTCTCCTCCAACGCATCCCGCACTCGTTTAACGTCCTTGTTAAGAGCGGCATTCTTTTCCTCCAGACCTCTGACTTTATTTGTCTCTGCCGCGAGGCGCTTTTCTGCCCTCTGTAGAGCGCTCTCCACCGCCTTCACATTCCGAGTTTCCGACAATAGTCTCTCCAATGCAAGCACCTTGGCCTCTTCTTCCTCCACTCTCCGGATGAGCTCCTCTTCCCGCTCCTGCGCGAGTCCAGCGTCCATCCCACTGGACAGCTGCGTGATCTCCTCGTCTTTGCTTGCGACCGCCCTTTGCAAATTCTTTATCTCGTCGGTTGTCCTGCGCTCCAGCACCGTCTTGTCGTTCTCGGCGCGGCAAAGATCCTCTTCGGCGCGCCTGAGCTTCTCTCGAGCCTTGTCGAGTTCTGCCCGGAGCTCCGCGACCGAAGCTTGTGAGTCCCCAAGGTCTCGTTCGAGCGCGGTGATTCGCACGTCTGAGAGCGAGGATGAGCGCGCGCGGCCTTTTCTTTTGGGAGTCGCGGCGGTGATAACCTGCTGTAGATTTGCCTCGAGTTCCCACATGCGACGCTCGAGAGTAACCTTCTCGTTCCGTAGGTTAGATATGACGGCGTTCGAAGCGGTGTCGCGAGAAGAGACAGAATCCAGTGCTTGCTCGAGCTCTCTTCGAGAGACCTCCTCTTGTTTCCCCTTCTCAACCACTGAGCGAGTGGTGAGTTCCGCGTTCTGCCGCATGACCTTCTCTTTATCAAGGCTTCCCTTGCATTCTCGAAGTTCCTCGTCAAGGCGGAGGGCCCTATCGGCCTCTAGGCGCAGCTGAGTAGCCGCCCCATCAACCAACTATCCAGTCACAACGCATTGTTATGCCTACCTTGCAAGTGGTCTCATCGAGCGTGGCCTTATTATCATCAAGTGTGTTCTTGGTCTTGATTAATTGACTTTGAAGAGTAGAATAACGATTATCTGAGACAGCGATGAAACGTGAGTCGAGGAGATTGAAATGACGATGCCGACTACCTTGGTCCGCGATGTGCCTCTTTAGGATAATAACCTCCTCTGAGTCATGTTCATAGTCGATATTCCAAGCCATCAGGGCGAGGAAGGGAGGAAGGGAAAGAGGATTACGAGCGGTAGAGAGAAGACCAGTAAGCGGAAACTCGACTTCAAACCGGGCAATCAGACACTCGAAACGTGACCACAACCGCGTTTCGTCACATGATCGCGTCAGTGAATGTGAATCCTTCATTTCAATTTCGTAAGTGTACCCTAGCAAAGGGAAAACCTTCCTACATTGACTAGCATTATCTAAAGTACCGTATATTTTACAGGTAACAGAGATCTAGAAGTATAACATATTCCAGGTGTGAGTTTCGTCCATGAACTACACGCCAACGGAGGACGCCAAAGGTCTCCCACGATCAGGTTCTGGGGATGGGGACGGAACAGGTGTGGACCTCCTCGAAGGTGCAAGTGAGGCATTCAATGACTGTCCCCCAGTGCGGCCTCGCATGGCCAATGACCCGACGCGGCTCTGTAAGGGCGTGGGTGTAGAAGAGTCGGGTGTCGGCGTCGGAGCACGGTTCCATGGCATTTTCTGCGAGAGCCATCCACTCCAGGTGCGCGCAGCGGCCTGCCGTTCGCGCTCATCCCGCTTGCGTTCGAACGCTGCGCGATATCGCTCGTACGCGTCCCGGAAGGTACGCTCCACACGGGACGAGAAAATGAGTTCCCCGCGAGGATTTGTCGTCGGCGGTATCGACGGTATCGGGACGGCGGATGATGACCGTCGTCCTAATTGCGTTGGAGAAGGAGACCTTGGTCGACTTTGCGACGCCGATGCCAAAGAGGGACGGGGAAAGAGGTAGGAGAGTGGGTTGTACGGCAACATGCGAGGGGCCTGACGCATATTGAGATACATATTGAAGTTACGCAGAGAGCGATTTGCGTGGGGGACGTAGCTGCGTAAAATAAACGGGAGTATCCCAAGGAAGGGGCCATGTACGCACCGATTGGCATAACCTATCTTTTCGGAGTATAGGCCAGTTGCGAAGAAAAGGAGTAAAGTCGTCACGGAAACAAAAAGGAGTCCTGATGCGACGTATGGATGTAGGCGGACTTCAACATCTGGCCCGTAGACGTTTGGGAGAGCACGGCGAAGGAGATACTGATAAGGGACCGAGAGGAATGATGCATCCAGAAGGACCTCGGAGAGCAGGAAGATGATGGCGAATATCAACTGAACCAGGAAGACTACGCGTGAAATGAGATGTCAACGAGACGATGCGAATGCTGGATAGGACATACACTGATAACGGGACTTTCTGCGGTTGAGGATGAGTGCGTTAGTCTTGAGTCGCTCTTCAAAGAGAAGGAGGTCTCGGTAGGTGGCCTGGTCATTCGGTGGAAAGAATGATGAGCCGGAAGGAGATCGGTGAGACTTCTTCGGCATCACTTTGGCGTCGGAGGGACAGTAGGAGCGGGAAGGACTTGATAGGTCGATCCTGTGTCCTCGTCTGGCCGTGTGTGCGTCAGTCAACCGCGCAAATCCGATGGGTTGCACACGACTCACACATCCGATCTCACCGCTGAAAATTTCGTCGAATCTCCGCAAAACCACGAGCAAAAATTGCTCGTAGACCCCGGACTCGCTCGCGAATCACATGGTTCTCTAATCCCAAAAAATTCCGTACTGTATCTGTACCCGCCGAGGATGCGCCTACCTCTCATGCACGACGCATGTCTCACGATCGATTTTACCTCGTTTACTGCACGCGCGTCGTTGATTATAATCTCAGTGCTCTTTCCCAACTCAGCCGCCTTTGGAATTAGTGTTTGCACAGAGGTAAGAAGAGCTTGGCGAGGATGAGCTACATCCCACGATATGCTTTCTGGACTACTGGCATTAACTAAATTGCAGGCCGACCCCTCCTTGGGCGAAATTCATTGGACTTTCCATACCAGATATCCTACTCGGGAGTTGACCCGAGATAGATTTTGTAAATTATCATCTGTTGGCCAAGCACGGGTTTAGGAAGACGCCGCCTTCTGGAGGTATGTACAGGAACTGGCACAGCAGAATGAGATATATGGATTCAATGAGAAAGTTCGCGGCCACTCAAGTGCACGATCATCCACCTTTAAGGTGGCTACCGGGGGAGCCTTATCGTTTAATGGGGGCCTATTCAAGCTGTCATAACCATTGTATCAGATACCTGATCCTTGCCCATGAATCGGCTACTGAGAATGCCATGGGTATCTAAGTAGTGATGCAGTACATGCTTTCTACCTTTTTTTCCCCCACAAGGCAAACATAGCCTGGAGCTGAATCAAGAACACCTCAACTATTAAACATCCTGTTGGAAAGCTCCTCGGTTGTTGAGAAAAGACTTCAAGGTCCAGAATCCACACAGGCAAGGGAAGTACATTGAATTACTGGTGCATGGCCGATTTACACAAGGGTTAACATGCTGGCACCCCGATGGGAGGACTGGTAAACGCATGGGATGAGGTGGGCGCAGATGATGTGACGATGGAGAAAAGTGGCGTGTATGAAACGTATGCGCATCCTGGATACATGTAACAGTTACAAGAAATATAAAAAAAAGGCAATTGCATCTTCATAGGAGAAAAGGTCGCAGTAGTCCGTCGACAGTGCGCAGGGAAACGGAGAGTTAATTTCTACGCAAACCGGACTTTCTCGCCCGGTCGGCCCTCAGAAAGGAGGACAACAGCCTTTGAAGTACGAATGAATACTACTGGACAGACGATAAGAACGAACAGGCTCACATATTTGCCACTGATCTTCCAACCAGGTTCCTCTTTGTCGAGCTTTTCCGCCATCTCGTCACTCTCGAGACCGACGACAACATCACTCTTGATAGTACGAAGCGAGCAAACTTTCGGAGCTCCTGCGGCACTCGCCATGGGACCGATAGCGATATCAAACGGCGTAGACGCCGGGGCAGCACAGTCATACGTGAGCTTGCGGTGATTTAGGTCACCCTTGAAGAAGACGAGGTCCGAACGTGACAGATGCAAGAACAGATCTGGCGCTTCGCTGTGCAACTCCCAAAACGTGTAGCCAGTACACCAGAAGGGGTGTTGCTCATAAACCCACTTTCCATCGCGCTCGTATTGCTGGGAACGAAAGGAAGTGAGTTGCCAATGTTTGGAAACGGACATTTTGTTATCGTACCTTCCAGCGCAGGCCAAGGCGGCGCAATGATTCGCGCTCTTGCTCAGTCGCCTTTGGGAAGAGGTGGCCATAGACCATCGTGTTGAATAACCAGTCCCAGTCCTTCCTAGTCACATCCGAGACAAACCAGGGGTACCGCTTGCCATGGAAACGAATTTGCTTCGCCAGGCCACTCTGAATGAGGAAGTCGGCTGTAGTCGCAATTTAGATGGCTGTATCACCGCATGTGATATCATACGAACCGTAAACGCAATCACAGTACAGCTCAAAGCCGGCATTATCGAGGACGAAGTCAATGCGTCCGCCGGTCTTGTCGCGGAGATCCCTGCCAGCCTCCCAGACCTGACTGAGGTGGTTGCCAAGAATGTTCTTCTCAGTCGCAGCGAGGTGATCACCGCCAGTAGACTGAAGAGATTTGATTTGTTCCTCGGTCATATTAATGAGCAATGAGAGGTCTGTGGAATTTCCCCAGAGACAAACTAGAAACGGTGATAGACGATGAATACAAAAACAAAACCCCATAATGCGGAGGGTTGCAAACCTTGTGTCAGCTCAAGGAACATGAGACGCTCGGCCTCTAGTTTTGCCTCTGGAGATTTACCGGACTGAGTGAAGGGCTCAGCAAAACGCATTGACAGTTCAAAGACGGCGTCTGATGAGCGAGAGAAGGTGTCACACTAACGAATACACCATGTCAGTAATATTGAAGTAAGCACAGAAGCAAGACCGTCACCTTCTGTCTGTAAAATACATCGTAATCACCCCAATACTTGCTGACGGTGAACGCCTCACGAAGGCGGCGATACTTGTAAGCTTCGGCGAAGAGCCAAGGCGCATTCATGAAATCCTTCCCTAGAGAGACTCTTCGTCTCAGGAGGACAGATGAAAGCAAGGTCAGACAAACCTTGGAAATATTTTGCGATTTCCTTGTTCCACAGAGCGACGTCTGCCTCGCCGTCATCAATGATGGGCCGGAGCTTTTGGTTACCAGATAAGTCTTGCATGAGGACATCCATACGTTCGGTGCAATGAACTAAATCAATGATCTTCTCCTCACTTGACTGCTCATTTAGAGTGCGGGTGACATCGTCGATGGCTTTACCAAGAATGGTGGGGAGGCGGACGCCCATTGTGGCATGTGCGAACGAGTATTCATGGTACCCACGGTAGGCAGGCCACGGAGGATTGTTTGGGTCGACCTGAAAGAGGAGTACGTTAACGGAGCATAACTTGAGGGTATATAGGAGCCTACACGGGTAGGCGTACGCGGCCATGGCCCTTTGATATCCTTCTTTGATGGGAGGTGTCCCAGGTGGAGGGTGACCTTTGCTCCTTTAGGTATGGAGGCAGGTTGAGCGTTGGTGGCACCGTTAGACATTGCTAAAGGCTTATTTGCAGTTCGTTTGATAGACTCAGACTCGTCGTCCGATGCAGAGGGGGGCGTCGGAGGGAAGTATTCAAAGTTGGGTGAATCAAAGTTGAGAGCTAGAGAGGCCATTGAACGCGGGTGAATAACGGTACGGTTAATGATGGGGGGAGGACGCTGACTCGAAAATAGCCCTTCTTATATATGCGCGGTAGGAGGTGTGAGAGGAAATAATCGGAGAGGGTGAGTTGGTTTTTTGGTTGCATTTTTCTGTGGTGGTGGTCTGCCTTTAAAGGGCACGAGCCGATGACATCACGAGTGCACTTAACCTTAGCCTTTCCTTGTGGCCTCAGCCATCATATCCAAATCTCGACCTTCCGATGACCGGCTTGCTCGATACGTCGTCGTCGTCGTCGATAATTATAAGACATTGGTCCCAGAGGTTCACTGCCTTTACCAGGTATTTTTTGGTTACCTCAGTCGTTTCATCGATGGTGTCACGTAATCGTACCCCCACTTTTTCTTTTTTCTGCTTCCATCTGGTCTCATTCGGTCACACCGTGTCCTCTTTTCGCTCCTCAATTTGACATTTGTCCCCCTGAAGACACAATGCGACCAGGAGTTAGGCTGCATCTTCAAAACAATCTGGCGCTTTTCGGGTCTTTCGAATAGCTTTTTCTTCGGGGCCATGTTGGAGCACAATTCGCTCGCGACGCCACTTCGCCACTTTCCCCCTTTTGAAAACACGTCTCTTTTTCGTGGTACAGTTACCCTTTCCGGAAAGTCACCATTCACTTCATGATTGGCGTGTTGAGGTGAACAATCTTCGCCCAATATGTCCTCTCTCATCGAAACGTTATTCCGACACCACTCCGAACGAACAGATACACCGGCAATAACAACTCACTGTAGCTTCCGTTTGAGCCTCATAACTCTTTCTGCTCGTCCGATACGCCTCTGCCCACGTTTATTCGCATGGCACGTTTGTTGTGGAAGACCATCGTTGAATCGTCACGGTTTCATTCCCATTCCGCCACGTTTGGCACTGTCAACATCTCTACGACCTGTTTCGGTTGAATAGAGAATTGGCGTTCTGCGCCGTTCCACTGGCCACAGCATAACAGCCGGCTTCAGCACGTCATCCCAACCCTCTTTGTCAAGAAGATATGTGCGAAAGTCCCGACAAGCCTGCGGAATGCCTCACCTCCTACTCGGCATCCGGTGATTGGTGCACGGTAGATGTTTCATCCTCATATCTTGTTTTTGCATGATCATTCTCAACTCGACACACAATAATGGTGGTCTCCAACTATCTATGTGCGCACCCATTTTGTGGGCACAGATTAGAGACGAGGACGGGCGGCCACCATCAAACCGTTTTCAGCCGTCCTAGGACACATGTTTTAGCACGTGTTGTGTGTGTGCGTGTAGCAACGTGTCGTCCTCGAGGTATGCTGTATGTATATGAGACCCTCTCATGCCTTTCTCCTCTATCCCTTTTTCCGTCTCAGGTCGACCCCACAGAGCAGCCTCATACACATCAACAACAGCTTTACGTCTGCCCTGAGCACCCCAATTTTAAGTTTTGTCGCATAACAGCCGCTTGTGGCCTACCTCTTCGCAATCCTCCGCCCTACCTTACGATGCCCTCTAACACCGAAGTAAGAGCTACACCTTTCGGGATCCCCTACGTCGTCGAGTTCGCAAACGTATCCATTTGGCCTCGCCCCCCTATGGTTGCCGATAATGGGTCCCAACCATCAGATCTCGGACCAAAACCGCCACTTTCGAGGTCCAATACCCTGCCCACTACAACCACATATAAACCATTACCATCTATACCCCTTCCCGTACGAAGCAGGTCTCTCAAGATCTTTAGGAGGAAAACAATCGGCACCCTCGCTAAAATGGACCCAGCAGCAGAAGAGTTGGACTCACCACGCCCCGTGATTCGCCGAGACGCCTCTTTTACGGCCGACGTACGCAACTCCGCCCACAGGCATTTTAAGATCTTCAACGATGATTTCTCCGCTTCAGAAGAGACCCTCGTGGAATTTGAAGCTACCATCGCCCCTACACTCCCTGTGTCCGTGGTCCCATCAGAAGATGGTCTGTCACTCCGGACAGGCGGGTTATACATTCAATTTCCGACGCCCCCGACGACATCCGATATTCCATCCGAAGCCATGTTGTCGCCCTCGGTCGAGCCGGGGACAGAGGGAATGTCGCAGGCCGACTTCGAGAAAGCCACGCGCTTACGTCTACACCGCTTGAGCCGAGCTATCTCAAAGGCCGTGCTGGCCGCCGGGATGGAAGCGCCGTCAAAGCAGACGAAGTTCGGCACAGAAGAGGGCGCCAGTTCAAAGACTGGAGACGCGCGTCCCGTGAAGGGTCGCCAGGGCCTATTCAAGGGCACATACGGCCAGGTGCGCGACGCCTTCCGTGCCGCGGGCCTCGTGACTACACCGTGTGGAGATGATGGGGTTCCTAATGGTATGCTAGCTCCTCTCTATCTATTATCTGTCACTTCTCACACAGTTGATTGGTGTTCTTTGGTCCAGCCACGCGTCTTGGTGCGCTGTTTATTGCGAACCCAGACGGCCGGGGAGCCGTCGTATTCAGCAAGGTTGTCATGTGGGGGTGATAGACGACCAGAGGAGCATTCTCTCCATTTCGCCTCCTGATTGACATTTTCGACTCGCTCCTCGTGCGTCTATATTGGGGACTTGCTGGAGCCAATCGGTCCGAGAGGGGCTGATGAACGGTAGAGGAAAACGGGATGGGAATCCTTTCATGGCGCTGCGCGCCTAGATTAAGGTACGGACTTTCGTCAGGCTGGCCGGCAACAACGCAGTTTGCTTGCCTTATTGTGCTGAGCACAATCTTGTTATCTCTCATTAGACTTCGGTGCTTTCTTCCCGTTCAGGGCATCAGGTTCCAGTGGAAGAGTGAAGAACGGTTCTGTCCTATCCATGTCCATGTATGACCTTCATATTGATCGGCTATTTAATTGTGCTATATTTACCCACGCAAAGGAAGGCAGTAGGTGTGATACGATATCTCCGAATCTGTATGTACGCCCCAACACCTCATAGACCGTACTATATGCAATTGTTCGTCTGTAGCCTTACATACGTTGAGGTCGTCGCGTGACTTTCAGGTCAACATTTTGGTGCATCTATGTATCTGTATCTCCGCGCTTACGACACCACAGAGTTGTTGTATGTGGTTACCCTCTAAACGATACTCGCCATCTTTGCAATTAATCACAACCCTAGACCCTATAGTACTTGACACAGCGCACTGATTCAGCACCTACGAGGCTATGAACTAGCGAACGACTGCCCTTAATATGCTACCCGATATCGAACAACGTGCGTCTTCCCACTCCGCACATGCGGACGAGGCCCTTGTGACTGTGTACGAAGTAGGGCCACGGCACTGATTGGGGAGTGGGAGACAGCTTTGGTTTTCCTTTCTGGTCACTACATGTCACTCTTGTCAGTATCACTGCCCAAAACGAGCACCGATAATTTGGGGCCTCAGAGGCATTGTCGGATGGCCATCAATATTTTGCCATTCTGAGTCACGAGCCCGTCTTTTCCCACACCACCCCTAAGTACTAAGTCTCAGAAAGTTAAACAGTTGCCCCCGTGGCGCTGGACGACGTCCTGGATAGAATTCCAGTTGGAGTTCCTCCCATCCCCACAGATTTTCGAACTGGAAACCCGTTAATAGTCATAGTCCATAACGGATGCTCCTAGGATGTACTGATATCAATCTGAGCACTCCCGCCTCTTTACGTTTAAGACAGCACCGCGGCCGCGGGTCAAACCCATGCGCGGAGAGATAATGCCACGTGGCCCGCACGCTGCCAACGTTGCGCACCCCAGCCATGTGAGAAAGTACTGTAGGGAAGGGCACTCTCCGCTTGCTACTCGATCACAGTTGCAAATGAGCGAACCTCGGCACCATGGCGGTCATCCTCATCCACGGCCACGCTGCACAAACGATCTTGGGGCATTCTGAGAAATCACTTCGTGTGTTCGATGCTGCCAAGACACGTTGTAGTGATGGAGAATTACCAGCTTCCTCCGTGTTGGACGTCTTCGAGAAAGATTCCAGGATCCACAGCATGGGGACACACCTGGGCGGTTTAAAACGACAAACGACTACGCCCGCTCGGATAAAAACGCTTACAACATGCTGGTAGGAGGGCCGAAGATTTCTCAGCACGCTTTCGGATATTCTCCTCCCACCTTTGGGGAACGGAATGACCATTGACCATTTTCAGTTCTGCGCCCAATATCCGTTTCTTGACTCATTTGGCGACATGTTTGTCGAGCGGCCGATGGCTAGTGTTAGGTGAGCGCTCCGCGTTCCAAGTTTTGAGTGCGTGGACGAGAATTTGGTAAGAGGAATGGAATTTCCTTCCACATCACATCATGATTGGAATAATTCCAAGCGGCTATCTGTTTGACCATGGAACGTTATATAAACGTGCTTATGACTCCGAGACGCTGCGTGCGAGGGCAAAGACAACCATATATTGTACAGCAAATGGGTAGGATGAGCGATGAAGGAAAGCGCGGCAAGAGTTACGACCCGGCTGCCTTGGCATTGACGTGGATAAGGTCAAATGGTGAAAAAAAAAAGTGCCAGCAGGATGCTCGTGCAGAAAGGTCGGCATCGCGGGAGATTGCCTCAGAATTTAGAGAGACGTATTAGGAGGTGGGAAGAGGAAGTCACGAACGTGGCGAGCAGCAGCGGCAGCCACCTTGACTGTCCGGGAATCTCCGCAAAGGTGGGGGAGCCTTGCTCTCGCTCTCGCCATCTAGGGTTCTTCTCTCCTCAACAATTCCACCGCAAGCATTCAATTCTGCTCGTCTTACTCTTCCTATATGGGCGATAGATACACACCCGTCTCGGCTACTGCACTTCACGCTATCCTAGGATCCGGAGTGATGTTGATGGGCATCAATTTGTGCCTAGCATAATCAACCCACCGAGGCCGCCATGCATCACAGTCGACAGGAACGTGCGTCCTCAATTTATCTAATGGAGAGAATTAAGTGAGGCTTAAACTTAGATTCCAGTATATCCTTCACGTTATCTTTCGCAGTGACATGAGTCATGTGTGGAATGACCCTCAGAAACGCGAGGGGCAGACTCTACTTGTATGCGCCATGTACACCTATCGCGGTGTTTAATCAAGCTTTCGAATCTGTTCTCAATATTCTTGGAAAGTATTTCTGCTACTGCTACAAGCGTCGAGACCCGAGCCTACAACTTAGAGAGGAACCTCGAAGTGGAAGACATCTCCACGAAACGTAGGACGGTGCGCCGCTATCGCCTTCATGATTGCGGCGCGGCTGCGCCAGCACGACGTGGCACCAGATCGTCGTTGGTCCATTTCAGCTTAGAACTTTCTTGGCAAATTGCTGCCCCCACACGAGGCGCCAACAAGGTGGAAGCAGCATCGTCCTTCCAACACGAGCAATATTTATTAGACTCATCCGGTACACGGTTATGGCATTCTCCATTATTGGGCTTTTATGTACTGCTAGTGCAAGGCTGAACATCTAATGAACTTTGTCCCTGATTTCCGGAAAGCGCGAGGTATGCCCACGTAGCCGTGGATCTCGAGTGTTTCCGCTCACCACGGACTAGGCAATGGTAGCTATTGCAGAAATAGGAACATGCCGCGACTCCACCGTCCGTGGAGCGTCCCCTTTATGCAGAGGCACAAGCCCACGTATAGGGTTCTGCGGGATCTTGCTCCTCGGAGGTGAACACACTGCATACACGCTACGATAAGACCATGACCCTCCCTGCCTGATTCAGAGTTAGGCGTCGCCAGCATATCAAAGTTCAGTATCATGCTGTAATGTCGTAATCAATATGGGAACACAGAATTTGCATCAGTTTGCATCCCATCCGACTATACGCCGCACCAACGTTCCCGCGCTTGGAGTATGATAACTACGCCCACGCTGTATGACGAGGACCGACTGCCAGGAACAGGAAAAGGAAAACGATATCATTCACATCTGTGTCACCGTATTTTGATGGATGGGCTCTGCGTTGTTCGTGACTATGGAGGGACAGAGCGCGGCAAGTCGCTTGTGCCCATGTCCGAGTTCCCTCCCGACTCGTACACATTCTCAGGACCTCGTGAGAGATGCGTCTTCCTTCTGTAAAGATGCTCGCTTTGCCCCCGTCAGAACTTACCCAGTTTTCGGCACCCCTGTCCCTATTGGAAACTTCAGGCAATATCTCACTCATATCGATACTCATCGCTGTGGCACTGTGCAGCCCCGTTGCACTAGCGCATGATGCTATCCTTTCGACTATTGGATGACGTCTTCTGTCAGACACTGGCTGCCCTCTGTCGTCACCAATACCAATTACAGTCTCCTACATGGTCCAACCGTGTCTTTACACTGCATCTTTCTCGAAGGGGAGACTTTGATCTGGTTGGACACGACCGAACCATTCTCGTCGTAACCTCAAGGGGAATGATCATAGCTCCTGTTTCCCGGTTCTACAAATGGTACTAAGAGTGGGTAGTGCGATGACTCACCTCGCCACATGTCAAGCTGGGATTTGATTTGAAGGTCATCCCGTTGATAGGTCGAGCGAAAACAATTCGAAGGATGTGATCGTGCTTTTCACCACGGCATCGCGCTTCGTACAGGGGACGTGGTCGCATAGATGTATATTGTCCATCCATTAGTACTTCCTCATGTATCCTAGCGCTTTTGTAGACTGTACGTCGATTGAAACTGGCGGTGCCCTATTGCCATACTCTGGCTTGTATTTTGCAAAGGACAGAAAAAAAGATTACATGATACGCATTGGCTGGTGGTTGGAGTGGGTCGGAAATACCCGACTGCATCCACTTCCCGTCCCGCTACCGCTAAGCGAATCACGAACGAATGTCTTTCGGAAACGGAAAGCAAACGTTCAGAGAGCGTGTGACAGCTCGAGCTGTAGCAAGCTTGCCTGAGGGCTTCCGACACCTCGGGAAGCTGAAATGTTGCAGCGCCTCGAATACGGAGTCCGAGTCGGGGCGTTCCTGTCGGCTCCAGAAGGGCAATACGACTTTTCCGGCTGATCTTCTTAAGATCAATCAACAGTACGGTTACACGATCGTACTGTCGCCCTCATCCCTGTTTTCTCGCTCAAGTTGAACATGCCGACCCACGCATCGCAAACTCATGTCGTCATCCTCGGGGCGGGGGTCATCGGACTCACTGCCGCGTATGTCTTGACCGACGGCGAAGGCTCCAACCGCTTCAAAGTCACGGTTGTAGCGCGAGATATGCCTGAAGACCTCAGCAGTCAGGCGTTTTCTAGCCCATGGGCTGTGAGTCACATTGCTTCATTTCCAGCCGATTCAAACCCCTTGTCCTTAGGGTGCCGACTGGATGCCGCTGCAACGTGACGATCGCCTTAACCTCTGGGAAAAATATACATTGTGTGTCGAAGAAAAGTTAGAAAACATACCTAAAACACTTCTGACTTTTTCGATGGTTTCCTAGTGATAAGTTCTGGGACATGATACCAACGGGATTGATTATGGTACGTGACGTCGCACATCCATCGAGTTTCTCTTTAGGAATATTATCTTCTAGAGACTTCCATCACGACTATACTATGAAGTCGAAGACGCCGAAAAGGAGGCGTCTTGGTGGAGAGGAATTGTTCGTGATGTAAGTCGTTTGCCCTTGATGAATGGCGAATCTGACCCATGACAGTTCCGTGTCCTGCCAAGTGATCATCCCTTACCAGTCAACGCGAGAAGCGGGGTGAAATTTGATACGTATTCGGTGAATCCTGAGGTTTACCTCCCGTGGTTGAAGTCCCAGTTGGAAGGCAGAGGAGTCAAGTTTGTACGACGCCGGGTCCATAGTTTGGACGAAGTATGTGAATTGGCTGGAGAGAATGGCGTAGTGATCAACGCAACCGGCCTTGGTGAGGCGTTTCAATATGTCCGACATTACGCACGCATGACGGTCCATCTCAGGTGCACGCTCCCTTCTCGGTGTGGAGGATACGAAAGTGGTACCCATACGGGGACAAGTGGTACTGGTCTACGCACCAAACGTCAACGAATGCGTAACCATTTTCCCTGCCAGTGAGCAACTTTGATCTGCCCGGATGTTTCAAGCTTATCATAAGCAACGTGAGGTACCGACAAGCCATCCGAGGTAACATACTTGATACCACGGGCCTCGACCCCTGGCATGGTATTACTTGGGGGGACTTTTCAAATCAACAACTGGGACACGTCAATCGACATTCAAACTGCGCGCGGCATCTTGGCTCGGGCACAGGAGTTGGTGCCTGAATTGGCTGACCCCCCTCTGCGCATCCATGCCCATAATGTAGGACTGCGACCCGCCCGTGAAGGGGGACCGCGGGTTGAAGTACAATTCGTTGTTGCACCAAGCAAGGATACTCTGGTCCCTAAGCCGTCGGAAGCTTCAGCAGATACAAAGACCACTTTAGTTGTCCACGCTTATGGATTTGGGTGAGTACAAGGGCTTTATGCGGTATTCTTTTGTTAAATCCTTTTAGTCCTGCCGGATACCAGCAATCCTGGGGTGCCGCAGAGGAGGTGATCAGGCTGTTGAAAGAGAATTTGCCTCAGTGATGTGATATCTGATTGCGGCGTCCTCAGCAATCAGGAGTACGTCGCTGTGCATGAAGGATAGGACCTCACCCTATTTCCTCCTGTCCCAAAATACACATGTATCTGCCATACGCTTTATGCAGTTCGTGCGAATCACCCGCTCCCCGAAGTACCAATCCGGCCCAGGTAGCCGAGAACTACGCCTAGATCCAAGTATTCTGTCATTCTGTCACTTTCCTACGCCCGACATTTGTCACCCCACGGAAGCTTATTTCCATGTCATGATTTTTCCTGTTGATCTTTGGTGATAGGTGGCCTCTGTTTCCGACTTGCACAAACTATTGGACCTCAAGAAGGGATTCCCCAGAGTTCGCAAGTTATACACATATATACACCCCAGAAGCAGCTACATTGGCTGGACGGCTCTGGCGGGTCAAGCCCTTATCGGTATCGTGACAATATGTCCCAATCTCGGTCCTACTTCTCAGTCCAAATACTTAACCAGTTATGTTTACTTCACAGGCACTTGCCCTGCAGCACGTGTTTGTACCTTACCGTTCATCGGAGAAGCACACACATCTGGAAACCGTCACCGCAAGGCGGAGTTTGTGAGTTTAATACTATCTCCTCACAGACATTGCGACTTTGTGGACGACTTCGAGTTCCCGCTCTGGGACCGCTTGTAGAACGTGCTAAGGACGAACTTGGAGCTCTCAACCAATCGTCCAAAGAGGCGATCATCGACGTCAATGAGTGAGTAACGGCATACGGCATAACCTCCGTGATGATCACAATTTAATTCTCATGGTTTGCTGCACCTCAGGCTAGGGCAGTGATTTCTTGATTGCCACGTACGCTACACTGCAAACCTGATGTGCTGTATCGCGGAGAACTATGATCATGCATTATACCGTCAGTATTCTCTTCGAGAGGCCGGATGCTTTAGTTGACTGGCCATGACGACACTCTCCCCCTCGTCTTTATTACCATGCAGAACAAAGGCAGAGAACCTGACCCTTGATCCGTGGCAGCCAGTTTTATCCTTGAAAAGTTCTGCGTCGTGAGAACGATGGCCCCCCTCCAATAAACCTACCAGCGTTCGATCTTGCTGGCCCCCGACCCATTCACCCCAGGAGAGTCCTCGGCTCTACATCGTTCTGCATTAACGGGCTATTATCTGCGACTAGTCGATTTATTATCTCTGATCTTTTCTTTTTCTCCACAGGCCGTGGGACCTACGATACCGGGACGTCGGAGCTGATATGTCGGCATAATACGGAAAACACGACCGAGAGGCATCAGGAGTAACATCGGCCCTCGGCCTTAACAGGGAATACCACGGAGACTCGGCTTCTTACCTTCCTCGGGGTCTTTCCATAATTTCACAATATCGTCACGAAGTCGTTGCGATTTGTTACCAACTTATCTCCCAGGAGCTATGATCGACTAGTGCATTTAGAAACTGGGTTTCTCCTGCTATCTGGCTCCCTGCATCTAACCTGCTCTCACGACTCGTCGCCTCGGGGGATATACTCTTGTCGTTCGCAGCATATAGAGAATAAGGGATGTGGAACAAGTTCATGCGAAGAGAAAGATGTCTGGTTCTCTTCCTCGTGTTCCACTCTATGTCAGATCATGTGCCCATGCCAACCGTGAGGACGCGAACAAACGCCCCTCGTAAATGTCAAGGGGAGCCTTGTACAGCACAAGTTCGCGGTTCGGTCCTGCCCGCTCATCGGGCACAGTTAACGCAAAGCTTTAAAACCGAACTGGCAGCGTCATAGCCATGTTGACGAGTTGTGATCCGTCGCACCGTCCTCTAACCCACCTTCCCGCTTTGATTCACCTCATGTTCCAGACTACCCCACTGACGAGCCTCATGCTGTTCGCTATCTGCGTTACGGCGAACCCCATCGTCGTTCGCAATAGTCTGGTGTCATTGCCTTTTGCTAAGCAGCTCAAATTCACTGGCTCCAAAGGTCTCGTCAATAGAGACCGGGCACGTGCGAAGCAGCTGTTTTCCTTTAGCGATGCTAAACAAACCGAATATTTGAGTGCGGACTCGGACGCGACCGTCGGTCTTGATGCGACAAATGCTGCATCGTCTTACAGGACGACTGTCGGTATCGGTAGCCCCGCGACTTCCTGTGAGTCACACCAGCCTAGTTTCATTGAGCTAATCATAGATTCCACACCTTGTTAATCAGACACGCTTATCGTAGACACTGGAAGCGCCAATACCTGGGTGGGAGCTGGAAAACACTATGTTAGGACTAACACAAGTGTCGAAACCCAAGACAACGTAGTGGGTGCCGTTTGTGCCTCTGTCCATTCAACAGACCAACATAAACTGATTCACAAGCACTGTCTACCAGCATGTAGCGTATGGGTCTGCGACATTCACTGGTACGTTCCTCCGCATTAGCGACACCTTTGCTACATGTACACCCCACCCCAGGTAAAGAGTTCATAGATACCATGACGATCGCCCCTGGCGTCGTCATTCCGTCGCAGTCCATAGGCGTCGCCTCGTTTTCTCATGGTATTAAAGACGCGGACGGCATCCTAGGGTGAACGTTGACTTCCACCCGGGTGATCTGTGCTCACACCGTCCTCCGTAGTTTAGGCCCAACGAACCTGACAATTGGCTCGCTGTCGCCGTCTACGGGTAGCAGTATTCCCACAGTCACAGATAACCTCTTCAGCAAAGGAACAACCTCATCCAACATGGTCTCTGTGTCCTTCGAGCCCACAAATACGAGTTCAGTCATGAGTGGCGAGCTCACATTCGGTGGCATCGACTCTTCAAAATTCACTGGAAACATCACGTTCACGTAGGTTGCGGCAGCATAGTTATGCGACGTCCGTGCTCACATAGAGCTGGATTGGGTAGTCCTCTTATCAAGACTTTTCCTGCGAGCAGGTACTGGGGCATCAACCAGTCCATTCGTTACGGCAGTTCGACTCCGATTCTCGAGACCACCGCCGGGACCGTCGACACTGGAACGACCCTCATCTTCATGGCTAGTGGTGCGTGACTTATGTGATATATTTTCATTCGTACAGCAATGAAAGGTCGACATCAAACAAACAACCATGTATAGACGCGTACAACCGTTACTCGAACGCAACTGGCGCCGTTCTCGACTCGGACACGGGCCTGCTCCGCATCACGCCGGAGCAGTACGCCAACCTCCAATCGCTCTTCTTCGTGGTCGGCGGCACGACGTTCGAGCTCACCGCGAACGCGCAGATATGGCCTCGCGCGCTCAACTCCTTCATCAACGGTACGGCGAACGGCATCTACCTTGTTGTCCAAGACACTGGCAGGCCCTCCGGACAGGGCTTAGACTTTGTTAACGGCTACACTTTTCTCGAGCGTTTCTACTCTGTCTTCGATACTGAAAATCGCCGCGTCGGTTTTGCTACTACGTCATTCACAACAGCGACCAGTAATTGATAGGGCCGAGTGGAAGGAACGGCGTGTGAGATATCTGGATTGCCGCGAGGGTGGACGTGGAACTGTTTTGAACTGGTTACAACGATCCGTTTCTCTGGCTCTTTTGGTTGTGTATTTATGCTTTGACAACTGCGATTTTCTGCCTTTTTTTTAACATAATGTTTGGGATGCTGTTATGAGTCGAGCAGCCCATCGCGGATGTAATACTACTCACAAGTAACCCGAGTCATTGTTGCGGGAAGGATTGATTTTGATCACAGGGATTAAACAGTCTATAGGTGTATAAATAGATACATGACTACATGCTTTCCACACAAGTCGAGAACGACGATGCCTGACAACTTGGATCTCTGGCAACTACCGAGGCGCGTGAATACAGAAAAACACAAACAACTACTAGGCTAGTCCAACCACCCTCCAGGAACATCTTCATGCTCCCATTCATCAGGCGAAGAACGATTCCGGTTCGCCCTAGAGCTGCTACCGTTCCCCCTACTGCCCCTTCTATGGAACCATTGGCTAAACATGCCCCCATTTTGCGGGGACTCTGGTCGCGTCGCCCGGTTGACCGGGGGCGGACCACCGGAGCCACTGGGAGCCTGAGCACCGTCGGGTAGGCGATGTCCGGGCTGAGGAACGAGCTGGAACCTGGGGCTGCATAAGTAGGGTAGTAGAACCCTTTACGCCTGAGGCTTACCGACAGACAGGGCAAGTGGCACTAGATTTGAGCCAGGGCATTATACAACCTTCGTGGAATGGATGTTTACATGGTAGAGTCACGACCACTTGTTCATCCGGATCTTCGGTGTTCAGCGCAAATTGGTCTTTACAAACTGCGCAATCCCGCTCTAGTAGTGGGGCTGAGGGTTCACGGGTTCAGGACATAGCCGAATAGAACGCTAGATGGACCCACATCCTTCCTCTAACACTTCCCTGTTAAGTTGCTGCATGACCTCATCTGTAGCTGGGACTGGGCGGGAAGAATTCCCTTGCTCCATGATCTGAGTAATGATTTGATCCAGAGCTACGGTGTGTGAGTGTGATCATTTGCGGTGATTATTCAAATTCGCTTACCTTCCTGATTGAAGACATAATCTCCCATTCGTCCATCTTCGGGGCCCATGAAGCCGAAGCCATTAAAGGGGTCTGCGACCCCTTCTCTGCCAGCACGCTGTGTGAGCATAGCAAGTAGATACTGAGCCATCAATGAGCCCCCGATTGGGTGGCGCTCGTCGCCTGGTGTCCTGTAACCTGTGTTGGGAGGCTGTGCAGAGATGACTTTGACATCTTTACGCACCCTCGCCGGACTCCTCCTAGCGGTGGTGGTCCTCCGATTAATATCGTCCGGGAACCACCCGGGCCTCGATCGATGTCTAATCGGAAACCAGTTCCGCCCTGATCAAGACATTAGAATTGGGCGGACAATGGGCATAAATATGTACCATGCTTGTTCGCTCGGGAGTGGGCGACTGCGTTGAATTTCCAGGCTGAGGCCGGGGGCTACCCAGAAGCTGTGATAAGCCCACTGCTAAAAGGATTATGTGACTGTCCATGGCTAGGTATAACATTGGTGCGTACTAAGGAAATTCTCCAGACCTGGACCACCGCCGGGAGTACCATCATCGAGAGGAGGGCCTGACGCCTGGAAACTACGTGGATGATCTGCTTCGCTCTCGATCTTTTACAAGATGATTAAACCGAGTGTGAGGCGAGCAACAGTGCCTTACCTCCTCCACGAAGGTGCCATGACATGATGCACAATGGGGATCGGGAACCTAAAGAGGGTTGGCGTTTGCACTACTTAATATTTTTCCGGGGTTGGGCGGGAGGGAGGGGATGCTCTGCATACCATTAATGGCCTCATCTCTGCACGACACTTAGAGGAACGATAAGCGGAGTAGGGGTATTTGAAGAGTGAAACACACTTCATGGCAGTACCACATAGAATCTCTTGAAGACATAAGAGGAATTTACTTTGATGGCGGACAATGTGCGAGACAGGACGCCGAGGATGGCAGGGTGAGGTGGTGGAAGGAAGGAGGTTATTGGCACGGGGTTGTGTCGGGTGCAGGGTCCCGCACTATGACGTGAGCCATCTGTTGCTATAAAAGGCGACACACTCGTAGCTTCCACGCACGACATTCCCTCGAGTCTGTGTAAGTCTCTTCGATTTCTCTATTTTCTCCCCCACATCATGATGAATACACCTGTTCCCTATTATACGAGTGTTTTTATTCAACAACGCATGAGATAACTCTCTGGGTACAACTGATTGCCTTTTCTATTTTCCCTTATTTCAAACGCCATCCATATCGATGCTCATTTCCAGAGCTATATAGGTTCCACCTCTTTTCGCAAGGATGCACATGGGCTATGGGTTGATATATTTATCGTTTTCTCGTCGCTTTGACAACTTTCCTGGAGATAACATACGTCGCTTAGTAAGCACAATGGCCACGGGTAAATAGACGTCAACATCGCGGTCGTGACCACGTGAGGTTTGCAAACAAACAATGTTCGAATTGCACTCAACTTGACCTCACTCGGCCCATGGGTACCCTCATATCGTTTCTCGTGCATCCTTTCTCAACGGCGAGGCGGTTCAGAAACCAGTATGATGAAGACGGCAGTCTTGGTGACCTCATTTATCATGCAACCTTGTTCTTCGCCCTTGGCATCTACACGGTCATCAGACGTCATTTGAACGCAAGGAGTAGGGCAAAACCATTTCGTGTTGAGCCACCAGAGGTTTGGCTCTCCCTATCAGGCTCATTCACCTGTCTAACTCTGTTTCAATTCTGTAGCAAGCCGATCCGTCGTGGTCAGATGCGCCAACAATCACCAACGCTACTCTTGAGTCCCACAAATACGATACAAATCTTGCGCCTCCGTCCGGAGAAATTTCTGGTCGGGACTATATCACTTGTTTCGATCCTGCTACCGGTCTTCATCTGGGCACACTTCTTGCGGACAACATCGATGAAATAGAATCAAAGATTAACAGAGCTGAGGCGGCTCAAGGTGGATGGCGTAAAAGCTCATTTGCCGACCGGAAACGCGTCATTCGCAGCCTCAAGAAATGGCTCGTAGAGAACCAGGAGGTGTGCGCAAGGGTCGCCTGTCGAGATACTGGAAAGACGCGTAAGCTATACGTCTTCTTGGCCATGGGCAGATCGCTTCATATGAGTCATAGTCATCGACGCCGCCTTGGGAGAAGTTTTGACGACATGCGCAAAAATGGACTGGCTACTACGTCACGGCGAGAAGTACCTGCGCCCAGAATCGCGCTCATCCCCGTTCCTCATGTGTTACAAGAAATCAGAGGTGCACTATGAACCCCTTGGCGTGGTCGCAGCCATAGTTTCGTGGAACTACCGTATGGTTTTTCGTTTCCCCACTATCGTATGTTCATCCATCTCCTTCAGCGTTGCACAATGCCTGGTCTCCTATTCTGGCTGCCCTGTTTGCTGGTAACGCGATTGTCATCAAGTGCTCGGAGCACGTCGCTTGGTCGTCTGCCTGGTTCGTCGACGTTCTTAAGGAATGTCTACGGGCGTGTAACTTTGATCCTGAGCTGGTCCAGGTATGTTCTTTTTCCAGTTGACGTTTATCATGACTCCATGCGGTCTTCTTCGTCGAAACAGCTCGTGTGCTGCTTCCCGGATCAGGCAGAGGGCTTGACAAGATCGCCTAAAATTAAGCACATCACTTTCATAGGTTCTGAACGTGTCGGCCGTCAGGTTTGTCATCTCCAGTGAATAACCCTCGCACGTATCTGATCCCTTCCAGATTGCTATCGCTGCGGCACAAAACCTCACGCCAGTGACCCTCGAACTCGGTGGCAAGGACCCGGCAATCGTACTCCCGGGGACAGACATCGAACGATGGAGTAGCCTTTGGATGCGTGGTATATTGTACGTTCCCTCGACCCCAGAATGGCATTGCACTAAGTCAGTGAGTAGTCAGAATGCAGGCCAAAATTGCATCGGCATCGAACGGTTGCTTGTCCATAGGGACCAATATGACGAGGTTTATCACCTTATATTAGACCGCGCGCGTTCTTTACGCATCGGCTGCGCTTTGTCTGCCGACGATGTTGGTACCGGCGTGGACATGGGGGCGATGATTTCGCGTGAAAGGTTTCAGACACTCCAGGATCTCGTCGATGACGCGGCCGCCCGGGGCGCACAGGTCGATTTGGGTGGCAGGCCCCGTGTTCACCCGTACTTAACATATGGAGCATTTTTCGAGCCGACAGTAATTGGAGAAGTCCAGCGGGATATGGATATTGCCCAACACGAACGTGAGTTTTTTTCTTCCAACACCGCCTGAATTACGTACCGACGTTATTCTGTGCAGTCTTCGCGCCGATAGCGCTTGTCATACCCTATGATACCATCGACGAGGCTATTGAGATTGCTAACGAGACTCGGTACGCTCTCGGGGCTAGTGTTTTCGGGCCTGACAAGTACGAGTGCTTGGACGTCGCCAAACTCCTGGAGTGTGGGATGGTCTCAATTAACGACTTCGGAGTATTTTATGTGAGTGATATTTCGATAGAGTTGCAAAAGCAGTTGTCGTTGACGTCACCCACAGCTGAAGTATGTCGGACCACTCTGGACAAGTGTGTGGCATTCACTCATAATTTTCTCATAGTCAAGATCTCCCCTTCGGAGGAACAAAGGCCAGCGGCTACGGAAAATTTGGTCTGCGTAGCTTCCTTGATCTTTGTGTTTTCCTAGCCTGACGCGAGTATGTAGGTGGGCCGGAAGGTTTGCGGTCTCTCACGAACGCGAAGTCTGTTGTTGTCGATCGTTGGCCATGGCTCATCCAAACAGCCATTCCCCGACCGCTTGATTATCCAATTCGTTCCCCTGTACAAGCTTGGTGAGTTTTCA
>Ga0307510_10000662_pt1 | contig 35049 bp, 37 predicted proteins | sample 12_EM_MG_FD_207224 | JGI IMG/M metagenome (GOLD analysis project Ga0307510, IMG submission 207224) | Populus trichocarpa ectomycorrhiza microbial communities from riparian zone in the Pacific Northwest, United States - 12_EM | ecosystem: Host-associated > Plants > Roots > Unclassified | place... | reverse complement strand
CTAACACACGCCAAAGAATTAGTCGCCGAATTCCACGCCCGTAATCGCCCTAAAGAGGGGATACGCATACGAGCCTTGCAGGCGCAAGGAGATCCTAAAGAGGGGATACTGTCGCGAGCGGTACTCGCGCCCCCCAGTCTCAGCTACAAATCCATAACTCCAAGACCACGTGACTGTGGGAACATATCACATGACCCTACACATGACTCATCACGTGACCCCTTCGCCACTTGTACATCACGTGACTTATCAGCACGTGACCCTGGGAACCTACGACCCCGTGACCCTGGGAAGATAACACATGACCTATCAAGGAACTGGTCATCAACAATGTCACATGACAAGACGTGCTTTGGACACGCGTCTAACCCGTTGATCAACACGTGGCAGATCGTGGGAACGATCAACAAGACGCGTCCACTAAACAATCAACGAACCCGCGACGCGACTCGATCAACGAAGACGCGACTCTTTAGGGCTAGACCCTAATCGAGATGTATTATATAATCCGCAGTTGCTGCGCATTGACTGCGCAGTCCCCCGTTACCTGTAAACTTACCTACCCTAAACTGCGCACAGACCACCCTGTATTAGTATATAAGACCTATGAATTTAGGTGAACAGTCCTTAGACTGTTCTCTTGTCAATCCCCCACACTGGAGCCCTTCAAAGCTCCCTTCTCGTTAGCAGCTCGCCCTTCATCACCAACTGTCTACTCACTCCCGCCTCTTCTCATCTTTTGTCTATTCCTCCTCAACATCTCCCTGCTGCTCCTTTGGATCAGTCACCTTCAACTACGTGCTGTCGTCGAGTCTCGCTACCCATAAAGTAGTGAGTTCCCGACACATACGAGCCTTGCAGGCGCAAGGAGATCCTAAAGAGGGGATACTGTCACGAGCAGTACTCGCGCCCCCCAGTCTCAGCTACAAACCCATAACTTCAGCACCATGTGACCATGGGAACATATCACATGACCCTACACGTGACTCATCACGTGACCCCTTCGCCACTTGTACATCACGTGACTTATCAGCACGTGACCCTGGGAACCTCCAACCCCGTGACCCTGGGAAGATAACACATGACCTATCAAGGAACTGGTCATCAACAAAGTCACTTGACCAGACGCGCTTTGGATGCGCATCTAACCCATTGATCAACACGTGGCAGATCGTGGGAACGATCAACAAGACGCGTCCCCTAAACAATCAACGAACACACGACGCGACTCGATCAACAAAGACGCGACTCATTAGGGCTAGACCCTAATTGAGATGTATCATGTAATCTGCAGTTGCTGCACATTGACTGTGCAGTCCCCCGTTACCTGTAAACTTACCTACCCTAAACTGCGCACAGACCACCCTGTATTAGTATATAAGACCTACAAATTTAGGTGAACAGTCCTTAGACTGTTCTCTTGTCAATCCCCACACTGGAGCCTTTCAAAGCTCCCTCCATGTCAGCAGCACCCCGCCTGTCATCTACTACAGTCTACTCCGTCCCGCCTCTCCTTGCCTTCTGTCTCTTCCTTCTCAATGTCTCTGTGCTGCTCCTCTGGATCAGTCACCTTCAACTCTGCGCCGTCATCGAGTCTTGCTACCCATAAAGTAGTGAGTTCCTGACATTATGACCAAGTGGCCATTACCACTGAACCCATCACCTCTACTAGACCTGCCACCACTACTGCTCAGTGAACCATCCAAATCATCGTCACCCCTTGATCAGCCACCAGTTGAGCCCCTTGTCCCCATCCCCTGGAACATCCATTATTGGGAATACTCCTCAATGGAGACATACCAAGAGCCACCCCCAGTAGAGAACCCACTGGAAGATCCAGACAGTCCCATGGAGGATGTGCCACCCTTAGAACCAGAACCAGTCACTTGCTATGAATGTTACGTTCCATGGGCTAATTTTCTTTTCTATGCTTACCAATCTGTTCCCATCACGTGACTATTTACTGGATACATCACCTGACTCCTTTCTTGCTTACTTGACCGCTTTCTTGTCATCTTAGGAGTGCCAGCTCATTTCTAGGATCGTTGTACTTGTTTCCACTATCTTTAGCTTGCCAGCTCATAACTAGGACCTCTCTCCTAGTTATTCATCATTCCTACTAACCACTGTACTTGTTTTCCGTCATCACTAGTACAGGTACTAGTAGTATTATTCCTTAGTCATGGTAGCTGCCCTCATGTATATAAGCCGGTCTTATTTCTAGAGTTGGGCCTTAAGCCTGACTTGGTTTAATACCCAATCTTGTTGCTTCCACTGTGAGACTTCTAAAGTCTTTTCTTTATTTCTTGAGTCGTCTCAAAGTTCCCTTTGAGACTCTCCTTTCCTCTTGCTCATCTCCCAGACCCTGGATTAAGTTCCACTTCATCTTTCTACCCCCTACATTGTGCTAAGGGTTAGCAGTCCCTTGCAACTACACTTTGCCACCACTTGTATCTTTGTGCATGTCGCGCCTTAAGGTTCTTGGACCTTAACACAAGTCAGGCTTTCTTCAGACGTCCTTGAAACACAGAACAAATACCAGCACAACCCTGGCAGCAGTAGTACTCATCAGAACTCTCGATCAAGACAAGAGAGTTCACAGGAGACAACAGGACAATCTCCCAGAACATGTCAAAGGCGAAGCATACTTTGAATTCCACAGATCCGGACATAGAGATACCAGATACTACATCAACTTCCCAAAGAAAACACATGGACCTATCAAATTTGTCAAAGTAGAAGACGAAGATTACTGGGTAAAACTCCTCTGGAAAAACGAACAGTGGACCACCAACCAAGGAGGAGTACTTCATACCCCAAAGCTTGGCGCTTGGAAAGTAACAGACCCTCAGCACCCACATTATATCAGCCCAGAACACTTCAGCCCAACACTTCATACCACCATTGAGCAACCAGAAGAAGAAATCCTTGCAGGAGGAGTTCATCACATCGCAACCCTCCAAGGAAGTCACCCATTCACAGAACAAGCACCTATCCTCCCCCAAATTGAAGCAGCAGTTCACCAAGGAATCCCTATTCCTCTTGACACCACCCCAGCAGGCACTGTTCAACCCCAGTTATCCATTCAAACCACAATGACAGAACAAATCGACACCACTATCGCAGGACCAGAAGGGCAACCGCAACCCAATATTAACATCATCAACCATAACACCAATGGTGCACTCAAAGGAAATCCTCCACCTATCTTTGATGGAGACAGATCCAAAAGCAGAACCTTCCTAACCGCTTTCTACCTCTGGAGGTTGACCAACAAACATAACAACACTATGAGGAAGCCCTACTCACGCGTCACTGCCCTCCTTTCCTACATGAGCGGACCACAAGTAGACTCTTGGAAGGAGGAACAACTTGACAAACTCATCAAAGAAATAGATGATGGAATCCAAGAAACAGATGAAATACTCTGGGACAACTTCATAGAAAACTTCAAACAAGCATACACCAATACAAACCTCAGAGAAGAAGCATACCAAGCACTATGCAAACTTCGCCAGGAAGAAAGCCTAGACGAATTCTTTGCCAACTTCAAAAGGCTAGCCAGAGATGCCAATGTAGCACTTGATGATCGTGGCACCATCAAACTCCTGAAAAACACCCTAGCAGGACCACTTACCTGATCAGTTATCCAACTCCCTGGATATGATGTTAGTGCTGATCCTGGCTGGACTTTCAAGAAATGGGAAACAGAAACTAGAAAACAGCATCTCAAATGGAAAACCAGGATGCAGTATACTAAACCAATCGACCCACGACAACAGGCAATGTACAGAGCATTCGGAATCAATCCAAACTGAGGAGGAAATCCTCGCAGAGGACACACCAATGGACCAGGACATCATACCACCTCTCAAGGAGGATACCACATGGATGTCGACGCCGCAAAGACTGGCAGGGGCATACAACATTCTGAAGCAAAGAAAAATGAATTAATGGCAGAAGAAATTGCATTACTAGACACTGGAGCTACTGAAAACTTTATTGACCACACCACTGTTGCTTGCTTACACCTAGGAACCAAGAAACTCCCCTATAACCAACCTGTTTACAATGTCGATGGAACCCTTAATCGACATGGTATTATCACTCATGCTTGCGATCTACTAGTCACCAAAGGAAACAAGAAAACACGACAACGCTTCTTTGTCACCAACCTTGGACGCGACAGGTTCATCTTGGGATACCCATGGTTCAGGGAATTTCAACCAGATATTGACTGGGCTAACGGCATGCTAAGGGGACCCACAATCCACATGGAAACCCTACTCCTTGGAACCCTTCAACGTGCTAAAACATGGATCAAAAACAAAACACCAGTAAATGAAGATCTCATACTAGAAGCACAACAGACTAGGTGCGCTCCATGGATGGGAGTAACCCCTTCAGAAATGAGGGGAGGCCCAGTGGAGGTCAACCACACCCATACAGCAGTAGAAATGGCCCATAAGTACGCATCGGAACATGGGAAGGAGGAAGTAAAACTCCCTGAAGAATTCAAACATCATACAGCACTATTTTCAGATGAAGAAGCAAACAAATTCCCACCAACTTGGGGTGAAGGAGACCACAAAATTGTACTCCTAGACACTGCCCCTACCCGCTTCAATTGTAAAGTCTACCCATTATCACGGGATGAACAAGAAGCAGAAGACAAATTCTTGGATGAAAACCTGGCCAAAGGATATATCGCACCCTTGGACTCCCCATATGGATTTTCCACATTTATGGTCCCAAAGAAAGACTCAAAAGAGAAACGATATATTATTGACTACCGCCCCCTCAACAATGTCACTTGAAAGGATGTCACCCCACTCCCAAACCTCAAGCAGTGCATTGAAAACCTGCAAGGAATGGAATTATTCAGTAAATTTGACATTCGTTGGGGCTACAACAATATCTGTATCCAAGAAGGCAACCAATGGAAAGCTGCATTCAAGACATGCCAAGGTCTCTTTGAACCAAAGTTATGTTCTTTGGAATGTCAAATTCCCCTGCCAGTTTTCAATGCTTCATGAATGGCATACTGGAAGAATTATACAAGCACTTCGAGCAAAAAGGTATCCATGATATTTGATGCATGATACAGAACTACATGGACGACTGTGGTCTTGGCACATTACTCAAAGATATAGCGCTCCATGTCGAAATCATTCACTACCTATTCAACCTCCTTGCATGCCATGGACTCCACCTCAAACTATCAAAATCAGTCTTCATGCAACCCCAAATGGACTTCTTGGGTGTCAGAATATCTAAAGACGGAGCTACTATTGATCCAGCTAAAGTCGCAGGTCTCAGGGATTACCCAAGGGAACTCAAAGACCAACGCCAAGTCCGAGGATTCCTAGGAGTTGCCAGCTATTATCGCATGTTTTGTGCAAACTTTTCCATTATTGCTGCACCACTCACCAAACTCACTGGGAAAACTGTACCATTTGAATGGGGTCAAGAACAGAAAGACGCACAAGAGAAACTTATCACCCTCATCACCAATGCCCCAGTACTTGTCAAACCAGACCCAAGTCGCCAATTCGAACTTGAAACAGATGTGTCACAAATTGGCACAGGAGCAATACTCTATCAACGTGACCCCCCAACCAAACATGCTGATGGTACAGAGAAACTAGGCCCACAAAGACCAGTAGGATTCCATTCCCAGAAATTCACCACAACCAAACAAAACTATCCCATATATGATCATGAATTTCTAGGAGTTATGCATGGTCTACAATGCTGGTCCCACCTACTCAAAGGAATAGCAACCCCAGTTTTGGTATTCACGGACCACAACAACCTCCGATACTACAGGGACCCCAGAAAGATTGGTCCACAGGTCGCTGGTTATCTACCAGAAAGGGAACAATACAACATAATTCTGGAATATAAACCTGGTGCAACAAATCATGCAGATGCCCTATCCAGACGACCTGACTATGAAGGAATAAACCCTGCCAATGAAGATGTCACTGTCTGGCCTGACAAATATTTCTGTGAAAACCACACCACAATTTGCGTATTCAATATGGATAGCATTGGCGATAACCTGGATAGCAAGGTCAAACTAGCGCAATACCCCAATCAACCAAAACTCAAGCAATGGGCACCATTACATAATCTATCCCTACTTGATGGCACTCACTGGTATCACGGGACCGCCCTGGTTGTCATGGCAGACAACAGCCTTAGGAGGGGAGTAATTTCCCTTTTTCACGACCACATGACCGCTGGGCATCCCGGGATCACCAAAACCCTCCAATTAATCGCACCCTACTACTGGTGGCCTAACATGAAGTTCTTCATCACTGAATACATCAAAGGATGTGCTACTTGCCAAATGACCAAAGTTAACACTTATCCTACCCATCCACCCATGTTTCCTATCACCCCCATAGACAACGCGCAACCTTTTGAAACCGTTGCAATGGATTTCATCACTAAACTCCCACAGTCAGGTGGTTTTGACACCATTCTCACGATCACAGACACCAACTGCTCCAAAGCGTCCATCTTCATCCCCTGTCACAAGACCATTGACTCAGAAGGAGTTGCATTACTATACCTCAATCATGTCATCCCTCACTACAGCATTCCCCATAAGATCATCTCAGACTGTGATATCTGCTTCATTTTGAAATTCTCAACAGAACTCTGTCGAATTCTCAACATCCATCAGAACATCAGCACAGCATATCACCCTCAAACCGATGGAGCAAGTGAAAGAACCAATCAAACCTTAGAACAATACCTCCAAGTATTCTGTGGAACACAACAGAACAATTGGCACGCATGGCTCCCACTTGCTCAATATACCAAGAACTCATGGCCATCTGCAACAACTAAGAAAACACCATATGACTTACTTATCGGATACACCCCCCAAGTACACCAACCAACCAGAAAGACCACCATCCCATCCCTAGAGGAACGACTCTCATCCATTGAAGAAGCCAGGAAAGCCGCCCAAGAGGCCCAACGTAAAGCACAAGAATCCTGGATCAAAGAATGTCTGCGGTTTACACCATTCCCCATGGGATCGAAGGTCTGGCTAGAAGGAACAAATCTAAAATTACCCAGCAACATCACGCCCAAGCTTTTCCCAAGGAGATACAGACCTTTTAAGGTAGTCTCCCAGATATCAAAAGTCACTTACAAACTCAAACTCCCTTCCACCTGGAAAATCCATGACGTCTTTCATGCTTCCCTTCTCACACCTTACAAAGAAACTGACCAACATGGACCGAACTTTCTGGAACCTCCACTAGAAATACTAGATGGTGAACCGGAATGGGAAATTCAGAAGATTCTCAAAGAGAGGTCTTTTGGCCGTTGGAAGAAGAAGCAATACCTTGTATGCTGGAAGGACTATTTGCCAGCTCATGATTCATGGGTTAATGCCAAGGATCTCCACGCTCTGGAGTTATTATCAGACTTTCAAAGTACCTCGAGCAGTATAAGAACCCTTCCCCTTGATGAGTTACCCCCAGCATGTCCAACCAGGCATTCTACACCTTCACTGTCGACCCCCCTTTCAATTTGTTCCATCACCTCTTCAGAGACCTCACCATCTGGCCCAGTCACAAGTTCCACGTCTTCACCCCAACTGCCCAGAAAACTTCATTGCTGTACTGAATGATCCACCCCACTCACACTCACACCCTCAAACACTCCTGCTTCTGTAAGGAGCACTACTGTCCCTACCATTGCTGAATGCCCATTGACTTTACTCAGCCAGCACACTTCAGCTATGTCTATGTTGGACCAGGAGGTACCACAGTCCATACACAACAGTCCATCTATGGCAACAGGGATATTACCCTTTTCTCCACGATCGTCCCAGTTGCCAGAGCCACCTACCATTGCTGGACTAGGGGTCGCTGCTATGGCAACCGATATTTACTCCAATCTGAGGACAGCTTTGAGCAGCTTCCTGGGCGCATCACAAGGTCAACCACTGTCCTTCCCCACCCCCATACTTGGCTGCACTTCACCATCCCCTATCCCGATCCCACCACGTATCTCCCATCAGAGCAGGGACAATATGGCTTGAGCACCATCCCCCTCCCCCCTGTTGACCCTACCCCCAACTCCATTACTCCAATGCCAGCACTGTTGCCCTCTATCACCCCAGCTGTCCAGCATCCACTCAAACATAGTCGAGGACATCCTCCCCAACAGCGAAATACTCACACTAGCAGGACAGATCCCCTCTTCGGCAATGGTTCACCATGTGAGAAAACAATGCAGAGCCTTGTTGAAGTACATGGAGGCTCAGGAATGTATAACTGGGGCTCTTTCAGCTTGGACGGAGGATCTCCTCCCAGCAATTAACATCCTAGGGAACACTGAGCTTGACAACCAAATCTTTACCACCACCTTCTGTGACTATACCACCATTGAACATCTTTTCTTCATCCCTCAAATCCTCGACAAAATTAAAAGTTATATGTCGGACGAAGATGTTCAAAGTGATGAACCAGTCAGATTTGCTATGTATAACCCTACCATCTCCCTCTCCTCCACCCCTAGCCCCATCTCCAACGTTCCCCAGCTCACTGAACAACTTAACAACCCGAACCACCCAGGAGCTGGGTGGAGTGAGTACGATCGCGGTGATGCACGACAGTACCCCCTTGTCTTCCTTAACGAGTACAGGCAAGACAAAATAGTGCGATACGTCACCTTTAGACAAGTCAGAGTTGACACTCACATTGTAGGAGTTTGTAAGCGGGGGGACCCCGAATACTCCATTCCCCTTTATGCACGCACACACCCTTCCCCCAATTTTAATCGCCCTGGGGTCAAGGATTATGACCTCAACATCTTCCACCCTTCTTCCACCTCCCGACTCCTCATTGACAACACCATCATAGACCTCAAAGACCCTGGTGTTGTCGCTGACATTTATAGGTATCGAGCATACCAGATCGAACTCAAGGTGGTAAAGTGCCAACAAGTCGAACTTGATAGAAGGGAAGAAAGCACTCAAAGCAAGCTTAACATGGTGGAGCACCACCTCACCTATGCCGCCATCTGCACTTGGCTTGTCCCTCATCTTAACTGCATTCGCCCTCCCTCCACTAACACCATTCATATTCCCCATATCTTCACTGCTCAAGGGCCACCCGATGTTGAGGAGGGAGAAGACAGTCTCGAGTGCCACACTGTCCTAGGCAAGCAGTGTCGGGGAGGCAAACCCAAGTTCCCCTACTGCCTCAAATGCAACGAGTCATGCCCCAATCACGTCAAGGAGGAGTGCCCCCTCTGGAAGACGTGCCGCTGGTGTCTTAGCACCCAGCACACGCACAGCGATTGCCCCATTCCCCATGAGCAGTGCAACGCCGAGTTCTGTGCTGTCCCCACTACTCACCCCAATTTTGGGGATAGGTGCGCTGCTATGTCATCCCCCACTTTGTGTCACGAGTTGGAGTTGGCTTGTGCCGACTATGACGATGACCTCTATCAGTGGGAGGCTTAGGGTTGTGTGGTAACAACCACCATAGGAGGAGCGTCATGTTACGTTCCATGGGCTAATTTTCTTTTCTATGCTTACCAATCTGTTCCCATCACGTGACTATTTACTGGATACATCACCTGACTCCTTTCTTGCTTACTTGACCGCTTTCTTGTCATCTTAGGAGTGCCAGCTCATTTCTAGGATCGTTGTACTTGTTTCCACTATCTTTAGCTTGCCAGCTCATAACTAGGACCTCTCTCCTAGTTATTCATCATTCCTACTAACCACTGTACTTGTTTTCCGTCATCACTAGTACAGGTACTAGTAGTATTATTCCTTAGTCATGGTAGCTGCCCTCATGTATATAAGCCGGTCTTATTTCTAGAGTTGGGCCTTAAGCCTGACTTGGTTTAATACCCAATCTTGTTGCTTCCACTGTGAGACTTCTAAAGTCTTTTCTTTATTTCTTGAGTCGTCTCAAAGTTCCCTTTGAGACTCTCCTTTCCTCTTGCTCATCTCCCAGACCCTGGATTAAGTTCCACTTTATCTTTCTACCCCCTACATTGTGCTAAGGGTTAGCAGTCCCTTGCAACTACACTTTGCCACCACTTGTATCTTTGTGCACATCGCGCCTTAAGGTTCTTGGACCTTAACAATGAACCTGATGTCCCTGGAGGCCAGACACATACCTTGTCCCCAGAAGAGTCCCCTATCGAACCCTGGGAAGCATACCTCACTTGACCCAGCAGTCCTGTGTCCTGCAAGCATTCCCTGTCACCCACAAGTCCCTCATCTGCACCCATATGCCAACATACCAGTTGTGAAGGCAGTTATCAGTCAATCACCCCTTCAGCCTCATTGCCTATAGCTGGCACCTTGCCCCAAAGTCAGAACTATCAGTTGACCTCTTCAGGAGAGTCCGCAGACAATCCCTCAGCCATGCAGAGCTCCATAGATGACACAGATGCAACATGGCCCTTAATTGGGTCTCCATCAATACTGACTACCTTAAAGGGTAGCTGCTTACACTAGACGCCCATTAAGACCAGAATAGACATGCAGAGATCAGATCTCCTTGGATCAGCCTCAAACCTTGTGGTCGCCATCACATCATGATGACGCTTCTCTTTTTGAAATGACCCGCCACCATTGTTCTCTGGTTAAGGATAGATTAGGCAATTCCCTGATCCTTCATTTGCTCTTGCTCATTCTCTATTGTTTGACTCATACAGACCACAGCACTTATCTGCGGACCTTCATACAATACAGACAGACCCATCTTGACCAGAACTACCTACCTTAGTGATTGTGGCCCATGCACCAGCCTGCCTGTATATAAGCGCCCAGTATTTCAACAGTCAAGCCCTAAGCTTGACTTGATTCTCAATATCAATGTTCTTGAAAGCTCCCCTTGTGCCTCCCCTTTCCTTATCTCTTACATAAACCACTCAGAGTCATCTCAAGTAAACTAGAGACTCTCTAACATCTTCAAGTACTTGCCACCAGTTCACTCTTAGTACAAGTCATACTATCAAGGCCCATTGAAGCCTTAACACATTGGATCATTGCATTGTGTTTGGTGCAGGGCCATGTGAGACAAAGGGTGGCACAGGCATGACAACTGCCAAGATACTTCATTCCAGTTTGTGTTTTACCTTGTGCAGCACTTCTATATCTCTCAGGCTGATGCTGCACTCTATGTATGGGCTTCAAAATGAAAACAAGAAGGCCCTTGATGGCAAGAATAGGTGACAAATGTTTGGGCCAAGGTGCATGGTTGTTTTTTTGGTTGTGGTACCATCTTCTGACTAGTTTGGGTGTGATCAGCCTCCCTTTCATCCTGTTCACTTGCTGTGGTGCCTCAAGTGTGCGCCTGCTCGGTCGCAGCATTGGTATTTCACTTCGCTCTTGCCCTCATTTGGGCTCCCTTGCGGTAGCGCGTCAATTTGTGCTCTTTCTTTTTGTAGCAGCACCTTTGGGTTGTACCAGCCCTCTGGGCAGGGCATCAAGTTCTCACTTGCTCTCTTGTGGCGGTATCCCAACTATGTGCTTGGCCCCACCTTCTGTGGTGCTTCATGCCTGTGCCCTGGCTTGTTATGTGCCCTAGGCTCCATGCCTTGGGCTTTGCAGCCACTATGGTGCGCCTTTTCATTCTTAAGTGTCAACATTGCAGGTTCAATATTCCTTGTGTTGGTATTCAACCATGCATATAGGCCCATTACGGTCATGGTCACTAGGCTGCCAGGGAGGACAGGTGAGTTTTCCTTACTGACCCCTTCCCTAATTTTCCAGGTTGACTACTGGTTAAGTGTGTGGCTTCAAGCTTTCACAGGGAGGCCATGTCATTCCCAAAACATTTATCAGGCTTTAGGTGTATAACCACAAATGATGAGATTGCAGTGGAACAGGGATCTGTGTATGCCTAGCACTAAGTGGGGGATTGCGCAAGTATGTGGAGGATATGGGAGTCGAAGTGGAGTAGTAGAGGGTGTGTTGTGTGGTGAGAACACAGGTTGACAATAAGAGTCCTAACATCCTTCTTGGACCTTTACCACCATCATCTTTCAGAGTCATCTCATCCCCTGCAATGCCATCCACCACATCTGCCCCCATCATTGACCATCCATCAGTCTTCAATGTTCTCAACCTCTTCAGGGCTTGCTGGTTTCTTAACTGCAAGCATCTGATATCCTTGATTCTAGCCACTGTCAAAGGCAGTGACAACAATGATATTACATGGATCAACCTGTTACCCAACTTGCACACCCACTTGCTTTGCCAGGCTAAGGCCTTGGCTCCCCCTTCCTACCCTCTACCCCTCCTCAAGAGGGTCATGTTTACTTTTTTGCTGGAGGTCATCAACTCTCATGGCTCTGCCCTTGACAAGTTCATCAAGACTTTGGCTCCCTGTCGGTGCCGTGCAGTGCCTGCTCCTGCCCTCTCTCCACTTGCTGCCAGCCCAGCTGATCCCAGGTCTGGGTGGGTTCTAGATGTCAAGGCCCAGCACAGCGGACCTGTCATGCCAGTTGCCCCTATGGCAGTAGACCCACCTCTCCCCTCCTTGCGCCCTGCTGCACTGTCCCCTCTTCCAGGGATTTCTGTGGCAATTCTCAAACCCAGGGCTTCCTCAGCTGCTCCTCAGAGTGACCATCAGGTGGCGCAAGCCCCTGGGAAGCATGGCTTATTGCCCCCCCTTTGCCCCCACTCTTACCCCCCCGTGCCATACTCTGGCGTTGCTGAGGCCCCATCTGATTGGCAGGATTGGATTGCACACAGGCGCCATATACATCTACTGCTGGGATGCATGGGGCCCAACTATGTCCTCCCTGAGGACCTCTGATTCTGCCCCATTCTTTTTCTTATTAGTTCTCACCCACACTCCTTTTACTGTCCCCCTTCCAGTCACTACAAATTCTTGTTTTGCTATGAGTCCTACTCCCTGGTTATCATTCATTGGCCATCGGTTGCATCTCTATGCAGAGTTGTACCCATAGTAGCAGTAGTTTATGTTGTAAATCCCACCTCTGTTGCTGGGGTTGTGACATTGGAGCACATCTGATGGCACATTGCTAAGGATGTTAAAATAGAATTCAAAAAAAATAAAATAAAATAAGAGTCCTAAATGCATTGTACAAATATTGGGGGACAGGGCCAGGGCTAAAGAGATAGACAACTAAACATAAGAGGGGGTGTCATTATGGTATATTTTTCCTCCCCACAAAAAATTATGAGTATGTTGTAAAACTCCCTAATGAATTATCTTGGGCCTTTCCATAAAGGAATTGTGCTTAAAGTATTGGATGACCAGTGGGCTGGGGATTCCACAGGGTGGTGGGTTATGCAGTGTTGGCTCCTTGGTGCATGCTGACATGGCAGCTCCCTGGAGGATGACGATACTGAGCAACCAGTGGCCCAGGGTAGGCACAGTTTAAGTGGGAGTTACTCAGGACAAGTTTCTTAGGTCAACCATAGTGGTCCAGAAACATGGGGTCAGGGCATGATAGGCAGGAGACATTCATCTGAAGACCATCAGGGGGTGTTTGATTTGTTCTTAACCCATGCATTGTGAGTGTAAGGCAGCGGTAGTTACATTGCCTTATGCTGTCCAATCACAAGTCCTTTCGGAAATTCATAAGAGGCACACATTGGTGTGCATAACCACAGATTGTGCATGGCAATAAGGACAGCATCACATGCCTATTTGATGATGCACAATCATGCAGATGATGTGCAATCGACCCCAATCGATTGTGTGTGAACTGCACAAATATGCACTAATGTAGATGATGTGTGATCGACCTCAATCGGTCACACACGAACTACATAAAAGTCTACATAGGATGGTGCATGATATGCACCACATATATGATGTGTGATTGACCTCATTAGGTGGTCACGCATAATTTAGATCGCCATGAGCAATGAATGAAGACATGTGCTAACTAGTAGCACATGTGAATAGGAGGGTCCCCGATGGGTCCCTGCATAGATAGATACAATAGATACAGGATCATGTATATAAAGGGTTGCCCTCTCGTCTAGGAGGGGCAGACTTTTCTACCCTTACGTTTAGCTTTTGCAATAACCATCGATTTGATCTGGTTCTGTTGCGGCAAGCTCTTAGGAAATAAGTCAAAGTCTTCATCCAACTTATCAATTATATCCAACATGCCTCAGTGTGTTACACTTTTTTTAACCTTTAAATGAAAGGTTTTTGGCAAAAGCGAAATTATACATCACTATATCTCATACCTGCAGCACCAGCATTATTTAACGCTAGCCTGCTATCTAGAGAACCATGAGTGATGGTCCTGCCCGTAACACTCAAGCAACTGCTCGAAACGCATGCTATACCTGAGCGCACAAGAGTACTACTCCTCTTGAGGAGTATCCAGCACCTGAACAAGGTGACATGCCTGCATGTCCTGACAACACAATCACTTGCAAAGAGAGTGTTCTCACTTCACTAATGGACTCTCCAAGTGGTGATCAACCCGAAAGGAGTATCTCTCCTGAAGGGAGCGTCACGAGCGAGCATGGGACCATCCATGAAAACATCTATGAACAGGAACAGTCATTTACAACTGCTCCTGGGAGCCTGGGTCCTTCTATAGAACCCATAGGATACCGAGCGCCCTCCCCTGAGAACACAGGGCATGCACCAAGCCCTTTGTCGCATGACAACAAGAGGATGGTTACCACTCCCTTGGCATTGGCTGAAGAGGAGTGGATGCAGGTGAATGAGCAGCTCACCCATTGGTCCTACCTTGCAGAAAAGAACAAGGCTGATGCGATGGATTACAGACAAGAAGTAAATGACCTTCAATTGAAGGTCACAGAAACTTGTCAGGAGCTTAAGACCAAAGTCACCAATGTGTACCATAGCTCCAGCAAGGTCTCAGACGCCATGCAGGGCATGCATCAACTACTTAATCGTGTTCGTGCATGATATGAAGGACAGACAGTGCCCTCTCCATCACCTTGAGCTCAAGCTACCCAGGCAATATTTGCCGATCAAGGTTCCGATGAAGGAACAGTGGATTTCGAGCATCAAGTAAATGCTTGAGCCCGCTTCGAGAATCCTCGACCCATCGAACAATCGATGGAGGAATCAGGTCCTTCTCCCAGGATTAGGGATCAGGCCCCTCATATGGAACGGTATGAAAGGCAGATGGCAGAGTCTCGTGCACGTGCAGCTTCTAAGAGCCTGCATGCACGAACGAGTGGACCCCCAACCCGGGTCCAACATGAACCAGAGGAGACCTCGGACTTCAGACACAATGAAGGTGCTGAGGAGAATCAGCAGAATCGTGGAAGCATGGAGCCGCGAGGCCTCAGCCAACACGATCATACTTCCAATGCAAGTCCAGCTCCTCAGATAAGGCCCACGTACATTACACTGGACCAGGATTATGCCCGCCGCTCAATGAGTGTGTGGCCACAACAGATGGTTGGCCTGATAACAATATCAGGCTCAACCCAAGGACAATCATTGGCAATGACCGTACCAACAATGCCCATACAGGGACAGGTGGGGCAAACCGTTGCGTCGATTGTCCCGGCAATGCCTATTCCAGGAGAGTCCAATCATGAGATTAACATGATCGATGCCTTAAGGAACCACATCAGAGATTTGCTGATGGGTATCCCAAACAACCTCCCTGAAATTAAGGGACTGCGAGCCAAGTTGCCTGAGGCCTATGACAGCGAAGATGACTTCAATCATCTCGATAGGTGGCTTCAAGGTCTATTGAGATTCTTTAAGATCCACCGCCTCACAGGGGCAGACAAAGACATAGACTGGGTCCTGGTAACAGGGACCTGTCTAAAGGGAAAAGCTGAACGATAGTTCAGCCATGAGGTAGAATGTCCAAAGCGCAGGACTCGCAATTGGATGTTTGAGTCAGTAATAATTGCACTATATCATGCATTTATAACCACCACTACGGCACAGAAAGCGATGGAGGAGTACTTGAATATCAAGTACTCAAAGGAAGAAGGAATATTAGGCTTCCATCACGACCTAGTCATGTGGGCTGGGCAACTTGCCCAGTACCCAGATGACTACTCCTTTAAACGAAGAATTATGAACGGCCTGCCGTCCGATTGTCTGTACCACCTGACAATGTATGACAAACTTACAGCCGAACATAGTTCTATGGAGGACATCGTGCAAAAAGCACGACACTATGAGCAAACCCAATGTTACAATCCTGGGTCCTATCTTCATTGTCTGCTATTTTCCACCATTTATTTAGTGCTCTCAGTCACTCGTTCCCCACTTGTTCCCTTACACGTCACTCGGACCGCCACCGAATCACCTGACAAGTCACCTAATGGATCACCCGACCATTCCGCAGTCAGATATCACATGCCATCACTCCGCAGTCCGCAGCACTCCGCAGCATCACCATTTAACCCGTTATGGATTGCCAGCTCATTGCCACATCATGATAGACTGCCAGCTCATGATGGAACTATACTTAGAACTGCCAGCTCATGATGAACCTTACTATACGTAACAGTATTATTCTGTGACTCCTGTGACCCATTACCTCCTACTTGTATATAAGCGCTTGTACTTTTAGCAGTTAGGCCCTAAGCCTAACTTGGTTTTCAATCCAAGACTTGTAGCTTCCACTCAGGACTCTCAGAGTCAAACAGCCTGAACCCTCAGTCGCATCAATCCCCTCTTGAAGCTCTCCCCTTTCATCATCTATCAGGACACTCAGAAGTCGCCCTTATCATCAGGGACTTACTTGTTATACTGTGTAGCCAACCGGTACTGCGCTACTTACATGATCATTGCCTTAGGAGGACAACCCACTAAGCAACCCCAGTTGTCACCAAACCAACCCACGCACGTCACATCTTTAAGGCCCTTGGACCTTAACACAAGTTAGGCTTTCCTACAAGTTCTTGAAACACAGAGCTGTTACCACCATGGCGACCACCCAGACATACACACTCAGCAACGAGTTTACACAAATCTTTAGGAGACAACAAGATGATCTCCCAGAACACATTAAAGTTAACATATACTTCGACAATCAAGGACCAGGACATCCTAACACCGGATACTACCTTGACACCCCAAAGAAACGACATGCACCTATCAAATTCATCAAGGCCAATGGCACCTACCACTGGGTTAAACTCCTCTTCAGACAAGACAAGTGGCAAACCAATCAAAAAGGCATATATACAGGCCCAGACGTCAGCTAGTGGATCATATCAGACCCTTAGCACCCCAATCACATCTTTTACCAACAAGAGGCCAACGTCCCTCTCACTATCGCAGCAGTTACCACAGCACTTCAGCAGCTTCCTACCCGCTCCAACACCCCAGATTATCCAACTGCAATGGAAGGACAACAGGAAGAAATTAATGTCACTACTGGGCAAGCCCAACAAGAAGCACAGAGGATTAATATCATTACCAGTCCCTCTAACGGTGCTCTCAAAGGAAACCCTCCACCGATATTCGATGGAGACAGAAACAAAACCTGCAAATTCCTTCTTAGTTGGCACCTATGGGCATCAGTCAACAGGAACAACAATGCCATAAAGAACTACCTTTCCAGAATTGTCACTATGCTCAGCTACATGGACAGAGTCCATGTAGATGCCTGGAAGGAAGAACAACTTGACAAACTCAATGAAGAAAAGGACGACGGAACCTTGGAAACAGATGAAGGCCTTTGGGACCGTTTTATGGAAAGGTTCAACAATGCCTTCACAAACCAGAACCACCAATCTGAGGCTTACCAGGAGTTATACAAACTCAAGCAAGGAGATAGTCTTGATGACTTCTTCACCAAATTCAAGCAACTCGCTCATGAAGCAGACATTCCTCTAGATGACAAAGGAACTATTGAAACCCTCAAGCACACTATGACTCAGGGACTCACTAGCGCCATAATCAATTCCCCTAACTTCGACCCCACCGCTAAAGACCCCTGGACTTTCAAACAATGGGAAGAACAGGCCCGCAAGTCCCATCTCAAATGGAAAGCAGCCGCCAAGTTCACCCAGAGACATCAGGGACTCTTCCAAGCATTCAAACTGGCCCCTAGGCAGGTTAATAACCCAGGAAGAGGCGGCTATGGGAGGAACAACAACTGGAGGAACAAGAATGACCAACGCACCACCTCCCAAGGAGGATATCATATGGACGTCCATGCCACAGTCACCTCAGACATCAATGCTACTGCTGGCAGAGGACAACAGCACTCCGAAGCCAAGAAAGCAGAACTCATGAGAAGCAACTTGTGCTTCTACTGTGAAATCAAGGGACACCAAGCCAAGGACTGTCACAAGAAACTAGCAGACCATGGTAATTACAGCAGTCGCTCCAACAACACCAAGGAATCCACTAGGGTTCATGCTGCACCTATTATGCCAGACCTTGAAAATCTCAACAGTCTCGCTGACTACTTGAAGGAAAACATGGACTCCTTTGATGAAGAAACTAAGCTGGACTTCATTGGAAAGCTTATGCCAAAGGATTTTCCCAAGGCCTGAAACTAGCTGCCTTAGTTAGGGCTTTCCGACTCAATAGTGTGTTTGTAAATAAATCAAATTCAATACAACTTAAAGTTCCAATCACACACTATCAAGGGACGGCAGAAGAAACAATCTTGCTTGACACTGGGGCAACAGAAAACTTTATCGACCAAACTACTATCGACAAGCTTCACTTAGGAACCAAAAGACTCCCTTACTCACAGGCAGTATACAACGTTGATGGAACTATGAACTGAGCTGGGACCATCACTAGGGCTTGTGACCTACTTGTCACTCAGGGAAACAAGAAGGAACGAACAAGATTCTATGTCACGAATCTAGGTCGCGATTGAATGCTCTTTGGTTACCCCTGGTTTAAGAAATTCAATCCCAACATCGACTGGGAGAAAAGCAAACTCAAGGGACCAAAAGTCCAAATCAAAACCCTACTACACGGCACCCTTCAACAAGCAAAGACATGGCTCAAACAAAAAAATCAAGAAAATGAAGACCTCATTCTGGAGGCACAGACGTGTGCTCTAGGGTCGGGAGTTACTCCTTCAGAAATGAGGGAAGGCCCAATAGAGATTAACTGCACTCACACAGCAGTCAAAATGGCCCATAAATATGCATTGGAACATGGGAAGGAGGAAGTCACCCTCCCAGAAGAATTCAAACGTCACACAGCATTATTTTCGGATGAAGAGGCAAACAAGTTCCCGCCAGCTCATGGAGACGGAGACCACAAAATCATACTCATGGACACTGCCCCTACTCACTTCAACTGCAAAGTCTACCCACTCTCAAGAGATGAGCAGGAAGCGGAGAACAAATTCATCAACGAAAATCTGGAAAAAGGCTACATTGCACCATTGGACTCCCCCTACGGCTTCTCCACCTTCATGGTCCCTAAGAAAGACTCGAAGGAGAAGAGATATATCATCGACTATCGCCCCCTCAACACAGTCACCCAAAAGGACATCACCCCACTCCCCAATCTCAAACAGTGTATTGAAAACTTGCAAGGAATGGAACTATTCAGCAAGTTCAACATTCACTGGGGTTACAACAACATCCGCATACAGGAAGGTGATCAATGGAAGGCTGCATTCAAAATACGTCGGGGACTATTCGAACCCAAAGTCATGTTCTTTGGGATGAGTAACTCACCAGCCAGCTTCCAATGATTCATGAACGGTATTCTCGAGGAACTATACGAACACTTCAAGAAGAAAGGCATATACAACATACGGCACATCCTCCAGAACTACATGGATGACTGTGGTATAGGCACCCTCCTCAAAGACTTCAAATTACACATCGAAATCATTCACTTCCTATTCAACCTACTTGCATGTCATGGCCTACACCTCAAACTATCAAAATCTGTCTTCATGCAACCACAGATGGATTTCTTAGGCATCCGAATCTCAAAGGAAGGAGCAACTGTCAACCCAGCTAAAGTCGCTGGACTTGGAGACTACCCACGTGAACTCAAAGACAAATAACAAGTTCGTGGATTCCTAGGAGTCGCCGGATACCACCGCATGTTCTGCCCCAACTTCAGTATCATCGCTGCACCTCTTACAGCACTTACCAGAAAGGACGTACCATGTGAATGGGGACCCAAGCAAATTGAAGCCCAAGACAAACTCATTACTCTAATCACCAACACACCCATTTTAGCCAGACCAGACCCAGACAGACAATTCAAACTTGAAACTGACGCTTCACAAGTTGGAACAGGAGCAATACTCTACCAACGGGACCCCCCTATCACCAAATCAGATGGCACTCAGAAACCAGGACCACAACGACCAGTGGGATTCCATTCCCAGAAATTCACCCAAACCAAGCAAAATTACCCCATTTATGACTGCGAATTCCTTGGAGTCATAAGAGGACTTCGCTGCTGGTCCCACTTGCTCAAAGGAACAACCATTCCCGTCCTGGTGTATACTGACCACGCAAATCTTAGGTACTACAGAGAGCCCCGCAAAATTGGGCCACATGTTGCTGGTTACTTACCAGAATGTGAGCAGTACAATATCTTACTGGAGTACAAACCTGGGGCTACCAACTGAGCAGACACATTATCTAGGCAACCTGACTATGAAGGACCAAACGAAATCAACAAAGATGTCACTGTATGGCCGGACCAATATTTCTGTGACCAGCATACTTCAATCCGCATATTCGACATAGACAGCATAGGAGACAATCTAGACTCAAGAATCAAACTAGCACAATACCAACACCAGAAGACACTCAAACAATGGGCACCAACTCACAACTTATCCTTACTGGACGGCACTCACTGGTACCATGGAACAGCACTTGTTGTTGTGGCAGACAATGACCTTAGGAGGGGAGTAACATCCCTTTTTCACGACCACAAAACTGCTGGACACGCCGGAATTACCAAAACCCTCCAACTTATCGCACCTTACTACTGGTGGCCTGGAATGAAAATCTTTGTAACTGAATATATCAAAGGCTGCACTACCTGCCAAATGACTAAAGTCAACACTCATCCTGCTCATCCTCCTATGTTCCCTATCACCCCAACTGAAAATGCCCGTCCTTTCGAAACTGTCGCCATGGACTTTATCACCAAGCTACCCTTATCAGGAGGATACGATACCATCCTCACGATCACCGACACAGATTGCTCAAAAGCATCTATCTTTATCCCTTGTAATGAAGCTATCGACTCTGAAGGAGTCGCTCTACTCTACCTGAACAACATCATCCCTCACTATGGCATACCTCATAAGATAATCTTGGACCGTGACGTCCGTTTTGTATCCAAATTCTCAACAGAACTATGCCGCATCCTAAACATCCGCCAAAACATCAGCACAGCCTATCACCCTCAGACAGACAGAGCTAGCAAACGAACTAACCAAACTCTTGAACAATACCTCCGTGTATTCTGTGGCACTCAGCAGAACAACTGGCACAATTGGTTACCTCTTGCTCAATATACTAAGAATTCCTGGCCCTCCGCTATGACCAAGAAAACCCCATTCGACCTACTCATCGGTTACACCCCACAAGTACATCAGCCAACCAGAAAGACAGATATCCCATCCCTCAAACAACAACTCTCAGCTATTGATGAAGCCAGGAAAGCCGCCCAAGAGGCACAACGTAAAGCGCAAGAATCCTGGATCAAAGAACGTCCACAACACTCACCATTCCCTGTCAAATCCAAAGTTTGGTTAGAAGGAACAAACCTACAACTCCCAAGTAACATCACACCCAAGTTATCACCAAGGAGATACAGACCTTTCGAGGTAGTCTCCCAAATATCCAAAGTTGCTTACAAAATCAAATTACCCCCTACCTGGAAGATCCATGATGTCTTCCACACATCCCTGCTCACGCCATACAAAGAAACTGACCAATATGGCCCCAACTTCCTAGAGCCACCACCAGACATTCTAGAAGGCAAACCGGAATGGGAAGTTGAGCAGATACTCAAAGAAAGACTATTCGGTTGATGGAAGAAGAAGCAATATCTTGTGCGCTGGAAAGGATACTTGCCAGCTTATGATTCCTGGGTTAACTCCGAGGATCTCCATGCTTTGGATCTACTAGTGGACTTTGAAAGTCAAACAAGCAGTATAAGAACCCTTGGGATCTCAGACGACCTTCCCTACCCCAAAATCCCATGTCTTCTGTCCACCACGAACTCCCCAGTTCAGGATTCGCCACCTCCACTGTCTTCACCTTGGGTACTGATGATGGAATCATCCTCATCCGCATGCATACCGACAATAACTGACTCTACTTCTTTGGAACCTTTATTTGACAAGGACACTTTGACATCGGTTACCACTGGACCACCTGGCGACCTAGAGAAAACTTTGACGCCATCAACATCGACCATGAAGCAATCGTGGTCCCAGTTAATAACGAAGATCCTATCCTCAGGACCCACGTCAATTTCGAAAGATTTCCATTCGTTCCCCATCCCCCACAATATCAACCCCAACCCGCAACCCCCTTCAACATTGTCATCCCTGCTAGTACTACTAGCGGAAGCAGCAGCAATGAAACAGCCATTACTGGGCCCCTTGAACCGCAACCATCACCAGGCCGGTTTTTTCCCACGACATTGTGGCAAGGTTTCAACAACAGATACACCATCCCCCCCACATTGTCATAATAATCACAACTTATAACAAATCTATAATGAACACCTGACCTGTGTGATCCTCAGCAGCAGCTGCATCAACCTGCAGCCAAGCAACAGACAAAGAAATGACCATGAAACAAGATAATAGGCACACTCTCAAGGGTCTCTCCTGCCTGCCGCAACCCCCCTCTCCGAATTTTCCTACCTTACCTGGGTACTGAGATGTGAGAGGGCTATCCACATCACTCCAAAAATGAAATTTAAGAAAGGTGGCTCCATGCGATCAACATGAGACTCACCATTGATACACCACAACAAGAATCAAGGGTTTGCCAATTGTATGGCAAACACCTGGGAGCAAGCACTTGGAAATGGAAGAGGACTCCCACAAATCTAGACACACCATAGTGAGGTTTTAGTGGGTAGGACTGCACCACGTACCTGTAACCTCAGGGAACGTGTGTTTTGAGCCCCACACTATCCCCCCCACCAGGGATGTGCGTAAACGCATTTTTTCCTCACACCCGGGCCCGTCGGCCCGGCTATAGCGCGTCAAGTGGGGCTGACTCAGGGTCTCCTGCCACTTCACACTTATTATTGGAGATAAGCTAGCTACCAAGTAGATACATGATCTCCAAAATAAAACGCTTTCTAAAAAAAAAAAAATGAAACAGCCATTACCTCTGGAGAAGCGGAAAACATTCCACTTCACGTCACCAATCCCAACCTTGCTACTCCCATCAAAGAAACAGAAGACGACAATCAGTCCGAGCAATACACCGATACCAGACTCCTCCCCTCAGACCACCTCATCCACATTGCTCAAGAAGAAGCGTGAAGAATGCATCAAGGACATGATCCGACTCAGTGACAAGTGGACCCTTCTCAACAATCGATTCAAGAATACCTCAGTCACCAGAATGTTCAGAAAGAAGGACAGCAATACCACCCTCTATCTTTACCACTTCCACCGATGCCTCTATGACATGGTCACAAAAGAAATCATCTTAACCATCGTAAAAGAAAGGAACCTTCAAAAGAAAACTATCCTCCCCTTTGGCACATTATCCCCTCATTATCAAACCCTGAAAGATCAAACATTCCTTGAGGGACTTCGAACCTTCCTCAAAGGACGCAAGAGGACTATAAGGAGCAAGTCACCATCACCCATATTCATACCCAGTCCAGGTCTGTTATGATCCACCCCAATTTTTCTCATCCTCATCGGACCCCCTCCTTGTCACCCTGTCCATGCCTAAGCAACCACTACCATTGAATCCATCATCCCTACCAGACCTGCCACCACTACCGCCCAGTGAACCATCCAAGCCATCGTCACCCCTTGATCAGCCCCCAGTCAAGCCCCTTGTCCCCATCCCCTGGAACATCCATCGTCGGGAATACTCCTCAATGGAGATGTACCAAGAGCCACCCCCAGTAGAGAACCCACTGGAAGACCCAGACAGTCCCATGGAGGACGCGCCGCCCTTAGAGCCAGAACCATTCATTCCATATGAACCTGATGTCCCTGAAGGCAACACGCACACCTTGTCCCCAGAAGAGTCCCCCGTCATACCATGGCAAGATTACCTTGCCCCAGATAGTCCTGTGTCCCGCAAGCATTCCCTGTCACCCACAAATCCCTCTTCAGCACCTATACGCCAACGCACCAGTAGAGAAGGCAGTTACCAGTCAATCACCCCTTCTGCCTCATCACCCATAGCTGGCACCTCGCCCCAGAGTCAGGGCTACCAGTCGACCTCCTCCCAAGGATCCGCAGACAATCCCTCATCCACGCAGAGCTCCGCAGACGACGCAGATAGTGACATGGCCCTTAATTGGGTCACCATCAATACAGACTACCTTAAAGGGTAGTTGCTTACACTAGACGCCCATTAGACCAGAATGGGCACGCGGAGATCAGATCTCCTCGGATCAGCCTCAAACTTCGTGGTCGTCATCACATCATGACGACGCTTCTCTTCTTGGAATGACCCACTGCCATTGTTCGACCCTTAAGGACGGATTAGGCAACTTGTCACTTTATCATTCGCTCTTGCTCATTCTCTATTGTTCGACTCATACAGACCGCAGCACTTGTCCGCGGAGTACCATACGATACAGACAGCCCCCTCTTGACCAGACGTACCTACCTTAGTGACCATGGCCCGTGCGCGGCCGTGCCTGTATATAAGCACCCTGTATTTCAACAGTCAAGCCCTAAGCTTGACTTGATTCTCAATATCAACATTCTTGAAAGCTCCCCAAGTGCCTCCCCCTTTTCCTCATCTCTTATATAAAGCCTCTCAGAGTCGTCTCTAGCAACACTAGAGACTTCTACCTCTTCAAGTACTTGCCACTAGTTCACCTCTTAGTACAAGTTGTACTATCAAGGCCCGTTGAAGCCTTAACAAGGTCCCTCAGGAGGAACAGGAGGACCAATTACCGTCGTCATCCCAGAACCACTGCCATCAGTCCCAGCCACTGCACCACCACCTCATGTCAGGCCAATACCAGTTATCTGACAATTTATCCACCTGTCATCGTCCCTACCTAAGGAAGTCATACCACTGCCGCTGGTTGTACCAAGAGTACTGTCACCACCCCTGGTAGATCCATCACCATTCGTCCTAATGCCCAACTACCCTAGTCCACCACCTGTGGAACCACCTCGAGTCATATCACCATCACTTCCCCTAGCCCCCTGGGGATCACATCAATGAGAGTATTCACCAATGGAAAAATACAAACCACTGATTCCAATGGATGAAACACCCGATCCAGTTAACATACCCCTACCCCTGTCCTTACCAGTCACCCAACAAACAGAGGGCATACCGCTACCACTAGCCAAATGGACTGCACCCTCCTCACTTGACCTCATTCCCCTTCCATGGGATATGCCACCTTTCCCAAGAATCACCCCACAGCCATCGCCTCCAGTTGCATTATCATCGCAACTCCTTCCTGAACCACAAACACCACCCCCAGTCGTACCCTTGTCAGAATTCCCCCTCATTGTCTCAATGACTCCTAGTCACACCACCCCCTTACTACCAAAGAACCCCCTCACAGAAAATGAACCGTCAACCAACAGACCAACGCCTCCAGAATGGAAATGAGTCCAACCGCTACCAGTTACAGGAAAGCGAAAGGAATTCTCACCCAAAATAAAATCCTCACCACCAGTAGCCTCATCATCCTGGCTACCACGAATTCCACCCATTCGAACCACCCTGTTACCCAAACATCCCCTTACGGAGGACGAACCATTGGTCAATAGGGAAGGACCACCTAGTTGGTCAAGGGAACAACCATCACCAACTACTGGGAAATGACAAGAATGACCACAACACGTTGTGATGCCACTCAAACGTGAACGAAGCGACCCAGAAACAGAAAGGTCAATAAGTCCTGAAGAACAACCCACCCCTCCCGATTCACCCAAGAGCACAGCTCTATCGACACCCTCCAGTTTTGGACTTGTCGATCTTTATAGGACCCCAGTTCAAACAATTATCAAGGTCGAAGACAAATTCATGGAGGAAGGGGAAACATCTGACTCAGACTTATCAATGGAGGAAGGACAAATCGCAGACACAAGGCAGTCTACCCCTGACAGCATGGACATTGGAATACCTTGTGTACCCTCTGACTGGATGCAACCATCTTCACCCTAGGTCATGTGGTAACGACCACTCTAGGAAGGGCATCATGTTACGATCCTGGGTCCTATCTTCATTGTCTGCTATTTTCCACCATTTATTCAGCGCTCTCAGTCACTCGTTCCCCACTTGTTCCCTTATGCATCGCTCAGACCGCCACTGAATCACCTGACAAGTCACCTAATGGATCACCTGACCATTCCGCAGTCAGATATCACATGCCATCACTCCGCAGTCCGCAGCACTCTGCAGCATCACCATTTAACCCGTTATGGATTGCCAGCTCATTGCCATGTCATGATAGACTGCCAGCTCATGATGGAACTATACTTAGAACTGCCAGCTCATGATGAACCTTACTATACGTAACAGTATTATTCTGTGACTCCTGTGACCCATTACCTCCTACTTGTATATAAGCGCTTGTACTTTTAGCAGTTAGGCCCTAAGCCTAACTTGGTTTTCAATCCAAGACTTGTAGCTTCCACTCAGGACTCTCAGAGTCAAACAGCCTGAACCCTCAGTCGCTTCAATCCCCTCTTGAAGCTCTCCCCTTTCATCATCTATCAGGACACTCAGAAGTCGCCCTTATCATCAGGGACTTACTTGTTATACTGTGTAGCCAACCGGTACTGCGCTACTTATGTGATCATTGCCTTAGGAGGACAACCCACTAAGCAACCCCAGTTGTCGCCAAACCAACCCACGCATGTTGTGTCTTTAAGGCCCTTGGACCTTAACACCCAAGCTTCACTAAAGGTAGGGTGTAATATCGAGTGGCAGCCCAGTCAAGGTTCCTCAATGCCTACAACGAGTGGGCAACAGAGGACAGTGGGGTTATGCAAACCGCAGCATTTGCGCAACCCACCAGCTAGGCTGCCACAAGGCAGGAGTAGTGTGAGTTATGGGACACAAAACCAGTGCCCAGCCCCACAGCCTGCCACAGGGAACTGCAGTAGACCTGCAGCCCCAACGCCATCAGCCTTGAAGGGAGATACTTCGAAGCTGACATGTTACAAATGTGGCAAAGTCGGCCACATCACATCTGACACCAAGTGTCTGCAGTATAAAAAAACCTGAGCAGCAACAAATTTTTGCCGCCCAGGTTTTGGACGATAGGTTGGATAGCGAGCAACCGAACCATATGGAGCTTCCCGAAGAAAGCGAGGAAGCTCCAGAAGAGGTCAATGGAAACCTCGATGAGGAGCCACGCGAGCAGGACAACTGCCCAGAAGGCTCCTAGTATGATGACGAAGAGTTGTTCTATGAGGAATATGATGGCTATGCGCCACCATCAGACAATGAGGAACCCATTTACATTTGGGCTATGAGCACTGAGGGGGGAGAAAACCCTAGCTCTGCACTCGAAAGCAAACGCTCTAGTCCTGCTCCCAAAGGAGAGAGCTCCAGCAGTACTACCATGCAGTTTGAGGACGTAGACTGGAAGTCTTGTCGGGAAACGTTGCGGAACTGTTTTCAACAAGCACCTTACATGGGAAGCAACCCATGGGAGTTCACTCCCCAAGATGGAATTACGCACATATGCAACTGCAAAGTGTGCGCGAATTTCAAGGAGCACATCCTCGTCTCAGAGCTCATACACAGCAAGAAAGATTCTTCCGCTGGGAAAATCCAAGACCATTACGAGCAAGGACTCATCCGTCTTGGATGGGACTTAGCTCATGAAGGAGGGCGTTTATCTCAAACAGAAGTAAACACTGTTGAAGCCCTAGAACGATGAAACCACCAGCAAACACTGTGGTTAGAGGCATCGCACACAATGAATCATGACTATAAAGTCAAGATCAAGGAGCTCTTGGACAAGCTTGCTTGTGAACGCTTGGACCTCAAACTCCAGGGCAAGGAGTCCGAAATTTGGTTTAACCAACTGATGGAACTCCAAAAGCAATACAAGGAGTTGGAGGACAAACTGGCTAATAGCCAGCCAAATGTTCCGTCTTCGTCTAGCGATGAAGACATACACATGAGGTTGGCAACCTCTGACGATGGTAACTCGAGCTGGACCGAACATCCCGAAAGTTCGTTGATGGCTGGCGTGGGAACCACATCTCGGGACGAGCTGATGGGACCTCTGAGTCCAATGGTTGACGTTGTGGATGAGGAGACCATTCGTGTCGCAGCCACGTCGGAACTTCCAAGTCTGATGGACAAGCTTGCAGATGGGATTACCCATGCAAGCTCAGAGGATGTCGTTCGCGTAGCAGCAGCGTGCAACGATACAAATATACCACAAGAATAAGAGTTCCGTGCAGCTCAGCAAACTAGCGGCGCAACTGGGGAATGCCCCAAACCTTCAACCAGTGATCGTCATTGCATGGCAGCACTGGTTAAAGTTAATGGCCTTGAGGCGTACGCCCTGTTGGACACAGGGAGTACTGCCATCTCGATATCACACGACTTTGCCTGAGTGGCAAAGCTCAAGGTTTTCCAATTGGAAAACCCAATCCCTCTGCAACTAGGAACAGTTGGAAGCCGTTCCATGATAAACTTTGGGGCCAGATCTCATGTAGAGCTGGGGACTGTAAGTGACGACAACGCCTACTTGGATGTCGTCAACATCGACAGATATGACATGATTGTTGGTATCCTGTTTCTACGCAAGCACAGATTCATCCTGGACTTCGACCAGGATATCCTGAGTAGGCAAGGCATGAAAGTTCCAACCTTGACTTCCGGTCAAGAGGATCTCATGCTCGCCAAGAAACGAGCGTCGCAAGTATGTGCGCCCATCATGCCAGGTGGGTGAACAGTTCGCGCAACGCATTGAGGCCCGCCCAGCCAAGTGGCACCCTTGCAACAGAATGCAAGCCGCAGCCTGGGCAAAGGCAAACCTCCCCTTGAGGGGGGGGAGGAACAACGCATTCAAGCAATGGACGCTAGCCAGGAGACCCTTCATGATGGAAAGCGAGAGTCTGTCAATCTTCAGGAGACTCTTCGCGATGGACAGCAAGAGTCAGTCAAACTCCAGAAACTTCGTGACCATTGGTTCGTGAAGTATGCCGACATTCTTAACGGAGTCCCATCAGAACTCCCTCCGCTAAGAGAAATAAACCACTGGATCCCACTCATTGATGATGGCAAGCGGTATTACTATCACTTGCCTTGCTGCCCTGATGCCATAAAACCGCAACTCATGGAGAAAATGAAGCAGTATGTGGGCGCAGGATGGTGGATCCCAAAGGTGGTGCTGCAAGCAGCACCGCTCCTGTGCATCCCGAAGAAATCAGGAAAGCTTAGAACAGTCGTGGACTGTTGACAGTGCAACAACAATACCATCAAAGATGTCACACCGTTCCCAGATCAAGACCAGATCCAGATGGACGTTGCACAAGCAAAGTTTCGCTCAAAAATTGACCTGTCCAACGCGTACGAACAAGTATGCATTGAACTGGAAGACATTCATAAAACCGCCTTTGCGACAGTCTATGGGACGTGCAAGAGCAATGTCTTACAGCAGGGTGACTGTAATGGTCCCGCTACCTTCCAACGGTTAATGACTGCTATCTTCCAAGATAAGATTGGCATATTTGTGCACGTCTATCTTGACAATTTATTTGTCTTCAGCACATCAATAGAAGACCACAAGAAGGACCTCGAATATGTTTTCGAGAAGCTCCAAGAGTTTCACCTCTTCCTTGAGAAAGCGAAGTGTGATCTATACTCAAAGCATATGGATTGCCTTGGCCATCTAATCGATGACCAAGGTTTACATGTGGACGTGGACAAAATGGCATGCGTCCGCAAGTGGTGCACACCCAGGAATCTCAAAGACGTCCAGCGATTCCTGGGTCTTGTACAGTACCTGGCCCATTTCATGCCAGATGTCACAGCCTATACTGGTCCACTCTCTGCAATCTGCAGGAATGGCCAGCCCTTCTATTGGAAACTGCTCCATGAGGCATGTTTCAATCACATTAAGGTGATTGCTTGTAAATTGCCCATTCTGAAACCGATCGATCTGGATTCCAGTGATCCGATTTGGGTTATCTGCAACGCATCTATGTCCAGCATAGGTATGATGTACGGCCAAGGGGAAACCTGGCAGACATGCCGTCCCGCAGGCTTCATGTCTAAAAAGTTCATGGCCACGCAGATGAACTACCAAGTATTCGAGATGGAAACAATCGCCATTCTCGAAGCACTTCTCAAATGGGAGGATAAACTCCTTGGTCAAAGAATCCTTGTGGTCACGGACCATAAGGCATTAGAATTCTTTAAGACGCAAAGGCGTCTTAGCAATAGACAGGCACAATGGATGGAATTCCTAGCACACTTTGACTACGACATCACATATGTCAAAGGCAAGACGAACCTGGTGGCTGACGCCTTGTCCAGGTACCATGAGAATGACCACTGGGATGAAGCAACAGACAAGTCCCAGTATGTCAACGCAGACTTGCACCTCGACCCTGAGGGAGAAGATCTCCCTTGGGTCTGCTTTGAGGAAACTTGAGCAATGTGCAAGTTGGGTGTTGATCCCCATTCATGCCCGCAATGTCAATGACGAGCGCCGTGGAAGGTGGATGATCCAGTATTATTCGCACCAAAGTGCCCTGTCATAGAGGCCATTGAGGAGAGGCAGCAGGATGCAGCTGCACTCGCTGCCCATGAAGAACGTGGGCGCAGCCCAGTGCCTACGCTGCCGCCAGACGACTCCTCCGACCCGACAGTCAAGGAGTCCCTTGGACATCTCCCGGACCTTCGCCCCTGAGTTGAAGGGGACCTATCCATACTGGAGAGCATCAAGCATGGGTACCAAAAAGACCCGCTTTTCTCCAAGGTCCTCAACAATGTCGGGCACCACAAAAACTTCAAGGTCTTAAGTGACCTCCTATACACCCGCAATCGCGCAGATGCCTCTGTCCTTTGCATACCATCCATCGTCCATGACAAATGATGGATCACTGAAGTCATGATATCCCAAGCACACGAAGTGCTGGGGCATTATGGGCCGCAGAAGACAGCAGACTATGTGCGGCATCACTACTGGTGGCCATGCATCAGACAGGACGTCGAGCAATACTGCAAGATGTGCCCCGTTTGTCAAATGATGAAGTCCAGCACCCAGAGAGTGCCTGGACTTTTGCACAGCCTACCAATCCCCATGCGACCTTGGGAATCAATAGCGATAGACTTCGTCGGCCCATTCCCAGAGTCTAGTAACTGTGACTACCTCTGGGTAGTCATCTGTCGCCTCACCTCAATGGTGCACTTAGTGCCCATCTGTATGACTACAACCGCAAGTGAGCTTGCTTGGTTGTACATTCACAAGATAGTCTGTTTGCATGGACTTGCCAGAACTATTGTCTCAGACAGGGACTCCAAATTCATGTCCAAATTTTGGCATGAAACTCACAGGCTTCTTGGTACAAAGCTCTTGATGTCAACATCATTCCATCCTCAGACGGATGGTGCGTCAGAGCAAGCAATTCACTCAGTTGCCCAGATTCTCCAGGCGATGGTATGACCAGACCAGCAGGACTGGCCTGACAAGATCCCCATGGTGAAATTTGCCCTGAATTCTGCTATTAGCAGCTTGTCTGGGTTCGCCCCATTCAAGCTTAATTATGGGTATACACCTAGTGTAAACCTGGGGATCGTGCCAGAACTGCATGCCATACCTGGTGTCAGGAATTTCGTTGAACACATGCTGCAGAACCTCGCAGATGCGCATGATGCAATCATTGAGAGCCGAGTGTGCCAGATGCACAACGCTAATCGTCACCAACGTGAAGGTGACACCTTTGTGGCAGGCAATCTAGTATTTGTGTCCACTGCGGACCTATCGCTCCCGAAGGGACGTGCGCACAAACTGTTACCCAAGTTTGTCGGTCCATTCAAAATACTCGATGCCCAACCAAGTACATCGACCTATAAGGTCGAGTTGCCAGCTCAGTTACAAGCCCAGAACTTGCACAACCGGTTTCACTGGAGCAAGATTCGCCCTTATCACGCGAATGATGACGTGCTGTTCCCGCATCAGGAAGTGCACATGTTTTATGACTATGGCACCCCTGATGACCAGGAGTGGCTCGTAAATGAGATCGTTGCTCACAAGTGGGACATGGGTCGCTTATCGTTCCAAGTACACTGGAACATGGGCGACACCACTTGGGAGCCACATGAGGCCTGCAAAGAATTGCAGGCCCTGGATGATTATCTTGGACTCATAGGCGTCCAAGATCCTCACGATTTGCCTTATAAAGGCAAGCCGCACGAATGAGTACCATTCATGGCAACAAGCTGCCTTGCGCAGCTGATTAAGGGGGATCTACTGTACAGGAACACCCTAAGATAAGCACGCGCGATCCATCAATACCAATCGTGCCACGTCAAAAATCTTTTTACACCAAACTCTTGCCTGACTTATAATCAGGACTTACCAGTGCGGCGTGGACCTTCAACACGCCGCTCTACAAATTGCCACCTCATCACATCCTTGACCACATCCCTGACCAATGCCCTCCAACCAACCATCCCCAACCCCCACCTCTAACCAGGGTGGTGAACCCAGCCCATGGTAATACAAAGCCATGTTGTGACTTGTATCACACAATACCCACGCCTGCACTATGTGCTCAGTGTGGCAAACTCATTACATGAAGTCCACTATGGATGACGAACCCACCCTCGTCGAGGCTGAGAACCAGCATCGCAACGTCATCTGCAGTGATCTCATTGCAGAGAATCTCAGCGTGCACCAGCAGCTCCAGTCGCTGCAATGGCAGCATGACAATCTCTGGCGAAAGAACGACTTGCAACAGGACACCACCACGTCCTTGCATCGCGAGCTCGACGCTGTCCGCGTGGACCTTGAGAATACTTGTCGCTGCCTCCGCTCAGCTGACGATGAGATCGTCCACACGTGCGACGTTGCTGACAACATTGAGCATAAAGCGGACAAGGCCATTGGCAAGCTGAAGGACAAGAACGACACGCTCTGCCTCCAGGTCAAATGGGGGCACACCCCGCGCCGATGCAAGTTGCCTTGCCACGATTCCCTATCCACGTCCCCATCCCGTTCTCGCCACGCCTCCAGCCGTGCCTCCCGCCACACATCCCCCATGGCTGAGGACCACAGCCGCACCTCTCGCCGCCCATCCCCTATAGCTGAGGACCGCGACAACACGCCTTCGCGCGACGTCGCAGACCCGCCGCACCTTCTCTTGAGGCTGACCGTGCATTCCACGGCCACCTCTTCTGCTACCTCACTCCCTCTTGGGGAGCTGCCACAGCCGTCGCCCATCATCCCTTCACCCTCTGAGGGTGCAGACCTCGCTTCGCGGATGACGGACGCCATCAGCCTTGCACCCCTTGGCGATGATCGTGAAACCGCCACTCCCTTCATCGAGAGTGTTGGCTTCTATGCATCATTTCCCGTGCTTCAATTCTATGGGCGCCATTACAAGTGCACCGCGATTGATCACGCTGGGACATTTGACTACTCCAGCCCGTTCTTCATCCTTGCAGACAGACAACTTACTAAGCGCGGCCCCTCCTTCATCACCATGCTACTCTGGAGGGAGTTCGTCCAGACTCATGAGGCGAGCATCCAAGCTGGCATCCCCTTACCCGTTATGGACCTCATTTTGGGGGGGAGGAACGGGGTGCTGATATTGTCACACGATCCTTCCAATAAAGCTGGCATCACAGCCCTTCTCACAACGCTGTCAAGGCATGCACACGCCAAAGGGTATATCAACCGCATCCAGAATACACCGCCGGAATTGCATGAAGAGTGCCATCAGAAGGCTCTCGAGCTCTGGGCAGGGCTCCAGGATGTGCAACGCAAGGAGCGACACAAAGGGTGCATTGCGAGTGGCGGAGTGCCTCCTCTGCCAAAGGAGCCCTTGCCCCATGTCAGCACCACCATTTGGAAGAAATGGTTACAAAACATACGTGAACACCCTTGCACAGAGGGCTGGTTCACACTTAAAGGAGTACCATTCGTCTGTAATGGATACTTGAATGTGCACGTCGATGCCGCAAGGGCCCTCCTTGCCCTGCTTCCGCTATTGTCCAAGAAGTCATGCCCAGGAACCATCCATGGTCCACTTTGGGACGCGTTCCTTCGGTCAGCAGCCATGCTGCTCAATGTGCATGGCATGTATGGAGAGACCATCACCCGCCTTCGCTTGACCATCGCACCACAGCGCCGTGCCCACTTTTACAACCCATCCAAGTTCGCTGATGAGAGCCATCTCAACTGCGAACATGTGGCACGCTTCCTGGCAAGCGTTGGTGTGACTGTGGCCGAAGCGGAGACATGGCAATAGTGGGCTGCAGCCTACATGGACATGTCACTCACAGAGCATCCAGAGGATGCGCTACTACAGGACGCAATGTGGGACACACGTGTGCGCATCAATGCAGACCACAGCCTGGTCCTCAAAAAGGTCAACCCAGGCACCCCAGGATACTATTCCCCTGTTCTCGAGCAGTCCCGCGCTCAACGTGCCGCACAGCGCACAGCCTACCACTCAAGGGAGAACTTGTCCACCAACGCTGAAGTGGGCCCTTCTGCCCCCATGGGTGAAGAAGCCCCTGCATCTCCGGTTCACCCAGAGGATGCTAGAGAAGGCGATACTACATACGCTAATGAGCAGGAGGACGAGGACACTCAGATGGGCCCAGCCTAGAGTAGCCATCTTGTTGAGCACTATACAAGTATCTTATGTGTACTTGAACTCAGGGTACCTATGTATATGGTACCTATGACAATACTATCACTGCATGAT
>Ga0307510_10000661_pt1 | contig 35052 bp, 50 predicted proteins | sample 12_EM_MG_FD_207224 | JGI IMG/M metagenome (GOLD analysis project Ga0307510, IMG submission 207224) | Populus trichocarpa ectomycorrhiza microbial communities from riparian zone in the Pacific Northwest, United States - 12_EM | ecosystem: Host-associated > Plants > Roots > Unclassified | place... | reverse complement strand
AGTAAAAGGGGGGTTCGCCGTCCCCGAAAGGCCGGGAACGCGCGAGGTGAGTTGGAACACGATGTGGCGAGCGCACAAGTGAACTGGGGAAAAGATGGTTTTAGATTGTATTATGATGATAGCTAAGACATGGTGGTAGAGGTCGAGGTATTCTCCTTCTATCAAAAACTCCCACTTCCGAACAATAATAGTCACGCGCTCACTGCCCTGTGGCGTCGGGCATGTCGGGCAGCGCTCGAATTGGGCATTCCAAGCCCAGCGCGAATCCAACCGCTACAGTGTCACTATTGACAGGCGATTCGACGAGGCGTGCTCTTGTGGTGTCTGCCGTCGAGTTTTGAGTGGTCCAACTTGTGTCGTCAGGGGGTTTGAGGTGCGGCGAGGGTAAAGCTGAGGTACTGAAAATACGAGAGATCGATGAAAAGCGATGAGCGGTGGCCAAGGACGATAGAAGGGAAGGTGGCATTGCATTCAATGCAGCGACAGTGTGTGGTGATGCTCGGGCAGACATCACATGGTCGGAATTGGCCCATTCTGAGGCCAGCATGTATCCCACTGTTACACTGGGAATACGAAACTGCAGGGTGGGACCTGCACATATGTGACCCCACTGGCAGACATCCAGGGGTTACTGAGGAACAAGGGAGGGGGGGAGGTTGAAGAAAGAAGGGCCACAGCCCACCCAGTCAATGGCCAAAAAGAGCCCACTAACACAAGTGTGCTCAAGTGACAACAAGTCTTGGCAAGAGAAAACAGTAAAATGTCATGTTTTGCTGATGAAGTGCTATTGCCTAAATAGGGCTGATGGTAAATCTCCTGCTATTTGACACTTAACTCAGTAGTTGTAATAAATAAATACTAAGAATAAAGTGCTTTCCAAAAATAAAATAAAAAAAAGATGGCCAAAATTTGAACATCTGTATAATCCTCGATTCCTCATCTATCACTTAAACCACTGTTGCATGTCCTGGTACTCATCAATTCTCCCTGTTTCACCGAGCAGCATCCTTGCTGGCTTTACCACAGATCATAATCGACTCCCCACACACCCTCAGATTGTCCAAGTCTCGATATCCGAGGACTCCACCCTTGGTGTGCACAAAATCAACCATCCAGACATCCTTAAACACACCACTGTGGTCAAAGATGGGAGGCTTGCTTGGGAGGCGCTGTACCCTCAGGGAAGTATCAACCCAGGCGGTGCAATAAAGGGAGGCTTTGGACTCTATCTGGCGGGCCCGGATTCCTTTGCAAGGGCATTGAACGAGCATGCCCAGGAGGTTGTCATAGGTTATGAGGTTTACTTTGAGATTGGGTTTGAGTGGGCCAAAGGTGGAAAACTTCCAGGCATCTGTATGTATGCTCCACATGATATAAACCATGACTGAATGTGATTATGAAGGTGGAGGCATCGGCGATGCAGCATACAGTTGCACAGGTGGACGAAAGGAACATCGATGTCAATGCTTCAATCTGCGTCTCATGTGGCGGTACGGCCCTCATTATTTGGGTCCTTGACCTTGTCATCTAAGTCTCCTGTGACAGAGCCAACGGGGTGGGAGAGCTCTACGCATACCTCCCACCAACAGAAAATAATCTCGAGCGCTTGCGAGCTTTTCCGGGCTCACACGAATCATCAGACTACGGTTTTTCTATTGGTCGTGGAATGTGGAACTTCCAGCCGGGTCATTGGACGTCATTAGCTATCCGTGTAAGGCTGAATGACTTCGGGATCCAGAATGGTACGCAAACCTTCTTCATTTGACATTTAGTATGTCGCATTCAATCTTCCGCTAGGCGAGATCGAAGTATTTGTTGATGGCCGATCGGTGCTGCTCGTCGACAGGGTAGCTATCTGTGAAGAACCCACTGCACGGATTCGCGCAGCTCATTTTCAAACCTTCTTCGGTGGTTAGTTCCTAAATACTGTCATTCTGATCCCCATAAGCACTGACTAGTCAGTACTGTAGGTCATACCCAGGATTGGGCTTCACCTCGTGATCAAAGGGCATGGTTCGCCTCTATCTCGGGCGCTGTTGTGAGCCCAACTACAAGACATGGGCCAGATGATTGTTCATGAGAAGGCCGTGGTGATCGTGTGTAGTTTCTCTGGCGCACATTTATATCAATCACTGTTTTCGAAATGCCTATGCGAGGTTTCTTCAACCACATAGCACTAGGAAATGCACGAAATCTCCAGACTCCATTGCCACTCTTCGCACTGGTACTGGTCCCCAATTTAACCCATGCTGTCTACCATTAGCCGTATAGGCAAACTTTGCACACTACAGAAGTATGAGATACCTGTTATGAGATGTAAGATAATGAACCCCACGATGGTCATAAGCAACGAGAACTAAGAGAGTCGGTTCAACGCGCACCGCCTAAGTATATCAAAACTCGGAAGACCGGATGAATCGCCGTATTGTAAAAAAAACGGAACTTTTCTCAGGACCTATCCTCCAAGAGGGATATGTGCAGGCGAGGGCAAATGCGGACGTCCATGACCCATTGAACCTAATTCCACACCTTCACCACATCGGATGCGCCAGCCATAACAGCCTCATCTCCACTTAGCATCTCCTCGTCGTCCTCACCTGTTTCTCCATCGTCTTCGTCTTCTGAATCTCCGGCTATGATACTCTGCGTATCTGCGCGAACCGACGCACTGTCGAGCCACTCGCTGTCATCGTCCTCGTGGCCGTCGAGGTTTCTGAAGATTGCGTAGATGTCATGGGGGTTATCGACAAGCGCCTGTTGTGAAGACTTGATGCCACCCGCAGGGAAAGCCTCGTCACCACTAGCAAGATTCTCATCCAAACACCATCTGCCACTCATCTGGGTATGTGTGCCAATGCCCTTCTCCTGGCCCCCTTTCGGAACGCCATCGAGAACATCGACCCTTGATCCGTGGACATTTCTTAAGTACTTGGATGGGTCAGTGTCGCCATCAAGTTCCATTCTTGCATCAGAGTCGTTTGCATGTTGTCGGGGGAGCAAGTTTTGTGGTTCGGCGAGTTGAACCAAGTCGGTAAGTTGAGTGATGCTTGCAATTTCTATGTCCATGATACTATCACCATCAACCTAAAACGTGAAGTGGATGTGAGTGATAATGTTGCCATAGTCAGTAACTGCCAACCTGTTGTGCATGGGATGGAAGGTCTATGTCCGAAGGATGCATGGCCGTCGGTACGTGTCAAAGCACCAATACAAGTTGTAGCGGGAGAGGTGAGACTGCACACACTGGCAGTCCTGTGCTTCCGGGCTTCCCAACGTATATGACTAGGAATAGGGTTCTCTAATAAGGAAGGTAGTACAATGCTCATTGTCCCAGGTCATGCCTTTCTTCTCAATCAAATGGCGTGTTGGCCATGCCTTGTCCGATACGCTGTGGCTCTTACCGGTCTTACCCCTTATAGTTGGACCCGGCATTTGCCGTCGTCGCAATGCCGAGGAAGAAACTTGAAATCAGTCAGGCTCTCAGTGAACTCATCATGTAACTGGCGCCGCGATTTAACGCGAAACACGGTTCCCTTTGCTCGATGTAATGTAATCTACGGCATAGGTATCACTGAAGCCTTCGAACTGGCCCAACGCCACCATGGTTTACCCCTAATCTCCATTCCCGGTTGACTCCTATTATATTCTGCAATCCACCCACCCCACTTGTTGGCCTCACCCTCTTTCCTACACCCACTTATCTATCATGCTCACTAGCTGCATCGGCGAACCCGCATTGGAGAAGCCTCGTTTGTTTTCCCATTGGAAGCCTTCGCTGGCCCAAATAACATCAGACCTTCCCGTACATAATCCGGCAACCCTTCGGGTGTGTGCTCTATATCCTCGGCACTCGCGACCGCTCTGACACTGCAGTATCAGGTCCTACACCAGGTTGTCCAGAGTGCAAATGTCCGAGCGGAAGCGCGGCTTCAGGCGTCACGATCCATTCCCTCTTCTCATACCCCATCGCCTTGCGACGGCAGCGACGCTAGCCCCTTTTTCGGTGGGTACTAAGTACTGCAACGGCTCTGGCTCCCTTTAAAAGCCATTCTATTCCAATTCCACATTTAATCCTTTTCCCGCCTCTCACTTATTTTCCCGCACTTTGCGTTCGCCCTGGTCCATCTGAGCACTGTCTTGAGGCGAAGCTTCCATCTTCCTTGTGTTTTGTTTACCCCCTGTATTCTTTGAATCATTACGTACGTTTTCACTGAGATACATTATCCATTGGTGTTTCATATTGGACATAGCATATAGCATGAACAATGCCGTCTTTTTATCTGAAGGTAGATGAGGAGCGCATAATACGGTGAACCCCCTCCCCGCTGTGATGTTTTGGAGTAGGAGTCAAGTTGGAGCTTGATAAATTCACGAGCTAGTGTCAATTGACTTTCGGGTTATCTACTAGTAGTTGGCCTCGATGTACGATCCATGATCCATGATGTTTTCTGGGACAGGGTCCCAACACGCGATCTAGTAGCCCGAGCATGGTCCGGCTGGCAGTCCAGACCAGCCATGTTGACAACGTACCTCTTATAGGGAGATAGGCTTCTATGACTGCACCACTGTCACATTCGAACAAAGTCCCCCCTCTCGCATTTGACACGGAAGTTGCTCTTTGCGCAGTCTCAGGCTGTTACCAGGTATTCAAATACGAATGCTCACACTCCCCGAAGTCAAAGTTCCGTTCAAGACTCCAGCTCGCCGTCTTCTCCGCAGAGCGGGGGCAATTGTTGGCAAACGACAAGCGTATCCTGTCCATTTTCCCTCCACCACCCCTTCGCCGATATCAGTCACTCCTGAGAAACCGCGCCGATCACCACGCACGAACAGCTTTCGCATAGCTTTGCTGAGTGAAGTTTCCGTGGACGATGTCATCGTCGTTAGCGCTCTCGCCTCTGCGCCTTTTTGTTGCCACGCCGATTTGCTCACCATGGGCACGAACCAGCTCACCGCAGTTGCTTCTGTGCTGAACGATGCACTCCCCCCGTCTTTGCACATTGATGTTGGGGCAGGCCGCAAACCGGGAGAAATACGCGCCGAGATTGAAGCTATTGTGGGCCTCCGGTCTCCCTTTCATCACCGCACGACTTTCGTGCGGCCGTTGCCCCGACTTCAACTTGAATCACTAGCCACCTATCGCGGACCAGCTACTAGTAATGGCGTTCCACTCTTCCAGGATATGGACTATGATAGCGATATCAGCATGAGCTATTCCCCGCCCCAACAACGCCGTCAGATCTCGCCAACCGCCACTGTATACGCCCCGACTACGTCACATGCCTCATCGCCTTCTGTCGTGCTTGGGAGTCCCACGGCTCGTTCGGTGGCTGGTACAGATACTACAGATATGGGCACGACGGTGTCATTTCGTACAGGCTCACGACTACCCTATTGCATGGGTCAGGTACCGCCGCGGATGTCCACACCTGTGAATGGGGTAGAGACAAATTGTGAGCTCACATTTGGGCTTGAAGGATTCACAGTTGAGGGCTCTATCGAATTGAGCTCAGGATCTTTGCATGCGGTGGATGTCAACCTGTAAGACGAACAATGAGCAGACTTATTCAATCTTTTTATCCATGATGTATTAGTACGTTCTCATAACGCAAGCTGCCCCTGCTACATGGTCAGAGACTTAACATGGCTCTGGAGTCTGGACTGGATGGTAGGCTAGAGAGAATCAGTGGGTGGTTGTAAAGTCCGATTGATTCCGCCTTGGCTATTTTTGACGCAACCGCAACCGGAACTGCAACCAGTTGCCTGCCTGCCATCATCATATGATGATGATGCTCAGCAGAATTTCCGAAGCACATTCGACCACGTGACGCCATGCCTGCCCTCTTTTCTTTAGCCGTTTTCATCTGCTTACCTGAAATGTATTACATAGCGTAGTTGGCCGAATGTAACCTCTTCCTCTTCCTCCTCAACTACGCGTCTCGCCTCCAACCTTTCATCTGCTCTCGTTGTCACACGATCGACGCCTATCCCAACACAGTCAAGTCCCTCCTTGTCGCACCCCAATCCTCACGGCCGAAGGCATGCGGATCGCCCAAGACACGTCGGCCAATGTCACAAACGTGCGCCACCTCGAAAATCGCGTCGGTCCACGTCGCACAGGTCGAGCACAGCCCATCGCAAGTCTAGAAAATGTCTATGTTGGGAAGGAATTTTCTGTATATATGGAACCGATCAAGCCCTTATTTGTACGCTCCTTTTGTTTTCAATTAGAAAATGCGTCGAGTTACACTGCCCGACGAGCACAAATATAGGCCATCTGGCACTGCTGTAAAGTAACCTCACACTACATGTGCAGAATGACCCACATCCAACCCTTCTCGACGCATTGCAAATTCGCTTCTCAAGATGCCATCTCCCCTCTCTTCCATCCCCCCATTCACGCCCAGTGTCCGCCGCCGCCACCTCCTGCCTCCCGATGCCACCAACGCCACTGCCTCTTTTCTTCCTGCACCGCTTTCTCACCTTCATCCTCGTGGCCTTATCTCAATACCCTTTCATCACGGGTGACTTACCCGTATCCGTATCCGGTGCAAATTACGAATACCCGTACCCGTGTGCAAACCCGTAACGGCCGTAACCCTGGATGTGGGTACGGGTACGGATAGGGCTGAAAATAATACCCATAGGTCACCCATGTCGAACACTACTCGCTCTCGCGGCGACACCTCATGTCTGTTCACCATCGGTCAACGTTCTCGCAGCGGTGTTTCACATCCGCACGCGACTCGCCACGCACCCTGGGCACCGATGCCTCGGCCTTTGCAGCGGCATCCGCGCCAGCGAGCTCAACGCTGACGGCACCCTCGGCTAGAGCAGGTGCAACATCCATGCCGGGCAGGGGTCCCCTCCGCCATCACTTTATTAGTGCGCCTTGACCCCGCAGATTCAGCTTTCGCATGCCGGTGTTCTCCTCCATGGCACAGTCGGCATGGGTTCGACGGCGTTTTGAAGGCATCACCGAGTGCATATGAGTTTATGACACCATCGACGACAACAGTACGTATACAGTATTCACTGGTCACTCCCCACGTCCACAACCAGTTGCGGCCAGTCCCGACTGGTTCTTTGCAGCCCCTTTAGGTATCAGATCTTGACGCAGCCACAACTGCAATCCTCCAGCAACCCCGAGGACCGCAACCGAAAGTTCAGCTGCAATCGGTTCCGGTTCTGTTGAGTTGCAGTCTTTTTGCGTCCATAGGACCGGACTTTCAAACCCTAGGATCAGACTCCAGACAATGAGATGTGTTATGTTATGTATTGCCGCCGCATTATCTATTCCCATGTGCTCGTGTATTGAAGTGCCCTTCTCGCAATGTTACCCACATCATCGCCACGATGGGCTTACTGGGAGTTAGCTCAACGACGTCATTAACGACCAAAGATTCAATGCACCACAACAAATCTTCGTAAACTGCAACAGTAGTGAGACCTAACACTGTCAAACTTATCCTAGGCGAGCCGAGCTCGCAGGATATTGGCAACACCTTCAAACGTAGCATCCACTTTCAGGAGGTAGTCATCCGTGTTTTCATCACGAATATTGCTGGCTGGCACATCTAAAATAAAGGATGGCGCGTACATAGGAAAACCGGCATGGTTAGGAATTGGTGTATCTAAGGCAAGGGGTACGCCACACTGTCCGAGCCTTCGTGAGCATGAATAAGCAACCCTTGCTGCTGACGCACCGCGACAGAGGTGAGCAGCGCCCATGCACGGGCAGTGTTGACAAGACTATAGCCACCTATATAGCATGTTAGGGCCTGGAATTCCTTGTCCGTATGAGTACTATACCGCCGCCAAGGAGTAGAACCTTTGCAGGGAACTCGAGCACACGGTGGACCCACCAGGCCAAACCACCTTCGCCGCCTAGGGCCCAATTCCATGCACCAATGGGATCCTCCGCAAGGCCATCAACGCCACATTGTAACACCATATAATCAGGCGCGAAAGCCTCGAGAATACGGACAACCGTTCGCCACACGCGTGCAAATGTAGCGCAACTTGCCCCGGCGCAGAGTGGTAAGGAAAGCGTGAAGGGGTCAAAGGTAGTCGAAGATATGTCCGGAAGGGCAGAATGCTCAGAAACTGGGAAAAAGCCAGGAGCTGCATGGTGAATGGATAATGTAAGAACTTGACCCCGTACACCCGCGCCTCTAAATGCCGCTGCAACGCCATCACCGTAGTGCACATCTAAGTCCAGGTACATAACGCGGGACTTTTTCCGGAGGTTGCCTGGATTCGACGAGAGTGGTGTTGATGGGGAGGCGCGCCTAAGAACTAGAAGGGCGAGCACGCAGTCATTTACGTAGCAAAACCCTGAAGCTAGCGATTTGTGAGCGTGATGTCTAAGTCCACTTAGCTCGCGACTGAGATGGGGATAAACGTGGGGCTGACCTTCCCCCGTCCCAACAAATGGCAACGTCACACCTGCCTTCTGCAAGCTCCCGTGCGGCAGTCATTGATGCGCCTGCTATCCCGAGGACATATTCTTTGAGGCCGGGGAAAGGGGCGCAGTCCTATGTTTATTGCATGAGCACTACTACGAAATGGAGAAGCGAATTGAGTGGCGTGCCGCACGTCTTCAAGGCCGAACTCTTTGCAAGACATGTGGTCAGGGCCTGGTGGATCGGCGAGCAATGTATTAACATAGGATCGATCATGGTACGCTGTAAGGTCGCTCTCGGAGGCAGGGGAAGGACGGAGTAGGGAGACAATACAGGAAGCTGGACTCGGACTCGGAGCAGGTCGGATAAGGCCGAATGAGGTGACGAGTGCATGAACGAATGTGGAGCGATTTCGGTTTGATGGAAGAAGAGAACAAGTCTGGAAGAGATCATATCTCAAAAGCAAGACTCAGGACAGGGACGAAAGACGGACCTTTGCAAGCTTCTCTGAGGCTACATAGGTGATTCGACGTGGGCTCATCGTTACAACGCCGCTGGCCGTAACTTGGCGTCTCACTGGCAGCTGGCGTATGGCGGCAGTCCGGGGCGCCGGACGCCGTCACTATCATGTTCTCTTTCTATTCGAACGAAGAGGAAGGTGGCAACTTGAAACTAACTTGGATGTGGATGTGGATGATGATGTAGATCATGATACACCACTGGCACCCACCAACTGCCCACCACCTCTTCCATTCTCCTCATGTTATGCTTTGACTTTCACCACTTCAAGGTACACCGTCATATTCCGCCCCTCGCCTTCCTCTCCTTTGGCCGTATCTCTGTCCTTCGCCAGTTTTCGGGCTATTGAAACTATGCTGATGTTGCCTCCGTCATTGCTCGCATTGGGACTCACAGTTCCCCTTCAAGTTCGTTTTTGCGCAGCAACCTGGCTCCTTCCTTGCCGTTGGCGACTCCCTCGTTAGTGCCATGATGGTGTGTTTCCAGTGCACTTTTCCAACTTCCATCCTTGATGGGTGTCCCAGATGTTTGTAGTTAGTTCCGACAAGGTCTACATTATCAACAAGGTAGAGGGAAATTCATATCAAATCAATAATCATTCCCTCTGTCGTAGTTTGGTGCGCGAGTTTCTGAGTTTCAGTTCAACGCAGCCTGGTCCTCAATGCGAGACAGGGACATAGCTAAGAAGATGGCAACGCCTATAGATGTACAGACAAATGCTTTCTGCGCTGCCGGTATGCTATCTTCCTAATGGTTCCTGCGCTGTCTTTGGCGGAAATGGCCCGGTGCCATTGGTCCTGGCGGCAACAATTCCACGTCTGGTTCAACCCCATGACAACAACACCCAGCTAGCTAAGAAACGCTGGTATCCTGCTGCGGAACCCATGGCCGATGGAACTGTCGTGGTCATCGGTGGCTTCTCCATCGGGGTTTACATCAACCGCAACTACCCGAATATCGATCCTACCTACGAAGGTGGAGTTGCCGAACCAACTTCAAGTTATGAATTTTACCCTGCGAGGCCACAACCTCTTCCAATCTTGAACTTCATGGCGAATACCAGCGGTCTGAACTCTTTCGCCTTGTCATACCTCATGCCCTCCGGCAAGATGTTCGTTCAGGCCAATTACTCGACCAGTGAAGTCCATCCGATTCTTCCCATTGGTTTCTTCCATTGACTGTTAATGGTGCTCTGGGACATTGCTGCCAATAATCAGACCCAGCTATCCGATATGCCTGGGCAGATTATCCGAGTATACCCTGCGTCAGGCGCGAATGCTATGTTGCCCTTGACCCCAGCTAATAATTATACTCCGACAATCCTTTTCTGTGGCGGCCAACACATGGAGGATTCCCAGTGGGGCAATTATAGTTACCCTTTCGTTCCAACATGGCTCATTCCCGCCTCTTCTGACTGCCATCGCATCACCCCTGAACCAACAGATGGGTCCTCACCAGACTACGTACAAGATGACAACCTTCAAATCGGTCGAACCATGGGCCAATTCATTGCACTCCCAGATGGTACCTTCCTTATTCTCAACGGTGCTCAAAATGGTACTGCAGGTTATGCGCAGAGAGTACTGGCGGTCACTCAAGATCAAATTCCGTACGGCGAGTCACTCGCTTCAGGGCCCCTGGACCAGCCTGCGATCTATAATAATCCGAATGCGCCCGCTGGCAGCCGTTAGTCAATAAGTGCCCTAGGCCCGGCACATCATATATACCTCGACTATATCATTCATCAGCCCTGTTACCTCCGGATGGATCAGTCATGGTTGCAGGCTCCAATCCGAAAATCGATGTGAATCTCACCACTATATACCCAACGACATACCGTGGAGCATTTCTATCCACCATATTTCTCTGCGAAGACACGACCTGTGCCACAAAATATCCCAACGACGCTGTCATACGGTGGAAATTACTTTGATATCATCATACCTCCGACATCTTATTCCGGTGCCGCAAATGATGCTGCGGATAACACGACAATTTGGCTAATCCGGCCGGGATTCACTACACATGCCATGAACATCATGGGCCAACGGATTCTGCAGCTAAATAACACATACACGGTGGAATCGAATAGGACAATAATTCTCCATACTTCCCAGCTTCCGCCCAATCCTAATCTCTTCCAACCGGGACCAGCCTTCCTCTTTGTAACGATTGGCAATGTTCCCAGCGCCAGCGACGGTCACGGTACACATGTTCTGCGGGAATGGGAAAATTAGTAAGCAGCCAGCGGCACCGGCTGGTATGCTACCCCCAAGTGTCCGCTCCCTTCAGAGCAGCGGACCCACGAACAATGGAACTAGCGAAAATAGCGCCACTTCGATCCAGTCTGTCGCTGGACCCACACACGGCCTTCTTACCCTCGCAGTGATGCTCGTTCTCACGTGGAGTGTCGTGAGTGTTTTCTGAAAAAGGAAAAGCTCCGGGGGGAATTGTACTGTATCACTAGCTGGAGAGGGATGGCACTTCTTGCAAGAATTTTGCGTGTCGGTTAACCTTTCGTGATCCGTTGTACTTTTCCTTTGCATTCCGGGGATGAATTTCAAGTTGAAGCCCACACCCCGCAGAGAAATTATTCGATACACCTCTTTTTTCTGCCAATGAGTACATATACACCAAATACGACCCCTTATTCACTCAATATCTCTGTACGCTTTCACTCTACACACAGTTGTACAGTACATGCTTGTGCTAGTACGATACTGGGTTAAGTAGGTACAATACAGTATACGAGCCGGAAAGTGGTGGCAACTCCATCTCGCCGCTTTCCGGCTCGTCGGCCCGCCTGTTGATCTGGTGAATCTGGTGCTTTCTCATTCTCGAAGTCACACCAAAACTCTGTTATGGATCCGCTCATCTCAAGGGCCAATACCACAATCCCGAAATCACTCAAGTCGACCGACCCTGTTCCGGTAAAATCACGCAAATACAACCATATAGCCAATAAGAAACTCCGAACGACTCTGCAGCGCCAGTCTGCCAACACCGAGCGGTCGAAAGGTCTACTACGAGATGCGGAACTTCTTCTTCCGAACGAGGCCGGTCAGATGGAAGTTGAAGGGGATATGGATAGAACATGGCGGATATCTCAGGATGAGATAGTCAGTTCAATAAGTGTTGAAGCGGGACGCGGACGCAAGGAGTTTGCCCTTGACGGTGGGCCCTACCGCGCCAGATACACTCGCAACGGTAGACACATGGCTATTGTTGGAAAAAAAGGCCATGTAGCTACCTTCGACTGGCAGACAGGAACTATGCACTCAGAGCTGCAGCTTCGGGAAACCTGTAGAGATATCACGTATGTCCTTTTGTTGTTCTCAGGCATTGGCTCACATCTCCTCTAGGTTCTTACAGGATCATTCACAATATGCAGTCGCGCAAAAGAAATGTATTTTCATCTATGATCGTGATGGCGTCGAACTCCATAGGTTAAAATCTCACGTCGAACCTACGTGCCTAGAATTCCTTCCATTTCATTGGCTTCTTGCCACCGTCGTGTGTACCTTGCCATATACTAGAACGCGTTTTCGGCTTAACCCCATTGGCAGGGAAACACGGGCTATCTGAAATATCAGGACATATCGACAGGTCAACTTGTTGCGGAGCACCGCACGAAGCTCGGAGCGTGTGCCACCATGACCCAGAACAAGCATAACGCGGTCATACATCTTGGCCATCAGAACGGCACTGTAACCCTGTGGACTCCGAACCTCCCACATCCGGCAGTGCGGTTATTGGCGCACCTCGGACCCGTTTGCAGTGTTTCTATGGATGATAGCACTGGAGGTCGTTACATGGCCACTGCAGGCGTAGATGGTATCGTGAAGTTATGGGACTGCCGCAGCTGGAAGGAAGCCCTACGGTCTTGGAGCAGCCGTGGTGGTAATGCCACCTTGGCGTGGAGTCAGAGGGGATGCCTCGCCGTGGCATCTGGTGGCGCCGTAAACGTGGGTACTATCTTCTCACTTACTAGCATATCTCACCCTGAGCTCGTTCAGGTATATTCCCGGCCATCAATACATGCGCCTCACCCCGCGCTCTCGCCACCTCCGCTATACTTGACACATCCCCAACCGGCGAAACCACACAGTTCCCTTGCCTTTTGCCCATTTCAGGATGTCCTTGCAATTGGACATGGCGCCGGGGTCTCATGCATACTGGTCCCAGGCTCAGGTGAGCCCAATTTTGACAGCTCTGAGGCAGATCCCTTCGAAAGTTCGAAGGCACGCCGCGAGCGCGAGGTCAAGTCGCTGCTAGACAAGGTTCCGTTCCATTTTCTTTCTGAGATGCATGGTACGAGTTGCGCTCATTTCTGAACTAGATCCAACCAGACATGATCGCCCTTGATCCGGAATTCCTCGGCAGGTTTGCCTCACAGAGCAAGCTCACGGAGGGCATCGACCCAGAGGCTGTGCCGTTTGCTCGGCAGCCACGTCTAAATCGCTTGCGTATACAAGGGAAGGCTGATGAGACGGAGGACGTGAGCGAAGATGAGTCGGTAGCGGAACGCCCTGTCGACACCAGCAACCCACGAAAACGCGATCACCTGGGGCGGGAAAAACGTAAGATGCGGGGTAAGGGCAAAAGCCTCAAGCGGTATGTTCGTTGTTTATCCGCAACAATCCACACTCACTTGGATTTGCGCCAGATACTTGCGGAAACAGAGAAAAAACGTCATCGACCCCAGAGCTGTGAGTTAACTTCGTCTCAGTATTTGTTTTACGCACCATTTGAGGGTCAACGCCGCCAGGTCGCAGTACGCGAGGCATTTGCTAAACAACGGACCCGAGTAAGATCCGTGGCCGATGACAACTCAAAATCTGACCAGCCCTCTGCGCTGGACCGGTTCCGCCATTGATGATAGTTTGTACAATTGCATACCTGGTAGGCTGCTCGACTTGGATCGCTATGTTTCTTCCTTTAGTCGTCATTCTCTACATTCCTAAGCGACAGCCTGCTGTATGGATTATGTAAAGAATGTCCGTAGCTGTTGAAATGAGAGTCTTAGCTAGTAGTCCAAATCGGTCCGCAGATATACAATACGTAGAGACGGTCAAGTGGAAGGAAAGTGATATACGAGATGTAGATTGGATAAGACACTAGGGGCGGGGGAATAGATACAAAATAAGACCAACGTATCACAACAAGCTCCGTGTTTGATGTTCAACCGTGGCCCGTCATCACTTGACCCATCATCGAGGTGTGCTCGAGCGGTGAAGGTGGTCCCCATATGGTTCGAACTCGCTGCTGCGAACGAAGGGCGAGCTTGCCCGTGGTTCAAACTGATCGCGATAGGGAGAGTGCAAAGCGGCCTCACTCTGATTGCTTTGCTGTAATGGCACGAATGCACTCGAATCGGAGCTACGCATCTCACGTCCCGCAAACCCACCAAAGCCTGAGCCAGGAGCAGGATACGTTGTGCCCGAATCGGCCATGGCAGCCGAACGACGCCTCCGGGCGAGGCAAATGCCAAAGACAGCGCCCAGGACGCCCACAGCAGCAATTCCGGCGACGACGGCGCCAATGATGATACCCATGTGGGAAGAGCTGCCGCTACTGCTGCTATTGCTCGGGGTGCTAGTTGGCGCTGATCCAGATGCCGAGTTGGCACGCACGCTGGCAGGGAGTACGGAAACCGCACTGGTGGGCTGCGTACCGAACTGTCCATTCCCAACGGTAACGAATGTCGCGTTGCTGGGAATACCCTGGATGGTCACGAATAACATGGCTGGGCCCGGCTGGAACAAGTTGGGATTAGGCGGAACTTGGGAAGTATGGAGAGTGATTGTCCCATTCGATTCCACCGTGTATGTGTTGTTCAACTGCACAATCCGTTGGCCCATGTTCATAGCATGTGTAGTAAATCCTGGCCGGATTAGCCAAATCGTCGTGTTATCCGCAGCATCATTTGCAGCACCGGAATAAGATGTCGGAGGTATGACGATATCAAAGTAATTTCCACCGTATGACAGCGTAGTTGGGATATTTTGTGGAACGGGTCGCGTATTCGCAGAAAAATATGGCGGATAAAAGTACTCCGCGGTATACGTCGTCGGGAATACCGTGGCAGTGTTCACATCGATATTCGGATTGGAGCCTGCAACCATGACCGATCCATCCGGAAGCAACAGCGCTGATGAGTGGTACATCCGAGGAATGTTCGAAGTGCCTAGGCCACTTGTCGACCAACGGCTGCCGGCGGGCGCATTCGGATTATAGATCGCAGGTTGACCCAAGGGACCTGAAGCGAGTGACTCGCCATACAGCATTTGATCTTCAGCGACTGAAAGGATACTCTTCGCATAGCCTGCGGTACCGTTTTGGGCACCGTTGAGAATGAGGAAGGTACCATCTGGGAGTGCGATGAACTGGCCCATGGTTCGACCGATTGGAAGGTTGTCATCTTGTACGTAGTCTGGTGAGGACCCATCTGTTGGCTCAGGGGTGATGCGATGGCAATCGGAAGAGGCGGGAATGAGCCATGTTGGAACGAACGGGTAACTATAATTGCCCCACTGGGAATCTTCTAGGTATTGGCCACCGCAGAAAAGGATTGTTGGAGTGTAATTATTAGCTGGGGTCAAGGGCAGCATAGCATTCGCTCCTGACGCAGGGTATACTCGGATAATCTGCCCAGGCATATCGGGAAGCAGGGTTTCGGTATTAGTATCAATGTCCCAGAGCACTGTACGTGGTCAGTGAAGGGGATCGATAGGAAAGATCGGATGGACCTCACTGGTTGAGTAATTAGCCTGAACGAACATCTTGCCGGAGGGCATGAGGTATGTCAAGGCATAGGAATTCAGCCCACTGGTATTCACCATGAAATTCATAACCTGAGGAGATTGTGATCCTGCAGGGTAAAATTCATAGGTTGGCTCAGCAGCACCGCCTTCGTAGGCAGGATCGGTGTTCGGGTAGTTGCGATTGATGTAACCACCAGCAGTGAAGCCACCGATAATTACGACGGTTCCGTCGGCCAAGGGTTCAGCAGCAGGATACCAGCGATGCTTGGCCATCTGGGTAACGTTGTCATGGAAAGAACATGGAGCGCTGTCGTCACAGGCGTCGAACACACGGATAGCCCGGGTACCATCGTAGTCCTGGTAGGTTGGATCAAAGGCCGTCGTTGAACCAACAGCAGAGTTATCGCCACCAGGACCGACGGCACTATTTCCACCGAAGAGTGCGTAGGAACCATTAGGGAGATGCATGCCAGCAGCGCAGAAGGCATTGGTTTCGACATCTATGGGTGTTGCCGTATTCGTAGAAAGGTCCCTATAACGGACAGTCTGAATAAACCACAAAGCCTAAGAAGAAAAAAAAATACCAACCAGATTGATGCGTATTGGGAATGCCCGTTGATCTGATTGGAATTCCCTTCAACCTTGTCAAGAATGTAGACCTTGTCGTGGCTAACCACAAACATCTAGGTGCTGGGAATAAGACGGGTGTGCAGAAAGGCTTTGTCCCCACACGTACCATCATTGCGCTCACTTGAGTATCACCTGCAACAAGAAAATTACCGGCCTGTTGCGCAAGGGTCGGAACGGCAGAGAAAACCCCGAGAAAGGGTAGTAACCAAGGCAGAAGCATGGTGAGGCCGGTGAGAGAACGATGTCAACGAAACAAAGGAATGACGAAGTGAAAGAGAGAAACGAGAAAAGTGTGATGACGAAGAAGACTCGGAGGATGTGGGAAGTAGGGGAGGAAAGAGGAAGAGGTTCTACTGGGGAGGGAAGGGAGGGAGAGAGAGCGAACGAGGGAGGAACGCGGTTGGTAAGGGTAAGGCTGTGCTCGTGCCACGGTGCTCGCGCGTATATCGCTTATGTCACCGTCACCACCTTTCGTCACCCGTCATTTCTTTATAGTGCTATTCATGTAGGATTGGCCTTGCCTGCCCAATTTTCTTTTTCTATGCCGTGCCGAGGTCATCTGGAACTGCGGAACCCAATACATTTTCGATCAAGATCTCTCCCTCCGTACCGTCCCGCCAACCAAAATTCAAGCGGGGTCCAACACCTCCTGAAGGACCTCATCCAAGTGCCTATCCTTGAGTTCGTCGATCAATATCCGCAGTCCGCCGCCTTCCATGATGGACTCGCAGGAAACCATGTTCCCCTTCCCCAACCGATGATCGGTGATTCGATTCTAATTTATAAAAATTTAACCTGACGGATGCGGCATGTTGTGGCACAAAGACGTACCTGCGGATAATTATAAGTCCGAATCTTCTCGCCGCGATCCGCTGTCCGGACAAGGCTCTTTCGCGTCGCCCGTCGCTCAGCTTGGTCCCGCATGAGTTTAAGGTCCATCAGTCGTGCCCGCAAAACTTGAAACGCTCGTCGTCTGTTCTACGTGAAGGATGAAGCACGCACGAGCTTGTCGACCTCAATATGGGGCGTACCTGATGCTGACTTCGTTCGTCCTGCATCGAGACGGTGATCCCAGTAGGTACATGTGTGAGGCGTACCGCGGATTCTGTTTTATTGACGTGCTACCGTCACACCCGCGCTGTTCAGAAGGGAGCGGACAACAAACACCGGAAGACGCACCTGACCACCAGCACCGCGCGCACGCATGACTTCGACTCGAACGTCCTCGAGTCTTACGAGATCATCCGTGCCATTAGATCGTGATTCTTCAGCGAGAGGTAACACCTGTAGACATGAGCCCGGTATTCAGACGACAAAGGTAGGGTCCACCCACAACAGCCGCAACCGTACTCGTGTGTACTCGGCCACTGGCTTCGGTAGCTGGCACACGCTGCACGCGGTGCACACCGCTTTCCCAACGTAATGCATCATAAGCGCCGGCGCCTTTGATCTCGAGGATGGCGTCCTTGAACCCTCCGCCATCGCTCTCAGAGCTCGCTAATACAATCGGTTCCCAGCCGTTCAGTCGAGCAAACCGCCCGTACATCCGCAAAAGCTCGGCGACAAACAACGAGGATTCCGAACCACCTACGCCCGCTTTGAGCTCAATCAGGGCGGAGAGCCCGTCGGTCTCGGAGGGTGGGAGAAGGGCCTTGGGAAGGTCATGTGCGAGGAGCGAGCGTAAGTCCCGAAGGAGTGTGTCTGTCTCAACAACGGCAAGGTCGAGGAGCTCGGGAGAATCAAATAGCTGGACGGTGTCTTCGTATGTCTACTGTAGCAGATAAGCAATGATACAGAGGAATCCAAGAACTCGACTGACAGCCTTCAAAGTACGGAAACGGTCCAGAACCATTCGCGCATTTCTGCTCCCTTTGGGCTTGTATACTCCTTCTGAGTCCTCGTTCGGAGTTTTCACATGATATCCCTTTGATAGGTTTGAGAGAGGCAAGTCGCTATGACTATGGTGAGGTCCATACCAAGTGTAGGTCATGCGGTGTCAATCTGTCCAAGTAATTGATCAGGGGTGCATGCTCGCGAAGAAGTTGCTCGTATGTCGTGATGGCCTCTGACTTCTTTGAGTGATACGACAATGAATGTGTGAGACTTTGGCACGTCAAAATGAACTGATGGGAACGGTGGTGACGGAGGCATTGTCGTAGAAAGAGCATAGCACGGCGGCGTCTAACTAACATCAACAAAGGCAGCAGAGTGACAAGTGAGTTTGCCAACCTTTGTCACGCCAGCCGCCAAGCTGTTCGACTGAACCCAACATGGCTTTCAACGGATCACAGGATACAAGGGCAGAATCAGTCGCGATAGAGTGAGGCAGCTCTGTGACCGTGCGACATATGCTCAATTTCCTCCAGCGGCCAGCCAGACAACAAGACCCGTCGATATGATCGTCAACTCAGGTGCGACTCATTAGCCCAATTTCTGAATCCACTTGAATCTTGACGAACATTCACAGACTCTGGGCTGCCACGGGCCAGTCTGCTTTGGAATCCGCACGCGTTCTGGTCATCGGTGCTAGTGCGACCGCAACTTCCATCCTGAAGAATTTGGTGCTCCCTGGGATCGGTCACTTCACCCTCCTAGACCATGCCACGGTCTCGCCGGCTGACGCCGGGAACAACTTTTTCCTCCGTGGGCCAGCCAGCATCGGTCGCAATCGCGCAGAAGAGACCGTTCGACTCTTGGCAGAACTCAACGACAGCGTCGACGCCCGCGCAGACACCCGTGACGTTGCAGATGTCCTTGCCTCTGATCCATCTTACTTTTTCGGCTTTTCTCTCGTTATCACTCACAATCTAGCTCCCGTACTTTTGACCCGACTGGCCGACCTCCTTTGGAGAAGCCCATCTTCACCACCCCTTATTCCAGTGCGTTCGGCAGGCTTCCTCGCCGACTTCTTTTTACAGTTCCATACACATGAAAGTGCGTGATTCCCCCCTGACATGGCAATCGAAAGTGATCGAGTGCGAGACATAGTTATCGAGAGTCATACGGAGACGTCGCCGTCACTGTACATTGACAAGCCGTTCCCGGCTCTTCTCGAAGCAGCACGAGCCCTTAATTTTGACTCGATGGACACCACCGACCACGGGCATATCCCTTATGTATATATCCTCATTCGAGCCCTCGACGATTGGAAAGCAGCAGTATGTCATCCACCTCCACGTCGTGTACGCGCCGCTTACGCGGTATACCCTCACACAGCACGACGGACTGCCGCCTCAGACCTACGCGGAGAAGCGAGAATTCAAGTCGAAGCTAAATGCCCAAAAACGTACACCTGACGAAGAAAATTTCGAGGAGGCAGTTGCCCAGGCTTATCACGCATGGACTCCAACCGTTGCTCCGCCTCATCTTGTCGAGCTTTTCGCCGATGTGACAACGCCCTCGACTCCCTTTGGCCACCTCCTCGCCGCACTCCGCTCATTTTCGGAACAGTCCCCACACGTGCTTCCGTTCAGTGCTACACTGCCTGACATGAAGAGCGACACGGAAAGCTACGTGCGCTTGCAGAACCTCTACCGCACCCAAGCTGCGGAGGACCGTGAGCGCTTCCGCTCACTTTTACGCGAACCCATCGAGGCAGAGCTTGTGGATCTGTTCGTAAAAAATGCGCACGGCGTACAATTGCTCAAGGGTGCGCGCTACGGCGCTTTAGACGCTACGCCAGAAAAGCTCGGTGAGTCCAATTCATCCTCCTGTGTAGTATTGTAGACGGCAGCTGCTGAGATAGTCAAGTCATCCATCTTGGCAGCCTGACGAAAGAGACGGCGACGCACCTCGCGATTTCTGCGCTTGATGCCTGGCGGTCATCCCCGCCCAGGCAAACTGGCGGACCTACAGAGAGCGAGCTCCGTGAGCATATTGCTGCCCTGGTTCCTGGTAGTCCGCATGTGGTTCCTGGTAGTGCGCTTGAAGAAAAGGAAATCTCAGACGCTGTCGGCGAGATGTGAATTCCTCCCTTCACTCTTACGGTACAAAGCGCTCACTAGGTTCACAGCGTCCGTGCACCAACTGCTGACCTTCCGAATGTTGCTGCGTTCCTGGGAGGTATAGTCGCACAAGAAGCAATCAAGATTATTACAAGGCAGTACATTCCCGCCAATGGTTATTGTGTTGTTGATCTTATCGATACTTGGACCGGTGTACTGCCGTCGTGACCTGTGGATAAGGGTATGTATACATCTACCGCAAGAACATGTACACTATATCAATGTAGCTAGTTGCGAGTGACGACATGAGCGTGAATAAACATGAACGATGTAACCAGTTATGTCAAGTCGATGATATCGTTGAAAACGTCTCTCAGGATTGGCCGTCCTCGTAAAACCCCAGCATTGGGACTAATTCGCCTTCTCTTGCCACTTTCCCCTCCGTGCGGATCTTTCGCCCTGCCTTCCTTCTCAAGGCTTGGGTTTTCTACGCAATCTTCATGCGCGCGCTTTGCAGCCACCTCTTGAGATGGGAAATGGGCCCCGACATGTACCTCGTGGGCGTTATTCGGGAGCCGGAGTATCCAGCCTTCCGGTTCCATAAGCTGAAAAAGTGATTCCAGAAGTGGAGTCCGTGCGAGCGTTGAGCGAGACCCGAACATGACAAGCTTCGAGCGGGCCCTCGTGAAGGCCACATTCATGCGCCGCCAGTCTTTTACGAGATCACCAATCTTCGCCCGTTATTCGTTAGCGCACCGGTAGAGACAAGGAAAAAAAAGGCCATACCGTGCCCTCGTCGTTTGAGCGCACCATAGACATAATGATGCAGTCCTTGTCTCTCCCCTGACTACGGTCCGCGGTGAGAATTTCCACGTCTGGTTGATTGCTCAGTAAATGCGAGAGCAGTTTAATCTGCTGTCGGTATAGCGTAACCACGCCGATCTGTTCTGCACGGATGCCGCTTCGGAGCAAACCTTCTGTAAATTGTTGCACGAGCATGGCTTCCGTCATGTTCTGCACAAGGTCGCCCACATGTGATTCCGTCGCGGGGACATGGTCTGTATCCACGAAGACAGCTTTTCGGCTACACATGGATGGTCAGGATTGGACAGCGCCTCGTTCGGGCAAATATTCTACCTTGGAAGCATCAACTCTTTCATCCAGCACGGATCTCTACAACTTGAGGTCAGAGTATGGATTCCTTGGATGAATGTATTGTCCGGCAGGATGAGGCTTTGATTAGCGACTTTCTGGTTCCCACAGATTAAACGATCGTCATATATGAGCTTGTTGGAGAGGAGCATGATATCTGCATTCATGCGATATTGTTGTGTGAGCTCGACCACCGCATGCGGGTGAGCTTCTGAAAGCCGACGAAACAAAGACACATCCAAGCCGCCCTTTCTCGCCTCACGGTTGCGGACCTGTAGGCCGGTGGTTGTCAAACTAAGGATGTCATCGCAGGGTCATAAACTCACCAACGGGGGAAGCTGGTAATGATCACCCACAAGCACGAACTTCTCGGCAAAACGCAGGGGGCCGAGGCATGTTGGCAGAGTGATTTGCGAGGCTTCGTCTACAATGCAATAATCAAAAATCCGACGCGAGAATAGCTCACTATGATTGATTAGCCAGGATGACTCGAAAGTAGCCTGGGACGCACTGGTCAATGGAAAGTGCAGTCGTTGCAACCACCCTGGGCGTCATGAATTGGCGTTCGAATTCCTCAATCGTGGTTGGTTGCCTGCGAGCTGAGAGGTGGTATTGTTTGGAACTGGGGTGAATCTGGAATAGCCGTCAATCGCCGTCTAGTGAGTCCGAAATATGATCAAGGCATGCCTTGTCTATGTTTCCGAGTCGCAATATGCCAAAATCTGCGCCTTCGAGTTTTGCAAGGATAGTATCGACAGCAGAGTGAGTATACGCTGAGAGCAGCACGGTCTTGCCCATCTCCACCAACATGCGGATCAATTGTGCCACGACTGTGGTTTTTCCTGTACCGGGCATCCCAAGAATCATTGTGTAATCGCGAGAGCAGAGGACTTTCTCCACAGCTAACGTTTGATTGGCATTCAGAGACCGCGCTAGGGCTTGACAGCGCGACGAAGCGCGCACCGCCTTGAGCAAGTTGTTCTCTGCGTCGAAAATTGGCGGAGCAAGGTCAACAACGAGACGTAAACGCGTTGTGTCCCCACCAACATAGAACAAAGCTGCAAGATTGTCGCGGACCCGACCCATGCCAGCCGAGAACTCGTCCTTATCGATACGAAACTTAACTACCGCAGCTGGACTCTTCGCGCCTGCCGAGGGGTGATGGTGTCGTTTGCTGAGACGTGCCTGAATTGTCTCGATGTTGAGTGTGTGATCGACACCAAGGATCACATGTTCCGGTCCTAGCTCTAGTATGAAACCCCGACACAGGGCGAATAGATCAGGGGAAACGGAAACGGTGACTGCGTCACCGACACTCATATGTCCGTTGAGCAAGCTCTCGGCGCTTGCGTCCTTGTCCCTATGGAAGCGATAAGTGAATGCATGGATCTTGCTCGCGCTTTGAGTCGACTCTTCTGGGGCAGATGACGTGTCTAAGATCATGTCTGCGAAACACCGGCCCAATGTCTCTCGTTCTCCCGCGTCGAGGGTCCATAGTTCTTTTTTGAAACGCATCATGTCCCGCTCCTCCAAGGCGATCAGTTGCTCCCATTTTTTGAAAAATTCGGCATGCGACTGGCTGAGGTGTCCCGTCTTTTCCGCATAAATGTCCGCGATCGCCGAATCCTCATCGCTAACGTTTTCTACCGCCTACCGCCATTTATTATTTGTTCGTTGATATCAGGGCATGAGAGGAACGTACCCGGCGATACAGCATGCAGGCATCCAAAGCGTAACAACGCCCACATAATCGTTCATTATTTATCGTCGGTGGCAAAAATGACGAATCATTGGTGAACCGTTGTTGTCCGAATCTTCTGAAGCGGCGAGCCATCCATTCAGCAATCGCGTTCCGCACCCCGACGAGGGCACGTAATTCGAGCCGAGTGACGGGAACGGATATCACCTCTTCACTTTGTGTGTAGTACAGTAGACCGAGATCCACATTGTCACCATAGCGCTCCTGCATCAGGAGCGTATACAACATGGTTTGGGCTCTGTGTTCGAGGCCCGCAACGGCACGGCCAGTCTTGATCTCGAAAGGTGTCGGATGGGTAACTGATGACCCCGAGTTGCGAACAACGACAGCTTGTACTGAAGCGTCGAGTTTTCCCCTGAGACCGTAAGTTGGGGACCAAATATCTTCCTCAATATCGTGTAGCGAGCTGATTGCAAGGAGAGCCGTCTCCCCACGGGCTGCGCGAGTATCAGATAATAAAGCTTCAGGCTTGAAAGATAACTATGAGCAAAGGGCCCGCATGAGATTGACGCAGATACCTTAGGCTCGTCCCCAATGTACCGTTTCCCAAATGTCTCGACCCCAGCAGCTCGACGTAAAATCTCGTCCTTGGCCACAGAAAGGGTGACGCCGGCACGCACGAGATCACCGAATGCGCCAGACAACGCGGTGTCCACACGGGCCTCTATCCACGACGCGTCCCAACGCCTTTCTTGGAGACTCTTTTGAACGACGTCATGCAATATCGTGCCGTAGACGAGAGCAGGTGTCGGGGGACTTAGAGCCCGCACCAACGCGGTAACAAGGGGCCGACGCTGGCAATTTGGCGCGGATGCCAGTAAGGATGGCGTAAGGAGTGTATCTGGATGGTGAATGAACAAATTCTCCATATTTGTCACTGTGATGCTTTTCTGGTTGTCCACCGATACGTCAAACGGTCCGATTACGTTCAACACATCACCTGCCCAAGTGTGTCAAAGACAGAAGACAAGGATGAATCTCAGGCCCACCCTCATGGACGTCCGTATACACCCAGTCATCCCTCAATACGATGTAACGGGGTTCAAGCCCGGGCTCTGTTGTGGCTAGGATTCGCTAATTGATGATTTTCATATGGTTCAGCGCACACAGAACTGAATTCTCACCTTCTCGCGTACCCCATCATTCCAGGTGTCCGTCACTGTCTGCACACAACATCTGATACAGGGGTCGGGGGCGTATTTCGGCACAACTGAGGGTGTCGAGACTTGATATCCAGACTTGGCTCGGATACCCTTCCTGGGCGAGTGACAAGATTTCTTGGGAGATGGGACATAGTCAGATAGAGCATCCCAGTCCCAGCCTGAGACTTCCTCTTCGAGATCAACTTGTCCTGCCGAGTACAGTTTATGGTTGGGGGCAGAGGTAATCCCACGTTCAGAATGTGATGGTTGAGGACTGGGTTTGTGGGAAGACAAACCCCTGTGGCGGGTGGGTGTCACTGGAGGATTGGTGAGTAGTTTGGCCATAAAGGCCTCCTCTTCGGTAATAGAGGGTTTCGCTGGGGGTGGCATAACGGATCGTCGTGAGACGCGTTACTCTGGCTGGCCGTGGTGGTGTTTGTGAGATCACGGGAGCGTGATGATGACATAACCAAGCCTAAGCTGTCTTGTCTCGGTCTCGGTCTCGGGTCGACCCGCACGTCACTGCACCGTACCCACACACGCACAGCAGTCCTATACGTGCAATGTTGTCCTCAATCTTGACTTTCCCGTTCCACGTCCTTGCCAGCATAATCCGATTTGTTTTCCATACTTTGCGTATCCCTCTTCCTCGTGTTCCGTTTTCACTTTTGAATTTTTACCGCCCATTATTTGGGAGGTCATCGACTCGCCCCGACCCATATACAGCCTCAGACCGCTGGGTCCGCAGCCTCGAGGAAGAAACAGGGGCCCACTGTCTGAGTCGTGCAGGCCCAGTTCCCGATACTGGCCCTGGCCCTTCCACATCCCACCCTCAAGCCAATGACCTTCGCAGCAGGCTCGGCACCAGCTCATCAAGACTTCTCCCAGACTTCACTCTCGGCAGCTACGACGAAATCTTACGACTATGCCAGTCAGAGATACGTATTGGCTGTATTGTTCTAGTAAGCAGCGAGCATGATGATGTCCCGGATTTCAAACGGTTTGTCGTCGTTCCATCCATATTCCGTCTTTTATTAACAACGATGTAGGCATACTCTGACCGACCCAACGCTCGTCGAACTCCTTCACAAACACAAATTCATAGTATGGGGTGGTGATATTCGGGAACGGGATGCTTGGAGTGGTATGTAATCCCACTTTCCCCCCCATCATTTGCTCACGTATGCGTTGTGACAGCGGCACAGAAGCTACAGGCTACCACGTTCCCGTTCGTGGCGTTCGTGGCATTGCAACCACCTCGCGCCTCTGCATTTATGGGCACATCATCACGGACCTCTTCATCACCCTCTCTTACCATCCTGTCACGACACCAGGGACCCGCAACCCCAACATCAGCCCCGACAAGTGCGCGCTCGCTAATCGATCACATCGTACTTCAATTACTTCCACGTGTTATGCCGTTCCTGGAAACTCTTCGAGTGGCTGCCGCAGAGCGCGCACGCGATCGTGCCCTTCGCGAAGAACAAGATGCTGCTTTTCGCGAAAGTGCTCGACGCGACCGAGAAAGGGAGGCACGCCGCGTCGAAGAGGCACGGCGTGCGGCAGAACTCGAAATGGTTGAGATGGAACGCAGACGTGAGGCAGAAGAGACTCAGACGCGTATTTCCGATGCGCGAGACCGTTGGCGACAAGAGTCCCGGCACTACTTGACCCCGCCCGAAGAGCCGACAAACGTGGATCCAGTCCGCATAACTGTTCGCCTTCAAAACGGTCAACGTCTCGTGCGATTGGTTGCGCGCACCTCAACAGTAACCTCTCTCTACTGTTTGGTCGATGCCCAACTTACCCCGTCCCACAAAACCGAGTCTGAGATCGAAGCGTCTGGTGCAGAAAACGATTTACGGGAGCTTATACGTTCCTCAGGGCAATCTGCAGAGGTTTGGTGGGGCTTCTCTTTATTCACTGCATATCCCCGACAAGCCATTCCTTGGCAGCCTGCTGTGGGTTTGGCGGATGTAGGGCTTGGCAGCGGTGGCCAGATTATCGCGGAGATAACGTCCCCGGGAGGAGAGAAGAATGACCACGAGGAGGGATATGATACGGAGTAACCTTCTTTGTACACCGAGTCTGGAAGAGACAGATGTACGGTTAAAAGCTTAGAGTACAACCACCATTTATCGATAGTCACGACATTATGTGCACAAGGCTGGGCAAGTACGATGACCAGGGGTTGGTGGTCACTGGCTGAGGATAGTGCGTACAAACGACTCATAGTTCACGTTTCCATCGCTGTTGTCGGGTTAGGGACGTTTTAACAACGGAGGAGGCTAACACGTACGCGCCGATCTGAACCCCTTTGAGCAGCTCGTCCACCTCCTCATCAGACATCTTTTCCCCGAGCTGCGTCAGCACATACCGCAGTTCGCCGGCGCCAATGAACCCGTTGCCCTCCTTGTCAAATACTTGAAATCCACGAATGAACTCCTCTGCAGAAGGGAAGCTTTTTGAGTGTCACCTTCTTCACTTAAAAAACCTCTTACCGGGGGTGCCTGCGGGCTTGAATCCATCTGGCCGGTTCAGAATTGTCAAAAAGGTTTTGTAGTCAACTGCAAATAAAAGTCAAGTGTGAACTACCGTGAAAATATATTCACTTGCCCTCTCGGGGAGCGCTTGCCACAATATCAGCGACCTCGGCCTGAGTAGGGTTTTGTCCCAGTGCACGTAAAAGGTCACCGAGCGTTTCGCGGGGCACGGCACCCGTCCCCTTCTTGTCGAAGAGGGCGAAAGCCTCTTTGTACTCTGAGAGATAAGATATGGCAGGTGTGAAAAGAAGGCCGAGGACGAAACCAACCTGCATTGTCACTCTTGCAGGAACGTGTAAATCGAAGCTAGAGACATAGGTTTCGTGAGCACTCACCATGGTTGTCGATTGAGATGTGAAGACGGAGGATGCTGTAGCGTGCCGCCCGCATTTGCCAGATATGGGCGGGATCAACCGAACTTGTCACTGGCAGCAGTCAGCAGCAGCAGCGGCTCGTCTGCCGCACTTGGGGGAAGATTTCGGACGTTGCATCGCGGTGCACCTTACAATACAGCAACAGCATGAACTCGCCAATATTATTTTACATGTACATTCCTCCTTCACCAATGTCACCGCGGCGCCTAACTCCTGATTGCTTCAGCGACAGCGTACCACCCTGCCACGGCGCAGGCGAGCGCATCCCAGTGAGTTCTGCAAGACATCCGTGTACCTGTCGCATCACAGTCTCCGACCACATAGAGCTATCGATATCCTCAGAGGCGTGTGATGACAGTGAGATGTCATTCCCTCGGGGAATGGGAATGTGCTGTGAGGGCAGGAGAAGGAGTATCGACTCCATTTGGGATATCGGAAGCGCCGCGACGGAGACGAAAGCCGCACAAGTCGCTTGGATGAGGTTGGGAGGTGAAAATGGCATAAGGAAAGGGCTCTAATGCGAGACGATCAGAGCCGTTCAAGTTGGCCCAAAATGCTAGGTGCTTACAGGGGCGGTCTTGCCGCGCGTCCTCAGGTAGCGCACGGGAGCACGATAAGTCTCGAGTGGTTCAGGGCTAATGTAGGTGGGAGCTGGATATGTGTCTAGAAGTAGGAGCCTTGGCTGCGCATCAGCATAGATTGTGGAGGTCCAGAAACGCTAGCTATCACCGTGTGGGCTTGTAAAAACTGATGATCGCCTCGGCATAAGGGCGCATTGTCCATGTGGGTAGCGTCTCAGACGTCTCAGATACTATAATCACAGCGTCTGTCCAGGAGGGTAGAAAAATGAAGCCAACCTAAGCATGTTCGATCAATTTGATTGACTGGTAGAAAGTCTACGGAGATTTACCGTAACGTCGTCCACCACAACAGTTGCGTGCTGCTCGCCGAGTTGGGCACCCTGAGCCCAGACATTGCCCGCCTCCCCTGAGGCAACAATGACCGTCTCCCTACGTTTCCCTGGACGGGAATCACCCTGAATGGATACGCGCGCTTTTCTCTGTACAGGACGACTCGAAAGCGGGTTCAGCTGATCTTCATCATCAGATTCATAGGCGTATCGATATGCCGATGTATCTCTAAGAATGTCTACGTTCTGTTCAATAAATCAGCTTTCCATGAGCTTGTATGGTAGATGACGTGTAATGGCTACCATGTCACAGTGTTGTTGCTATTGATTTCGATGAGCGGCCGGCACAGGTGAGGGTGAGGACTGGTCATCGTGGCGCGCGGGCCGGGTTTCCCGATAACTCGGATGGATTCACGGTTACAGAATTAATCGCGTGTTTAACCCGGTGAGGGTGCCGCAAGTACCTTCCACTACCCACTACACTGGCCCCCTCCATCACGGAGACTACAACAAATCCTTCCCTTGAGTATCATCATGGCATCCGCGGTTAACTTTTCATATGACGACCCCAGCGGGCTGCCACCTGGCTCTCCTCCCACCCGTGCGTGTCTCATTTGTGTTTCCCTGTTGGTTTTATTTACTCTTTCCTCAGTAAAGTACGAGGGCCCATGGCTATCGACTCAAATAATGATTTCATCGTCTATCGGCATCACGTCCTTCCTTATCTTCTCATATTCTCGAACTCGATGGCCTCTCCTCTTCGCGCCCAGAACTAAACTAAAGGGTACTTGCCGTCTACTTCTTTTGTGGCATATTTTTTAACGAGCGCCCTGTAGGTTTCTCACCTCATGAAGCACATGCACACAATGCCTTTTTTAGTTGGATTCTTCCTACCCTGAGGACATCTGAATACTCCGTACTTCAGATCGTTGGTCTCGACGCTGCCGTAGTATGTCATATTCCAGTTGGGTTGCGTGAGATACGTCTTCTGATATCTTGGCTAGCTCTTGAACTTTTTCAAGATGTCATTCTATCTGTTCTCTCTATGTTCCGTGTTTGCAGTGACGATTCTAATGCCTGTTAATCTCAAGGTATGCCTATCTCCGTCTTCCAGGGCACATCTTGACTAGACCAAAGAACAACATCGGTATCGGAGATGAAGATGACGATGACCCAGACTGGCGCACGCTTCTACATCAGGACAAAAGTCCGCAAAAGAAACCTGACTGGTTTGATCTGGTCTCAGATGCCAATTCATACCTGTCCCTGCACCTCGTCTTCACATATCTGTTCACCCTCCTTTCATTGCGCTTCATCTACCTGAACTACAAGCGATTCATCAAAACACGGCAACTCTTTTCGCTCGAGCTTGTGCATTCCATTGCCGGGCGCACGGTCATGGTGACTGGACTCCCACCTCATCTACGTTCAGAAAGGGCCCTCGCTGAACACTTCGAGGACATGAAATTGAGCGTGGAGAGCGTCAGTATCTGTCGCGAAATTAGCTCTTTGGAGCACCTTATCGAGGCACGAACGCGCGCACTCCTCAAGCTCGAGGAAGCCTGGGTTCAATACGTCGGTAATCCAAGCACAGTGGAAACATATGACCCATCTGACCACGCGATAATCGGAGATGGAGATCCGGCGTCGACAGAGGCACAGGTCCCGAATCGCTTTGTCGTCCCGCATCATAAACGACCGACGCTTCGTCCGAGGTGGTTTTCTGGGCGTGTCGATGCTATCGAGTTCCTTGAAAAGCGGTTTGTGGAGGCGGATGAAGCTGTCAAACGCCATCGTCGCACAGGAAAGTTCAAACCGTTGGATGTGGGGTTTGTCACATTCGAAAAAATGTCTAGTGCAGTTCGTATGTTTTTGGCCTTTGGCGTAAAGTGCGACTGACTGTGGCTGTAGCAAATTGCTGCTCAGTCAGTGCATGCATCTATACCATTCGAGCTGGAGACGTCCCTTGCGCCGGAACCTCGCGACATTGTGTGGGCAAACATCGGCCGTTCAACAGGTACACTTCGCTTTCGTGAGGCAATCGTTCTCGGCTCTATCGCGCTTCTTTTCTTCTTTTGGGTTATCCCCATCACCGGCCTTGCGAGCTTATTAAGCTACAAAGAGATCAAGAAAACTATGCCTTGGTTAGGTCATCTTATCGATACTAATGAGAAGATACACGCCATTGTGCAGAATTCATTGCCATCTGTGGCGATGATCACACTCAATGCATTCATACCATTTGTGTTGGAAGGTCCGGCACTTTCCTTCCGACATAAGCCCGAGAGCTAACGTGATGTAGCTCTGACCTATGTGCAGGGATTTCGCGCCAGGAGTCTAGTTGAATACTCTCTCATGAAAAAGTGCGCTAGCAAGTTTCAGTTAATATTGGTAATGAATAACCCATGATCCATAGATATTTTCTATTCCTGCTTGTTAATGTCGTATTCATCTTTCTGTTGGCAAGCACCTACTGGCAACTAGTGCGGGACCTAGCCAACTCACCGGCTAAAATCCCTGAGAAGCTGGCTCAAGCCCTGCAAATGGGGCGCGCGAGGTCAGGAGACTCTCAGAGACCAGTGGCATGTCAGCGCTCATAAAATGTGAACAGGCACTTTTTCCTCTCCTACGTGATTTTGCAAGGTGGGTAACTTAACCCCTGTTGTATCTTTTGGGCCGAAATGCAAGTCTTTTAGGTTTCGGAATTATGCCACTACAACTTCTGAACCTGGGTATCATAATACCCCGCGTCTTTTATCGCCTGCTGATAACACGAACACCTAGAGGTAAGAGGAGTATTGTCTGCACGCTACATTTGCCAAAACTGTTGTTGGCACAGATTTCGCCGAGCTGAACGCACCTCCTGTGATCAACTATGGCACCGTATATCCCCAGGCAATCCTGATATTTGTGATAACTCTCCTATATAGCGTGGCGCAACCACTCATCTTGATATTTGGCGCCATCTACTTTGGTGTTGCATATCTTGTATACAAATACAAACTCCTTTTTGGTGAGCAGGACACGCTCATTCTTGCTGTCGGTTTATAACGTCAGAGCAGTATTCTATAAACCGTACGAATCCCAGGGGCAAGCTTGGCCTATTACGTTCGCGCGTCTTATATGGGGTGTTGCCATCTTCCTCATCTTCATGTCTGGGAACTTTGTCCTGAAGAGATCTTTCGTGCTCTCATCTCTCGTTGCACCTCTGCTCGTTTTTACTGTGTTCTGGTCGATATACATCAGCAGATCATTCCGCGGTCTTAGCGGTTATGTCAATTTGAGCGCGATATTCGAAGTGCAACGTGGAGAAGAGACGGAAGATGTGTCACGCTTGCGTGCGGGACATCCAGTGACTTGGTCGCAAAGGTCAATCCAGTTCCTCGTGTTCCTTCTTCCTAGCTGATTCGTCTCCAGCAATCTTAACCGGCGCAGATACGCCCAAAATGATGACGTATTATACGTTGCCCCGGAGGACGATCACACTGATTATGTTTGTCTTGTTCTGCGGGTGTCCAACATCTGACTGATGGCTCTTCCATAGTCGCAGCCACCGATGGCAAATTGGTACAATGGCGTACTCAAGTACGTCAGTTTTCATGAGCCATCCATAATTACTAAGAGGTCTCCAGTACGGGCAAGAGACGCTATGCACACCCAGCGTTGACTGGTCTACTCCCTCAGCCATGGCTTCCTCTTAAAAGAGGGGAAACGCTGGTCAACTCTCACAATACAACCCGTGCTGGGCGGAAGTCAGATCAAGCTGTTGTACTTTCACTTCGTAAACGATACAGCGTTGTTAGAAGGGGCGGTCGGTCATCTACAGCAGGAATTCACACCCCTTCAAGGGGTGTTCCGATACAGGACAGGAGTTCAATTGCTAGTTCGGGAGAAGGGGGCGGGGACATGACCAACAACCCATGGCAGGAGCCGACAGCTGGACCATCAAATGATTCACAGCCACACCACACAATTAACCACAGGTTAAGCTACGATTTCGGTTCCGGCGTTATAGTACTACCGGACGACGGAATTTGGCTTGACGGCGTGGACAGCGATTCAGATGTTGATGACGAGATCGGGGATATGGTGGGGAGCCAAGCATCGCCGGAACTCGTTGCGCCCGAAGATGGCCAGGGGGTGGCTGGAGGTCTAGACGAGACCGTCAGTGGGCCACCGAAAACGCGATACGGAACTTATTTCCACCATCCGGAGCGCCGATGGCAGTCTGTTCCTGGCGCATTCCCGACTGGTTCATGAAGTATGCGTTATGGTGATGCTATTAATATGCTACGATCTAACTGGTTTGTTCGCACATTGTGGTCGTGTTCATCGGGTTACGAAGGGGTCCAGATGTTGGTTTGCTTCTAAATATGTACATCAACTTGAACCCGACATTTCTTGGCAATGTCAATTCTCTGAGCATGGGCGTAGGCTTGGCTGACTCGGATTCATTCCTTCTTACGTCTGGGTGGCGTTGCATTATGTGGTAAGTTTGTATGTGCCTTAATGTGATGCGCAGTCTACGGGGATGTTTCGGAATACTGAATACTACCGTAACGCGCTGAATCGGGAGGGGCGCCTTGGTGAAATTCATTGGCCCACACCCTTGTTGGTGGGTTGGCGTATGACTCGAGGTTAATTGTTCCTTGGAGGATTTCCACAAGCCCACTACAATCTAAGACGTCATGGAAATGTAGAAATTCTGGCGAGGCATGATTGACCTATTGCCAGAGGGTCTCCCCAAGTATCTACATCATTTAGAGGGGTTGGCTTCATATCAATATCAACAGATACCATCTTTTCATCGGAGCTTCCGTCAAAGTTCCGTGGAGTTGTCACTACGCCGCCCCTGTTATACTGATTTGTCTTGGTGAGTGGTTTCGTGCTAGACTCTGGACTCTGCAAGCCGCTTCAATCAAGCGACGAGGCTAGCCCTTCTACTTCTTCGAACATTCAGTAGGTATTCTGGAGGACGACCTCAGTATTTCGTCGTGGAAACTGGGATATATCGATAGTGCCTTGTTGACTTCTTGCTAAAGGGACAGAGTAAGAAAGGTCCCGAGGCAGGCCGCCGCCCAGATTGCGCCCCTTAATGTACGTTACGTAAGTTTGCCATTACACTCCGTCGTCATGTCATGAGGCTAGGCTTGTGATATTACCACAGGAAAAATCGACCAGCTTCCAGTTGCCTACATATGATATTCCATCGGCCATAAGTCAGCACCTTTTCAACTTGTGGGGGTGCCGATTGATCATCCCGGGATTCCCTAAACAGATCCCTTATTTGCTTGACAGTAATGAAAAATACGGTGTTTGCGAAACAGCGAGGAGCCACTGTCCCTCCGAGAACAGTAACCAAACGGTGATTGCTCGGCTCCGTGCCTTTAGGATGCTGATATTTGTTTGTACAGGGCGCGAGCAGGCACAATCATCTGTCCAATTACGCAACATAGACCTATAGAGAGCCCAAGGACACGTGATACCAAGACCTGGATCTTCCCGCTCACGAAATGTCTTTGAAACACATTTTCTCACTAGCAACTACTAGTATCATCAACTGTAGGCAAGAGGCAGCCCACTGACAGTACAGTGAGTATTGAAGTGTCGAACCGACATCAATTAACGCAATGAATCACCAATCTCATCTCGACTGCGAAGTAGCACTACTCTGGCGTGCCATCAATACTGTCAGGCCATGACAGACATGCTGAATGGAAGGAAGCCCACATGTTTGTCCTGGTTCCTGTCGGCATCAGATCACGAGGAGCCGGGGTATTGCAGTGCCAAACGAACAGCCAACAATACTTGCATCGAATCGGACTGCCATCATTTGCGTGCTTCATTCCTTGTCCCGCCTTAGAACCTGCCTTCTTCGAGCTAGGCCAAGCGCTCTGAAGATTAATTATAGCCATATCATTGATGATGTACTGATGCATTATACTGATTGCATGCGCGGCCGTACCAGGCCATCGTTTGGGGCTTGGGCTAATTCTGACTATGTTCCATGACAGTTTCTTGGTGGCGTCTCCGACCCAATAGTATAAATACCCTCTCTACCCAGGTTTCAAACTTGTCGGTCAACTTCTCTCATCATTATGTCCTACAACCAAGATCAACGCTACGGGTCTAACCCCAGGTAGGCGAATCCTATTATATATGCTCACCGTTTGCTGACAATGATATAGTGAGTACGGGTCGACGAGCCCCGATACTTATGGCTCAAGTGATTCATACACCCCCGATACCAAGCCGCCTGGCAGCTACGGCTCAGACAAGCCACGCGATTATGGTTCCAGCACCACTGATTCCTACGGCAGTCACACCAAGCCTCCCGGCAGCTACGACAGCAAGCCGCCTGACACCTACGACTCGGACAAGCCAAGCGGCTATGGTTCCGGTACCACCGATTCGTATGGCGGTGACACAAAGCCACCAGGCAGCTATGACTCAGACAAGCCACGCGATTATAGTTCTGGCACCACCGATTCCTATGGCGGTCACACCAAACCTCCCAGCAGCTACGAGAGCAAGCCGCCTCACACCTACGAGGGCAAGCCTGAGCCGCCTCACACCTACCGTAGGTGTGAGGCTTGCGCTCATGACGAGGGCAAGCCGCCGCCTCACACCTACGAGAGCAAGCCTGAGCCGCCTCACACCTACCGTAGATGCGAGGCTTGCGGTCGTGACAAGGGCAAGCCGCCGCCTCACACCTACGAGGGCAAGCCACCTCCTCACACCTATGAGAGCAAGCCGCCTCCTCACACTTACGAGAGCAAGCCCCCTCCTCACACCTACGAGAGCAAGCCCCCTCCTCACACCTACGAGAGCAAGCCGCCTCCTCACACCTACGAGAGCAAGCCCCCTCCTCACACCTACGAGAGCAAGCCCCCTCCTCACACCTACGAGA